>Ga0302326_10004417_pt1 | contig 32582 bp, 30 predicted proteins | sample Palsa_T0_3_FD_202264 | JGI IMG/M metagenome (GOLD analysis project Ga0302326, IMG submission 202264) | Peat permafrost microbial communities from Stordalen Mire near Abisko, Sweden - Palsa_T0_3 | ecosystem: Environmental > Terrestrial > Soil > Palsa > Peat permafrost | place: Sweden: Abisko...
AGGAAGACCGGGTCCGCGCCGGCCGCCGTCTGCGCGGCGATGTGGCTGATCGCACGCTCAAGCCGGTCGATGTTCTCGGCCGAGACCGTCTCGGCGCCGGTCCAGCAGACCACCCCCAGGTGGTGCTGGCGCAGCCGGTAGCCCAGGGTCGCCTCGGTCGCGCTCACGTTGATCAGCTGGCCCGACAGCAGGTCACGGATCCGGGCGGCCTGGGCGGCGCTCCGGTTCCTGAGCCAGTTCTCCCGCTCCCGGGCGTACGTCGCGACGATCTCCTCGGAGGTCAGGTCGACGTACCCGGCCACGATCGTGGACACGTCCATCGTGACGGCGGTGAGCATCCGGGCGTCGTCGTGCGACTGCCGGGCAAGTTCGCGGAAGACCCAGTCGAGGAAGACCGTGTGCCCGAGCCGGTAGGCCCGCAGCAGCGCGGTCAGCGGGGTGCCGCGCTGCGCTCGTCGGCGCGCCTCCTCCAGGGCGGCGGTCGGCGCGTGCACGCCGGCCAGGTCGATCTGGTGCCGCATGATCTGCAGGCAGGTAGTGATGTTGCTGTCGATGCTCGAGGCGAACAGCGTGAGGACCGTCTGGTCGTCGCCCAGTTCGGGGATTTCCCGCCGGGTCACCTCGTACACGTTCTCGGACACGGTCGGGGCCCGGCGGCTCACCGCCGCCGCGACGCTGGCCATGAGCTCGGCAACCGCGCGGCGATCGGTGTCCATCCGCGGATTCTCGCACAGTCGTCCGGCGGGCCGCGAGGTCACAGTTCGAGCGGCTGGAGCACCGACGAGCCGAGCCAGCGGCTGGCCTGGAGGGCCAGTTCGACGTCGTGGCGGCTGTCGCCGACCGGGCGGCCGAGGCTCTCGGCGGCCTTGTGGATTCGGTACTGGACGGTGTTCTTGTGCAGCGTGAGCCGTTCGGCGGTGGCCTTGTAGCTGCCGCCGGTGTCGAGGAACACCAGCAGGGTCTCGCGCAGCCGGGCGTGGTGCTCGTCGTCGGTCGCCAGCTGCCCGAGGGTGCTCAGCACCCAGGCCCGCAGCAAGTCTTTCGTGCCCAGCATCATCGCCACCGGCGCGACCTCGGCGTAGGTCACCACCCGGGGCGGTGATCCGCCGGCCAGCGCGACCGCCTGGGCGGCGAGGGCCTGCTGGTGGGTGAGGCGGAACCCGGCGACGCCCTTGACCACGTCGCCGAACGCGACGTGGATGCCGGCGTCGGCGTCGCACGCGGCCGGGTCGAACCGGTCCCTGATCCCGAGCGGGAGCCAGGCCCAGGCGCTCGACTCGTCGCGGGGCAGGAAGACCGGCTCGGCGCCGGCCGCCGTCTGCGCGGCGATATGGCTGATCGCACGGTCAAGCCGGGTGATGTTGTCGACCGCGATCGCGTCATTGCTGGTCCAGCAGATCACCCCCAGGTGGTGCTGGCGCAGTCGGTAGCCCAGGGTCGCCTCGGTCGAGCTGACATCGATCCGGTGGCCGGAGAGCAGGTCACGGATGCGTCCCGCCCGGGCCGCGCTGCTGTTCCTGAGCCAGTTCTCGCGCTCCCTGGTGTAGGCGGTGACCATCTCCTCGGAGACCTGGTCGATGTACCCGGCTACCTGCCTGGCCGTGCTCTGCACGGTCGCGGTGATCGTCTCCGGGTCGTCGGTGTGCTCGGCCAGCTCCTTCAGCAGCCAGTCGGAGAAGCAGGTATGCCCGAGCCGGTAGGCGCGCAGCAGCGCGGTCAGCGGGGTGCCGCGCTGGGCCAGGCGGCGCGCGTACTCCCTGGCCGAGGCCGGGGCCTGCACGGCCGTCAGGTCGATCCGGTGCTGCAGGATCTGCAGGCACGTCCCCACGTTGCTGTCGACGCTGGAAGCCAGCAGCGCGACAATCGGCTTGTCGTCGTCCAGCTGCGGTATCTCCCGCAGGATCAGCTTGCAGACATCCTGCGACACCTCGGCCGCCCGACGGCTCACCGCCGTCGCGACCTCGGTCACCAGGTCAGCCACCTCGGGGCGATCCACCTCCATTGGCGGAGCACCTCCTCTCGGTCACCGGAGTCTGCCTACGCTCAGTGTCGTCCTCGGCAGGCGCTCTGTCATCATCCGATCCTGCTGATGACGGCCCGCCTCCGCCTGTGCCCGCGGAACCACGTCCGGGCCGCGGTTCGTGACCAGCGACCAATGGAAGAACGCCACCTGCGGGCTTACGCTCGGCTGATAATGAGCGCAAACACGGATTCTGACAGATCGGCCGCCTCGGACGGGTCAGCCGCCGAGGACGCCGCTGCGGTACCGCTCGACCTGCTGCTCGGGGATGCCGCGACCGGCATGCTCCGCCGGCTGAACCTCGGCGGCTCCGGCCTGCGCCTGGCCGCGTCCCTGGCGGTCAGGCCGCGGCTGGTCGCCGGGCGAGGACGGCAGCTGGCGGGCGAGCTGGCCCGCATTGGCGTCGGCCGCTCCCAGATCCAGCCATCCCGGCGCGACCGCCGGTTCACCGACCCCGCGTGGGCGGGCAATCCGCTGCTGCGCGCCGCCATGCAGGCCTACCTGGCCGCCAGCGAGAGCGTGGCCGGGGTGGTGGCCGAGGCCGGGCTGGACGAGGCCGACGGTGAACGGGTCAACTTCGTGCTGACCAACCTGATCGACGCGCTCGCCCCCAGCAACAACCCGCTGCTGAACCCGGCCGCGGTCAAGGCCGCGCTCGACACCGGCGGCGGCAGCGCGGTGGCGGGCGTGCGGAATTTCCTGTCCGACATGGCGGTCCCGCCGCGGGTGCCGTCGATGGTCGAGCCGGACGCGTTCGAGGTCGGAGTGGACCTGGCGGTCACGCCCGGTTCGGTGGTGCTGCGCACCCCGGTGTTCGAGCTGATCCAGTACCGCCCGGTCACCGAGACGGTGCGCGAGGTCCCGCTGCTGATCATCCCGCCGGTGATCAACAAGTACTACGTGCTTGACCTGGCGGCCGGCCGGAGCATGGTGGAGTACCTGGTCAGCACCGGCCTGCAGGTCTTCATGATCTCCTGGCGGAACCCGGACGCCCGGCACGCCAAATGGGATATTGATACCTACGGTCAGGCCATCCTCGACGCGATGGACGCGACCGCCCGGATCACCGGCAGCGAGCAGACCGCGCTGGCCGCGACCTGCTCCGGCGGCATCATCGCGGCGATGGTGGCCGCGCACCTGGCGCACATCGGCCAGCAGGACCGGATCGCCGCGCTGACCCTCATGGTCACCGTGCTCGACCAGGCGCACGCGGGCCTGGCCAGCGCCGTCGTCGACGAGCGGACGGTACGGGTGGCCGCGGCCGCGTCCCGTGCCCGCGGTTACCTGGACGGCCGGTCACTGGCCGAGGTATTCGCCTGGCTGCGGCCGAACGACCTGATCTGGAACTACTGGGTGAACAACTATCTGCTCGGCAAGAAGCCAGCGGCGTTCGACATCCTGTTCTGGAACGCGGACACCACCCGGATGGCGGCGGGCTTGCATCGCGACTTCCTCGAGCTGGGCGCGGGCAACACGCTGGTCCAGCCGGGCGCCGCCACCATGCTCGGCTCGCCGGTCGACCTGGCCGCGGTCAACCGGGACAGCTACGTCGTGGCCGGCATCACCGACCACATCTGCCCCTGGCAGAGCTGCTACCGCTCCACCCAGCTGCTGGGCGGCAACACCCGGTTCCTGCTGTCGACCAGCGGGCACATCGCCGCGATGGTCAATCCGCCGGGCAACGCCAAGGCCAAGTTCCAGCTGGCGCAGGAGTGCCCGGATGACCCCAAGGAGTTTCTGCGCCAGGCGGAGAGCCGGCAGGGAAGCTGGTGGTCGGACTACGCGGACTGGCTGGCCGAGCGCTGCGGGGAGGAGAATGCCGCGCCGACCGAACTGGGCGGCAGCGGGCTGCTGCCGATGGGCGAAGCGCCGGGAACGTATGTCTATGACCGCTGACGAGCCCGATTCTGAGCCGATCGGGAAAGGCCGCCCGCGCTCGGGCCGAGGCTGGATTCCCGGCCGGTCACGGAAGGCCGAGGCGTCCCAGCGGATGAGAATCCTGTCGGTGGGCGGGCGGTCTTTGCGTGTCTCGGTCCGCGAAGGGACCCCGGGCTGGCCGCCGCTGCTGCTGTGCAACGGCATCGGCGTGAGCCTCGAACTGCTGCAGCCGTTCGTCGACGTGCTCGATCCCCGGCGACCGGTTATCCGGTTCGACATGCCGGGCGTCGGCGGCTCGCCCGCCGCCTTCCTGCCCTACCACCTGGTCACGCTGCCGCCCCTGCTGTCCGGCCTGCTCGACGAGCTCGGCTATCAGCAGGCCGACGTCCTCGGCATCTCCTGGGGCGGCGCGCTCGCGCAGCAGTTCGCGCTCAGCCGGGCCGACCGGGTCCGCCGCCTGGTCCTGGTCTCGACCGCGCCGGGCGTGATCATGGTCCCGGCCAGCCCCAGCATCCTGCTGCGGATGCTCTCACCGCGACGTCACCGGGACCCCGACTACGCGGCCCGCATCGCCGGCGAGCTCTACGGCGGCAGCGCCAGGGAAGACCCGATCGTGGCCCGTGACCTGCTGCACGCCACCACCCGCCTCGGCCCCGCCTGGGGGTACTACTACCAGCTGCTGGCCACCGCGGGCTGGACCAGCCTGCCGTTCCTGCCCCGGCTTCGGCTGCCCACCCTGATCCTGGCCGGCGACGACGACCCGATCATCCCGGTCGCCAACGCCAGGATCATGCATCGCCTCATACCGGGCAGCGACCTGCACATCTACCGCGGCGGCCACCTTGAGCTGGCCGCCGACGCCGAGCGCCTTGGCGCCGTCGTGGAGGCGTTCCTCGACGCCGACACCAGCACCGGAGCCACCACCACCGGAGCAACCACCACCGACGGGAGCTAGCCATGACGCAGCCGACGAGCGCGACCCACCTCGGCGAGTCCCTCGGGACGGACTTCTTCGCCGTCCGCGAGCAGTTCACCGAGGAGGAATGGTCGCATTTCATCACCGTCCGGCGGTTCGTCGACGAGGAGGTCGTGCCGGTCGTCGGCCCGTACTGGGAGCGGGCCGAGATCTGCTGGCCGCTGGTCAAGCGGCTGCCCGAGCTCGGCATCGTCGGGGAGGACATCAAGGGCTACGGGTGCGCCGGGATGAGCCCGATGGCGTGCGGGCTGGTGACGATGGAGCTGCACCGCGGCGACGGCAGCCTCGGCGTGTTCCTCGGCGTGCACGCGGGCCTGGCCATGGAGTCGATCGCGATGTGCGGCTCGGACGAGCAGAAGGCGCGCTGGCTGCCCGGCATGGCCCGGATGGAGAAGCTCGGGGCGTTCGCGCTGACCGAGCCGGAGCACGGCTCGGACTCGGTCGCGCTGGAGACCTCGGCCGTGCCCGATGGCGACGGCTGGGTGCTGAACGGCCGCAAACGGTGGATCGGCCTCGGCAGCGTGGCCGACCTGGTCGTGGTCTGGGCCCGCAACACCGAGGACGGCCAGGTCAACGGGTTCGTCGTGGAGAAGGGCACGCCCGGGTACCAGGCCCGGGTGATCGAGGGGAAGATATCGCTGCGCTCGGTCTGGCAGGCCGAGATCACGCTCGAGAACGTGCGCGTGCCGGCCGCGAACCGGCTGCCGGGGGCGCGCTCGTTCAAGGACACCAGCCGGGTCCTGGCGACCACCCGGAGCACCTGCGCCTGGGCGGCGCTCGGACACGCCACCGCCGCCTACGACGCCGCCTTGCGGTACGCGCAGGAGCGACGTCAGTTCGGCGAGCCGCTGGCCAGCTTCCAGATCATCCAGCAGCGGCTGGTCTCGATGCTGGCGGACCTGACCGCCATGCAGCTGTACTGCGTGCAGATCGCCCGCCTGGGCGAGTCGGGCCGGCTCACCCCGACCGTGGCCGGGCTGGCCAAGATGCACAACACCCGCAAGGCCCGGGCGATCGCCGCCGACGCGCGCGACATGCTCGGGGGCAACGGCATCCTGCTCGACTACCAGGTGATGCGGCACATGGTGGACCTGGAGGCGATCCACACGTTCGAGGGCACCGAGACCATGCAGACGCTCATCGTCGGCCGCGCCGTCACCGGAATCGGGGCCTTCACGTAGCTGCCCTGAGCCAACCGTGCAGAATGAGGAGAATGATCACCATCACGAAACTGGCCGCGCAGTGAGGCTGCTGCTGCTCGCCCCGCCCGGCGCGGGCAAGGGCACCCAGGGCGAACGGCTGGCGGCCTGGTCCGGCGCCGAGCACATCGCCGCCGGCGACCTGCTGCGGGCCGAGGCGCAGACCGGGAGCGCGCTCGGCCGCGAGATCGCCGCCTGCCAGGCCAGCGGTGACCTGGTTCCCGACCAGATCGTGTTCGACGTGCTCATCCCGGCGATCACCGCGGCCGCCGCGCGCAGCGGGTTCATCCTCGACGGCTTCCCGCGGAACCTCCCGCAGGCCATCGCCGCGGCTGACATCGCGGTCAAGCACGGCTTCACCCTGCAGGCCGCGATCTACCTGCAGGCGCCAGCAGGGGTCCTGATCGAGCGGCTGCTGAACCGCGCCAGCCAGGACGGCCGGACCGACGACAAGGCCGACGTGATCCGGCACCGGCTGCAGGTCTACGCCGAGACGACGGGCGCGCTCGTCCCCTACTACGAGGAACGGGGGATCCTGATGTCGGTCAACGCCGACCAGCCGCCGGACGCGGTCACCGCCGACATCCAGGCCCGGCTGGCCGCACTGCCAGGCGCCCCGGCCATGCCCGGCACCCCGTCATAACCGGTCGACCATGCTCCGGTACACGGCGATGAGCGCCGCCTTCTGATCGTCGCTCAGCCGCTTGTCGGCCGCGATCGCCGCCTCGGTCCGCTCTTCCTCGCCGGTCTCGGCCGGGGCGCCGGCCTTCTCGCCGGCCACCGCGTCGACCAGGCCCGCCTGCGCGAGGAGGGTCTCGGCGGACACGTTCAGCGCGTCCGATATGGCCTTGAGCACCCGCACCGACGGCTCGTGCAGCCCGCGCTCTACCTGGCTCAGGTAGGGGTTGGACAGGCTGGTGAGGTCGGCCAGCTGGCGCAGTGACAGGTTGGCCATCTTGCGCTGGCTGCGGATAAACGCGCCAAGCGCTTCCCGCTGCGTCTGCCACGACTCCGTCACGGCCACCTCCTCAACGACCACATTAAAGCTACCGCTCAATATAGTACGCGGCAGCGCCCGAATCCGGCGCTGCCGCGTACTGATGCCGTCGCCGGCCGGGATACCGGCCGTGGCGCGGGCTTGGCGGGCGGTGGCGGGCATTCCCTACTCGGCGGCCCCGCCCTGCTCCTCGTGCGCGCCGCCGAGCGGCCGCAGCGGAGCGGTCGCCTTGACCAGGTCCTCGGCGAACTGGCGCTGGCTGGAGAGCAGCTTCTCGGCGAAGTCGTACGCGCTGGTCACGATGTCCTGCGGCTTGGGCAGCTTCTCGGCCAGCGGCAGCTGGGGGGCGGGGACCTTCGGCGTCACCGACTTGACGGTGTCGACCCACGTCTTGACCGCCTCGACGACGGTGTCCTGGCTGGTGCGGATCACTTTCAGCAGCTCGTCCTGAACGTCCTGCGGGGAGTAGCCGGGCATTGTCTGCGCCTTTCTCGATGACCCTGGGTCCGGATGACTCTGGGTGGCAGCGGCTCGCGAGCGGCGGGCCGATACTGCAAACTATACCAAGCGCTAACTATAGTTTGCAAGTCCCGATTCGCATCGGCATCATGCCTGCGACTCCCGCAGTCGGCGCCGGGAGTCCTCGATCTCGGCCTCGGCCGCGGCGCGGTCGGCCCAGGACGCGCCCTCGACGCTCTTGCCCGGCTCCAGTTCCTTGTAAATCAGGAAGAAATGCTCGATCTCCCGCCGCTCGAACTCCGACACGTGGTGGATGTCGCGCAGGTGCTCCTGGCGCGGGTCACTGGCCGGCACGCACAGGACCTTGTCGTCGGGGCCGTTCTCGTCGGCCATCCGGAACATGCCGATCGGGCGGCTGCGAATCAGGCAGCCGGGGAAAGTCGGTTCGAGCACCAGCACCAGGGCATCGAGCGGGTCGCCGTCCTGGCCCAGGGTGTCGCGCACGAACCCGTAGTCGGCCGGGTACTGGGTCGAGGTGAACAGCGTGCGGTCCAGGCGTATCTCGCCGCTCTCGTGGTCGACCTCGTACTTGTTCCGGCTGCCCCGGGGGATCTCGATGAAGACGTCAAATTCCATGGTGCTCAGCCCGGCCTTTCGCGTTGTGCTCAACGACGCTAGGCCGGGGCGTACCCGCGAATAACGTGCCGCCAACACGAGGATGCGCCGCTTCCTCGGGACGCCGGCACAACCCTTTGGGCCGGCGTACCAACGTACGGCGACAGGCTTGACTTCCGGGACCGACGACCTCCCGGATCGGCCGCCGGACAATGATCAGCGTGACGAACCTGGCGAGGAACCTGACGGAGACCACCCGCGCGCACGCCGGCCGGGTGGCGGTCCGGGTGGACGACGCGGCGCTGACCTACCGGGCCCTGGACGAGGCCAGCGCCCGGGTGGCCGGGCTGCTGCACGAGCGCGGCCTCAAGCCCGGCGACCGGGTCGGCCTGATGATGCCCAACGTCGCCGAGGTGCCGGTGGTGTACTACGGCGTGCTCCGTGCGGGCGGCGTCGTCGTCCCGATGAACCCGCTGCTCAAGGGGCGGGAGGTCGCCTACTACCTGAGTGACTCGGGGGCCGGGCTGCTGTTCGCCTGGCACGCGTTCGCCGAGCAGGCGCGGGCCGGCGCGGAGCAAGCCGGGGCCGGGACCGTCGTGGTGGACGGGGTCGGATTCCCCGATCTGCTTGCCACCGCCACCCCCGACTTCCAGGTCGCGGACACCAGCGACGAGGACACCGCGGTGATCCTCTACACCTCGGGCACGACCGGGCACCCGAAGGGCGCCGAGTTGACCCACGGCAACCTCATCAGCAACACCGAAGTGTCCCGGGTCGACATCGTCCAGGCGGGCCCGGACGACGTGATCTTCGGCGGTCTTCCCCTCTTCCACGTGTTCGGGCAGACCGTCGCGCTCAACGTGGCGGTGGCGGCCGGGGCCTGCCTGACCCTGCTGCCCCGGTTCGACGCGGCGCACGCGCTGCGGATCATCGCCGGCCACCGGGTCACCGTCTTCGAGGGCGTGCCGACCATGTACGTGGCCCTGCTGCACCAACCCGACCGCGCGGACTACGACACCTCGTCGCTGCGGACGTGCATCTCCGGCGGCGCGGCGCTGCCGGTGGAGGTGCTGCGCGGATTCGACGCGGCGTTCGGCGTCCCCGTGCTCGAGGGCTACGGGCTGTCGGAGACCTCGCCGGTCGCCTCGTTCAACCTCCCCGGCCGGGAGCGCAAGCCCGGCTCGATCGGCACCCCGATCAGGGACGTGCAGATGCGGGTGGTGGACGCCGAAGACAACGAGGCCCCGCAGGGCGAGGTGGGCGAGATCGTCATCCTCGGGCCGAACGTGATGAAGGGCTACTGGCAGCGTCCCGAGGCCACCGCCGAGGCGATCCACGACGGCTGGTTCCACACCGGCGACCTGGCCAAGGTGGACGAGGACGGCTACTTCTACATCGTCGACAGGAAGAAGGACCTGATCATCCGGGGCGGCTACAACGTCTACCCGCGGGAGATCGAGGAGGTGATCTACGAGCATCCGGCCGTCGCCGAGGCCGCCGTCATCGGGCTGCCGCACTCGTCGCTGGGCGAGGAGGTCGCCGCCGCGGTGGCACTCAAGCCCGGTGCCGCCGTCACCGCCGAGGAACTCCGCGATTACGTCAAGAGCCAGGTCGCGGCGTACAAGTACCCGCGCCACGTGTGGTTCGTGGACGCGCTGCCCAAGGGCCCGACCGGCAAGATCCAGAAACGCGACATCGTCATCCCGTCCGACCTGACCGGCTTATCCAGAGGATCCACCGGAGGCATTCGATCATGACCGATACGGCGTCAGCTTCGCTGTCGGCGCTGGGCATCTGCCTGGAGGAGTACGCGTACCCCTATCCCGTCCGGTTCCTGCAGCTCACCAACGACCTGAAGCCGGTCGCGATGGCGTACATGGACATCCCGCCGAATTCGGAGCCGAACGGCAAGACGGTCGTGCTGATCCACGGCAAGGCGTTCGGCTGCTACTACTTCCAGAATGTCATCGAGGCGCTGACAGGGGCCGGCTACCGGGTGGTCGCCCCGGACCAGATCGGCTGGGGCAAGTCGCCCAAGCCCGACATCCACTACAGCTTCCAGTTGCTGGCCGCCAACACCGCGGCCCTGCTCGACCACCTCGGCGTCGGGAACGTCGCCGTGCTCGGCCACTCCACCGGCGGCATGACCGCGACCCGGTTCGAATGCGGCCATATCCCGCACCTGGAGCACCCCGGCCAGTTCCTGGCCGAACTGCTGCCGTTCGTTGCCCGATGACCCAAAACCCAATACCCGGAACCCCTGGAGGAACGCCATGCTCGCTAAAGCGATGCCAACTGCGTTCAAGTCCACATCCACCTCTTTGATGCTGATCGGCGTGCTGGCCCTCATCATCGGGATCGTGGCCATCGCCTGGCCCGGCGTCACCATCCTGGCGCTGGTCATCATGTTCGCGATCTACGCGTTCGCGGACGCCGGGCTGCAGACCATGCGGGCGTTCAGCAGCCGGTCGGCCGGCCCGGTCCTTGGCCACCTGCTGCTCGCGGTGGTCGGCCTGGGGGCCGGGCTATTCGCCCTCGCCTGGCCCGCGCCGACCGCGTACGTGCTGGTTATCGTGGTGGCGTCCTGGGCCCTGGTCGGCGGCGCGGCCGAGTTCTTCGCCGGTTTCCAGACCGGGGAGAGCGCGGGCACCCGCGCGCTGTTCCTGTTGTCCGGGCTGGTGTCGTTCGTGTTCGGCGTGCTGCTGTTCGCCCGGCCCGGCGTCGGCGCGGTGACCCTGGCCCTGCTGTTCGGCCTGTACGCCCTGATCTACGGGTTCTCGCAGATCACGGCCGGGGTCCAGCTCCGCCAGGTCGGCGCGGGCGCGGAGCCGCTATCCGAGCTCCGCGACCGAGTCTGAGGTCCTGCCCGATCAGCCTGCTGCCGAAATCAAAATCATTCGTATGTCGAACGGTCCGTTGCTCCGCCCCAACCGTCCGGCTGGGGCGGAGCAACGGGCTAGACATCCCAGGGGCAGATCCGGGTAACCCTCTTAGGCCTTGCTGCCGGTGAGCTCGTGCTCGATCTCCTGCAGGCTGCGCCCCTTCGTCTCCGGCACCTTGCGCCAGAAGTACGCCAGCGCGACCAGCGTGAGGAAGCCGAACAGGAAGAACACGCCGACGCCGCTGATCGCGTTCAGCAGCGTCAGGAACGAGACCGTGACGACGAAGTTAGCGCCCCAGTTGGCCATGGTCGCCACGCTCATCGCCGCGCCGCGGATCCGGAGCGGGTAGATCTCCGCGATCAGCAGCCAGAACACCGGGCCGAGCCCGATCGCGAACGACCCGGTGTAGACCAGCAGGCCGATCACGGCGACGATGGCCAGCGCCCCGTGCAGGTTCTCGCCGCCGAGGAACGCGCACGCGGTGATCGCCATCCCGACCGCCATGCCCGCGGTGCCGCTCAGCAGCAGCGGACGCCGGCCCGCCCGGTCGAGCAGCCAGATGGCGACGATGGTCATCCCGACGTTGACCGCGCCGTTGACAACGTTGGCGAGCAGCGCGGCCGAGCTGCCGAATCCGGCTCCCTGCAGCAGCGTCGGGGCGTAGTAGATGACCGTGTTGATGCCGGTGATCTGCTGGAACACGGCCAGCAGGACGCCCACGTAGACCAGCGGCCGGACCGAGGGCGACAGCAGCTCCCGGGTGCCCGCCTGCTTGCGGCTGACCTCTTGGACGTCGTGGATCTCGGCGTCGATGTCGTCGTCGTTCCGCAGCCGCCTGAGCACGTCCCGCGCTTCGTCGACCCGGCCCTGCCGGATCAGCCAGTGCGGGCTCTCCTTCTGGAAGAGCATCCCGGCGAACAGCAGCACGGCCGGGATCGCCGCCAGGCCGAACATCAGCCGCCAGTTGGCCGACCCGGACAGCCCGTAGTCGATCAGGTAGGACACCAGGATCCCGGCCGTGATCGCGAGCTGGTTAAGGCTGACGAGGCCGCCGCGGACCCGGGGCGGCACGACCTCGCCGATGTAGAGCGGCACCACCATCGAGGCCGACCCGACCGCCAGGCCGATCACGATCCGCGCGACCAGCAGCACTGGGAAGGTCGGGGTGAACGCCGCCAGCAGCACGCCCACCACGAAGATGGCGGCCGTGATCAAGACGGTCAGGCGCCGTCCGATCAGGTCCGCCACCCGCCCCGCCAGCAGCGCGCCGACCACCGCGCCGACCAGCAGCAGGCTGGTGATCAGCTCTTCCTGGAAGGAGGAGAGCCCGCCGAAGTCCTTCTTGACGAACAGCAGCGCCCCGGACACCACCCCGGTGTCGTAGCCGAACAGCAGCCCGCCGAGAGCGGTCACCCCCGCGCTGAGCGCGACATGCCTGCGCACCTTCTCCGCGGGAGTCGCGTTTCTCGACATCAGCATCATGACAATGCCCCCTCAACGCGCCGCCGTTGGCGCGTGTCTACGTGGGCATTTCGTCTTACCAATGACGCCTCGAACAAACTCTGCGCAGGTCACAAATTGTTCGAGCCGGACCGAGACCGTTCATGTGGGGGATGCGGACGAGCCCCGGCCCGCAGCAGGCTGGTTGGGCAGCCGCACTCGTCTTCCCGGAAAGGACGCTGCCGTGAACGGAGCCCTGCATGACCAGAAAGTGCTCGTCATCGGACGGGGGAGCGGGATCGCCCGCGCCGTCGCCGTCGCCGCCCGTGACGCCGGCGCGCATGTCACCGCCGCCGGCCGCGATCAGGAGAAGCTGTCCGACGCCTACGCCGGGGAACCGGAGATCAGCACCGAGACCGTCGACCTGTCCGACGAGGAGTCCATCGCCGCCCTCGGAAAGCGGCTCGGCACCGTCCACCACGTGGTCTCCACCGCCTCCGCGCGGGCCCGGGGCCGGGTCGCCGACCTGGACCGGGACGCGCTCAGGCTGTCCTTCGACGTCAAGGTGCTCGGCCCGCTGATGCTGGCCAAGCACCTGGCGCCGCGGATGGGCGAGGGCGGGTCGTTCGTGATCTTCTCCGGTGTCGCCGCCACCAAGATCACGGTCGGCACCCTCGGGGTGGCCATCACCAACGCCGCCGCCGACACCCTGGCCCGGTCGCTCGCCCTCGAACTGGCCCCGATCCGGGTCAACGCGATCTCCCCGGGCGTGATCGACAGCGGCGCCTGGGACGCCCTCGGCGAGGAGGGGAAGGCTACGTACTACGCCGAAATGACCGCCCGCAACCCGGCCCGCCGGATCGGCACCACCGACGACGTCGCCAACACCGTCCTGTTCGCGATGAGCAGCACCTTCCTCACCGGGCAGACTCTGCACATCGACGGCGGCGAGCCGCTGACTTGACTGGGCCCCCGGCCTGAGAAGGAGAAATCCGATGACACACGCGATCGCGTGGGACAAGGTGACCCCGGATGACGTGCTGCGCGCGCTCCAGGAGTACGACCGGCTGGGCCCGGAGCAGTTCTTCGCCGAGCATGGCTACGCCCCGACCACGACCTATGACCTGGTCTGGGAGAAGCGCGCGTACCCGCCGAAGGCGATCCTGGGCACGGCCTACGAGTTCGCCGTCGGGCAGCGGCTCGCCTCCGGCGATTTCGAGGGCGGCAAGTCCGGCGCCGTCAAGGTGCTCGCAGAGCTGGGATTTGACATTCAGCCTCGGCATCCGGCCGCATAGCGGCGCTCGGCTTCGACGTTCAGCCCCGCCATCTGTCAACCTAGCGGCGCCCAGCAGCCACATCAGCCACATCATCCGCGCCCACCCCCCGCGTCACCGGGCCGCCGCCAGCCGGCTTCATGATCGCGAAGGATTTTATCCTGGCGAAGGATAATTATCGTATAGGTGCACGGATCCTTCGTGATCACCGAGCCGAACCGGCGCTGACATCATGGAGTACGTGAATTCTTCTGTACGCCCACCGGTGAGCTCCCGGTGACCACGGTCTCGCTGGTCACCGGCGCCAACCGCGGCATCGGGCTCGAGGTCTGCCGTCAGCTCGCCGCCGCCGGTCACGACGTGGTGCTGACCGCCCGCGACGCCGAGGCCGCGGCGACCGCGGCGCAGCCGATCGGAGCCACGGCGCTTCGCCTGGACGTGACCGACCCGGCCAGCGTCGACGAGGCCGTAGACGTCGTGCGGGACCGCTACGGCAGGCTCGACGTCCTGGTCAACAACGCCGCCATCAGCTACGACACCTGGCAGCGGGCGATCACCGCCGACCTCGCGGTCGTCCGCGAGGCGGCCGAGACCAACCTGTACGGGCCGTGGCTGATGGTCCAGCGTTTCCTGCCGTTGCTGCGGCGCAGCGACCACCCGAGAATCGTGAACGTCTCCAGCGAGGCTGGCTCGCTGACCGGCATGGGCGGCGGCACGCCCGCCTACGCGGCCTCCAAGGCGGCGCTGAACGCCCTCACCCGGATGCTGGCGGCCGAGCTTCGCCCCGAGCGCTTTCTGGTCAACGCGGTAAGCCCCGGCTGGGTCGCGACCGACATGGGCGGCGCGGGCGGGGGCCCGGTCTCCGACGGGGCGGCCAGCGTCGTGTGGGCCGCTACCCTGCCCGACAACGGGCCGACCAGCGGCTTCTTCCGCGACGGCCGCCCGCTGCCCTGGTGAGCAGCCCGAGCGGCTAGCCCTCGCTTGGCGCGGTGTCGCGGATCGCGGCCATGATCTCGGCCGCCACCGCGTCCGGGTGCTCGAGTGGCAGGAACGTCCGGCCTCCCGGCACCGTGGCCAGGCTGGCGTGCGGGAACGCCTCGCTCAGCTGCCGTCCGAGCTCGGCCCCGAAGTAGGCATCCTCGTCTCCCCACAGGATCCGGACGGGGCCGGCGAACTGGCCGAACCGGCTGGCCGCGTCCAGCAGGACACCGGGACGAACTCCGCGCGCGAACTTGGCGAGGTCGCGACGGATCGCCTTGCCCGCCAGTGGCTCTATCCACCCGCGGGTCAGCTCGGCATCGAGCGGAGCGCTGGTCAGCGGTCCGAAGCCGAGCCTGCCAGTCCGCACCGTGGCCGACCGCAGCCCGGGCACCAGGCAGGCGACGATCCCCGGATGACGCCCGGCGAAGAAGAGCGGCGCGAGCGCGCGGGGCGGGAACGCGCCGAACGCGTCGCAGTTGGTCAAAACGGCGGCGCCGATCCGGCCGGCGTCGCCCGCCAGCATGAGCTGGCAGATCGCCCCGCCGGTGTCGTTGCCGACGATGGTCACGTTGTCGAGCCCCAGCGCGGCGATGAAGTCGCTGACGAGCCCGGCCATCCCGTGCGGCGTGAGGTCGGCGTCGGCGTTCATCGGACGTTGGTGGGCGCCGAGCGGGAGCGTCGGCGCGTAGCTGCGGATGCCCTCGGCCGTGAGCCGCTCGGCCACCGGCTCCCACAGCCGCGAGTCGACGAGCAGCCCGTGCAGGAACACCACCGGCGGGCGGGAACTGGACGGCGGGCCGGCGGCGCGGTAGCTAAGCCCGCCCTGCGGCAGGTCCGCCACGGCGAGACCGGCTGAAGCATGGTCAGTCATCATAGTCAAAACATACATACTGAATGTATGTTTGTCTAGGCTGATCGCAGTGGGAGAATGAGCTATGCCTTCACCGACGTCCGCGCCCTCACCGACGACGTCCGCGCCGGCACTGACGTCGGCGCGCCCGCGAGCGCGCCGCACGCAGGCCGACCGGTCCGCCGCGACCCGTGACGCGCTGATGACGTCGGCGCGCACGCTCTTCGCCGAGCAGGGCTTCGCCGACGTGTCGACCGACGCGATCGTCGCGGCGGCGGGGGTCACCCGCGGCGCGCTGTACCACCAGTTCGCGGACAAGATGGCGCTGTTCGACGCGGTCCTGGACGCGGTCGAGGCCGACATCGCCCGGCGGCTGGCCGAGGACGCGGCCGCCGCCGGAATCACCGACCCGGTCGACGCCATGCGGCACGTGCTGCGGACCTGGCTCGAGATCTGCGTCGAGCCGGAGATTCATCGCATCGCCCTGATCGACGGGCCATCGGTGGTCGGCTGGGCGCACTGGCGCGAGGTGTGCCAGCGGCACGTCTTCGGGCTGGCCCAGGCCATGCTCGAGCAGGGCATCGAAGCCGGACGCGTCCGCCCGCAGCCGGTCCGGCCGCTCGCGCACGTGCTCATGGGCGCCAGCGATGAGGCCGCCCTCTACGTCGCCGAATCAGCCGACCCGGCCCAGGCGCGGGCCGAGATGCTCCCGGTCCTCGACCGCCTCATCGACGTCATATCCACCTGACGCCCTGACGGGGTCGCACCTATATAGAGTTCTTGACAGGAGCCACAGGCCCTATTTAGAGTTCTTGCATGTCCTTGCGATTGACCGTTCAGGTGCAGCTGGTCGTGCAGGCCCTGCTGCGCGATCCGGCCAGCGAGATGTACGGGCTGGAGCTCTCCGAGGAGACCGGGCTGCAGCCCGGGACCGCCTACCCCATCCTGCTGCGGCTGGAGCAGGAGGGCTGGGTGACCAGCCGCTGGGAGGATATCGACCCGCGGGCGGAGAAACGCCCGGCCCGACGGTATTACCGGCTCACGGCCAACGGCGCCGTGCAGGCCTCCGCCCGCCTGGCGGGGGCGAGCCGCCCGAACGGCGCCGCGCTGCGCCGGCTGGCCGAGGGAGGCGGCGTCGCATGATGCCCGCCGTCGACCCGCGCGACGACGCGCGGAAAAGGCGAGGACAGATCATCGGTATCGTCAGCGCGGTCACGGTCGTGGCAGCGGCGGCGCTGTCGGGAACGCGGTTTCGTGATTGGGCCACGTGGCTCCTCGGCACCGAGGTCATCGTGGTGACCGCCATCGTCGTGGTGACCGACCGCGGCCGACCCGGCGGCGTGCGCGTCAGGAACACTCGACCCAGGGACGGTCGCAAAAACGGCGGCAACAGCGCCATCAGCGCCCACGACCAGCGCGAGGCCGGCCCGGTCACCCCGCCCGCGTCCCGCCGCCAACGCCGCCTGCTGATCACCGTGTCCCGGATAATGCCAACGCGGTCAGGCCAGCGCTGGCTGGCGGAGGCCGACAGCCTGCTGTCGGAGATCGCGCCCGCCCGGCGCGGGGCCGCCGTCCGCAGCTACCTGCGGTCCGCCCCCCGGCTGACGGTGATGATGTGGGCCCATGAGCTGCTGCGTCTGGCGCGTCTTGGCCCCCGCCGCCCGGGCTGAGGACGGCCGTTTGCGTTAGAGCGCACTCTAGGTCCTACGCTCGGAGTCGTTTCCGCCTCAAGTGGCGTCGGCGAGCATGGGAAGAGGGACCCAATGAAGACCTGGTTCATCACCGGAACGTCGCGTGGCTTCGGCCGGGAGTGGGCTATCGCCGCCCTCGAGCGCGGCGACCAGGTAGCGGCGACCGCGCGGAACCAAGCGTCACTCGACGACCTGGTCGCCAAGTACGGCGACGCGATCCTCCCGATCGCGCTCGACGTCACCGACCGCGCCGCCGACTTCGCGGCGGTCAAGCGCGCGCACGACCACTTCGGACGGCTGGACATCGTCGTCAACAACGCCGGCTACGGGCACTTCGGCATGGTCGAGGAGCTCACCGAGGCGGAGATCCGGGCGCAGCTCGAGACCAACGTGCTCGGGGCGCTGTGGGTCACCCAGGCGGCGCTGCCGTACCTGCGCGAGCAGGGCAGCGGGCACATCCTCCAGGTGTCGTCGATCGGCGGCATCTCCGCGTTCAGGAACACCGGGGCGTACCACGCCTCGAAGTGGGCGCTCGAGGGCTTCAGCCAGAGCCTCGCGCAGGAGGTGGCCGATTTCGGGGTGAAGGTGACGCTGATCGAGCCGGCCGGCTATTCGACCGACTGGTCCGGCTCCTCCGCCAAGCACTCCGCCCCGCTGCCCGCCTACGACCAGACTCGCGAGCAGGCCCTCGCATCCCGCAAGGCGCGGTTCTCCAAGCCGGGCGAGCCGACCGCGACCCGGCAGGCGATCCTCACGCTGGTGGACAGCGAGAACCCGCCGCTGCGGATGTTCCTGGGCGAGTCACCGCTGGGGATCGCGACCGCCGACTACGACTCGAGGCTGGCCAGCTGGCGCGAATGGCAGCCGGTGGCCGCCGCGGCTCAGGGCTAGCGCCCGGCGATCAAGCCCGGCGTCAGCGCGGCCATAGCCTCGATGACCGGATCGAGGCCCGGCCGCGCGGTGATGATCCTGACGATGGCCTCGTCGAGCCCGGCGCTCAGCCGGGCGAACGCGGCCGCGGCCGGCCCGGCCGGGCCGTAGTAGCCGACCGCCCGCAGCATGTGGTCGGGCGTGGCGTCCACCAGCTCCGTTATCGGAGCGCCGCGGTCGCGCCGCGCCTCCAGCTCGGTCAGCTCCGCGTCAAAGCCCATCTGGCTGAACAGGCCCCGGTAGCCCTCGTTCTGCGGGATGCCGTGGTGGCCCATGGCGTAGCCGAGTACCTGAGCGCCGAACGCCCGCCGCGCGGCCGCCACGTCATCGTCGATGCAGACCCGGATGTACATGGTCAGCGGCACCGAGCCGGGGTCGCGGCCCGCCCGCGCGGAGCCCGCGTCGACCAGCTCGCGGCTGACCGCGATGCGCTCGGGGGTGGCCCAGTTCAGCTGCGCCCCGTCCGAGATCTCGCCCGCCAGCCGGAGCATCTGCGGGCCGAGCGCGGCCAGCGCCACCGGGGCGGCCGGCAGCGCTCCCAGCCCGAGCGAAGCGGACTGCGGCCACCCGGGCGCGCCCGAGCCGACGCCCGCCCGGGCGATAATCGGCCCGGCCACGATCTGCTGGCCGGCCAGCAGCCCGCGGATCGCGCTCACGTACTCGCGCATGATCGCGATCGGCCGGTCGGGCAGCCCGACCGAGGCCCAGAACTTCGGCCCGTAGCCGCCGGTGCCGATGCCGAGCACGAACCGCCCGTCCGACAGCTGGGCCAGCGTGGCCGCCTGGGCCGCGAGGCCGGGCGCGGTCCACATCCGGGCCGCCGGGACGACGGAGATCCCGGTCCGCAGCGCGGTGTCCTGCGCCCACGCCGAGCACACGTGGAAGGAATCGGGCACCCCGCCGGCCGGCGTCCACAGGCTCTCGAACCCCAGCCGCGCCGCCTCCCGCGCGACGTCCCGCAGCTGCCAGAACGGAAGGCCGAGCCTGGCATCGAGCCCCACGCCAATGATCATGATCGGCAGTATGCCGGACGCACCTCACGGCGCCCGCGACCGGGTCTTGACGCGCGGTTGACCCGGCCCACGCTGCGCGATGTCGGCCGTCTGACCGCGGGCTACGTGCCTGACCGGCTGACACGGAGACTGAAGGGCAACTCAAGCCGTACCGTCGGGATCCTCGCGGCCGGCACCGCGCCTACCCGAAACGATGGGGCCTAGGTCCAGCCAGCGCCTCCCCGTTGTCTGCCACGAATCAGAACATCATCCAACTTTTTACGCGGTCAGATGTTGACGCTTATCGATAAAAGAATCAGCATAAGTCATGACATCGTTATCATCACGCACGGCGAACAGAGGCGATCAGAAGCGCACGACCCAGGCGCCTCGGCCCCGCGTCGCGATGGTGACCTCGGATTCATCGAGGAGGTCCAGCGTTGAATCGGAAGCGATTGCCAGGCATCGGCCGCTGGCCGGCCATGATCGCCGCGGCAGCGGCGATCACCGTCGCGCTCGGCGGCGTCGCCCAGGCGAGCACCACGTGGAGCTCGAGCGCCAGCCCGTCCCCCAGCCCGAGCGCCAGCCCCAGTCCGAGCGCTTCTCCGAGCGCAAGCGCTTCCCCGAGCCCGAGCGCGTCCCCCGGCGCAGAGCCGCTGACTGCGGGAAAGCCGGGCGGCACGTGCTCGGTCGGCCGGTCCGGCCGCATCACCGACTGCCAGGGCCCCGTTGCCAAGAGCAAGCTCCCGCCCGGCGCCAGGAACACCGGCACGCTCAGCCAGCCCGTGACGGACCTGGCCAGCCTGGTGGACACCCGCACCTGGACCACCGGCGGCGGCAATACCTTCCCCGGCGCGGACGTGCCGTTCGGAATGGTCCAGTGGTCACCGGACACGCTGCCCGACCGAAACGACGGTGGCGGCTACAGTTACACCGACACCACCCTTGACGGCTTCGCCCTGACCCACATCTCCGGGCCCGGCTGCAGCGCGGCCGGCGACGTGCCGATCCTGCCGGTCACCGGCGCCCTGCCGTCCGAGACCGACCCGAACGACGTCACCACCACGCTCACCCACACCAACGAGGTCGCCGAGGCGGGCTACTACTCGGACCAGAGCAACGCCCCCGACACGATCACCTCGCAGTTCACCGCCACCGCGCACAGCTCGATGGGCCGGTTCACGTTCCCGACCACGAGCACCGGCGGATTCGACATCAAGCTCCAGGACGCGCAGACCACCGTCACCGCCGACTCCGCGACGATCGTGAGCGACGATGAGATCTCCGGCTCGGAGACCACCGGCGACTTCTGCGGCGAGAGCGACAACGACGGTCAGTCCCAGCTCTACACCGTCTACTTCGACATCATCTTCAACCAGCCGTTCACCACCTCGCAGGTGATCACGGAGTCGGGGCAGACCGACCCGTCGGCCGTCTACGTCTCGTTCGACACCGCCGCCAACCCCGTCGTCGAGGCCAAGGTCGGCATCTCCTACGTGAGCGCGGCCAATGCCCGGCTTGACTGGCAGAGCGAGAACCCCGGCTGGGACTTCAACCGCGTCGAGGCGCAGGCCCAGGGATCCTGGAACTCGCTTCTTGGCAAGATCAAGGTCTCCGGCGGCACCTACGCGCAGACCCAGGAGTTCTACAGCCTGCTGTACAAGGACTTCCTCCAGCCCAACGTCACCAGCGACGTCAACGGGCAGTTCATGGGCGCCGACGGGGTGGCGCACACGCTGGCCGCCGGGCAGCAGAACCAGTACGGGATCTACTCCGGCTGGGACATTTACCACTCGCTGGCCGAACTGCAGGCCATGCTTGACCCGTCGGCCGCCTCCGACCAGGCCCAATCTCAGGTCAACTACTACTCGGAGGACAGCATCCTCCAGCAGTGGGGCTACCTGAACCTGAACAACTACGTGATGGTGGGCGACCCCGAGGACGCGATCATCTCCGACTACTACGCGTTTGGCGCCCACGATTTCAACACCAAGCAGGCCCTGGCCGACATGCTCAAGGAGGCCACCACGGTCAACGACGTGCGGCCGGGCGAGGCCCTGGACGCCGAGTACGGCTACCTGCCTGAAGACGGCACCTACGGCTGCTGCAACGCCCACGGCGTCGTGGCCACCCAGCTGGAGTACGACACCGCTGACCTCGCTCTGTCGAATTTCGCGAACGCGCTCGGCGACGGCGGTGACGCCGCCTCGATGGAGAAACTCGCCAACGACTGGGAGAACAACTTCGACCCGGACAACGACCTGCTGACCGCACGGTACGAGAACGGGCAGTTCGAGGCGGGCGTCACCCCGCTCACCGAGCAGAACAACGAGCCGGACTACGTCGAGGGCGACGCCTACGAGTACCTGTGGGACGTGCCCAACGACTACGAGTCGCTGTTCGATCTGCTTGGCGGCGACTCCAAGGTCGTGCCCGAGCTGCAGTCGTACCTGTCCCAGCCGAACGGCTTCGGGATGTACGACGAGGCCAGCAACGAGTTCGACCTCGGCGAGCAGTACGCGCTTGACTACGCGGGGGACCCGTCCGGGACGCAGGCGGTGATCAACAACATGGAGAACACCATCTGGCTGCCGGGACCGAGCGGGCTCGGCAACAACGACGACCTCGGCGCCGAGAGCTCCCAGTACATCTGGGAGATGCTCGGTCTCTACCCGGAGAACCCCGGCAGCGACACCCTGCTGCTGAGCACGCCCGGGTTCGCGCACGCGCAGATCGACACTTCCAACGGCAACACGATCACCGTCAACGCGCCGGACGCGAAGAACGAGTACTACGCGAGGTCGCTGACCATCAACGGCAAGCCCGACCAGAAGCTGTCCACGACCTTCCACGACCTGAGCCAGGGTTCCACCCTGGACTGGACGCTCAGCCCGACCGCCACCAGCTGGGGCAGCGCGCCGCAGGACGCGCCGCCGTCCTACACCGTCGGCACCGCGTCGACCGTCGGCTACCTGGCCGACCAGACCGCGACCGTCGCGCCCGGCGGCTCCGCCACGATCAAGGTCGGCGCCGATAACGCCACCGACACCGCGCAGCAGGTGAAGGTGAGCATCACCGCGCCCGCCGGGGTAACGATCACCCCCGCCTCGGCGACGATCGACGTCCCCGCCGACGGGGAGGCGACCGCGACCCTGACGGTGACCGCAGGCACCACCACCACGCAGAACTTCTACACCGCTCCGGTCACGCTGACCACCGAGAGCACCGGCGCCACGCAGTCGCTGACTCAGACCATCCTGGTCGCGGCGCCGGGCAGCCTGCTCGCAACCTTCAACAGCGAAGGCATCGCGAGCGACACCAACCCATCCCTGGCCGACTTCGACGGTGACGGGAACAGCTACTCGGAGCAGGCGCTGGCAGCCGACGGGTTCACCGGCGGGCAGGACGTCACCGAGAACGGCGTGACGTTCGCCTGGCCGACGCCGGCCCCCGGCTACCCGGACAACACGGTCCCCGACGGGCAACAGGTGACGGTGGACGCGCCGGCTGGAACCCAGCAGGTCGCGTTCCTCGGCTCCGCCGCCGACGGGCCCGTTTCCGGGGTCGTCACGCTGAACTACTCCGACGGCAGCACCTCCCAGTACTGGCTCGGGTTCAGTGACTGGACCCTGGGCGCGGGAACTGAGACACCGTCCTACGGCAACACCGAGGTGGCGACCACCGCCTACCGTGACTGCTCAACCTGTTCGACCGACGAAGATGCCGTGGATACCTACCTGTACGAGGCCGCGGTCCCGGTCAACCCGGACAAGACCCTCACCAGCGTGACCTTGCCGAACGGGACGGCCAACGGCACCGAGCACATCTTCTCGGTCGCCGCGTCCACCACCGCGATGACCGGGCCCGTCGTCACCTCGCTGAACCCCGCCACCGCGGCGGCGGGCCAAGAGGTAACGATCACCGGCACCGGTTTCGGCGCCAGCCAGGGCGCCGGCTACGTCGCCTTCAGCGACAACGGGACCAACTGGGGAGCGCCGGTCAACAGCGCGACCCTCACCGTTGACTCGTGGAGCGACACGTCGATCACCTTTACCGTGCCGGAACCGAGCGGGACGGACGACGAGTGGAGTGTCTGGGCAGGCACGCCGGCGTCGGTCACGGTGGTCGACAACGCCGGTGACGTGTCCGACGCCGCCAACCTCGAGATAACGCCGACCGACAACCCAGCCGACTACTACGACAACGTCGGGGTCTCTGAGGACAGCGACACCTCGTGCGCCGACTTCGACGGCGACGGGTACAGCTACTCGGCCGACGCCCTCGCCACCGCCGGGCTGACTCCTGGCGGCACCGTCACGGCCGACGGGCTGACGTTCACCTGGCCGGACGTCGCGTCCTGCGACCCGGACAACATCCTCGCGGCCGGGCAGACGATGCTGGTCACCGGGACGGCCGGGGCAACCGAGCTCGGCCTGCTTGAATCCTCATCCAATGGCGGTACGTCCGGCGCCATCACCATCACCTACACGGACGGGACCTCCACCACCGATCCCCTGTCGTCCAGTGACTGGGCCGGCGGCCCCGGCGCCGACGAGACGGCGGTCGCCACCATGACCTACAGGAACCAGGACACCGGAGGTTCGCAGACCATCACCATGTACGTCTACGCGACCACGGTGCCGATCGATTCGTCCAAGACGGTCGCCTCGATCACCTTCCCGAATGTAGCCAACAGCGTCAGCGGCAGCACGTCAGCCATGCACATCTTCGCGGTGAGCACCGGCTGACGCCAGCCGTCACCGGGCCCGCCCGCCGGCATCCGGCCGGCGGGCGGGCCCGGGCCGCGTTCGGGTTAAGCGTCGGGGAGGGCAGATGCTCCTGATCGGGGTGGTCACCCGCCGGTGAACTCCGCGATCGCGGACTCGTACGCGTCGAGCGCCCGCTCGACCGGCCCGCGCCCGGCCGACGGCAGCCAGTGCACCACCCGGTCGAACCCCTCGGCGGCGTACGACTCGAACACCGCGGGATCGGCCGGAACCCCCATGACCTGCAGGGAAATGTGCCGATCGGCCCGCAGTCGCAGTTCCGCCGACCGCTTGATGAGGTCAGAAGGTCCGTGGTTGGGCATCCACGCGTCCCCGAACGCCAGCACCCGGTCGAACACCGTCGGCCCCTCGCCGCCGACGATGACCGGCGGGTGCGGCCGCTGAGCGGGCTTGGGCCACGACCAGATCCGGTCGAAGTTCACATACTCGCCCGAGTAGGACGCCTCGTCGGCGGTCCAGATCGCCTTGATCGCCTCGACCCGCTCGCGCATCAACGCCATCCGGGTGCGCGGGTCGGTGCCGTGGTTGGCCATCTCCTCCCGGTTCCAGCCCGCCCCGACGCCGAACTCGAACCGGCCGCCCGACAGGTAGTCGACGCTGGCGGTCTCCTTGGCGGTGGTGATCGGGTCGCGCTCGGTCACCAGGCAGATACCCGACCCGACCCGCAGCCGCGAGGTCGCCGACACCGCCGCCGTCAGGGCCACGAACAGGTCGAACGTGTGAACGTAGCGGTACGGCAGCGGCCCGCCCGGCGGGTAGGGCGTGTGCTCGACCGGGATGTGGGTGTGCTCGGGGAAGAACAGCGACTCGTGTCCCCGTTCCTCGGCCAGCCGGGCGACGTCGCCGGGCCGGATCGCGTCATGGGTGGGAAAGATCGCTAGGCCGAATTCCATAGTGATCATTCTCCCCAACCAGCCCCGGCCATGCGCCTGCGGTCGCCGATCTGGCGCGCAAATCGCGGACTCACGGCCATCTCGTGGCGAGTTCCCGGCGTATTCCCAGACTTAGCGACCCGACTTCCCAGACCAGCCGGGCAATCTCGGTGACATGGACAACAACATGAACTTCGGGTACGAGCCGACCGCGCCGCACAGCACCAACCCAAGCACCAACCCCGGCCGCGGCCCCCGCACCGGCCGTGGCCGGCTGATCGCCGGCGCCGCCGCCGCGACCGTGCTCGTCGGCGGGGCCGCCTTCGGCGCGGTGACGATGCTGAGCGGCAGCCCGGCGGCGGCCGTGACCGGCCCGACCGGCCAGGCGGCGGTGCTGAACGACGCGCTCACGACCGCGGCCACCCCCGCCACCACCGCCAGCAGCAGCACCACCACGGCCGGTAGCACGGCGGCCCAGACCCGGCACACGCGCGACGCACTGGCCCGGCTCCGCCGTCTCGGCGGGATCGACGGCCAGTTCACGTTCGATACCAAGACCGGCCCGCAGACGCTGGCGTTCGAGCGCGGCACGATCCAGTCGGTCTCCGGCGTGGACGTCGTGGTCCGCGCCAAGGACGGCACCACCTGGAGCTGGACGCTCGTCAGCAGCTCGGTCGTGCGCGACGACGGCACCAAGTCCACCACCAGCTCGCTCGCCTCGGGCGACCTGGTGTTCGTGGCCGGCCCCGTCGTCCGCGGCACCCACGACGCCCGCCTGGTCGTCATCAGGACCCCCCAGAAGAGCAGCAGCCCCACCACCTCCCCAAGCGCCAGCACCAGCTCCGCCCTCAGCTAGCCGAGCCTCCCCCGGCCGCCAACAGAAAGCGGAAAAAGAGCGGTGCCCCACCCGGGCGCACCGCTCTTTCCGCATCCCCGGTCGTTCTGATAACAGAAAGAAGCGGGCGCGCCCGCACCGCCGCCCAGAATCAAAATCGGTTCATCGAACGGACCGGGGCGACTCTCATCCGCTCACCCGCCGTGGTCAGCCCAGTGACGTCCATGCCATAAGCTCGCCTGATCCCGCCACCGGACCAGAGAGGCCGCCGTCCCCGTGACCGTCACCCGCGCGCAGGTCATCGCCCTGCCCAAGGCCGAGCTGCACCTGCACATCGAGGGGACGCTCGAGCCCGAGCTCGCGTTCGAGCTCGCCGCGCGCAACGGCGTGGCGCTCTCGTACCAGGACATCGAGGCTCTCAGGGGCGCGTACTCGTTCAGCGACCTCGGCTCGTTCCTCGGCCTGTACTACGAGTGCATGGCTGTGCTGCGGACGGCCGAGGACTTCGCCGATCTCGCCTCGGCCTACCTCGCCCGGGCGCGGGCGGACGGGGTGACGCGCGTCGAGATGTTCTTCGACCCGCAGGTCCACCTGTCCCGCGGCGTCCCGTTGACCGAGGTCATCGGCGGGCTGGGGGCGGCGGCCGACCGCAGCGCGGCTAGCGGTGGTCCTGAGGTCGCGCTGATCGCGTGCTTCCTGCGCGACCGGGGTCCCGACGACGCGGCCAAGACGCTGGAGGAACTCAGCCCGCACGCCGCCCAGCTCCTCGCCGTCGGGCTCGACTCGGCCGAGGTTGGCTACCCGCCGGCCGACTTCGCCCGGGTCTTCGAAGCCGCCCGCGGGCTCGGACTGCACACCGTTGCCCACGCGGGGGAGGAGGGGCCGCCGGACTACGTCTGGCAGGCGATCGACCTGCTCGGCGTGGAGCGAGTCGACCACGGGATCCGCAGCGTCGAGGACCCCGCGCTGCTGCGGCGGCTGGCCGCCGACGCGACCCCGTTGACGGTCTGCCCGCTCTCCAACGTCCGCCTCCGCTGCGTCTCCACGATGGCCGAGCACCCGCTGCCCACCCTGCTCGACGCCGGCGTCAACGTCACGATCAACTCCGACGACCCGGCCTACTTCGGCGGCTACGTCGCCGACAACTACCTGGCGATCGCCTCAGGCCTCGGCCTCGATCTCAGCGACCTCACCACTCTCGCTGCGAACTCCCTCAACGCCTCCCTGCACTAACCCGGGCGAGGCCCTGGCCACGGCCAACCCACACAAACCCCTGGCCACGGCGCGAACCTGCCCCAGCGCTCCCCACGCCTGATGGTGTGCCGTTAAGGGGGGGCCATACGACCTGAGGGTCACACGCTGACGTAGGCGAGCGGTTCGCCAGCGCGCGAGCCGACCCGAACGTCACACGATCACGACGCCGACCCGGGCCAGACCACAGTCGCGCCGGTCCGTTCGGGAAATCTGCTTGGCTTCACCGGTTTTCCGGCGTGTCAGTCGGCTAGCAGGAGCTCGTGCAGGAGCAGGCCTGTCTCCGGCGGGAACGTCGGCCGGCCTTCGGTGAGACACCAGTGGTAGAGAGCGCGGTAGTGGCGTTCGCGGCGGGGGATGCTGCGGTCCGCGCCGAAGGCGGCCTCGACGCCGCCGTCACGCAGCAGGTACGCCGCGACCGCGGTGTGGTCCATCAGCAGCTCGATGCCGGACGCGTACCGAAGCCTGGTCGTCTTTGCCCCGTCGGCGGCATGCCAGCTCGTCACCAGCACCGCGCGGGCGGGCGGGCTCCCATCGCCGGAGCCGGAGCCGGGGCCGGGGCCGCTGCCGTGGCACGTCAGGCGCGCCTCGAAGATCGACTGGCGCTCGGTGCCGATCGGCCGCAGCGACTCGCGCTTGACGATGGTGGCGAACCGGGCGAGCACGCTCAGCGCGTTGATGCCGGAGTCCAGCCAGCTGTTGCCGAGCGTGGCCGCCGCCCGCTCGAAGTCGTCGTAATAGGGGTCGGCGAAGAACATCTCGGCCGAGACCAGGTCGCCGAGCTCAGACCGCCGGGCCGAGAGAGCCCGCTGACCCCACCCGACCTCGGGTGCGAAGGACGTGTGGTAGGCGACGTCCACCGGCCGCCGGCCGCCGATGCCGGACAGAACGCGCCGGGCGTCGTCGAGGGTCGCCGCGGCGGGCTTCTCGACCAGCAGCCTCGCCTCGGGAAACCACCGGGCCGCCTGCTCGCAGACGGCCGCGTGGGTTCCGGTCGGCGTGGCGATGACCACCAGCCCCGGCTCGCACGCCTCGCTGGCCTCGCGCAGGCTCGGGTAGACCGGGCGATCCGCGCCCCGGAAGGGCAGCATCCTGGACCCGTCGACGTCGACGCCGCCCACGACGTCCGCCGACGGCGTGGCCGCCAGCGCCCGGGCATGCGTCTGCCCGATAGCGCCGAGCCCGACCAGCAGCACCCGCGTTGTCGGCCCGGCCGAACCGGTCGCACTGGTCACGCTGGACACCCTACCGATCAGCACCGGGCCGCTCCGGCCTAGGCGTCAGGCGCCGGGCGTCAGCCGCGGCAGGGTCAGGGTGAGGGTGGTTCCCGTCCCCGGCTGGCTGGCGGCGGTGAGCGTGCCGCCGTGTGCCCGGGCCAGCTCGGCGGCGATGGCGAGGCCGATGCCGCTGCCTGAGGTCCCGGCTGAGGCCCGGCCGCGCCAGAACCGCTCGAAGACGTGCGGCAGCTCATCGGCGGGGATGCCGACACCGGTGTCGGTCACCGTCAGGACCGCGTCAGATCCGTCCTGCCTGGTGCGGACCGTGACCCGTCCGTCGGCTGGGGTGAACTTGAGCGCGTTGCCGAGCAGGTTGGTCACCACCTGGTGCAGCCACCGCTCATCGGCCACGACCGGCGCCGCGGCCAGCTCGCGGTCGAGCGTCACCGAGGCCGCCTCGAACTGTCGGGACAGGCTGTCGGCGGCCGCCGCCGCGATGCCGGCCAGGTCGCGCGGCGCGCGGGTCAGACGCAGCCCGGCCGCGTCCGCCGCGGCCATCGTCTGCAGGTCGTCCACCATCCGGGCCAGCCGCAGCACCTCATCGCGGAGCGACCCGAGTTCGTCCGGATTGGCCTCGGTGACACCGTCGAGCAGCGCCTCGTGACCCGCCTGGAGGACCGCCACCGGCGTGCGCAGCTCATGGGCGACGCTCGCCACCAGGTCCCGGCGGATCTTGTCCTCGCGGTCGAGCGTGTCGGCCATCTGGTCGAACGCGGCGGCGAGTTCGCGCAGCTCGCCCGGTCCGCTGACGCGGCCCGCCCGAGCCGACCGGTCCCCGCCCGCCATCGCCCGGGTCACCGTGATCAGCCTGTTGATGGGGCGGGTGATCCGCCGGGCGACGCCGAGGCCGGTGATAAGCGCCAGCAGGGCGGCGAGCCCGGCCGTCCCGGCGATGGCCCGCAATAGCGCGGTCCGCAGCACGTTGTCGGCGGCGCCGAGCCCGGACGCGGTGAGCCCGACCTGGACCGTGCCGACCTGGCGGCCCTTGACCAGGACGGGCTCGCTCGACTGGGGCTCCGCGCTTGACCCGGGCTTCGCCGTGGCCGCGAAGCCGGTGGTGGTCGCGATCGGGTGACCGGCGTCGTCGCGCACCTGGAGCTGCACGCCGCTGTGCGCGGCCACATCGATGACGGACGTTAGATCCGCGCCCGCCCAGCCCCGGTCGGCGTTCCACGACCCGGCCGCCGCCACCGCAAAGGCGCTGGCGAGCTCGCTGCGCTGCCGGTTACCGAGCGAGGACACGTCGACCGCGGAGAACACGGCGGCGAGCACCGCGAGCAGGGCGACCGCCGCCAGCGAGACGCCGAGGAACGCGAGCGTCAGCCGCAGCCCGAGCGTGCTGCCATGCTGGCCGCCGCTGGCCGCCGACGACGGCGGCGTCTCAGTCATCGCGAGTCAGGCCGAGCCGGTAGCCGCCGCCGAGTACGGTCACGATCACCCGCGGGTCAGCCGGCTCGTCCTCGATCTTGCGCCGGAGGTTCTTCACATGCGAGTCGACCGTGCGCTCGTAGCCGTCGAACTCGTAGCCCCGCACCTTGTTGATCAGCTCGAACCGGGAGTAGACCCGCCCGGGCACGGTCGCCAGCGTGACCAGGATGCCCCACTCGGTGGGCGTGAGCGGGACGGGCGTGCCGTGCACGGTGGCGGTCCGCCGCGGCTCGTCGATGACCAGCGCCCCTCCGCCGTAGCCGGTGACGCCCGACTGCGCCGCCGTGGGCCCGCCTCGGCGCAGCACCGCCTGCACCCGCAGCACCAGTTCGCGCGGGCTGAACGGCTTGGTCACGTAGTCGTCGGCGCCGAGTTCGAGGCCGCGTACCCGGTCCTCCTCGGCCGCCTTCGCCGTCAGCATCACGATCGGCACCGCCGACGTCGCCCGCAGCTCGGTCGCCACGGTCTCGCCCGACACGTCGGGCAGGCCGAGGTCAAGGACCACCAGGTCGGGCGCGGCGTCCGCCGCCATCGTGATCGCCTCAGCCCCCGAGCCGGTCGAGAGCACCGTGAATCCCGCTCTTTCCAGGTATGTCCTGATGAAATCCCGCAGCTTGCGCTCGTCCTCAACCACCAGAACCGTCGCTGCCATTGCGCCTCCCGTCGCCGTCGCGTGGCGCGCCTCCACACCACCACCATGTCAGCTCCATCGGGCGGACACGCCCCCTTGGTGGACTGATACGGCACAGCGATACCGCTTGCACCGCAGCATAGGGCAGGGCTGATGACCACCAGCTTCCTCATCGTGGCGGCGCCATGGATCATCTTCGGCGTCTGCCTCACCGTGCTGTGCTTGCGTCTGCTCCGCGCGCGACGGCCCGGCGATCGATCGCCCGGGCTCCGGCGCAGGCGCGACGACTAGCCCGAACAGGAGCACCATGCGACGAGACGACAACCCGCGCCGGCGCGGGTCCCGGCTGGCAGCGGCGGGCCGCCCGTGAGCGTGCTCGACACCCTCCAAGTCGACTCGGTCCTCTCCTACCTGATCGCGCTGATCCTGCCGGCGTTCGACGCGATCTTCCCGGTCCTGCCGAGCGAGACGGCGGTCATCGCCCTCGGCGTCACCACCGCCGGGAGCACCGACCCGCGGATCGCCCTGCTGGTGGCCTGCGCGGCAGCCGGCGCGTTCCTCGGCGACAACCTCTGCTACCTGCTCGGTCGGCGTTTCGGGCCCGCCGTCCAGCGCCGGTTCTTCAACTCGCCCAAGGGGGCGCGGACCCGCGCGTGGGCCGAGCGGTCGCTGGAGCGGTTCGGAACGCAGCTCATCATCGTCTGCCGCTTCATCCCCGGCGGCCGGACCGCGGTGACGCTCACCTGCGGGCTCGTGGGCTATCCGCGCAGGAGATTCGTCCCCGCGACCGCGGTCGCGGCCGTCATCTGGGCGCTCTACGCGTTCCTGATCGGTCGCCTCGGCGGGCAGACCTTCGAGCACAACATCTGGGCCGGGCTGGCGGTGGCGTTCGGCGCGTCGATCGCGATCAGCGCCCTGGTCGAGGTCATCCGGCGGCTGCGACGCCGGGCCTCGTCAGGGCGTAGCGCCGGACAGGTTGGGCCCGACCACCCCGGACAGGATCAGCGTGATCGAGACGAGCTTGGCGGCGGAGAGCGCGTCGCCGAGGAAGATCATGCCGAAGCCGGCCGCAACCAGCGCGAGTTGGAGCCCAGATGGAGATGATCCCGCGCGCGTCTCCACCGGAACTCCACGCGGCATTGACCGTCCCTGCACAGCGATCCGCGGTCGACCGGCTCTCCGATGACGGCTTCCCGGTCGAGAACCTCGACATCGTCGGATCGGGCCTTCGGCTGGTCGAGCGGGTGACGGGCCGGCTGACGAGGGCGCGCGCCACCGGGGCGGGGGCGCTGAGCGGGCTGTGGGCGGGCCTGCTGGTGGGGATCCTGGTCGGGTTGTTCACCTCCGGACACTCGTTCCTCGCCGTCATCGTGACCGGCGCGGCGCTGGGGGCGGGCTGGGGCGCGGCCTTCGGCTACCTGGCTCATGCCAGGACCCGCGGCGAGCGCGACTTCAGCTCCGTTCGCGGTTTGACCGCGACCCACTACGACTTGATCGCGCGCGAGGGCACCGTCGATCGCGCCCGCCTCGGCCCCGTCGACGGCGAGCTGGGCGACGATGTCGTCGCCGTCGCCCACCCGGTGCAGGACCGTCGCCCCGAACGCGGCTTGGTAGAACGCAACCGCCGCCCCCGCCTGGTCAAACCACAGTTCCGGCTGGATACCCGCCACACCAAGCCACGATACCGCCGTCGGCCTCGGCTTGCCGCGCAGCCAGCGACAACTTCTCCGCGATATTCGAACTGGCAATCAGATGCTTCGAGGCAGAGTAAAGAAGGCGCCGCTTGCCCCGTGGCCGGCGGTGGTGCTCGACAGCCAGGGGTTGTGGGCCGTGGCGAGAAACGATGATGTCGATGCCAGGGCGGTGCTGGCGGCGTCCAGCCGGGCCGGAGTCCCGGTCATCGTTCCGGCCGCGGTCTTGGCCGAGACGCTGTTCGGCGACGAGCGTGACGCCCGCGCCAATCAGGTTCTGAAGAGAATAGAGGTCGCTCCCGTGACGGACGCGATTGCTCGTTCGGCGGCGAAGCTCAAGCGGCTGGCAGGAATGACGGGAGTTGGTGCCACGATCGACGCCGTCGTGGTGGCAACCGCCGAGGCTGCTGGTGGCGGTGTCATCCTTACATCAGATCCCGGTGACATCCGCGCGCTCGCACAAGGCGTCGCCGATACGCGCATCAGGCCGGTCCGCGTGTCCGGAACCCCCCGCTGGCAGAGGTCGATGCCGAGAGCGACGACGCCTGGCTGCTCGTAGGCCCCCCATCCGGCTTGAGGAATCTCTGAACCTACTGTGGAGTGATGTAATGTCCGTCCATCGGCGG
>Ga0302326_10004418_pt1 | contig 32573 bp, 31 predicted proteins | sample Palsa_T0_3_FD_202264 | JGI IMG/M metagenome (GOLD analysis project Ga0302326, IMG submission 202264) | Peat permafrost microbial communities from Stordalen Mire near Abisko, Sweden - Palsa_T0_3 | ecosystem: Environmental > Terrestrial > Soil > Palsa > Peat permafrost | place: Sweden: Abisko...
GGATGACTGTCGGACATGATCGTGCCTTGATCATCGACCAGCAGCACGCCGGTCGTGGCGCGGGCGTTGACGTTGGCAAAGAGATCCTTCTCGATACGATCGATCGGCACCACCGCAACGAGCATCCGGTGGCTGTTGACGCTGCGAATCGGCACGACAACGACGTTGCAGTGCAGGCCATTGATGTTTTGGAACGTGGTGACGGTCAGAGCATCGACGTGCCGCAGCCAATCGCCCAGATGGTCCACCACTTGGCGCGCCGTCAGGCCACCATCGTCTCCGAAATTGTCGCGGATGACCATTCTGGGATCACTCGCGGCAGTGGCTGGACCGGCAACGGCAAGTCGCGGAGCAACGTTATATGAATCCAGGACAAACAGGAGCGAAACCCGCGCGTCAACATCGTTCCAGAGCGTTTCGATCAGCCGCCTGCGCATGACCACCGCTTCCTGGTTTCGAGCAGCTCTCGTGAGGGGCCCGGTCTGGCTCTGCCCAGGTGCGGGAGGCGTCAGAAAGTTTAAGCCGCCGGACAACGTTGGCGCGGTCGTCGCGCCCTCTTCTTCTTGCGATGGCTTGAGCAGTTCCAGCACCGAGGTAACGGCGTGATAGTAATTCTCGACACCCCGAGCCGTTTGCTGCGCGATCAACTCCTGCGTGGATTGGGCCTGCTGCAGCGCCTCCTCACGCGCCTTGTGTTCGATGTTCCGGGCGGCTGCCGCCACGATCAGCGCCACGACAATCAAAAGGGCGAGATGAATCGCCAGCACGGAACGGATGAATCGATGGGAGGCCAATCGCATAAGAACCGCGCGCAAAAATCAAAAAGATGCTCGCTGAGCAACGATGCTCAGCATCCCCATCTTATGCTAAAAACAGGCCGTCATAAAAACATGACGGGCACGTCTCACGATTGTGAAACGCGCCCGCCTATCGGCTTGCGGGACCGTCGCCCCGACGAACATCGAGGGCAACGGCCCAATGTATCGAATTGTCGGCCAACCCATCCCCTCGGCGCCCCGCTGACAAGTAATCTCAAATCCTCCCCCGCTCCCCGATGCCGGCTCTGAGGTACCCCGAAGAGCCGGATGTTTTGGCGATCACGCCGCGTCCAAATGAGCGGTGATGTTAGCCAAGAATTCCAGCCCCGCCGTTAACCGCGGGTGGGCTCCATTGTCATCCCGCCTCACCCAGACCACCCTTGCCGGCATCATCTGGCGCCGGTTGGCGAGCGTTTCGCCGCTGCTGCTGAGGCCCACGTGCACGCTCAGCACCTTGCCCGCCGAGAGCGCCACCGAACGCGGCAGTTCGATCCGAAGACCCGTGGCGCTCACGTCCTCGGTCTGCCCGCCATAGTAGCGCGACGAAGCCGGCTCGAACACCTTGATCGGACGCGCCTGGCTGATCCGCAGCCCGCGCCGTCGTTCAAGATCCAAAGACGCCTCGTTTTCACAGACCGCCGATTCACGCATAAGTGTCATCATCGTTCCGTGCCTGGCTAAAACTCTTGCCTCTTGGAGACCTACCGAGGTTATCGGAACAAACGCCGGCAATACTTTCCAAAAACTGCCGCTGGTCATTCAAGGAAAGACCAATTATCAAAACCCTTGCAGCAGCGCGTGACGAACACGCTTGATGTCGCGATGATGGTCCTGTCTCAAGTTTTCAATTATTCATGGAGATCAAGCCATGTCCGATCCAACCCCCCTTACTCAGTTGAATGCCTTCAAGGCCCTCCAAACCCATTTTGAATCGATCAAGGCAACGCACTTGCGCGACCTCTTCGCCAAGGACCCCGCCCGCGGCGAAAAGCTGACGATCGAGGCCGTCGGGCTCTACTTCGATTATTCCAAACATCGCGTCACTGATGAAACAATCAAGCTGCTGATTCAACTCGCCAACGAATCGCAGTTGAAATCGCACATCGAAGCCATGTTCCGCGGCGATCGCATCAACGTGACGGAGAATCGCTCCGTGCTCCATGTCGCGCTGCGCATGCCTAAGGGATCAAAGCTGATCGTCGATGGCAAAGACGTTGTCGCCGATGTACATGATGTGCTCGACCGCATGGGCGTTTTCTGCGATCGCGTCCGAAACGGCGCGTGGGAAGGATTCAGCGGAAAGCCCATCCGCAACATCGTCAACATCGGCATCGGCGGTTCTGATCTCGGCCCGGTCATGGCGTACGAGGCCCTCAAGCATTACAGCAACCGCCGGCTCACCTTCCGCTTCGTTTCCAACGTGGATGGCACCGATTTTGTCGAAGCGACCCGCGATCTCGATCCAGCCGAGACACTCTTCATCATCTCCTCCAAAACGTTCACCACGCAGGAGACGATGACCAACGCGCACAGCGCCCGCGAGTGGTATCTCGCGGCGGCAAAGAACGAGCGTGGCATCGCCAAGCATTTCGTCGCCGTCTCCACCAACGCCGAGCAGGTCACCAAGTTCGGCATTGATGTGGCCAATATGTTCGGATTCTGGGACTGGGTTGGCGGACGATACTCGATGGATTCGGCCATCGGACTCTCGACGATGCTGGCCGTCGGCCCCGATGGTTTCAAACAAATGCTCGCCGGCTTCCACGCCATGGACGAACATTTCCGCACCGCGCCGCTGGAAAAAAATCTCCCGGTCCTGATGGGCGTGCTGGGAGTCTGGTACACCGACTTCTTCGGAGCACAAACTGTCGCCGTTCTGCCCTACGATCAATATCTCAAGCGCTTCCCCGCCTATCTCCAGCAGCTCACGATGGAGAGCAACGGCAAGTCCGTCACCCTCGCCGGCAAGCGCGTCGATTACCAGACGGGATCGATCTATTGGGGCGAGCCGGGAACCAACGGCCAGCATTCGTTCTATCAAATGATTCATCAGGGAACGAAACTGATTCCTTGCGATTTCATTGGGTTTTGTCATTCGCTCAATCCGCTGGGGGAGCATCACGATCTGCTGATGAGCAATGTATTTGCCCAGGCCGAGGCGCTGGCGTTTGGCAAAACGCCGGAGGAACTGCGTGCGGAGAAGACGCCCGAGGCATTGATCGGCGCGAAGACGTTTGAAGGCAACCGCCCCAGCACTACCATCCTCGCCGAGAAATTGACCCCCACAATCCTTGGCACCCTGATCGCCCTCTACGAATACAGCGTCTTCACCCAAGGCGTGATCTGGCAAATCGACAGCTTCGACCAATGGGGCGTGGAACTGGGCAAGGTCCTGGCCAAGCGCATCACGCCGGAGCTGCAGGCGAAGGAGCAGCCGGCGCTGAAGCATGATAGTTCGACGAACACACTGATAAAGCGGTACAGGGGTATGAAATAGGGAACCAGCATCCAGCATTCAACAATGCAGCATGAAACGGGAATCCCCACGTCGCCCGTCTTTGGTTGCTCGTTGGGAAAATCGTGGCAAGTGGGATTTTCCCACTTGTTTGACGTCAAGTGGCGGGCTAAGCTGTCCGATGGAAAATGCAGGAAGCTTCCAATGGCGACACTGACACCCCGCAAATTCCGAGAGGGTAAGAAACGACAGACCGGTGCCGCAGGCAACGCTCCGAAGCCCGCCACAGCATCCCCCGATGTAATCACAAGGAAAACATTCACGAAAACCACCGACAGCAAAGGCCGTGTTGTTCTCGGCGGCCATTTCGCGAACCGCGCAGTGCTTGTCGAGCAGTTGAGCGAGACTGAGGTTCTCGTGAAGATGGCGCGGATCATCCCCGAGCGCGAAGCATGGCTCTACGAGAATCCAACTGCTCTTGCCGCCGTCCGCAAAGGATTGGCGCAGGCAAGGGCGGGACAATTGAATAGAGGCCCCGACTTGGATGCCGACGCAGCGCTAATCGCGCAACTCGAGGACTAATCCGATGCCGTTCAGGGTGGTTTGGTCCGACCACGCGACCGAGCAGTATCACGCATTGCGCAAGGACGCGCAAGCGTCCCTTGAGGCGCGAAAGACTGATCGAAAGAAAAAAGCAACCAGAGCAGAAGGTCTCTTCAAACAAGTGAATGGTTGCGTTCAGAAGCTTCTAAATGATCCCCGCCACCCGGGCCTCAAGACCCACAAGTACGATTCGATCGAGCACCCTTACGATCCCAGCCAGCCAGTATTCGAGGCATACGTGCAGAACCAGACACCAGGGGCACATCGGCTCTTTTGGTGCTACGGTCGCGCCAAGGGCGAGATTACGATCATCGCCATCACGCCCCATCCGTAGCAAGGGTAGGCGATGGCGCCAGTCAAAGGTCACGCCGCTTCGAGAAGCAAGCCCGTCTTCCCGCCCCAACGCAGTTTTCGGTAGGTCTGGACGGTGACATTCGAGCTCTGCAGCAGTGGTTGCAGCATCTCTGCTGACACGTCGGATTGGGCAATCAAGAGTTGAAGCCGGGGCGATTGGTTGGGCTCGATGGCGAACTGCGGCAACGCCATCGCGATCAGCGGGCGGTTCTCGTTCATCCAGCGGTACGCCTGGGCGATGTCGCGCAAATCGCACAAGCCCTGCCGCGCGACTGCCACCAGCACCAGCTTGCGATCACGGCTCACGGCCAGGCTCGCGCCGGGGCAACTGGGGGCCTTGAGGGGGGTTTCGGCGAGGTTACTCGAACCACGCAGTACCGCCGACACCACGGCGGCGGGATTCGAATCGTCGCCGGGGAGATCGATCACATCGGAGATCGAGCCCGCCGTTTCTGATTGGGCGATCCGCAGTTCCGCCGCGCACGTTTCCGCCATCGGTACCGGGGACGGGAAGGGCGTTTCGACGGCTCGCGCGGCAGGCTGCGACGCAGCCAATGTGGCATTTGCAGATGGTGTTTCTGGTCGCATTGGTTTTTCCGCCTGTTTTTCCGCCGATTTCTCCGACCGATTCAAGAATTCGTGGACCACCGCAAATTGCGGAGCAGCGCCTCCCGCGGCGGTTTCCTTCCCGGCTCGGCAACAGAGCACCAGATGATCCGTCACCTGTGCGGCCGGCTTCACCAGTGGTTCGCTTTCGAGCGGCCAATTAAGGAATTGCTGGCACACCCCCGCAAGCTTGAGCATCACGCGATCTGCCTCATCATGGCTGCGCACGTCCAGCAGCGCGAGGGATAACTTTGGATGCACGCTCGCCGGATTGCCGGCCGTGGAACTGCGAAGGTCGGCCAGGCCTTTGAGCGTGCGATACGCGCTGACCATCCCGTCGTGATCGCAAGTCGCCAGCAGCGTCCAATGATCGACCGCGCGGAGCAGTTGCCGCGCCTCAGGCGTTCGCGGCGTGGATACCAAAAGCAGCCAGCGGTCAACATCCCAATTCAATTCCTCCAGCGCTTCGGTCATGCGTTTGGGATCGAGTTTTTCCGGCCCGCTATTAAATGCGGCCTCGGAAACTTCAGCGGTCGCACCTTCTGGCCGACGCTCAAAAAGCATCAGCCGGAATTCGGAGCTATCCAGTTCGATCAGGCCGACTCGGCCATGCGTGGATGAAAGATGAGCGGCGTACTCGCGCACGCGATCGACCTGCCGGCCGTTGAGATGAGCGGCGATGACCGCGGTCATTTCGGGACGATGCTCGTCCCGGTCGCTCGACTCGGCGCCGCCGTAAACCTGCGCGAATTCTTCGGGAGTCAGGTCGATGCTGTGGACGGGATCACCCGCGTTGCCGGGCGTTTGGCCGCTCGCCGCTCCAGTAGCCGGCGGCTTGCGAACCGGACGAGCCGCGCCATTGGTCTGGCGATCGCGAATGCTGCTGAGAAACAGATGACTGATCTCGCTCAGCGGGCGATTGGGGTCCTTGCCCCCGTCCTTGGCCCGATCGTTATTCTGCGGGTCTGGGTTGTTGGGCTGATCCGCCATTTAAATCTCTCAATCGACTTCGACAACATTGTTCAGCTCGCCAAACTGGTTCGCCTCGACGTACTGGTTATTCGGATCGGTCATCCATTTGCCGTCGACGACAAAGCGATAGCGATATCGGCCCGGCGGAAGGGGCAGGGTCGTGCGCCACGATCCGGGGGTGCCGTTGGTGTGCATCGGCGTCGAGATCGGCAGCCAGCCGTTGAAATCCCCGGCGATCAGCACCTTGCGGGCGTTGTCGAATTTGGCGGCGAAGATCACTTCCTCGCCCACCTGCTTCACGCCGTAGAACTCTTCGATCTTCTGCTGTGTGCTCTTGACGGCGATAGGCTGAACCCGTGGCGCTGAAGCGAACAGGCGATCGGTGCTGCTGATCGGTTCCATTGTCGCGACCGCTGTTGCTTCGGGCGCGGCCGCGTGTGTTGGCGCGGCGATGGTGCCTCGACCAAACTGAAAATTGGTCAATTGAGCCAATTGCCGCGCTCGCTGAACCAGCTCCGCCGGCCGCGAGAGGGTTTCGGTCGGCGAAGGCTCGATATCGACGGGCCGATGGCCCATCAGCTCACGGGCTAGATTGACAAAATCCTTGTAACCGCGGCTGCCCGGATCGTATTCGGTGATGGGCTGCCCAAAGCTGGCGGCCTCTTTGAGCTTCGTGTTGAAGTTGACCGTGCTCTCCATGAGATAATCGCGGAACTTGGCGCGCAGCTCGCTGAGCACTTCGCGGGCAAGCTTGGTGCGCGTGTCGTACAGCGTCGGCAGCACGCGAATCATGATGTCCTTGTTGCAACGATCGCGCAGCACTTCCAGCGTCTCCATCATCTTCGCCAGCCCATGCAATGAGAAATAGCCGGTCTCCACCGGAACGATCACTTCGTCGCAAGCGCGCAGAGCATTGAAGGTAAGCAGCCCGACGCTCGGCGGGCAGTCAATGATGCACCATTCGTAAATGGGTTTGACCGGCTCGAGCGCCTTGAGCAGTCGATCCTCGCGGCCGGGACGGCCGGAAAAAACCTGCTCAAACGCCGACAGCTTGATGTTGCTTGGCGCCAGATCGAAGTCGCTGGCGATCTGCCAGACGATCTCCGAAACCTTGGCGGGCTTCCCGTCGCGCTCTTCGATCATGGCGTCGTAGAGCGTGCGTTCGATTTGTTCTTCGGGAACAGCCAGCCCAACGCCGCAATGGCCCTGGGGATCGATATCGACCAACAATGTCTTATGGCCGAGTCGTGCGAGGCAGGCGGCCAGGTTGATGCTGGTCGTCGTCTTCCCGCAGCCACCTTTTTGATTGATTATCGCGATGGTCCGCATCGGCAAACCTTCCTTGGCTCGTTGGCAAAAACCGATCGATCCCTCGACCGGCGAAATGAGGTTTTAGTCGTGCCCGCGATCAAAACCTACTTTAACGTAGCCCTCATCGGTGCGATGGAGCAGAAAACTTTAGCATTATGGGACAACATAGCGGGTCAGAAGCGCGATGTCATTGCTCGTCGCTCCCGCTTGCGGCCAGATCACGCCGCGGCGGCTTCACCCTCGGCCAGAACCAATCGCAGGTGCGCAACGGCGATCGCGTTGGGGCGCTCTCCTTCGGGTCGATATTCTGAAATACAATCTGCCAGGGCCTGTACAACCTCTTCACGGGATGCATCCAGAACGTTAATGAGCCGCTCAAGCATTTGCCGGATTTCCAATGGGCGGGCCGTGGGAAGCTGCCAGACGCGGATTTTCCGATGCGCCGTCGGGCGCGTTTGCTCGTTATCGCAGGCCAGTTCTTCGTACAGCTTCTCCCCGGGACGAATGCCGGAGAATTTCAATTCGATGTCGCGGCCCGCTTTGAGCCCGGCCCGGCGGATCATTTCGTGGGCCAGATCGAGGATTCGCACCGGCTCGCCCATATCCAGGACAAAGATTTCACCCCCCTGCCCGATCGCTCCCGCCTGCATCACGAGTTGGCTCGCTTCGGGGATGGTCATGAAATAGCGCTTCATGTCGGGATGCGTGACGGTAACCGGGCCGCCGGCTTCGATTTGCTTTCTGAAGATGGGAACCACGCTCCCGCTGCTGCCCAGAACATTGCCGAAGCGAACGGCAAGGAAGCGAGTTTGCGAGGACGATTCTGCGGCCCCGCCGTTTAGGCTTTGCACATACAGCTCGGCCATCCGCTTGGTCGCGCCCATGACGCTGGTTGGATTGACGGCCTTATCCGTGCTCACCATGACAAACGCTTCGACGCCAGATTCCGCTGCGGCGTCGGCGACCGCTTTGGTCCCGAAGACATTATTCTTAACCGCCTCGCCGGGATTGGCCTCCATCATCGGCACGTGCTTGTGCGCGGCCGCGTGGAAAACCACCTCCGGCCGTTGCTCAGCCAAGACCTGCGTGATTCGTTTGACATCGCATACATCCGCAACCAGCGGCACAATCTGCGCGCCGACCCATTGATGCCGCAATTCGCGATCGATTTCAAAGAGCGCATGTTCCGCCCGATCCACCAGCACCAGCCGGCCCGGACAGAATTTCATGGTTTGCCGGCAGATCTCCGACCCGATGCTGCCACCCGCGCCCGTAACCAATACTGTTTTGCCGGCGAGAAATCGCTGCAATTCCGGCGTATCCAGATTGACCGCCCGGCGGCCGAGGAGCTCGTTGAGATCAGCGCAGACAGCGTTTCCGTGCGCCTTTGCAGGCACAGTCGAGCGAAAACGGCGTGAGATGCTGCGAAGCAGTTCGAGCATGCGGGTTCCACCATCTGTATCGGCTGTGCGGGCAAGGCGTGTTAGGATTTCTCGGACGTTGGGGGAGGCAGGCGAATTAGCCACGCACCAGAAGCGCACGGCTACCAGGCGCGGCTAAAATCGGGTTCATCTCCCCTGTCGGGGGGCTTGCCATGGAAGCTTTGAACGTGACATTTCGGGTTTCAAGGACATACCGCCGAGGCTTGGGTTCCGTCGTGGTGTATTTCGTGATCACCGCTCTGTTGTTGGCGGTCGCATTTTACGTGGAACTGCACAGCGAGCGTCCGTTCGCGGGCCAGCGACGGACCCCGGCCCTAGGCCTCATTGCATTAGGCTTTATTTTTTGCTTCATGGCGCTTTGGACGCTCGATTTTGCGAGGTTCCACGGGGAAGTTCTTTTCATCACCGACGAATCCATCGCGACGCGCTGGCCGTTCAAAAAACGGCTGCTGAATCTCGGCGAGATCGAGAAGCTGCGATGGACGCGCCTCAAGCAAGCTGCGCGAGTGCAACTCATGTCGCGCGACGAAAAAGTGTGGGTCGAATTGAGCGCCTTCACCGCCCCTGATCGGTTGCGAATCATTCGACTCCTCCGAAAGCTGGTTCCAGAAGTTCGCCAGGAAGACTGGCCGCTCTTTTGCCATCGGGTCGCGCTGCCGTTGCGGGATGGGATCAGTTCGCGCGAGAGGCTGTGGCGGGAAACTGGAAATCCCCCCGATTCAGCTTTCGTCATGATCACGCGCCGACGATACGACAGGTTGCTCGCATTCGCACTTCCGTTAGCCCTGATCGTTGCGGGCGTGGGCTGCTGGTGCGGATACCCAGTGTTCCTGGCCTGTCCGGTTGTTGTGGCGGCGCATTGGCTGGCGATGCGATTGCGAATCCCGCGGCAGGGACGACGGGAATTGAGGTTCATGAAGGATCGTTCAGCTCGGCCCCTCGGATTGGCGATGATCGTGCTTTTCGCGTGCTTGTTCCTCGGAATAGTCGTACCGCGCCTGCTCAACTTCTCCAAGAACACTGCGGAATGGGTCCTGCTGGCATCGGTGTCGCCAGCCACGCTTTGGATGCTCTACAGCGCACACAGGATAGATCGGCGGCGCTAGGTGGAGGATGCTCGAGGCGCGGCATCGGCGATTGCGGCTTGGGAGGCAGGAGAAGCGGAGGCAACGGGCGGAGTAGCAACCTCCGCTGTGCTTGCTCGGTATCAAGTGCAGCCTATAGATGGAGCGGGATTTCTCGGACGCTGATGTGGTAGAATGGATTTCATGGCGAGCAAAAGCCCATTTCCGGGGATGGATCCGTGGCTTGAGCGGCGTTGGGGCGACGTGCACCAGCGCTTGGTCACCTACGCCGCCGATGCGCTGCAGGAAGTGCTCCCGGACGACCTGCGTGCACGCCTGGAGGAACGAGTGTTCGTCGAAGCGCCGTTCGGTGATCGCAGTATTTTCCCGGATGTTCGCGTGATCGAAAAAGGCAGCGGCCTTGGATCGCCAATTTCACGGGGTAGTACCATAACCGCCGAACCACTAATTCTTGACCTCGATGATGAGCCAGTTTCGCAGGGGTTCATCGAAATCATTGATTCCGGATCGGGCGGGCGTGTGAGTGTGATCGAGGTATTGAGTCCTTCCAATAAGACACCTGGGACCGGGCAAGATTTGTACCTAAAGAAGCAACGGGAACTTCGCGACGGAGGAATCAGCCTGGTTGAAATTGATCTCTTTCGGTCCGGGCGCAGAGTTTCGGCAATACCACCCGAGCGATTACCGCCTGAGTATCGCACCCCGTATCAAGTGTGCGTGACGCGAGGCTGGAGGCGAAACAAAGTCGAGGTATATAGGGTCTCCCTGCGAGAGCCGCTACCCAGCATCCGTGTGCCACTGCGCGAAACCGATGCGGACGTGGCTTTGGACCTTCAGGAACTGATCGAAAAGGTTTATCGCAATGCGCGATATGATGACCTGCAATACGCCGAGGATGCCTGGCCGGCATTGGATGAAGGTGATGGGCAATGGGCGGATGAAATCCTCAAGCGTTCCGCCCGACGGTGATCTTTCTGCATAAAAGGACCAGTTGGGAGTCACAAGAGGGTTAGGCGATCGAACCTATAAGCGGCATGCAAACGTCGAATTCAGAAACAGCCGCCTTCATGGCGCCTGCCCATCTGGCGTTGCTGGCCAAGTGGGCGAATGCCGCTACGACAAGGAAAGCCACCAATCTGCTGATTTGTCGAATGCTCCAAGAAGGAGTATCCCGCGCGCTGTTGATCCGGGATGGAGCCATCACTCGAATCCAAGTTTGGCGCAGCGATTCTGATTTCGAAGCGGAGGAATGGTCGCCCCTAGCCTCTGGGCTCGATCGGATTTGGAGGCGGCTAACTTTTATGTCAAACCCGCCATTACCTTGGTGGCATAGCCTACCGCTCTGGTATCGACTTCCATTTCGCGTCTCCGAAAGAATCGACCGATGGTTTTGGCGCCCGCCGCTTCGCCAAGAGGGACACGTGGAGTTCATCGTCCAGAATCGATCGTTCTCGGTTTCATTCAGGAGCATTCAATTTGATCAGATTGAATTGAGTGGCGTGGCCACATGATCCCGCTTCTTGCCGACACCACCACGCCGGCGACGTGCTTGGCGTTTGTTGCGCTGTCTCGAATTCATTGGACTCCAATTGCGATCTCGAATCGAACGGCAAATCATCGCCGCCCCCGATCCGCAAGGCAATCGTACCCAGCGCCCGCAAGGTTAGTCAAGTATATTGTTGCCCTATTTAGCGGTTCCCGCCATTTGCCGGCGGCAGGTTCGGATCGGATTGCGCTTCCCAATCGTTGCCCAATACAAAACTCGGCTTGCTGTAATTGGCGATCAGCTCTGCATCTTCAGGTGCTTTAAGCTGGCGCGAAACATCGAGCCGCTGGCTGACATCGATCGGATTGCCGTTGGCATCGTGGCTGTTGTATTCCCAGAAGTGGACGTCGGGAGCCGTCGTGGGCATCGTGGCGCCGCGCGTGGTGGCATTCAGAAGCCATGCAACCGGCGAGACGGCCGAGCCCAGGGTGCAATCCATCAATACGACCTCGCTGTGCGGATAAACACCAGGGGCGATGCGAGAGAGATACATGCCCGTAACCCCCTCAGGCCCATCGAAGACGCACTGATGATAAACAAAGCCGTGATTCGCCGCGGGGTTGCGAATCTGCGTGTAGAACGCCTTTGAGCGGACGCCATAGCAATGGCAGTTCCCGAAAAAGCACGGACCCTTCCCCCACATGAAATCGACATCGCCTTCGATGTAGCAATTGCTGATGTATGTCTGACAATTGAATTGCAGCGTATCCTGAAAACTATACAAATCGACATTGGCGACAATCGCCCGGCTCTTGGCGTTCCCGTTAAGAATCAGCGCCTCCGCCTGCGATCCGCCGCGGGGGGTGGTATCGCGGATCGTCAGGTTGCTGATGACCAGATCACGGCAGCCGGCCGCCAGAAAAACGCCGCGATGATAGGTCCCCTGATCGCTGGCGGGATTGAATCTCGCATTATTTGCATAGGCGATCACGCTTTGTTTGCGATCTTCGCCCGTGATTGTCAGATCGTTCTTGTTTGAGGCATAAATCAGCTCGGTATATGTGCCCTTGCGGAGGAAGATTGTGGTTCTGATCAGGTTGGCAGAGGGCACGAAATCGATCGCGCCTTGAACCGTGCAGAAATCGCCCGAGCCATCGGCGGCGACCGTAAGCTTTGGAGTCCCCGCCGTCGGCGGTGATGCCTTGGTGGTGAATCGCCAGCCGTTCGGGCTGTTTATCCCTGCATATTCCCGCCCCTCATTCTTAAAAGCGCCCGCATCGATCGTGATGTAATAACTTCTGTTGTAATTGAGCGATCCGTTGGGAAGATAAATAGTCGCATCGTTTCCCGAAATGATCACCGGATAATATTTGTAGTGCGGCAACCCGCCAATGGATTGCGTGGCGGTTTGCTCGCCGACATCCACGCTCTGCACGACGGAATTATCCAACGCATCCATCACCTTAATCTTGCCCGCGCCTACAACCGGCGGAGCATCGAACGTCAGGCGCAGCGGCGTATCGGCACAAACATCCTTCGCCCCCGCGGCGGGAAACATCGCGCTTGCAACCAGCGACGCCGGCTGCGTGGCGCCATCGGCATCAGCCATGCCGTGCGTGATGTGAATAGCCAGAATCGAAGTCATCGCGATCAAAAAAACAGACTGGCACTGCGTGCGATACAGCGCGCGTGGAGGATAGCTTTTGAGCATTGTCGGTCCTATGAGTGGGATCTTGAGTATTCTTTCCGCTTCGTTTTTCCGCCTCGAAAGGTGGATCGATTGTAGTCGCTGGGCACGCCCCGGCAAATGCGACAGGGATGACTGCCTGTTCTTCACCACGGCTCGCTGCGGAAACAACCGAGCGTTTTGCTTGAAAGATTCAAATGAACTTTTCTAACACTCCCCGCGTCCTGTAATCGGCCAATGGAATAGGAGCCGGATTTGCCGAACGAAAAGCGATCGCTTGAATCCGCGTTACTGGTCGTTCGCTGGCAGCGCGGCGACCGAAGCGCCTTCGAGGGCATCGTCAAGCTGTGGGAGCAATCGCTGTTTTATTACCTTCGCCGGCTTGCCACTTCCGAAGCTGATGCCTGGGAGTTGTTGCAGGAGACGTGGCTCAAGGTATACCGATCGCTGCGCTCCCTGCGCGATCCGCGGGCGCTTCCGGCCTTTCTCTATCGGACGGCCCGAAACACCGCGATCAGCCGGCTCAGGCGTCCGGAGTTTCTTCAACTCGATTCGGACGCCGAGGATCTCTGCGATCAGCGGCAAACAGAAGCCGTCGCGGATTTTCATGATGCCGAGCAAGTTCACCACGCTTTGGAGCAATTACCTCTGCTCCAACGAGAAGCATTGACGCTCTTCTTTCTTCAGGAACTTTCACTCGATGAAATGGCTGTTCTTCTGGGCATTCCAACAGGCACGGTGAAATCCCGGTTGCACTATGCCAAAGCGGCAATTCGAAAAATTCTATCGCAAGGAGATGATCATGCCCGATCCATCCGAGGAATTTCGTCAGCGGCTTCTGAGCGCGCAGGAAATATCCCCCGACCTACGGAGCGCATACCAGAAGGAAATTGATACGCTTCTTCATCCGCCGCTGACAATGCGATCAGGAGCTTTAGGCACCATACTGCTGGTCGAGTTGCTCGTCGCCACCGCGCTGATCGTGCGCGCTGATTTCGTCCACCACGTGCGAGGACTGCTGCTGGTGGGCCATGTAGCGCTGGCCGTTGGATTTTTGGGAGCATCGGCTCTAATCATTCGTCGATTGCAGGCACGGACGTACTCGCAACAATCGGTCTCGTCAATCGCAAGCCTTTTCACCGGAGCGGCGGGAATTATCACTGTCGTCGCGCTCATTCTCGGGCTCCGTGCTCAATCGGACCCCAAATCGCTGTACGGCGCCTTTTACGTTTTTGTTTTCTACTTTGCTTGCGCCATCTGGAGCCTGGAGAGCAGGATCGCAACCGCCGAGTTGTCGGCGCGCGAGCAATCGCTGCGGATAGAATGTCGGCTGGCCGATCTCGCGGAACGCCTGCAAAAGTAAAGGTGCGGCTGCGTCATCTCGGCAAGCCTGAGCGATTGCCACACGAAATCGCCATGCCAAAGCGTCTGCCCGGCCGGAGGAGGATAGAATTGCCGGTGTTCGGTCCACGCGGTACAGCGGTTGTCCGCAGTGGGTGGGTTATCGAACGCGGGATCGCCGTTCCGCGATTGACTACCTGCTATGTGAAGATGTCCAGGAAAGGTTCCAATCGATGACACGCGCTTTCAAACTTCTTGATCCTGTGGCCCTGCTGAGGAAATTGCCGCGAGAACGATTGCGCCGCGGACAGGTGGGTACGATTGTCGAGGTATATGGGTCCGGCCGGTACGAGGTCGAGTTCGCCGACGCCCAGGGCCAGACGCTGGCGCTGCTGACGCTGCCCAAGGCCGCGTTGCTGCGATTATCATACGCTGCCCGCGCGAGAAAGCCGCGCTCCAAGCTCGTCGCCTGACCGCTGCAAGGCACCCCTAGCATCGAGCGTGACGCGAGCGATCGGCAGATCGACCAGTTCGTCCCCGCGACGCTTTTGGGAACTCTACGGCCTGACCGCCGACGAAATCCGCATCGTCGAGGAGGCGACTGCGTAATTCGCTCTCGTTTTTGCTGTCTGGGGTAATCCGCGGAGAAATGGCACGCGGTCGCGCGAGCTAGCAAGCGCGTATCACTTGCACGCTCCGTCGCGGGGACGACAATTCATGAATCATGGCTACATGCGATCTGCTTTGGGCCTGCATGGAAAATGGTCGCCTGATTGAAGGCAAGCCATCCTACGACAATTCGGCCACGTGGACTGAACGCGTCCACGACGAGCTGTTTGCTTTCGACAATGCCGACGTCAGCATCAATGGCGACGATGGCGAACAATGGTCGCTCCATTTTGAGAACCTGAAGACCGCCGGCGTGGCTACCTGGCGGCGATGGGGGCGGGTGCGCGCCGTGGTGCTGACGATGACGGGCATCTCTGATGCCGTCGACGCAGACGCTGTCGCGCGGTGCACCAGCGCTTCGGCTCCGTTCTTTCCGGCGGAGGAGATTGCCAAAGCCGTGGCCAAGCTCCATCGCCCGGCGTCAATGCACCTATTCACGGACCAAAAGATACTCGCTGATCGTCTCATCAACACGGTCAGCACCTCCATCGCGAAAGTGCTGTTCCACGAAGCCGACGTGACGACCAACCGAAAGCCCCTGGCGTCGAATTTGCGCGCTCCTGGCGAAATTGCATTCGCACTACAGAATTTTGCATCCGACAGCAGCCTTCAATCCGAGCATCTGCTCGCCTATTCCGATCTCATGCGGCAAGAGCTGAATCGCGAACTGATATCCCTCTTCGACGGGTGGCTCGAACGCGCCGCCGACCTCTTCGATCTGAACATCGGGGTAAACGAGGTGAAGATGAAATTGTTTTTCCGGTCGCTGGGAAAGTCCGCGGGCGGCGTGTGGGTATACAATTCCACCTCCGCTGATGAGCCCGAGGCGACATCGCTGCTGCTAAGCGGTTTGGATCCCTTGGAAGATGTGGCTGCGTTAGCGGCACATTTTGAGCGGATGCCGGAGGTCGATCGCTCTGAGGCTTGGGCCCGGAGGTTCGAGGCCATCGGCAAGGACAAGCGCCCGCTGCTGCCTCGATTCCTGAGCGACAAAATTAAACCCACCGAGCTTGGTGAACGAATTTCGGGTTGCTTCGCGGGTGCATTTTTCCGATGGAAGAAGGTGTTATGATCCAGGGACTCATCTGCTGGACTTCGGCGAGCTCAGTCGAGCCGCGGCAGTTCAAGCGATAAACGGACCGATCGTTCCGTCGCGGTACGCCGCGTCCTCACAATTCGTCTTCATTTTGCCGCGGGTGTGTTTCCCTGCGACGCCATGATGCTGCCAAGGAACTGCTGATTGCGTGGGACCAACGTGATCTCCGCCTTCCCGTCGATGATGTTCTGCGTTTCGAGAATCTCGAACATCGTGTTTGAGATTTCCGGATCCTGCGAGATTTTCTCCAGCGCTACGCCGACAATTTCCGGGCGCATGGCGGCGGCTTTGGCGAATTCGATGGCGGCCTGGCGCTCGGCCGTGCTGGTGATGATGCTTACTTGATTAGCTCCATCCTGCTTGATGGCGCTGGTCACCTGACGCAGACGATTCACCACTTTTTCCTCGATCTGCTGAATCATCCCCGCGTCGCGAAAATGCACCTTGCGAATGTAGACCGAGCCCAGCTTGTAACCCCAATCTTCGGATTGCGGCGAGACTTCGGTACGCACGGTAAGGCTCATGGAATGGCGATTCTCCAGCATGTCCGCCAGCTTCATGTTGCTCAGGCAACGAACTGTCGCATTGCCGACGTTGGCGGCCAGCGACCCGCGTGGATCGGCGTTCTTAAAAAGATAGGCAACCGGGTTGCTGATGTACATCTCGTACCAGACGCCAATCCCCATCGGCGCACCCTCCTCGGAATTGACCGACTGGCTGCGGAGATATGCCTGATCGAGCTGCATGTTCAGGTCGTAACAGCGGCCCGAGAAGTTGACGATCAATGCCCGCAGTCCGAGCTTGGGCAGGAGCAGATGCAATCCCGGCTCATCCAATTGACCGATGACTTTCCCGAACAGCACATACACTTTGCACTGCCGTTCCGTGACGATCGTGTACAAGCCAAACAACTGAGCCATTCCCAGAACCAGCGGAACGAGAATCAACAGCCCGATAAATGTCGCGGCGGCCGCGACGCTTGCGGCGGCGAAATCACTCATGGTTGGCCTCCATGATCACGCGGCGAGCATTGCTGAAAAGCTTGAGGCGGACGTTGCGCAGATAGGCCATCAGAACGCCCGGGCCACTTTTCTTCAGTTCCGCCAGTTGGGTGGCCATGGCCATGAGCGGCTCGACCTCGGCCTGAGATTTGAGGGTTTCGATTTCAACGGCGCGTTTGGATTGAACGATTTTTTGATCCGCCGAGGCTTGGGCGAGGCTGATATCGGAGGATACCTGGTTGTAGGCGGTGTTAATCGCCGCCAGCGCCGACTCCACCTCCGGCGGCGGATCGATGCCGGTGATCAGCGACGCCTCCAGCATGATTCCATAGCGTGCTTCGGAGGAAGCGCACTCCCGCGACATATGATCGTTGATGTCGCTGAGATTCTTCCGCAGGTCGTTGATGGAGATGCCGATCGCGGCCGTGGCGATCTCCGGTTTGGCCATGCCTGGCAACTGCCTCGCGGGCGGCGCCTCGAAATTGGCAATGCGCTCGCGGAGGATCGAGACGAAATATCCCATCACGTGCGCGATGGGATAATTCACGCCAAAGAGATAAGCGTAAAGATTTTTGTCCGAGATCCGGTAGCGAATCTGGCCTTTGAGGCCCGTGTTGAGCTGGTCCTTGGTGACGGCCTCCAGAACGGTGCCCCCGGCATTGGCGGTACGCAGTTCCGGATCGGCGGCCATGTTCATCGTCTGCGTGGCAATCGTCACCTTGTGCACCTTTTCCCACGGCCATTTGAAATACGGCCCGCCCGGATGAATGACGCGCACCTGCGGATAGCAATATCGCTGGCGTTCTTCCGCCTGCAGAGTTTGAGCGATGGGATCATCGAGCGTGGTGGCGGTTCCCACACGCTCGGCCCGCCCGAACGAAGTCTTCACCGCTCGTTCGCTTTGATCGACGGTGAAGAAACCCAAGACCAAGCAGCGCACCAGCAGCCATGCAATAAAGCCGACCAAGCAGCCGAGAAATATCATGCTGGATTGCCCGTTTGAAAAACTCCTCGCAGCGCATCAAAGACGGGGGGATTGTACGAAGTTGCCGAGGAATGCGACAGCTATCGGCGATCCAGCTCCACCAGCGCGTTGAGCCTGGCAACCTTTGACATCGCTCTCAATATTCTTCAACTGTTCAGACCAGCCGCCGCTGTCCATGGGGAATGCCTGATCGCGCCGCCCCGCCGGAATCGACACCGCCGCTCCGCGAGTTGAGAAGGAGGTGCCGTCTCGCGCGATCCCTCGCTCTTCGCCGCACACGTCGCGTTGCCTGATCGCTCAATTGATTGTGCTACGCCGCTTCGATTCCCTTTGCCTTGGGCTGGAAGCTGACCTGAAGGCCGAGTTTGTCGAGGATCGCCGTGACACTGGAGAGACGCGGATTACCGGCCTCGGACAGCATATCGTAAAGGTTCTCCCGATTGAGCTTGGTTGCCTGCGCCAGCACGGCCATTCCTCCATGCGCCTGCGCGACATCGCGGAGAGCGAGTAAGAACACAGCCCCTCCCTCTTCCAGTGCGGCCGTTAGATAGCCGGCCGCGTAGTCACTGTCCTCCAGCTCCTTCAGCGGATGCTCGTTGTAATCAACCGTCGGCATGGCCTTTTTCCTTCCGATACTCCGCCCACGCTGCCTTCGCCTGTCGGATGTCGCGTGGCGTGGTAATATGCGTGCCCGGTAATTGACGTTATTCCTGAGGAAAGCGATGTCACAAGAACTTTTCCTGCGCCCACTGAGAGGCTCCGAGCCGCTCACAAAGTTCGTGAAGGCGATCGTTGAGACGAACCCTCAGTTCAATTTTCAGTCATTCCGCGTCGACACGAGTATTTTGGCTGGCCATGTCAACGTGCAAGGGGGGCTGCCTGCAGCGTGGGAAGCGGCAATCGCTTCGGTGAGACAGATTCTTGACGAACGCAGCTATTGCCAATGTACACGAATTTGGCGAGCCCCCAAAGCAACCTCCTGATCGAGTATCTCCAAACGACCGACGGCCTCTCTGCTCATATCAAAATGGAGAACCTTCATGTGTTGGGCGATACGGCAAAGATCGTCGCGCTCGTTGACGTATTGCACCGGGAGTTTAACTTTAGCCATCCTGAAGACATCAGTTTGGGATCGCCGCCGGAGGCGCAACAACAGCAACTACGAGCCTACGAAAGGGCTCTTTCCGATCTGACAGCGCAAACTGCCAAAATGAAGGAAGAGTCCGCGAAGGTCATGGTAGAGCAGGCGGAATATTTTCGGAAACGTAGCGAGGAAATGGACACGGAAGTGCAGGAGCGCAGGCAAAAGCTCCAAAGCGAGCACGAAAGGGCCATGGAGTCGGTGAAGGTCCGCGAAACGGCTTTTGAGACAAAAGTGAAAGAATTCGAGCTACGCGAGGGCACAGCCGTGCGCCGCGATCTCGCCAAGAGACACCGTGAAGATATCGCGAAACAACTGGGCGTGAGTATCTCCAGCCGCACGCTGCAACAGAGATTGGTTGTTCATTGTGTTTGTGTGGTGGTGCTCATTGGGCTTTCACTTTTGATCGCATGGGGGGTGGAGAAGATTCTTGCGGAGCCTGGTACAGCGTCCGCAGCCAGATATATTCCCCTCGCCGGTTTGACGGTCTTATTTGGATCAACGCTGTGGTTCTACTTGAGGTTCAATTCCCTCTGGGGCGATCGGTTGGCCCAAGCCGAGCTTTCAACCCAGAAATATGCGAACGACTTCAAGCGGGCTGATTGGCTCACCGAACTGGTCTGCGAGTATTCAAAGGACGCAGGCAAGGAGTTTCCACCAGAGGTTGCCGCCCGATTGGCGCAGAATTTATTCAGCGATGTTCGATGGGGTAAACAAAACCTTCATCCTGGTGACGATGTGGTCGATTTCTTGGGAAGAGTATCTAAGTTCAAGAGTACGAGGGACGGGGTTGAAGTCGAACTCGTAACCGAAAATGACAAAAAATGATGCGCGGAATACGCTTGGTTGCCACGCCCCGATCTCGGGAAAAAAACCACGGGGTTGAGAATGCGAAGGGCCGGATAGCGGCTCTGAGACTTGGCCGCTTCGGGTTTGGTCTAGTCCATCATCGGCGTGCAGAACGCATCGCGTGTCTGCCGTCTTCAGGGTATAATCTGCCAACGAGCGATATATGGCCTCAGCAATACCTACCACTGAAACCCCGGTCACACTTAGGCTTTCCGACCGTGCCCGTGCCAAGCTTGCCGAGCAGGCGGCAAACAGCGGGCAGGATATCTCCGCTGTTGCGTCCGATCTCATCGAGCATGCTGTCACTCAACCATCGATCGACGAGATCATGGCGCCGGTGCGAAAGCAGGTCGCCGAAAGTGGAATGAGTGACCAAGAGCTTGACGATTTTCTTCGCAGCGAGTTGGAGGCTCACCGCCGAGAGAAAAAGGCGAAGCTCTCGTGAGCGTTCCCCTCGTTGTCTATGACACGATGGTGTTCATGCAGGCGGCCATTAACCCGGGCCGACGGTATGCCACATTCGAAGCCGTCGAGGACGGGAGATTGGAACTTTGCGCTAGCCCTGACCTCATGGCCGAAGTTCGTGACGTACTAACCAGGTCGTCGCTTGCCAAGAGATTTACCGCCCTCACGCCGGAGCGCGTTGCCCAGTTTCTCGGCAAAGCGAACGCTACTGCGACGGTCTTTTCTGCGGTGCCTCGCGCTTTCAGTTGGCCGCAGCACCCGGACGACGACCATCTTTTCAATTTGGCCATTCATGCCAAGGCCAGGTATCTCGTCACGTGGGAGACGCGAATTCTGAAACCCGCAACCGACACGACCCCAGCGGCTGAGTTGCTCCGGCAGCTAGCGCCGGATTTGGCCATCATCACGCCGAAACAGCTTGCCGATTTGCTCAGGCCATGAGGGATGAATTGAATGTAACGCGAACGTGACGCGAATGGTTAGGCCCCGATTTCGCGAAGAAATTCCACGGGTTGAGGAGACGAAGGGTTGGATGCGGACTCTGAAACTCGGCCGCTACGGGGATGCGAACGTGGCGTCCACGTTCAACCCACGAATTTTCAGTAAAGGAAATGTCACATTCGCGTTCCCCTCATGCCGCGATCTGCTTCACCCTTAGCTTCTTGTGCTCCCGCCGCGTCGCCTGATCGATCAAGTGATTCACATCCGCGCGCACCCGAATCGCCATCCGCGTCAAACCCGGTCACAATTATTTCAAAAGAGAATCACCCGTGCCAAAGTACACGCCGCCGACACACGTGCCGTCGGCATAGAAGCTAACGTGGGGATAGCCGGGACATGGAATTCGCTCGTACAACGTGAATTCGCCATCACCGCGCTGGACGGTGACGGACTAGTTGGCTGCCCAGTCGCCATAGGCATCTTCCGGACGGATGGCTGTGACCGAAAGCGCAAGCGTGGCCTGATCGTGCGAAGCCAGATGGTATGTGCCCTTCACCTGATACGTGCCACCCACCTGGATGGTGTCCGAAGTGCCGCGAACTTCGGTAATGGTGATGCTGTCGCCCCCCTGGAATTGCGTTTGGCCGGTCTGAAATGAGACATTGTGTGTCAGTTGCGAAACCGGCGCCTGCGGCAACGATGGAAGCGGTGTCGGCCTTTGCATTGCAGCGGGACGAAGATCGGCTCCCACGGAATCGACTGGCCGCTGGCCGATGTGATCGAGGTACTTGAATCCGAGCTTCCTGCGCTCGTCATCATTGTATATTTCCGATTCAACCCTCATGAACCATCCCATCGTTACTTCGTCGGTTGCGTAGGCCATTTGCAGAACCGTGTCCGCACTGTCATCAACGGCTTCGAGGAGCGCCGGGAGCTTCGCCAATGTGGTTGGCTTGCCCTGGAAAGAAACCGAATTCACATCAACAACAACCCGCACATAATGTGTTTCGTGTTGATTTTCCGCGCTGGTCGATCGCGCGGTTGGATTCGACGTCGCCTGATCCGCCAAGACCGCCGCCCGATCGTGGTGGAACCGGATTCCCGAACCCGGCAAAATCAGAAGTCCGCAGAATGCGAGCGCAAGCCAATATCTCCACGGAACGTGGCGATGTGACCAACCCGCACCCTTGAGCACCTGATCCAGCCGCCGCGCCGTCACCTGCTGGGAACGCATGCCCAGGGAAGGCAAGATCGGCTGCAGCACCCGGCGACGCCGCAGAACGTCTACCAGCATCTGCGCATAATCTTCACGCGGGCACTGCGTATCGGCGATCGCCTCGGCATCACAACACATTTCCCGAACGTGGTTGATCTGGCTATTCATCCACCATACCAGGGGATGAAACCACCAAATGGCCTGAATGAGTAACTGCAATCCGGCAATCAGCGGATCGCCGCGCCGCAGATGGATCAGCTCGTGGGCAAACAAGGCGCAAAGCCGATCGCGGTTTTGATTTTCTAAAATGATGTTGGGAACCACCAGCGTAGGGCGAATGATTCCGAACACCGCCGGGCCGATAGGCTGGCTCGAAAGCGTCAACGAAATGCGGCGACGGATGCCCAGCGAGTCGCGCAGTGATTCAATCATGTCGAGCAGGTCGCCAGGTACGGGAATGGACGACGCTGCAATTCTGCGGCTTAAATATGACGAACGAATCAAGATGGTGAACAACACGCAGAGGCATCCTCCGGCCCAAATGATTATCACGAATTCCGCGATCCCCCATGACGAGGAGGGCTGCGCAATGGCCAGAGGGGACAAGGAACCGGCGATGACCGGTTGCGCGGAAGCGAGCATCATTGGGTGATCATGAACCGGCATTTCGGTTACGACGGATCGCGCCGCGGCCCAACTGAAAATGCTCGTGGGGCTGCTCCAGATGGGCGGTGTCAGGGACTTGACCAGAACCACCAGCCAAAGGAGATATGCCAGATGCGGCCGTTGTCGGCAGGCGATTCGCGTGAGCGCTCCCACTGCCACGATCAGGATCGACATCTGCACGATTTGACGGGCTGCGATATCGAGAATCTGACTCGAAATCATGGTTTTCTCCTGTGTTTGAATTCGTCCAGAGCAGCCTGGAGTTGATCGATCTCCCGATCCGAAAGTCCGTGATCCGCGATGAGATGCTGCATGAGAGAAAATGCCTCGCCGCCAAATGCGCGTTTGACAAATTCCGCCGTGATCTGCCGAATCACGCTGGCCTGCTTGACGGCTGGTGAGTAAACATCCGCGCGTCCCTCCCGGCGTGTCCGAAGATATCCCTTGGCCTTGAGCCGGCGCAGATAGGTCTGGACGGTGAAGAAATCCAGCCCCCGATCCGGCGGCAGGGCCTGCACAATATCCCGCACCTTCGCGCTGCCCAGCTTCCAGACAATTTGCGAAATCTCAAGTTCGGATCTAGACAAAGGCGGTCGCACGCGCATCGGCGGACTCCGTGTGATGTACACTTGTACGTGATTATAACGTACGGATGTACGTATGCAAGAGAAAAATCGTCTCCGGCCCAATCGAGGCGAACCTGGCGCGAAAGGTTACGCTTCAATTTCGCGAAGAAGTTCCACGCGGTTGAGGATATGAAGGGCTGGATAGCGGCTCTGAAACTCGGAAGCCTCGGGCTTGGTCGAGTCCACAGGCGATTTGGACCAACATTGATTTTTAGAAGCTAACCCTGACCCGCTCTCTCTTTCATGGCTGGGAATCTGGCGGAAGCGAAGCCAAAATCGCCTCGATTTGGGGCTTCAGGACCGGCACACGATTACGGGCGGTTTCGTAGACGCGCGCCCAATTGACTTCGAAGTAATCGTGAACCAGAACATGCCTCATTCCCGCGATTTGCTTCCACGGCACATGCGGATGCTGATCCTTCACCGGTTGCGATAGCCGCCAACAGGCTTCACCAATGATCTGAATATGGCGCAAGATGTGAGAGCCGATGAGCTTGTTGGCGTCGAACTAGGCTTTTGTTGGCGGAGTCGTGTCAAGAACTTCGGTAATGGATTCCAGGATGTCCTGCAAAAGCAGTTTATCAGTTCTCACAACGGGATGGCCTCCCTCATGACATGTTGGCGGAAGCGAGGCCGCATGGCCTCTTCGTCGATCACATCAACCCTGGTGCCGAGCAGTTCCCGCAAGTCCATAACCAATCCGCCATGATCCAGCAAAGAGCGGCCGGGCTCAAAGCGAACGATGAGATCGAGGTCGGAGGCGTCATTGGCATCGCCTCGCGCAACCGAGCCGATGATACGGATGTCGGAAGCACCGTATCGACCGGCGATTTCAAGAATCGCTTCGCGTTGGCGGCTGATGGATTGCCGGGTCATCGCTTCCAGAATCATGCCAGCGCGCAACCAAGAAGCAAGTCCGGGGATCAAGGTGCCGGTTGCGTTGCCGGCGACTCCCCGGATTTCTGAATCACCAACCCGACGGCGCGGACGAAGAATCCCTTGCGCCCGCAGATTCCGATGACGCGCTCGCCGTGCCCGGCCAACTGTTTTTGCTTGCCTGCCGAGGGCGTCACTCCCGCCCAATCGCTGGTGTACGTATCGGAGGCATCGAGCGCTCCGTCCTTCTGCCGGATGAAAATGACTTTGAATCCATTGACGAACTGGCCCGTCGAGTATTGGCCCGTGCCCACGACCAGGCCGCCCACCACATATCCCTCCCTGCCGAGGATCGATTCGCCCTTCTCTTCGCCGGGTTTTGCATAGAGCAGACGGATATTGCTCAGCACTGTCTTGCCCGCTGTTTCGCTGGGAATGTATTCGATCCCGATTGCCAGTTCACCGCTCGCGCTCACTTCGCGGAATTCATTTGCCTTCTCGGGCCCAACCAGCGGTGTGTCCTGCGCGTCGGTCGGCAGCGGATCAAGCGGGTTCTCCTTCGGCCAGTCATTCTTACCCGCCCCGCCGTTGTTCCCGGCGCTAGCTCCCGCATTCGCGCCGCCGTTCCCGCCGCCGCTGGAACCACCCTTGCGCGGCCGATTCCCCTTAACGATCTGCCCACCCATTGGAATGTCAGTCAGGAAAATCGTCCCCTGCTCTGTGCCCATCACCTTCTCAGATAGTTTGAGCGTCAAAACAAACTTGAACTCCGGCGGCGGATCTTGGAAAGGATTCCATTTGATCGCCGTGTTATCCGTCGTGGGCGCAAGAAGCAGATCGCATTTGCCGGCCGACGTCTTTCCCGAAGCTGTCTGGACCGCCCCTTTGGGATCGGTGATTTTGAAATCGATGTCGTAATCCGGCGTAAAGTGCGACAGCGAGGTCGCGCGGATCGAAAAAGTCCGCTGCTTGGTGCGCTGGGCATAATCGACAGTCACCGGATCGATCACCACCAGCGGACCATCGAGCATCTTCTTCAATCGTGCCACTGGCGTCACAAAATTCAGCCCCGCGCCCGGCACGCCCGACTCCACCAACCCAATCACCCTTCCCTCGCTATCCATGACCGGACCACCGGAATTCCCCGGATTCACCAGCGCATCCACCTGAATGAGGGCCAAATCCCCCTTCTCCTTTCGCAACGCCGTCACCTTTCCGGTATTGACGGTGACGCTGGGATAAGTGTCCTTGTCCAGCGCAAGCATATTGCCGAATGGGTATCCAAACGCCGTGATTTCCTGCGTGGCGGTAACGGTGTCCGAATTCCCCAAGATCAGCTTGGTAACCGGGCCCGGATTGTCCGTCTGAATGATTGCCAGATCGGCGTCGTAATCGATCCCAAGCACGTGCGCGATGGCCACATGCTGGTCCTTCTCTCCCGGTCGGATGACGACTTTGATCTCTCCCGTGCTGCCAACGACGACGTGTCCATCCGTGGCAAAAAGCCCCGTATCGCTGATGCAGAAGGCCGAGCCGAAAGCGCGCCCCTCGCTGGTATTGACATCGACCAGCGCGGTCGCGCGCTCCGCGCGATCCACAAGGCTGGCCGGCAGTGCAAGCGCCGCCTCCGCGTCGCCGAGGCACGCCGCCGCTGCCACCGCGCTTAACACGATCCGCCGAATCATTCGTGCTCCCACTCGCTCACTGTAGTCGCAGCTTACCCCGCGTCCGCCACTGGTGCACCTTCGGGCAAACCCGTCGCCATCTTCCGCTGATTGAGCATCACGCAGCGTCGCGACCGAGCAACCGAGACGATCTGCCGGTGCATCACCCTTGCTTCAATCCGCCTCCACAGGATACAGATCGAACGCGCGAGTTACTGGTTTATCAAAGAGCCACTTGTCCGCGAAGGCGAACATCGCGTCCCAGTCGTCCTGCACCTCTCCGTGTGGCCGAACGGCCCAGTTCACACCCATTTTGTTCGTCACGTTAAACACGGCATAAACGGGCCTTGCGCTGATCATGGATTGCCTGACGCCGTTGTGCGAGACGTTTTGATCGTGCTCGCCTTCCAGAGCAATGAGCGGCCGCGGAGCGCACAATGCGAGGAGCCAGCTATTATCGAAGGGAAGTTGATCCTGGTGGCCAATGAACTGGTGAAGGTGCGGCGAAAACCAATTGGGATATTTGAGAACTTCCTCATCGAGGCCCTCGTGGCCCCCGCGGCCTGCGCCGCTGAAACGGTAGGCCGGCGTTCCTCCCCCGGAGCTGGCGACCGGGGCGGCCAGGGTGATGCGCTCGTCAAAGGCGGCCGCAAAGAGCGCTGATTTGCCCGCGCGGGAAACACCGGTCATCACAAGTTTGGTGTGATCGATGGAGGAGTCGGTTTCCAGATAATCGACGATGCGGGAAGCACCCCACGCCCAACCCATCAGCACGCCCCAATCATAACCGGGGTATGCTGGGAAGAAGCGGGTTGTTCAAAACGAAAACGTGCCATCCATTTCGCGAAGGGTCGTGTCTTCGGCGCAATCGCTGGTGTTGTAAACGACGTAGGCGAAACCATGCTTGACGACGTTGGCATACTGCGGCCCGCGTCCGCCGAACTCCGCGCCAATAGCACGACTCGTGGCGCCGCGTTGCACACCTCCGCCAACAATGAGCAGCACGTCCTGTGAATAGCCCTGCGTAGGCCCCATGGGAAGCGTCGGCAACGGCGCTGCGCCTTCCGGCGTTCCGCCTGCCGTAATCACCGCGGGGAAAGGGCCATTGCCGGCGGGCTCGTAAATGCCGACATTCAGACTCAAGCTCTGGTTGGGGCCAAACGTGAGATGGATCAGGCGATAATTTGTCCCATCCGTCTTTGTCTGCGTCTTCACGACCGTGCCGACCACGTTGCCCGGCGGACGGGGCGCGAGGCCCGTGTCGTAATACTCGATGATGCGCTTGATCTCCTCGCGGCGCCTGGCCCATTGGTCGGACGTCGTCACTTTCGTGCCATCGTTCATGACAAGTGGGTCAGGAATTTCTTTGCGCACGGGCAATTCATCAACTCCGGGCATTTGTCCCAATTCTGTGCGAATCTCCGGCACGGGGATTTCTTTGCCATCAGGTCTGGACGTTGGAGTCGAGTTGCGGGCCGGGCGTGGAATCACGCTGGCGGGCTCGGTGGAGCTTACATCTTGTGCCAATGCTGGACGCGCCGACAAGCTGAAACTGACCCATATCAAACACAAGGCTGACAGACGTGTAGGCGTGGCGGTCATGATCGATTTACCTCTATTCGCTGTGATGCTACTACATAGGGGCTGAGAGTGTCGCAGGCATCGACGTGGGCGGAGTGACGCCGTCTTGGCCTGGTCTAAGAGCCCGATGGCTTCCACCGCGCTGTAACGGCAATTCATATTCCACCGCACCCTCCAATCCCGTTCCGGTCACATCGTCGGTCTGCAAAACCGGGCCATTGATTCCCGTCACATGGATATCGCTGATGCGGGCATTCCTCACATGCACGAGCACGATTCCATGGTCTGCCACTCCGGAGATGTTCGATAGCTTCAATCCCTCGACCGGCCTTTGATCTGAAATTTTCGAGACATCCGCGATCGTCGCAGCATTCTTCAGCCGGATGTTCGAGAAGCATAGATTCTTCGCCACCGGGTATCCCGCCAGACCCTCAACCGGATCATCCGATGTATTTGTATTCCCGGAGCTGATCAAATTGATGCGCAAAAATCCGCCTCCGCCAATGTCCAGATCATCCGCCGAAATATTCTCCGTGACCCCGCCGCGGCCGATCCGTGTCTTGATGTAGATGCAGTCGCGCATCGCCGACAATTTACAATGCTCGATCCGCACATCGCGCACGCCGCCCGAAGTTTCGCTGCCGATTCCCAGGCACGCAAACCTCCGGCCAAGTAACGTGCAGTGGGTGATGAGAACATGCTCCGTCGGCTTTCCCAATCGCGCCCCAGCCAGTCCTCTTCCCGATTTCAAGCTGATCGAATCATCGCCGGTGTCCAGATCGCAATCTTCGATGCGGACGCCATCACACGAATCAACATCGATGCCGTCGCGCCTGCTGACGATCTTCACGTTCTTGATAAGCACATCCGTGCAGTAGGTCGGATGGGTGGCCCAGTTGCCTCCCTGATTGACGGTAAAATCCTCCCAGCGCACGTGATTGCACGAGATGGGCTCCAGAACGACCGACCCTCGCGGATTCTGCGGCGCGGCAACCTGCGCGTTGCCGTCGATCCGACCCGGACCCACGATCCCGCTATCATCGACATTCGCCGCATAAATCAGCGCCCGCCGCCCCGGCTCCCACCGTCCTTCCCAGCGAACATCCATCATGGGGTAATCCGCGATATCCGGGCTGCCGGTGATGACGCTTTCTTTCGAGAGTCGCAGGATGGTGCGGTTCCCCAGTTGCACGCTGCCGATGAGATAATTGCCCGGCGGCGCCACCACTTCACCGCCGCCGCTAATTGCGCAGGTGTCCAGTGCTTTTTGAAAAGCCGCCGTGTCCTTCGTCTTCCCATCCCCGATCGCCCCAAACGCGCGCACGTCCCACTGCGAGGGAATTTGTTGCGAACAACCGACCAATCCCAGCAGCAAAGGGAGAAACAGCAACGCTAGATGTGGGAGCCGCCAGAAAGTCATCGGGCGCGTTCGATCAATTCTGTCCTGTTTCCTCAAAGCGGTCCTCCTTCACGTTCGCGTTTCCCCAACCAGATTCGATGCGCGTTTCAAGTTGTAAATCAGCTACGGTAATCGCGCCCATGAGTCTCGCACCAGACGTGCCACATCCGGCGGTAGGCCGCCTCCACATCCCGGGCAAATTTCTCGGCATCCATTAGCGGCGAAGCGAGCATGCGTGCGCGCGTGCCCCGGCGAAGAGATGTCATTCGATCCAAATCCCGCGCCAGATCGATGGCGATCTGCGCGTATTCGTCGGGCGTGAATGCCACCAGCTCCGTCAATCCCAGATTGGAAAGAATGCTCCGCCCACCACGACCGACTGCCGTGTCGCCGGACAAGGTGACGACCGGCACGCCCATCCACAGCGCATCGCAAGTGGTAATCCCTCCGCCAAAGGGGAAGGGATCGAGTGAGATGTCAATTTCGCAATAGCTTTTTATATATTCCATCCATGGTTGCTGGGCGACAAACTGCAGACGATCTCCATCGACTCCCGCCAGACGCATGCGCTCCGCCACATCGGCTCGATGCCCACCCGGAGGCGCATGAATGATGATTCGCGACTTGGGCACCGCTGCGAGAATTCTCCCCCATAGATCCAGCGCCGCGGATGAAACCTTGGCGAAGTTATTGAGGCAGCCAAAGGTAACCGATCCATTTTTCATTGCCGGCGACTGCGAAGTCTCAGGAGCCGTGCGCCACGGCTGATAGCACCAGTATGATCGCAGACGTATTGTTTTCTCCGTGTAATAACTGAGGTCGGCGTCGGCCGGATCTAGATAGGGATCGGAGAAGCGATAGTCCATCGCATCGATACCGCTGCTTCCACAATAGCCCAGATAGCTCACCTGCACCGGGGCCGGCTTGCGGGCGAAAATCGGTAGACGGTTGTTGGCCGAGTGCAGCGCGAGATCCACCAGAATGTCGATCTCATCTTCGCGGATTTGTTTGACGACATTTTCATCGGGAAACCCCACGATGCTGCGCCAGCGATCGGCATGCTGCTCCAATCGGCGGGTCATCGCATCGGGCCGGAAAACCTGGGCATAACACGTGATTTCAAATTGTTTGCGATCGTGCTGGCCAAAAAGCGGCAGGAGATTCTGGCCGACAACGTGTTCGCGAAAATCCGGCGAAAGATAACCGATCCGCAGCCGGCGATCTGGGCTCCGATCATTGCTGTAAGGACAAATAAATTGCCCCAGCGGCTGGGCATGCTGAACATTCCATTGCCGATGTTCATCCGCGATCGCCCGCGCGTCGCAGTCGGGATGATAATGTAGCAGCAGCACAAGATTGCTGTGATGCTCTGGGGCTTTGGGATTGAGTGTCATCGCTTGCCGGTAGGCGGCCATGGCAAGATCGAGCTGCCCTTTGTCTTTCAACACATTTCCAAGATTGTTGTGCGCTTCGGCATAATCGGGCCGGCAGGAAATCGCTTTGCCAAACGCGGCAATCGCCTCATCGAGCTGGCCTTTGTCTTTCAACGCAACGCCGAGATTATTGTGAACTTCAGGCAGATCTGGCCTCAGCGCAATCGCCGCGCGATACGCCGCGATCGCCTGATCGGATCGCCCTTTGCTTTGCAGGGCGTTTCCCAGGTTGTTGTGGGCTTCGGGTAAGTTGGGATTGATGGCCAAAGCCTGGCGCGAGGCGGCGATGGCCTCATCGAGTTGTCCCATGCTTCGGAGCGCGTTCCCGAGATTGGCGAGCGCCTCGACGTAGCTGGGTTGCAGCGCGATCGCCCGACGATAAGCCGCGATGGCCTCTTGGAGTTGACCCTTGCTATGCAAGGCGGCGCCGAGGTTGTAAACGGCGGCAGCATAGTCAGGCTTAAGATCAATCGCCCGCCGATAAGCCGCGATGGCCTCGTCGATACGTCCAGTTTGTTTGAGCGCGAAACCGAGATTGCTCATCGCCTCGGGGTAATTGGGCCGCAGCTCCACTGCCTGCCGCATCAGGCGCGCGGCATCGTCTCGCCTTCCAAGTTGAGCGCAAACCACTCCAAGATAGTGCAACGTCTCGACGTGCCCTGGCTCCTGCGCCAGAATCTCCTTGTAAATCTGCTCCGCCTCCTTGAGCCTCCCGGCGTGATGGTGCTCCATCGCCAGATCGAATGTTTGTTGAATCGTGAGCTGCGCCATGCCGAGTGGCTAGTATCGGAGGCAGTTTCGTGGTTGCAATGGAGCGTGGCTCGGCTCGGGGCAAACGATCCGATCCACTTTACAAAAGTTTACATCATCAAGGCACCGTATTCTCGCTGTTTCGGTTGTTAATCGTTCCAGATTAAATACCTACGCCACCTTACATTTCGAGAAGTTGTCGTGGCATGTAAAGTGCCGTGAAGCAGACGTTTGAAGTGGCGATCTTCCTTCTCGTTCCTATTGGAAAACACGCCGGGGCGGATTTTTTTTGCGGCGTCGAACAAATCCAAATGGCGGTCGTAGCTACAGGCTGAGTTGTACAATCTGAAGAGGGCGAGCGCGATCGTGGCGAGGGCCAGGATTGCGGCGAAGGCCACGGGGCGGATTCCCGTCCATTTTTTCCTTCATCTCGCGCAGGCGCGGGCGCACCGAGCCCGCTTTTTTAGCTCGCATAACCAATTGGAGAAAACATGAGGAACGCTCTTCATCGTTTGGTAACTTGAAGGTGGTAACTTGAAGGGGACACGACCCTTTATGCGGGGCTGGAGGAAAGAGCGGAACGAAAATGTGCTGGATTAAGGGTCCTGTCCCCTTCAGTTATCTCCCAATTGGGGCTATATCTGGGACAACAGCTCGTATGCGTGGCTCCGGGATGATCAGCCCACCCCGCCGCCAAGCCTTGAGGCCGCTTCGCCCGCTGTTGCCGGGTCACCTTCGAGCCTATTGAGCGGAAGCAACGTAAATCTTTCGGGAGTTCCCTATGTTCCGGATATTTCAAAATGAAATGATGCGCGCTGTTTCGATATGTTTGGTGTATGCTTTTCATTCCTGTATATGCGGCGCGGCGGCCACCACCCAGCCGGCGACGAAGCCTGGAGGCGCCTCGCCGACGATAAGCACGTTCGTCAAGGACACGAAATGGGACACGGACGCGGAAATCCAATTTCCCGTCGTGGTGGAGTGCGATTGCCCCGCCGTAAGTAAATGGATCGGGGCAAGGCTTACTATCTTTGACGACTTCGATTGGAGCGGTGGGTCGCTTATAGGCGAGATTGGCCAGAGCCCACGGGGGGGGCAGGATTAACGAATTCGCGAACTCAATATATATCAGCTACCAAGTCACCAAGGAGGGCCAGGATCGCCCATTTTTGAGGCGCAGCGGCATCATTGGTATGCTGCATACCACCCTTGGGGGAGATCGCACCTTTGTGCATTCGGGCGTGGACCGTTCGGAGGTTCAGCCGCCCTGTAAGATGGTAATACGGGCGTTTTTGGTGCTGGACAGCGAGATTGTAAATTCTTCGAATGAGGTGACCGTCGATTGCACGGGAGCCGGAACAATTGGCCATTTCTAGCTGGGGGGGGAATTAAAGGTGACGCAAACCATTAGGAAAATTCTCAAGGGTCGGGGAATGGATTGATTGAAGATTGATTGAAGGGGAGATTGATTGAAGGGGACGTAGCTCTTCGCTGTTGACGGCCGGAACTGTTAAGGGGAAAATGCCAGGATATGCCTCGGACGGCTCGGCAATGT
>Ga0302326_10004419_pt1 | contig 32565 bp, 37 predicted proteins | sample Palsa_T0_3_FD_202264 | JGI IMG/M metagenome (GOLD analysis project Ga0302326, IMG submission 202264) | Peat permafrost microbial communities from Stordalen Mire near Abisko, Sweden - Palsa_T0_3 | ecosystem: Environmental > Terrestrial > Soil > Palsa > Peat permafrost | place: Sweden: Abisko...
GGGTACTCAGCCACGAAATCGGCGCACCAACGATTGTGGGCTCGGATGCCGGCCCGACGGTGGGAGTAATCCTCCGGTGAAGGGGGCGGGGAGAACAGCACGAAGCTCGGGAAGAACGGCGGGATGGTGTTGGGGAACAGGACCTCGGCCACCACACCGTCGCGCTCCTCGTCGGCCCAGCGGCGCTCGCTGTCCCAGTTGCGGATCCGCAGATCGGTGTCCTTGAGGTCCTTGTAGGGATTGCGGTACTTGTCGCGCCAGGCGTCGAAGTCCGCGACGAAGTCGGGGTCCAGGTACTCGCGGTACTGGGCGTGACTGCCGCCGGCGTGGGTGTCTGCCGAGATGATCGTGTAGCGATCGGTCATCGTGTGCGCCTCCTGGCCGTGTAGCTCAACTAGAAGCTTATTACAGTTTTGGCCGGTTGGCCAGCCGGCAGGAGGGTGTAATCGACTTCTAGGTGGCGGCCGCGGGCTCATAGCCGGGGCGAGCGGGTAAAATTTAGGGAGCGGCACGTAGTCACAACAACTCGAGCCGCCTCGCGAGCCCGGCCCCAGGAGCCACCCTCTCCCTGGCCGGGCTCGTTGTGTGTCGGGGCGGGCCGACGCGGCGGGTTTCCTAGCCGATCTGGTCCGGATCGGAGCCGTCAAAGGGACCCGGCGGGGAGGGATCCAGCGGGGCCAGCCCGATCCGCTCCCGCAGCAGAGTGCGCTGCACCTGTCTGGTCGCAGCCGTTCTTGGGATGTCCCCGGCGACCACGACCCGCCGGGGATGCTTGAACGGGGCCAGTGCGGCCCCGATGTGGTCCCGTAGGGCGGCGACGGTGGGCGCCTCGGACCCCTCGAGCGGCACCACCACGGCGCACACGACCTCCCCCCAACGGTCGTCGGCGATGCCGACGACGGCCAGGTCGGCCAGGCCCGGGTAGCCGAACAGGGCCGCCTCGACCTCGGTCGGAGCCACGTATTCACCCCCGGTGCGGATGACCTCCCGGACCCGCCCGGTTACGTAGACGTACCGCTCCTCGTCGAGCAGGCCGAGGTCGCCGGTGTGATACCAGCCGCCGGCGAGTGCTTTGGCGGTCTCCTCGGGAAGCTCGAAGTAGCCGAGCATGAGGGTCGGGCTGCGATAGAGGATCTCGCCGTCCGGCCCGCAGCGGATCACGCCCGGCGGCGCCACCCGTCCGACGCTGCCGGGTTTGCGAGCGATGTCCCAGTCGGCGAGGGTCGTGTGATGACCGCCCTCTGAGGAGCCGTACAGGACGGACGTCGTCGCTTCCGGCAACCGGTCCCGCAACCGTTCCAGCAGCTCGAGCGGCGCAGCCGATGTCCCCGTATCGGCGTGGCGAACCGAGGCCAGCTCCGGTCCGGACGGGCACGCTTCGAGCACGCGGCCCCAGACGGCCGGGATGCAGTACATGCCTGTCGGCTTCCAGCGGTCAGCCACGCCGACCAGGCCGGGGCCGTCGAAACGCTCGCTCAGGTGAACGCAGCACCGGTGGTGCCAGGCTTCCAGCACGTAGTGCCAGCCGCCGTAGTGAAAGAGGGGGAAGCTGGCGAGGATGCCGCCCGGACCCCGCAGGCCCACGGAGAACGTGGATCCGCCGGGGAACGACCGCAGCCAGCTCGCCCGGTGGCTGACCACGACTCCCTTGGGCCGCCCAGTCGTTCCGCTCGTCAGGTAGATCACGTGCGGGTCGTCGTCGGATATCGGGACGCTCGCCACGAAAGGGCTCCCGTGGGCGGCGGCAGTGGCCGCGTCCAAATCGAGAGCGGGCCACGCCCGACGAGTCGCCATGGAGACGCCGGCCGCGCCCGCGCCCGTTATGGCGAATGGCAGGTCCCCGCCGGCCAGCTCGTCCGCGACGAGCTCCGCGTGGGCTGGGTCGACGACCAGTAACCGAGGGTGCAGGTACTCGAGGATGTCGGCTGCTTCGCCGCGGCCGAGGACCGGGTTGAGGGGGGCAAACACGGCACCGAGACGAGCGGTTGCCGCGAAGGCGGCGACCGCGGCCAGGGTCGGCCTGGTCCACCAGGCGACTACGTCGCCGGCGCCGATCCCCATTCCGTGCCACACATGGGCCGTGCGGTTGGCGGCGTCGTCGAGCTCGGAGTAGGAGAGGGCCCGCTCGCCGAGGGTGACCGCGGGTGCGGCCGGCGCGACGGCCGCCGCGTCCGCCAGCAGATCGCCGATCAGCAGGGCCACGAGCGGCGACGATAGCGCCCGCCCGCGAACTGAAATCGCATTCCAGTGAGGTGGTAGTAAGGTGATGTCGTGATCACACGGTGGGGCGCTGGCTGTGCAGGTTGAGGTGTTGCTCACCGGTATCGGCGGCCAGGGCGTCCAGCTGGCGGCCAAGACGCTGGCCATGGCCGCCACCGCCGAGGGGCACCAGGTGCTGATGAGTTCCCATTACGGAGGTGAGATGCGTGGCGGCCAGACCGAGGCGTCGGTCGTGATCGCCGACGAGGGTCTGCGCTCGGTGCCGATCCTGGAGTCGGTGTGGTCGGCCTACGTCATGCACGCTCGCTACTGGCCGGCGGTAGCCGACCGCCTGCGACCCGGCGGGGTGGTAGTGGCCAACTCCACCGTCGTAGACGAGCTGCCTACCGGAGACTTCCGCCTGTTCCCGGTCCCGGCCGGCCAGCTCGCGGTCGAGGTGGGAGCGGTCATGAGCTCGGGTTTCGTGCTGCTAGGCGCGTACGGGGCCATTACCGGCTTGGTAGGGGTCGAGGCGCTGGTGTCGGCCATGCGAGAGCTGGTGCCGCCGTACCGCACCCAGCACCTCGTGGTCAACGAGGCTGCCTTACGGGCCGGCGCCGGCGCGGTGACGGCGCTGGACGCCCCGGCCCCGTTTGGCGCGCCGGCCAGGTCGGCCAGAGCCTCCGTCGGGACAGCCGGGTGAACACCCAAGCCAAGACCCGGGTGGTCACTCGCGGCACCGTCACCATCGACGTGGATCAGTGCAAGGGGTGCGAATTGTGCATCGCCGCCTGTCGACCCGGGGTTCTGGAGATGTCCACCGAGCTCAACGAGACCGGCTACCGCTTCCCGCTCCTGTCACCTGGGTGCACGGCCTGCCGGGCCTGCCGGGACGTCTGTCCCGACTACTGCTTCGAGGTGTTCAAGTTCGACGTGCCGATCGAGACGGACAGCTGAGCGATGACTAGGGCGCGAGCTGCTGCTCAGTCGTCTCAGTCGTCGACTTCGGGCCCGGCGCCGGCGTCTACCGACACCGAGCCGAGCACCGACAACAAGCTCAAGAGGACCGCGATCCTGGCCCATCGGACAGTTCTCTGCACTCCTGGGACGTCGGACGGTCCGCTCGGCAACTTGAGAGTCTTCCCGGGTCTTGTCGCAACGTCGGTCACCCGGGTACCACTCTGATGGCCCCCCAGCTGTTGCAGGGCAGCGATGCCGTCGCCCAGGCTGCCATCGCCGCCGGCTGCCGATTCTTCGCCGGTTACCCGATGCTCCCGTTCACCGACCTGCTCGAGAGCATGGCCCGCCGGTTGCCGGAGGTGGACGGGGTGTGCATGAACGCCGAGAGCGAGATCGAAGCCGTCAACATGGCGCTCGGGGCCGGCGCGGCCGGCGCCAGGGCTGGGACCGGGTCGTGTGGGCAGGGGATCGCGCTCATGCAGGAGGCCATCGCCGAGGCTGCCCTCAACGAGGTCCCGTTCGTGGTGTTCAACATGGCTCGCGGTCAGCAGGACTACTTCCAGGCCACTCGCGGCGGGGGGTGGGGCGACTACCGCACCTTGTGCTTCGCCCCCAAGGATGTCAGCGAGGCGGTGGAGCACACCCAGTTGCTCTTTCATCTCGCCGACCAGTACCGGGCGCCCGTCATGCTCTACGGCGACTACCTGATCGCCCACACTTACATGAGCGTGGATGTCGTCCCGATCGACTTCGGTCCGCTTCCCCCCAAAGACTGGGCCCTCGACGGCAGCCTGGGCGGCACGGGGAAGTCCCGCCAGATTTGGACCTGGGCCATGGGCAAGGCAGGTGACCCCGGGCCCGGCCCGGACTTGCACTGGCAGCGAATCGCCGAGAAGTTCGAGGAGATGGCTCGCGTCGAGACGCGCTGGGAGTCCATCGACTGCGAGGGCGCCGAGACGGTGGTGGTGTCGTTCGGCACCGCCGGACCCTTCGTCGAGCAGGTGGTTGGCGAACTACGTGCCGACGGGGTCCGCATCGGCGCCTTTCGACCCATCACCCTGTGGCCCTTCCCGGAAGCGGCGCTCGCGGAGGCATGCCGCTCGGCCGATCGGGTCCTGGTGTTCGAGGTCAACGCGGGCCAGATGATCGACGACGTCCGCCTGGCCGTCGCCGGGCGAGTGCCGGTGTCGCCGCTCGGGCGGGTGAGCATTGACTTCAGCGGGATGCGCCAAGGGGAGATCCTGACCGTGCCCTGGATCCGCGACCGCGTCCACCAGGCGATCAAAGAGGTGAAGGTCTGATGACAACGCCAAGTCCCGCCGGCCCGACCGGCGCAGGTGTTCCCGCGGGTGGCCCGGCCGCCGCCGTGCTCATCGCTACTGACGCTCCCCCCACTGTCCCGAATCGCAAGGTGGCCGGCGCCCTCGCCCCTCTGCAGCTGTCGGGCGAGCACCACCTCTGTCCGGGCTGCGGCCACCCGGTGGCGTGGCGGTTGCTGCTCGAGGCCATCGCCGAGCTGGGGCTGGCCAACCGGGCCATCGGTGTGGTGGGTCACGGGTGCTACACGAACATCGTCTCCTTGGCCGACATCGACTTCTTGCAGTGCCTCCACGGCCGGGCGCCGGCGGTGGCCACGGGCGTCAAGCGGGTGCAGCCCGATACCGCCGTTTTTACCCTGCAAGGCGACGGCGACCTGGCCAGCGAAGGTCTCGCCGAGGTGCTCCACGCCGCCGCGAGGGGCGAGCGCATCACCACGATCATGCTCAACAACGGGGTGTTCGGCGACACCGGCGGCCAGATGACCGCCGCCTCCGTCGTGGGCCAGCGGACCAAGACCAGCCTCGACGGGCGCCAACCCGAGGCCCATGGCTACCCGGTGCCGGTCGCCGAACTGGTCGCCACCTTGCAGGGCTCGGTCTACGTGGCCCGGGGCGCGGTGCACAACGCCGGATCGGTAGCCAAGACCAAGCGCTACCTCAAGCGGGCCTTCGAGCTGGCCACATCCGGCGCCGGATTCACGTTCGTCGAAGTGCTCACCATGTGCCCGACTGGCTGGTTCCTGCCGACCGCCGACGGTCCCGACTACATCCAGGACACCTTCGAGCAGACGTACCCCCTCGGAGCTCTTAAGGACGTTTAGCCGCTTCGGACAAGGTTGTGTACGGGATCTGCTGGACGTCCGCGACCAGCCGGTCGAGGAGGGCGGCCAGGGTGTGGATGTCGGATGGCGCCCAGCTGTCGAGCACCCGTCGCATGTGCCGCCAGATCACTTGCCGTATGCGGTCGAAGGCGTCCTCGCCGGCCGCGGTGGCGTGCATGGTACTGACCCGCCCGTCGTCAGGGCTGCGTTCCCGCATCACGAACCCGCTGTCCTCCAGTTGGCGGAGCAGCCTGGCCACCACGGCCGGGTCCAATTCGAGCAGGGTGGCCAGCTGACCGGGGGACGTTGGACCGGAGTCGATCAGCCGCCCGAGCACGCGCAGCCCTTGCTGGGACAGGGCCACGCCGGCGGCCGCGGCCTGCTGGCGGTGGATGCGCCGGCTGCCCTCCAATCGGAAGAGGACGGCGATCGCCGCGGTCACCTGATCGGTCGGATCCTCCACGTGAGCCACCCTAATGCCAATATTTGATATTAGTCAATGATATGGGCGGAGCGGGAGTCGCTATGGTGCCGCCAATGGGACGGCTCGAGGGCAAAGTGGCGTTTATCACCGGGGCGGCACGGGGCCAAGGGCGCGCCCACGCCGTGCGCCTGGCGTCGGAAGGGGCCAACATCATCGGCGTCGACATCTGCGCCCCGCTCGACGTCAAGTACGCCCCGGCAACCCTCGACGACCTGCACGAAACGGCCGACCTCGTCGCCGCTGAGGGGCGCAAGATGACCGCGGTGCAGGCCGACGTTCGCGAGCTCGACGAGCTCGAGGAGGCCGTGGCTCGGGGCTTGGCTGACTTCGGACGTCTCGACGTGGTGATCGCCAACGCCGGCGTCCTGACTGCCGGCTTGCTCTGGGAGATCACCGAGGAGCACTGGCAGCAGATGATCGACGTCAACCTGACGGGCGTCTGGCACACCATGAAGGCCACTGTTCCGACCCTGATCGAACAGGGTCAGGGCGGCTCGATCATCATCGTCAGCTCGGTGGCGGGCCTGCGGGGTGTGCCCTTCGTCGGGCATTACGTGGCGGCGAAGCACGGCGCCGTCGGACTCTGTCGCACCCTCGCCAATGAGGTCGGCGCCTACAAGATCCGGGTCAACTCCATCCATCCGGCCGCTGTGGACACCCGGATGAACGACGACCCCGATCTGTTCGAGCTGGTCATCCGGTTCGCCGACACGCTGGCTCCGATCTTTATGAACACCTTGCCGTACACGATGATGGACCCGTCCGACGTGTCCAACCTGGTGGCGTTCCTCGCCTCCGACGAGAGCCTTTACATCACCGGCGCCCAACTGCCCATCGACTTCGGCACCCTCGGCCGTTAGGTGCCCGCCAGGTCGTAGACGGTCACGCCGCCCACCGTCGTCGAGGGGAAGTGGGCCTCGACCCAGGTGGTGATCTGGGTGGCGGTGCCCGACGAGCCGGCACCTCCCGTCGCGCCGGCGCCGCCGGCCGTTGCCCCGGCGCCCGTCGCGCTGGGAGCGAAGCCGCCGCCTCCGAAGCCGCCGCCGAGGCCACCGGATCCACTGGCGATGAAGTAGTGGATGTCGCCGGCCGCCACCATCTTCTCGAACTGAGCGAGGGTGGGCGCGGGGTCGGTGCCGTTGAAGCCGCCGATGGCCATGACGGCATCACGAGTTGACAGCTGGTACCCCGCGGCTTCGTTGGCGCCCACGGTGGACAGCATCCACTTGTAGCGGGACGCGCTCTGTTCGAGGTACTTGACCAGGGTGGCGCTGGGGCTGCTGGCGTTGAGCAGGCCCCCGAATCCGCCGCCCGCGCCGCCTGCACTCCTGGTCCCGCCCAAGCCGTTCGGCCGCGAGCCGGTGAAGCCGCCGGTGCCGGCGCCGTTGGGCGGCGAGCCGGTGAAGCCGCCGGTGCCGGCGCCTGGCCCGACTCTGGCGAACGCGCCCCCCGCCCGGCCCGACCCGCCGAAGCCGCCGAAGCGGCCGGCTCGACCCGGTCCACCCCCTGGGCCGAAGCCGGCCGCGGTGGTGACGGCGGGGCCAGCCGACGGGATGGCGCCGGAATGCGGGGTCGCGACCGTGTCAAGGGTAAAAGCGGCCGGAGCGGCGAGGGCGGCGATCAGACCGACCGCCACCACCGCCCGCCGGGTCCAGATGTCGATCCAGGGCCAGATCAGGAACCCGACCGCGGCGGCCAATCCGACCAGCAGCACCACACTGCGCAGCTCGGGCATCCAGGTCGGGCTGCGCTGCAGGAGGTCCCAGGACCAGCCCGCGCTCACAGCGACGACCGACGCGAGGAGGATCCGGCCGGTCAGCTGGTGCCGGCGAGCCCACACCGCCGTGCCGCCGACCCCGATGATGGCACCGATCGCCGGCGCCAGGGCGACGGTGTAGTACGGGTGGATGATTCCTTCGCCAAGGCTGAAGGCCGCTCCGGACACCAGCAGCCAACCGCCCCAGAGGACGAGGGCGGCCCTCGTCCTGTCCGTCCGGGGCCGCCGGCCAGACAGCACCAGGCCGGCGCCGAGCAGTATCAGGGCGGCTGGCAGCAGCCACGAGATCTGTGAACCCATGTCGGCCCCGAACAGTCGGGTCAATCCGGTCGCACCCCACCGGCTGGTTCCGGTCCCTCCGCCACCGACGCTGCCGGCCTCGTTGCCCGTCAGCCGGCCGAAGCCGTTGTAGCCGAAGATGAGGTTCCATAGGCTGTTGTTCTGCGAACCACCGATGTAGGGACGGTCCGCGGCGGGCGTGAGCTGGACCGCCATCACCCACCAACCGGCCGCCGCCACCAACGCCGCGCCGGCATAGCTCAACTGCCGGACCCGGCGGGACAGCGAGCCGGGCGCCGCCATCAGGTAGACCAACCCGAAGGCGGGGACGACCAGGAAGGCTTGCAGCATCTTGGCCAGGAACCCGAAACCGACCAGGGCGCCGGCGAGCACGATCCAGCGGGTCTGGCCCGCCTCGACGGCCCGGACGGTGGCATAGGCCGCCAGGGTCAGGAGCAAGACCAGGAAGGCGTCGGGGTTGTTGTAGCGGAACATCAGGGCCGCCACGGGTGTGAGGGCGAGGACCGCCCCCGCCAGCAGGCCGGCCGCCGGCGAGAACCAGCGTCGCACGGTCAGGTAGAGCACGCCTACGGTCACCACTCCTTCGAAGGCGTTCGGGACCAGGATGCTCCAGGAGTTGACCCCAAAGAGGCGGGCGGAGAGCTCCATCACCCACAGGGCGGCGGGGGACTTGTCGACGGTGATGAAGTTGGAGGAGTCAAAGGACCCGAAGAAGAACGCCTTCCAGCTCTTGGTGCCGGCCTGGACGGCGGCGGAGTAGAAGCTGTTGGCCCACCCTGATGCGCTGAGGTCCCACAAGTACAGGAAGCCGGTGGTGAGGAGGAGTAGGAGCAGGGCCGGACGCACCCAGGGCGGGTCTCCTGGCCGGCCCCGCAACAGCCGGGCGAGGCGTTGGTGCGGTGGGGGTGCCGGGTCCCGGCCCTGGTCCGCCTGGTCCATGCTGGGGGTTTCAAGGGTGGCCACCGAGCTCGAGGGGAACTCCGCGATTGACATGGGGCCAGTATGAGGAGCGAGGCTGGGAGCGGGCTGAGGATTCGCTGGGCTTTGGCGCAAAACCGGTCGGGAGTACCGCACCGGCCAGCCGGGGTGGCTAACTTGACCGGCGCGGGCCTGGAGGATGGGGCCCTCCGACCTCGAGGAGGAAGGGGAGTTGCACAGCACTCGGCGGCCGTGGCGGGGACTCGCAGTGGCGATGGTCGTCGCTGGGTCCGCCAGCTTGCTCGTCGCCGGGTGCGGTTCGTCATCGAAGAGCGGATCCGCGGCCGGGACCACGACCACCGTGGCGACGACCACCAGTTCGACTGGTCCCGCCACCACTTCCACTTCGTTGACGGGGGCGACGGAACCGTCGCCTTCGACGACTGCGGTCAACAACGCCCAGCTGTCGATGCCCTCGTCGTCGGCTCCGTTGAGTGCTGGCACCGATATCAACCTCGATGTCGCTCCGCCGAACCAGGCCGCCTTGGTCTTTGCCGAGGGTCCCGACGGCGCGGTGTTCTACTCGTCTGGCCATGTCATCTACGTGGTGGACGGTGACGGTCCTGCGGCGGTGGCTCTGCATACCGATGCCACCGTGCTCGGCCTGGCGGCGGGGCCTACGGACCTCTACGTGGCCACTACCACCGCGCTGGTGTCGTACAGTCGCGCCACCGGCAACCAGGTCGGCAGTTGGCCGCTGACGGGTTCGCCCGCCACGCCTACCTCGGCGGGAGTGGTGCTGGGAGACGACGGCACCGCGTGGGTCTGGACCGACTGGGCCACGGACGAGAGCGGGTACGAGTACGCCACCCTCTATGTGATCCCCCCGGGCGCCAGCCAGGCGTCGGTGATATCCCGCCAGGTCGATCCGGGGACGCTGGTCGCCAACGGGAGTGATGCCTACTTCGCGCAGCCCAACCAGAGCACGGCGGGGTCCACTGTCGTCGAGTGGGTCCCGTCCGCCGCCGATCCCCCGGGTGTGGACGTGGCGGGCGCCAGCGCTCCCCCTCTGTCCTTGGCTGCCTTCAACCAGGGCCAGTTGGTGCTGGAAAGTGCGAGCGAGTTGTACTCGTACAGTCCGGCTCAGGGAGTATCCGGCCCGGCTCGGGTGTCCTTGGTGCACACACCGGCCGTGGCCACCATAACGGGCACCGGGGCCGGGCTCCTCCTGTTGACCTGTTCCACCACGACCACCTGTGCCACATTGATCCGGATCGACCAGTCGACCGGCGCGACCGAGAGCACCCTCGACATCCCCGGCGCCTTACCGCTGCTCCTGGGGCCCTACCCTGCGGTAGTCGTCGTGGAGTCGGGCCAAGAGCACCTGATTCGTCTGGCCTGAAGCCACCGGACGTAGGACCAGAGGAGGAGCCCAGCGATGTCCGATCCGCAGTCCGAGAGCGGCCGGTCCATAGGGGTGGTGCTGTCACTGCCTGACGGATGGGTCGAACTCCCCCCGGTCGGTACCCGCGGCGGGATGCTACGACGAGACCCCTACGAGCAAATCGCCCGACGTTTGATAGCAGGAGGAGCCGTGGTGCCGGCGCTGCTCCGGTCGACCCGTAACTATCTCGAGCGGGTCGCCCCGCGGGAGCAGGCCCAGATCGCCGGGGCCGCGTTCGTGCAGGCGTCCACCGCCGACGACGCGGTTCTGGGCGCCTCCGCCGTGTTCCTCCGCAGCCGCGAGCCCGGCACTCCAGTCGGCGTGGAGGGGTTGATTCAGTGGGCCGCCCGGCCGGGGCCGGCCGACTCGGGCCCGAGGGATGTCAGGACCGTCGACCTGCCGGTCGGGCCGGCGGTACGGGTCCAGTGGCACCAGGGCCGCGGGGACCAGGCCCGCGAGGTGGTGCAGCACTGGGTGGACCTGGAGGACCACGGGAGCATCCTTTTGTCGACTGGCTACGCGGACAGCGACATTCAGCGTGACCGGCTGGTGGCGGACTTCGACACCATCGCGGCCGGACTGCGGCTCGGCGATGACGGCTGAGGGCGACCGACAAGCGGTCCGGCCACCAGTTCGTGGATGTAAGCCGACGCCGGGGTAGAATGAGCGTGGCGTGTTGGGTCGATCGAACTGAGAGGTGTCGGTGGAGATCTCGGCCTCCGGGGGTGGTGCTATCGATGTGGCGACCTCGGCGGTTGCGGCCGCGGCTACTTCGATCGGCGGCGTCGCCGATCAGGTCGAAGACCGGGGTACCGCGCTGGTAGCGGCCCTGGCGTCCGCCCAGGGCGCCTTGGGCGATCCGGCTGCCACGGCCGGCATGTCCGAGGTGGTCTCGGCCTGGATCTTTCCGCTCGGGGCGCTCGGCGTGCTCCTGGCGCGGGTTTCCGCCGCGACCCAGCAGGCTGCGGTCGACTACACAGATACCGACACCGCCATCGCCCAGGCGGCCCGATGAGGCGGCAGCCGTGTTGATCGGAGGGGGCGGCGGGGGTTTCCCGAGCATCCCCGGTGACCCCAGCGGCATCAGATCAGCCGCCACCCAGATCGGCCAGTTGGCCGCCCAAGTCGGAAGCCAGGGCGCCGTCCTCACGAACACGGCCGGCGGGATCGTCGGCAGCGCCTGGACGGGTACCGCAGCGAACCAGTTCGAGTCGATGATCGGGACGTTCGGCGGAGTGCATCGCGAGGTGGACAGCAGCCTCGGTGCCCTGGCGGGCGCCCTGTCGCAGTTCGCCTCGGTCCTCCAAGCCTGCCAGGAGCAGATGGCTCAGGCCCAGGCGAACATGTCCAGTGCCCAACAGGACGCCCAGTCGGGTGCCGCCCAGGTCGATGCCACCATGCCGGAGTCGGAGGCGGCCTCTGACCCGGGGATGGCCCAGGACCGGGCGGCGGCCCTGGCTTCGGTATCGGACGAGTATTCGGCTCGATCCCAGCAGGCGACCAACCTGGCCGGAGACGCCAACGACCGCTACCAGGCGGCGGTATCCGCCCTGCAGGGGCACCTCTCGCAGGCGAGCGCCGATGGGCATCAAACCAGCTCGGTCGTCTCCGGCATCGGGAACGCCCTCGGCATACCCAACACGGTCGTGGCCGCGCTCGCGACGGTGGCGATGGCCCGATCGGCCTCGCGCTTCGTGACGCTGGCCCCGGAGTTCGATGCGGCCCTGGCCCGGGAGTTCGATGAGGTGGTCGGCCCGGCCGGGCTGGCCTTTGACCGGGGCGAGATCTCCTTGGCTGACCTCTCGGACGCCGCCGACTCGTTCCTGGAGAGCGCGGCCGGTGCCGGCGTTCTGTTCCACAGCGACGCCGTCGCGGATCTGGCCAGTGGCGGGGTGCGCAGCCTCGGAGGCTTTGCCGAAGCGGGCGGGTGGGTGGCCCGAGGCGCCGGCGTGCTCGGGATCGTGGGTGACTATTGGACCTTCACGCACCCCGATGAGGGTGGCGCCTGGGGAACGGTCGAGCAGGGATCGGCCGCGGTCAACGGGGTCGCGACCGGTGGTTTGATGACGGCGGACGCGCTCGGGATGACAGAGGTCGGAGGAGTGCTGGCGACCGACGCCACCCTCGGTTGGGTCCCGGTTGCCGGGCAGGTCCTGGTGCTCGGCACGGGCCTGTTTATGGCTGGCGACTACCTCTACACCCACGAAGCCTGGTTCCGAGACGGTGTGGACACGGTGGGCCACGCGGTGTCCGGCGTCGCCGAGGAGGTGTGGAACCTCGATGTCAGCGAGGTGCACCTGGCCGGGTCGGTTATGCACGACGTGGGATCCACGGTCGTGTCGGGAGCCGAGAGTGCGGTGTCGGGAGCCGAGAGCGTGGGATCGACCGTGGTGTCAGGAGCCAGTGATGTGGCCCACTTCCTCGGCCTGTGACGATCGGCCTGCTCGCAGCGTCCTTGGCGACCCGCCAGGCGGCGGGCACTGGAGTCCTCACGGTGTTCTTGGCGGCGTTGGCCACGATCTGCTACCTGCGTCATAAGACGTCCGGGGCGGTCATGTACGGCGCGGGCGTGGTCTTCGGGACGGTCGTCACCATCATGTCCGCGACCGGTCACGTGTTCCACGGGCTGTGAGGATGGCGGCGGCCGGGGTCGGCGGCCCCATCCCCCCACCGTTGGCGGCGACCGGGGTCGGTGGCCTCATCTCCCCACCGTTGGCTGCGACCGGGGTCGGTGGCCCCATCTCCCCACCGTCGACCGCCGTCTGGCGCCAGGCCCTGGTAGAGCGGTCCGAGATCGAGCTGGACTCATTCAGCGACCTCGAGCTTGCCGCGGTGGGCGCAGGCAGTCCCGTGCGGGGGTTGGTCGCCTCCTCCGAGATATTCGCCCTCGACGAGGTCGCCCTGACCTCGGCGCTGGCTGCCGCGTTGCGCGGCTTGGAGGCGCGGGGGCTGGTCGGTCCTCCTCGTGCGGCGACCGGCGTCGGCGCCGGGGGGCCGCTCGGTTCGGTGCCGATCCCGTTGGGCGGGGATCTGGCGACGGTGGTGGCGATCCGCCGGGCGCCGGCCCTGGTCGCGGTGGTCTCTGCTGTGCCGCCCGCCGCCGTCCGCTTCCCGGGCCAGCCCGGAGCCGACGGGGCCATTTTCGCCATACTGCACGGTTTTGCGGTGGAGGGAGTGGGCTTGGTCGGTCTCCTGGAAGAGGTCCTGTCACCGGGGAGGATGCATTGCTTTACCTTGTGCACTCCGGCGCGCCAGGCCGAGCGGCTGCTCGAATCCTGGGCCACCCTCGGGGAGTCGGAATCGGGCGGGGCAAGTGGGCCGGGCGAGGCAGGCGGGCCGCGGCCGCCCGGCGCTGACCTGTCGGTGCACGTCTACGTTCCCGACCCGGTTCTGCCGAGCCACACCCAGCTGGCCTTGTTGGGTTCGGCGCCGGCGGGGGACTTGGACCGGCCGGTGGTGGTGCACGGGCCCGTGCCGGTGCCAGTGCACGGGCCGGTGGCGGTGCTCTCGTGGGACGGACAGGCGTGGGAGGACTGCCGGCCCGCCGGCCCGGACGGCACGGCCTGGGCCGAGATGTTCCTGGCCGCGCTCAGTGGCCCGGGCGCTTAGCCGAACATGGAGAGGCACCCGTCCAGGCCCGAGACGTGGGCCCGGGACAACTCCCCTCGCCGAGCGAGCCATTCGTCTCGGGTCAACTCGAAGTTGATCATGGTGTTCGGCGTGCCCCGTGGCGCTTCGCGATAGCGACCGTTGTCCCGGTAACCGATCGACCGGGATACCGCCAGAGAGGGCATGTTGTCGATGAACGCGGCCGAGCGGGCGATCTCGGCCCCGAGCTCCTCGAAGGCGAGTTGCAGTACCGCGGCCCGCATCTCCTTGCCAAAACCCTGCCCTTGGGCACACTGCGTCAACCACGACCCCGTTTGCACTTCCTTGAGGACCGGAAAATGTTTGGCAAACAGTCCTTGGGCACCGACAACGACGTCGTCATGAAATACGGCGAACACCAGGTGCCACTCATTCGAGCTCCACTCGGCCCTCTGCCGCCACCAAAACTGCGCGGCCTGTTGACCCCGGGCCCCGGGCTCAGTGTCAGTCCAGGGCATCGAGAAGGGCATCATTTGCGGGTCGTGAATACCGGCGTCGATCGCCTGAATGAGCTGCGGGAAGTCATCGTCGGTCGGGGGGCGCAGCGAGAGCCGCGGCGTCCGTAGGACGAGGTTGAACAACGGCCAATACGAGGGTGCCACACCGCCATGCTTGTCGAACCCGGGCGGTGGCGCCGGTGATTTTTCGGTGCTCGGGATCTACAGTTGCCGGGCGGGGGAGTCAGCGTCGGAGGTGCGCACGTAATAGACCGTGCCGGCGACGGACGGAACGGCATCCCACTCGAACGGTGCTGGTATCGGTCTCGAGGGCCGGAGGGTGCGCTTGCGGCGCCCAGAGTGACAGACGATCACGAAGGCACCACCAAGAGCAGCGATCACCACAACATTGGCGATGGCCCAGATCACCGCGAACACGATGAGGGCACGCAAAACCAAGCCAATGATCATATATTTCGCTTCTGGTCGGTCCTGGGGAAGGAGCGGATAAGCAACAAAGCGATCCTGGCTTCCCGGCCTCCGGCATGGATCTTCGGGCCTTTAGCCATATGTCTGATGATGTCCCATATGGTACGGGCCGGGCAGAATCCCTAGCTATGGCTATTTCAGGTGGTTTTCGAGCCGCTATCGGACTAGTTAGTCGACGAGATCGCTAGCCGGCCCGGTTTCGACTGGCTGGCGCCCCTTGGGCCAGAGGATCAGGCTCAGGGCCAGGGCGACCGTCACCGCGCCCACGATGATCGGGGGGATGTAGGACGTCCACGAGGAGTGCTTCTTGGCTACCGCGTCGGCCAGGGATAGCAGCCCGGGGTCTGACGGGACTGCCACCGCCTGCAGCTTTTGACCCACCGGGTGGAAACCCCGGATCCCCGCGATCACGTCGTTGTAGGGGTGGCCCCCAAGGGCGTAGGCGCCCCGGCAGCTGTAGCCGACGACGGTTTGACCGATGCCTGAACCGAATGCGACGCATTGCGTGACGGTAACCTCGACTGGAACGCCGTGCTGCTGCAGCTCGGTCTGCCGAGAGTTGTGGGTCGCGGCCGAGACGGTCAAGACGATGGTGATGGCGAGCAGCGCCAGCATGCAGGCGGCGATCAGAAAGCGGAGGACCCGCCGCGGTTCGATGTCGACGCCGCCGCCCGCCCGGATGTAGATCCTGTCCCCAGGCGTTGGTCCCTCGGGAGTACCTGACATTTGGGTTTCAGTGGAGCAGCTTGGCCTTCTCGGCCTCGTAATCGTCGGTGCTCAGCACACCGGTGTCCCGGAGCTCGGCCAACCTACGGAACTCGGCGGCGATTGATCCACGATTGGGCGGGCTTGATTCGGTTGGCGCAGTACTAGGCGCGGCGTCCGAAGTGACCGGCGTGGCGTCCGAAGTGACCTCGGATGAAAGGAGGTTGATCCGGTCCGCAAACTTGCGGGCATCCTTGCCGTTCTCCGGGTCCAGCGTCTCCACGAATGTGTAGCCATCGCCCGTGACCGCAAGGGTCAGCTTCCGATCGTCAATCTTCTTCTTGAACAGGCCGCGCTTGGGCTCGGCCTCGCCGACCGGCTCGACCGTCGCCTTGGCGCCGGCGAGGGGGCCGCTGCCGTCTTTGTGGCTGACGGTACCACCGTCGACGGTGATACCTGCGAACTCATCGGCCATGATCAGGTCTCCAGTTCCTTTCGATCACTTGCGATAAGCCGACTTGCAGTCGACACCGATGACCCTAGTTGTCCCGATCCCACGCCGGCGGTCTAATGGCGCTGGTAGCCAGCGCCGCTGGTTACGGTGCGGCCCGTCGGTGGGCAGGTTCTCGTCGAGCTTCAGCTTCAACCGGGCGAGGGCTCCAGAGGGTGGAGTTCCTCATGTGCCAGCCGGGCCGCGTCAGCGAGCGCAAACGTGACCGCATACGCCTCGGGCCGCAGGATGGCGGGGGAGATGGCCCATCTGACATCCATCGGTCATGGCTTAGCGGCGTTTGCTGGCGCGGCCAGTTCATCCGTTCGCATGTCCCACCAGTCCGGTGGCACGACGCGTAGCGCAATCGCCCAGGTTTCATCTTCAAGGCGGATCGCGATGCGAGTCATCGATAGAAGGTTGTCGACGAACCAGTCGTCTCGGTGGCTGCCTCCGGGGGACCGAAACCGGCTCCCCCTTCGTCTGCCATAGGCCAGGAAGTACCACAGTCCGTGGATACGTCCAATCATTTCGACGTGACGATCGAAAAGCTCGGAGAAACTGGTGGAGCCGGTTAAGACGGCTCCCCATCGACTGATGAGCTCGCGGGAGGTGGCAAGGGTTTGTTCTAGCGATTCCTGCAGCTCATTCCGCCGGAGCGGATCAGTCAGGATCGCGTCAATCTTGCGCTTCATCGCCGGCGCCCGTGCCGGCGAATCAAGAACCTCGATGACTCGAGAGGGGTCAGCTATATCGTCGCTGCCGCGATTCCCTTCGTAGATGACACCAAGCAGCACCCCCCACGCTCCGCGGGCGGCCTCGGCCAACTCCAGGAGCGCGTACTGGGCGAGCAACCGCCATCTGCGTTCAGACCGCCGGTTGAGGACGACCTCGATCACCGTGACTGACACCAAGACGACGGTAAGAGAGGCGAGGATCGCTGTCGTCACAGGATGGCCGAGCCAGAACTGACTTGCGTAGAAGTCTGAGGAAACCAAGACAGCTATCGATGCAACTGCGCCGAGAGCGGCAATAGGCGGGCGTCGTGGTGCCTTCGGCGGCTCGTTACCCCCGCGCTCCTCACTCCTATTGTTCAAGGATCTGCCGAATCACGCGGACGACTATCTCTCGCCGGTCGGGCCGATCGGATGGGAACAGCGCAGCGAGCTCGGGTATCTGCGTATGCCACATCAGGGCGGTTGAGCGGGCGAAGGAGAGCAGCGCGACAGCCGGGTACGTCTTAATTACCTTTCCCTCCTGCTGGGCGGCCGCGATTCGTCCGACTTTGTCCTCGTTCGAGTCCAGGATCACTTCGAGCGGTGGTTCAACTACCCGCTCGACCTGGTACCAAAGGACCAGGCGCAGCGTCTCGGGAGCGTCTTCGAACTTGTCGAACATTCTTCCGCCGTACTCGGCCAAGTCGTACTCATCAAAGAGCACCGATGCATGGAAGTCTCGGATGCGGTCCTCGAAGGCCGCGGCGAACAGGGCGTCTTTGCTGCCGAAGTAGGCGTAGATGGCCTGTTTGTTGGCCTTGGCTGCTGAAGCGATCCGGTCTACCCGTGCGCCAGCGATGCCGTAGGCGCTGAATTCCATGATTGCGGCCTCCAGCAGGCGCCGCCTCGTGTCCTGCGAGTCCCAGGGCATGCCCAGGACACTACAACCAACTGGTTGGATTGACAAGCAGCCGGGACGGTGCTTGGATGGTCACGTCAATCCAACTAGATGGTTTAGCGCGTGGAGGTTGGCGTATGCGGTGGTCTGAACGACGAACGGTCTTGGCGACGGATAGCACAGCGGTCCTGCTGGGCGTACACCGAAAGAACACAGGCCAGCCGTGAAGGAGGGACGGAAGGTCTGGCTGATCACCGGATCATCGCGTGGCTTCGGCGCTCAACTCGTGACCGCCGTCTTGGAGAGCGGTGACGCGGTGCTTGCCACGGCCCGCCATCCGGAAGACATCAAGCAGCCATCGGACGACCACCGCGAGCGGTTCCGCACGGCGCCGCTCGACGTGACCGATCCCGGTGCTGCCGAAGCGGCCGTTGCACTCGCCCAGGCCGATCTCGGGGGCCTCGACGTCGTAGTCAACAATGCCGGCTATGCCAACAGCGCCTCGATCGAGGAAATGGATCCAGAGGATTTCAGGGCCCAGATAGAAGCCAACCTGTTCGGGGTGGTGAACGTCACCCGTGCTGCCCTTCCTGTACTCAGAGCCCAGAGGTCGGGCATTTTCGTCCAGTTCTCTTCTGTCGGAGGCCGTGTCGGCGGCACCCCCGGGATGGGTGCCTATCAGACTGCGAAGTTCGCGGTGGAAGGTTTCTCCGAGGTGCTCGCGAACGAAGTAAAGCCTTTTGGTATTGACGTCGTTATCGTCGAACCAGGTGGATTCCGGACGGACTGGCAGGGCTCGTCAATGCAACTCCACCCCGCGGGACCTGACTATGACCAGACCGTCGGTGAGTTCAACCGGATGCGCGAAAAGACGAACGGAACCCAGCCTGGCGATCCGGTCCGAGGTGCACGCGTCATCGTCGACGTTGTGCGGGCACCTCAGCCGCCTCGTCGACTCCTCCTCGGCGCCCAAGCCGTCGTCATGGCTAGAGAAGCTGCTGCGGTTCGGGCGGCCGAACTGGAGCAGTGGGCGGATATCAGTAGGGCTGCTGATTTTCCTTCTGAGCAATAGCCGATCGACTCTCGCACCCCTGGCAGATTGAAACGCATCCTCGATGTCCAAGAACACATGGTTCATTACGGGGGCCTCCAGCGGACTCGGCCATGCCCTAGCTCGACACGTCCTGAAGCACGGTGACAAGGTCGTGCTCGGCGCGAGAACCGTCGGCCCCATGGGCAAGGCGTGTTATGACACCGCAGCTGCCGGGGGATTGACGTCGTCTAATCGGCCCACCCAATCGTGCCAGTTGCGGACGAACAGCCACGAGCCCATCGAGCCGCGGAATGGGTTGTCACAACGAAAGGAACTTCTCAATGTCCAGGGCTCGCTGTCGAGCTCGACGTGACCAAGCCAGATCAGCGAGCATCCGCCGTGCAGCGCTGCGAAGATCGCTTTGGCTCTCTGGACGTGCTTGTGAACAATGCTGCCGTCGATTTCTTAGGAGCAGTCGAGGAGGAGCAGGATGAAGCCGCTTATAGGGCAACGCTTGAGGTGAAAGCGCGTCGTCATCAGCCAATGAGACGAACTGTCGTGGTACGGGCCTCGGCGGCCGCCAGCAGTGGAGGGTTCTCGTCGGCAATCGCAAGGCAGAGTTCTGCTCCGAGGTGCTGGGCTGCCGCCAGGGCTTCGAGGGACATGAGGTTGAGCCGGACTCCGTCGTTGACCAGCCGCGCCATCGGCCATGCCAGTTCCCGTAGTGAGAGCAACTCGATCGAGTCGGGCAGGCGCGTCACTCCCTCGATCGCAGTAGCGGCGACGACGGGGTGAGCGCCGCCGAGGGCACGGGAGAAGGCCCCCGTCACGGAGCGGTCGCCGAGGGACCGACAAAGACGGTGATACCACAGCCCCGTCGTGAAGACGCGACCACCATCCGGGCGCAACTCGATGGGCTCGTCCCCCAGCAGTATGCGAAGCAGAAGGTGATCGTCGATGATCAGCGGTTCGTTCCTCACGCCAACTCGGGTTCGTCGGCGGCAACCTCCTTCGCCATGTTTGCGTAGCCGCCGGCGTCCTCGACGGACCTCCGCAGTAGGGCGCGTAGACCGCCCCGGCCTGCTGGCACGATGAGGAGGGCATCCCCAAGATCAGCGATCTCGACGGTTCCGCCTTTGTCGAGGTTCCAACGGCGTCGTGCCTCCGCGGGGAGGGCCATCTGGCCGCGGTCGGACACCTTGAACTCGGCGATTGTCATACCTCAAGGTAACATGTAGACAAGGTGAAATGACAAGGACGCCTTGTCGATAAGTTGGCCAACTGGCAAGATCTGGCGCTGGTGCACCATCTCGGATCCGGATTCCACGCCGACTTGGTCGCACCGGGCATCCTGAGTCTCCTCGAGCCGATCCGAGACCGCGACGGCCTCGTGGTAGAGCTCGGCTGAGCGGTTGACGATGCTCACGAGTGTTTGGTGCCACACTTCGCGGGTTTACAGTTGAACGGATTCCCATCAGTAACGACATACCGTGAGTGAATGAGTTTCGACGACGAAGGTCGCGCTCCCATCTGCCCTTTTTGCGGGGTGACTGCTCTACCGGGTGACGCTGGGCACGTTCTCGACCCACGCTTCATCTGTGAAAATCCCGACTGCGAGGCCTTCGCCGAAGTGATCGAGGCCGGTTAGATCATTCCGTCCGGGCCCGTACCGCCGCCGGCTCGGGAATTCACAATGCCCTGGCGGTGATAGTCGGGCAGAACGGCCATCACGTAGACCTCAGCGGCGTACTCCCGGAACGCCGGCCTGGAGACATGGGGTGTCGCTCAGTCGATGGTGCCAGCGGGAACCACCCACTGGCACCGCTGCCCCGTCACCTTCGCGATCAGGTCGAAGTCCGAGTCGTAGTGAAGCAGGACGAGACGGTCCTGTTCCGCCGCGGCGGCGATGAGCAGGTCAGGCACCTTGCGACCACGTTGGCTCCGCGAGGCCAGGAGTCGCTGCACTTGCCGAGCGCGCTGAACGTGCTCCCCGGTGGTCTCGACCAGCTTGAACACCGACAGGTCGGCCATATCTTGGTCCCACTCTCGGGCGTTTGGGCTCCTGTAGCCAACTTCGAGGTCGGTGATCCCGGCTCGGCCGACCTGACCCGCCTCGGTGAGAGGGTCAACCACGGCGCGCACGGCCGGCTCGCTTAGGCGGCTGATCACGCTGGTATCGACCAGGTGGGTTAGCGCCACGCTTCCTCGCGAGGGGGTAGTTCCCGGCGACCGAGGCGGTCGAGGGCCTCGCGGACCTTGGAGTTTCTGCCTGCCCCGGCCCTCCTCAGAGCCTCATTGACGGTCTCCTTCATGGTCGCGGTTCCCAACTCGGCTTGGGCCGCCGCCAGAGCCGTCTCCTCGATGTCCACCAAGTGCTTTGACATATCTTCAGTATATACGTCGGCTAGTAAGTATATCTAGATCCGGGACAGGAGCCAAGCTGTGGCCCCGGGCTTAGGCGTGTCCCCAAAGATCTGCCGCAGCGGCCCCCGAACTCCGTCATCGACGATCGCCGGCTCGGGGTGACGTTCTGTCTCCCCTCCGAGGATCCGACTACCCGAACGTTCTGTCGGCCACAACTCGTGTTCAGGGTGCCCCAGTTAGTCGTACGCCACCCGAGTCGAATCTGGCCCGGGTCGATCCGAGCTGGCTGTGGCAGTCGGGAGCAGGCCGTCTATCTGAGCGTCCGTGCTCAGGTCACGGCTAGCGCCCGCGCATGGGAGCGCGACCGCCAGGTGGCAGACGATGCCGGCCCGGAGGTCCGCTCCCACCGGCCCCGCAGGGCGTCACAGGGAGCCGAGCTAGGTTCGCTGCGTCACCAAGCTGACGGTGCCGACACGGCCTGACGGCTCGGACGAAGGGACACTTCGAGCTCAAGAGGTGACTATGCCATACGCCCAGGTTGGTGACATCAAGCTCTATTACGAGGTGTGTCAACGGCCATCTGGATCTCCCCACTGGCGGCCACGGGAACTCCCCGCGGACGGTCGCGGGATGTCCCCGCGGACGGCCACTGGGTGTCCCCAGGGACGGCCACGGGAACTCCCCGCGGGCGGCCAGTTTCTCCGTGGGGTTTAGGCCAGGGGCACCACTCCTTTGCCGGCGAGGGCGTCGGCGAGGCGGACGGATTCGCCGTCAGTGACTACGACGTGGGCGTGGTGCATGAGCCGGTCGACCAGGGCGGAGGCGATGGTCTTGTCCATGAGCTGGTCGAAGCCGGAGGGGTGCAGGTTGGTGGACAGGGCGAGTGAGCGTCGTTCGTAGGCGGCGTCGACGAGGCGGTAGAGGCCTTCGGCGGCGTCTGTGGAGACGGGCAGAAGGCCGATGTCGTCGATGATGGTGAGCTGCATGGAGGCCAAGGCGGCGAAGGCTTTGGAGACGGTGTCGTCGACGCGGTGGCGGCGGATGATGGTGCCGAGGTCCTCCACGGAGAACCAGGCCACGGATAGTCCCTGGTTGACGCTGTGATGGCCGAGGGCTTCGAGCAGGTGACTTTTGCCGGTGCCTTGGGGTCCGGCGATGACGACGTTCTCGGCTCGGGTGACCCATTCGAGGGAGCGCAGGGCTCGGACGGTGGCGCCCGGGATGGACGAGCGGGACTCGATCCATGTGTCGAAGGTTTTGCCGGCCGGGAAATGGGCCCGGCGGCGGCGGTTCTCGATGGTGGAGCGGTCTCGGCCTTCGATCTCGGCGGTGAGCAGCACCCGTAGCGCTTCGGCTGGGTCCCAACGTTGCGCCCGAGCGGTCAGCATCACATCCGGTAGCTGCTCGCGGACGTATTTGAGCCGCAGGCGCCGGCATAGGGCGATGTTTTCCTCGATGACGGCCATGTCGGCCAGGGTGGTCTTGGCGGCGGTCATGGGTTGAACTCGAAGTTGGCGTTGGCGAAACCGAGGCCTTGGGCCAGGCGGTCAGCGGCGATGCGCAGGCTGGCGGCGAGCTCGGCGGCGGGATAGTAGGTGTGGGTGTGCCGGCATAGAGCGACGTTGAGCTGTTCTGGTTGGCTATCGCACAGCTCGGCCACGAAGCAGAGCGTCTCGATGACAGCCACCACGTCTTCTTCGAGTAGCGACACCGTCATCGCCTCTTCGGGAACGGGGGTGCTCATCGGTCGAGTTCCTCGTCGTCGTCGCTGTCGGTGCCGCCCAGCGCCGACCACATGGCGGTCCCGGCAGCCAAAGAATGCTCTGGCGGTGGGCCGGCCGGGCGGGGGGTGATGTCGCCGTGCACGATGATCGATCCCAGATCCCCGGCCTCGAAGCGTCCAGCCATGGCCGCGATCCCCAGCGCCCTATCGACGACGGCAACGCCGTGTAGGGCTGAGAGGGTGACCGCTTCGGCCATGCGGGCCTCGATGCGCCGGGCGCCCACCGCGGCGGCTTCGACCAGATACAACCGGGCTCCCTCCCCCAAGGCCAGGAACTCCCGCTCGGCCGGGCTGGTGGCCCGAGGCCGCCGGGCCAACGGATCGGCGCTGCGCTGGCGGCTGTAGTGCTCGTCGCGGATCTGACTCTGTCCCGGCCCAACGCCGAGGTGGCGGGCCACCTCGGCCGCTCCTGACCCTTCCCCGGCGGTGATGATCACCTCGCCGGCCGCGGCGCGGACCCACACCTGGGTCTCGCACAGCCGGTCGGGGACTGAGTAGCGGGCCCCCCGGAAGCTGACCAGCGACGACCAGCTGACCGTGCGGGACTCACCGAACGCGGCGGTGAAGGGGCTGTCCGGGACGGTATGCAGCGACCGGCGTTCGATCTCGAGCAACTCGAGGGGCGCCCGGCGGGTGATCGCATGCGGTCGGCCGTTGAGCTGACCCATCAGCGCTTCGCAAGCTGCTTCCAGCTCCGCGAAAGACCGGTAGTCGCCGAGCAGGTTGTAGTCGGTGGGGACAAGATCGGCCTTCGCCACCCGCACCGTCGCTTCCGAACCGCCCTTCGATTCGGGATCCGCCGGCACACAGGTGGCGATCGTGATCCCGTAATAGCGAGAGACATCGACCGCCATCTGGTTACGCACCGCGATCCCAGCGATATGGCGGTCCGTCACCGTCTTCTCGTTATCGGTCAGCACATAGGTTGGCGCCCCACCGGCCAGACGGAAGCTGCGGTCCAGGGCCGAGATCACCGACGGCAACGACCTATCGGACAGCGGGAGGATCACCCGGAACCGTGACCACGCCAGCCAGGCGCAGAACAAGACCACAGCTAGCCCGTCGATCACCGGCCCCGCCCCGAAGTCGTATTGCAGCCAAGCGCCAGGCTCGGTGATCCACGGCTTATAAACCCGGTGGTTATCCCGCTCGTAGCCGGCCTTCAGCCTGGCCACCACTCTGCGGGTGGTGCGCTCCGAGCCGGCATAGCCCATCGCCACCAACTTGTCGTGCACCACATCCGCCCGAACCCGACCACCCGAATGGTCGATCCACTCGGTGATCTTCTCGGCGAACGCCTCCGCCACCTTCGAGCGCACCACCGACTCTCCGATCATCTCGCTCCCCAAAGCCCGGGCCGCTACGGCCCTGGCCACCGTGTGGTGATCCACCCCGCACAACTGAGCGGCGGCTCTATACGACTTGGTGAGGTCATAAGCCTCGAGTACTTCCATCCTCTTCTCCTCTGGCAACGTCAAGATGTTCCTCCTTGGCTCGATGGGGTTCTGCTGCCAGCACCCATCGATGCCAAGGAGGGACCCGCACTTGGTGGATCCCCCGGGGAGATCCCATGTCCGTACGCGGGGAGAAACCGTGGCCATCCGCGGGGACATCTCACGTCCGTCCGCGGGGAGAATCAGTGGCCGTCTATGGGGAGTTTCCCATGGCCGTCGTCAGAGGTGCACGGGGACGGGCCGCCGGTCGTACTGATCCCGGGTCTCGGAGCCGACACGCGGCTCTTCTTCAACGTGGTCCCGCTTCTCGCTACGTTGCATCAGGTCGTCGTGATCGACCCACGAGGAGGTGGGAAGAGCGACAAGCCGACAGGTGCCTACAGCATCGAGCAGATGGCAGACGACGTGGCCGGGTTGTTCGCCACACTCGGGATCGCCCGCGCCGACGTCGTGGGCTACTCGATGGGAGGCAAGATCGCTCTCCAGTTGGCGGCCGGTCATCCCGAGTTGGTCGACCATCTGATCCTGGGGGCCACCGCGGCCAGGCCGGCGGTGACGCGCCGGTTCTCCCGGCGCTGGTTCATGATGGACCTCGTCTCAAGGATCCCCATGCTGCGCAAGGCCGATGGTCAGCCGTCCTATGCCTTCGAGGCGCAGCGGCAGGCGTCGAAGTCCTTCGACGGTCGTGGGTTGCTCTCCCAGGTGAAGGCCAGCACGCTGATCATCCGGGCCCGGCGCGACCGGATTGTGCCAGCGAGCGACGCCGCCGAGCTGCAGAAGATCCCGGGCAGCTCGCTGGTCGATCTGCCGGGAGGGCACCTCACGCTGGTGATGGTGCACGGAAAGGTGCTCGCCGAAGCGATCTCCTCGTTCTTGAGCGAAGCGTGAGTCACGTGCGCGATATCGAGCTCGTCTTCACAGTGAGCCTGCCACGTATCGCCGGTTTACAGGCGCGTGACTGATCCGGCGGCGAGGCATTGTCATCGCATGTCAGCGGTCAGCCAGTGGGCCCACGGTCCCGGTTCGGGGTTGGCGCCTACCCATCGGTCGATCGCGCTGCTGAGTTTCTGTGCAAGTGCAGCGGCGGGCCACCACGATTTGCGCACCAACAGCACGGTGCATGTTGCCTTGGCAAAGTCGCTGGCGTTCTCTGTGATGATCACGCGACCTTCGATAGAGGCCAGGTGTATGAGTTCGTCGTCGGGTAGGTTCTGAGCCCCGAGCTGAGCAGGCGTCACGGCGTCGTGACCCGCGGCGGAAAGTAGCTCGACGGTCCGAGGCGGCAACATCGAGTCGACCAAGAACTTCACGCCAGCAGGCGCTGGCGCTCTTCGGCGATCCTCTCGGCCTCCTCGAGAGCCCGGTCGTTAGCGTGAAGGCGCTCATGGATCTCGTCTGGGTATGCGGCTGCATAATTGAGGGCCAACACGACCTGACGTTCATGGATCCCGAACTCGTCGCCGACGGCAGCGGTCCGACTCGCTTCGCTGCCATCGGCGTGGCGGAGAGCACTGACGATCTCCCAAACGTCCGGGCCGCCAGCCACAGCGGCGCGCCTTCCTGACGGCCCAGGTTTGAAGACGATGCCGGGGTGTGCGGCACTGGCGAGGCCCTCTCGCACGAACCGCTCGATGAGCTCGGTCACGGTGGTCTGTTCACGCGCCGCGACGGTCGCCAGGTGCTCACGAAGTTCGTCTGGCAGACGGACGCTGGTTGTAGATCGAGCCATCGGAATCCCTTCGCAATGCGATGCAATACATTATACTACGAGAGGGGGCCGTGTCCCAGTTGATCCAGTTGGGGGCGTGGACACGCTCTCCACGGGCCGGTCGGAGGCGAACCCCGCCCTCCTGGGCCTACAGTCCGGCTCTGAACATCTTTGTCGATCGCCATATCAAGGGTGGATGTCGGGTGCGCCCAGATCGAGCCAGGACCGAGCGAGCTCAAGTGGCAGATCGGTGATCGTTCCTGAGTTTTTTATTCCTGTCGACACCGATTTGAACCCCCCCCCGTCTGGCGCGAAATGGCTGGTCAGTGCGGAGTCGATCCGTGGGGGTTCAAGTCGCTGGTGAAGGAGGGTCGGCTTGTCGGGTTCGGTACCATGGCGATATGGGGCGCAGCCTGCGAGGACCCTCGAGCCGTTGGCCTAGTGCCTCCGTGATACGCCGCCGCCGGCCGACGATCAAGTGACCGTCGTTTGGGACGGGTGGCGCATCGACTGTCGTGACGTATGAGGAGAGGGAGGCTCACCGCGGCTGTAGGAATCCTGGCGGTGGTCTGCTCTTCGTGTGCTGGGTCGTCCCACAGCTCTGCGGCTCGTCGTTCCGGAACAACCCAGTTCGGTCCTAGCGGAACGAGCTCAGGCTCCGTGTCGCCGTCGCCGATTAGTCCCGGCACGTCGCGGACCACTTTGCCGGCGAGCGCGCGGCCCGTGCCTGGGGCCTCCGGCTTCGGGGCCAACTGGACGACCTACCACGGGGATGCTGAGGCGACCGGAGTCCAAACTGCGGACACGAAGCTGTTGCCTTCCCGGCGGGCCTGGAGCTCGCCGATCCTTGACGGCCAGCTGTACGGCGAGCCGCTCGTCGCCGACGGTCGCGTCGTCGCGGCGACCGAGAACGACACTGTCTACGTGATGGCCGCCGACAGCGGGCACATCTTGTGGTCACGGCATCTGGGGAACGCCGTGCCATCGCGTGACCTGCCTTGCGGCGATATCTCGCCCGAGGTCGGCATTACCGGCACCCCGGTGATCGACTCGACGCGCCACGAGATCTTCGTCGATGCAGACACCCTGGTAGCAGGTCCGTCTTCCTCTGGTGGCGTGGAAGCGTCGCATCGCCTATTCGGGCTCGACCTGTTCACCGGCAAGGTCGAGCTGGACGAGCCGGCCATGCCGAACACCGGCGAGGACCAGCTCGCGCAGCTGCAACGGCCTGGTTTGGCACTCGATGACGGTTTCGTGGTTATCGCCTACGGTCAGAACGCCGGTGACTGTCCTGGCCCCAACGGTCCTGCCCACGGCTACGTCGTCGCGATCCCGGAGGCGGGAGGACCGTTGCACTATTTCCAGATCGGCAGCGGCTCGGATCGGGGAGCGGTGTGGATGGGCGGCAGCTCCCCGGTCGTCGACCCTCAGGGGAACGTCTACGTGGCGAGCGCCGACGGATACGACCTCGGCGCCGGCCAGCCCTACGACGACAGCGACGCGGTGCTCGAGCTGTCGGCGACCATTTACCTCGAGTCGGTCTTCTACCCCAAGGACTGGCAGAAGCTGAGCGCTGACGACCTTGACCTCGGGACCGGCGACCCCGTGCTCGTGGACGGTTTCGTGTTCCAGGTCGGCAAGACGGACATCGCCTACCTGCTACGTCAGGGGCATCTCGGCGGCGAGGAGGGCGAGGTCGCATCGCTTTCGATGTGCAGCGGCAACCCCAACGGCGGACGGGCCGTTGAGGGCTCGGTCGTCTACGTGCCCTGCCCGAACGGCGTGACAGCGATCAAAGTGTCGACCAAAGCCCCATACCTGGAACAGCTGTGGACCGACAACGACGGGGCCGCTGGCGGACCGATCATCGCCGACGGACTAGTCTGGACGATTGGAAGCGACAAGGCGGTGCACGGCCTTAACCCGGCCAACGGCCAACAGGTCGTCTCGATCCCCTTCGGTGGGTACGCGAACCACTTCCCGACGCCATCGGTCGGCGATGGCCTGCTGCTCCTTCCGGGCGCCAACCAGGTCTTCGCTTTCATGGGTCCGGCCGGGCTGCCGCCGACGCCCCCCGCTGGGTGAGACGTGCCCGCTCGCGGTGGGCCTCGAGCTTGACCGCCGCCTGCTTGTCGGCCTCCGGCAGGTAAGTGTCGTAGGTGACGCCCGCCCACGTGGCCCGCTTGTCGGCGAGGAGTTTCCCATCTCCGAGCTAGTTGACGATCGCCTCGATTGCGGATTCTCTTTCAACTCGTCTGTGCTTGCCCGATGACCAACGGGTCTTCCGGTAGCTGGTCTACAGCCGGTGTCATCGCAGCCGATCGTGGGCGAGCAAGCGTCTCATAATTCGTGGGATTCGTATCCCCGAAGTCCGAATGACGATCATCTCGAAACGCCGGCCTGGAGACTGTTATCCCAACCTGAGTTCAGCCGTGCATCGTCACTCGGCGGTGCCTCGCGGGACGATCCATTCCTGGGGTTGACCGGTGATCTGTGCAACTAGTTCGAAGTCTCCGTCGTAGTGCAACACGGTCAGCCCACGAGCTTCAGCGGTCGCGGCAACGAGGGCATCGACGAGGGAGAGGGCCCGATGCTGACTGTGGACTGCAAGCGCGGCCTGGATCTCCAGTGCTCGCTCGTGATCAGCATCGGTGGTGGGTACTGCAGGAAACGACTGCAGCCGGTCGGCTACCTCCCGGTAGTCGTCGGGGTTTCGGGCGGCGTAGCCGAGTTCGAATGCGACCGGGTTGCTCAGCGCTACTTGTCGCCCCGCGGCAAGTGGTACAAACGCCGCGGCGACGGCAGGCTTTGTCAGCCGTGCGAAGACGCTGGTGTCGACCAGGTATCGGACGCTCTCCACTTATTCGTCGGAACCCCACGCCCGTTCAGCGTCCTCGAAATCGAATCGGCCCTCTTGGCCGAGCAAGGCGACCAGTTCGAGCCGACGCCGGGCGTGGACGATCTCGCGCAGGGCAGCATCGATCGTCGCCCGCAGGGTAGTCGTACCGAGAATCTCAGCGGCCTATTGCAGGATGTCTGGATCAACCTCGACAGATGTCTTTGACACACGCCCATGATATCAGGCGCACACAGGCTCAGCCCGGCCTGCCCCACCACGCGCGTCCCCAGAACGTAAGGCCGTCCCTGTCTCCTACCGTCGGCTGCCGGGCGGATACTCTGCGGGCCGTCCAAGCCAGGGAGGGCGATCCGGTAGGGCGAGCCGAGCGCCTAATACGCGCTTCCCAGGCAACACCAAGCCAAGGCCTGAAGCGCGCCCAGATCATCCAGATCTGGCGATCCCCGGGCCGAAACCAGCAGGCTGGTGAACTCCCGAGGTGGACCGGAGGGTGGCCGGTAGCGGGCGTGTTCTAGCGGTCGGACCACGGTGGCAGGTTCATCGCAGCGAGCGTTTCGGGTCGGCTGTTCTGAGCGAAGAGAGATAGCGTCCCGTCATGCCCTTTGGCGCCGATGTCAAGAGCCTCCTAGCCGATGCTGCCGAGCGCGCTACGCGCTACGTGGCAACTCTCGACGACCGACCCGTGGCCCCCGATGACGCGGCGTTGGCCGCGCTCGCTGCCTTTGACGAACCGCTTCCGAAATCCCCGCAGGACCCGACAGCCACGCTCGCCTTGCTCGACGAGGCTGGGTCGCCCGCCACCGTGGCGAGCACGGGCGGACGTTACTTCGGGTTCGTCGTCGGCGGCTCCTTCCCGATCGCAGTGGCGGCCAACTGGCTTGCGACCGCGTGGGACCAGAACGCCGCACTGCCGGTCATGTCACCGGTCGCGACCCGCCTCCATGGGGTGGTGACCGGTTGGCTCGTCGACCTGCTCGGCTTACCGGTCGGAACAGGGGCGGTGTTCGTCACCGGAACGGCCATGGCCAACACCGCCGCTCTTGCCGCGGCCAGGGACCAGCAGCTCGCCCGTGTCGGTTGGGACGTACAGGCCAATGGGCTCTTCGGCGCGCCCGAGCTGAGCGTGGTCGTCGGGGCCAACGCCCACGCCACCTTGGTCCGGGCTCTTGGGGTCCTGGGCTTGGGGCGTGAGCGCGTGGTTCGAGTCGCTACCGATGAGCAGGGGCGGATGCGAGCTGATCGTCTGCCGGACGCGCTTGGAGGACCGACTGTGATCTGCGCGCAGGCCGGTGAGGTCAATACCGGGGCGTTCGATCCATTTCCCGACATCGTTCAATGGGCACGAGAGCGCCAGGCGTGGGTTCATGTCGATGGTGCCTTCGGGTTGTGGGCGCTAGCTGATCCGTCCCGGGCTCATCTGACCGCCGGGCTTGCCGACGCCGACTCCTGGTCGGTCGATGCTCACAAGTGGTTGAACGTTCCCTATGACTGCGGAATCTGCCTCGTGCGCCGAAGCGAGGATCTCCGTCGGAGCTTCGGTGCAGCGGCCGGGTACCTGGCTCCCGACGCGAGCTTCGAAGTCATGCACCACACTCCGCAAGCCTCCCAGCGCGCTCGACAGATCGAGGTCTGGGCCGTCCTGCGGACCCTCGGCCGGGGAGGGGTGGCCGAACTCGTGACTCGATCCTGTTCCCGCGCCGAGCAGATGGCGGCGAAACTGCGAAGTGCCGGGCTCGAAGTGCTCAACGAGATCGTCCTCAACCAGGTGCTCGTCCGAGCAGCATCTGATGAGCAGACGGTGGCCCTCGTCGACGCTGTCCAACGCGAGGGGACGTGCTGGTGTGGACCGACCCTTTGGAAGGGTCGCCCTGCCATGCGCATCAGCGTCTCTGGATGGGCGACCTCCGAGGAGGACATCGAGAACAGCGCGCAAGCCATCGTCGCCGCAGCAAGAACAGTGGGCGAGGCTCTGTCATGAACGACTCCGACGCCGAGGATCTCCTCCGATTGGCCATGGAGGCCCAACGAGAATTCTCGGGCTACGGGGCACGAGCCGCCTACGCCCGCCTAGAGGAACACTATGGAGAGCTCGGAACCGCGCTCTCGTGGTTCTTCGAACACGAGCGACTCGACGAGAGCCTGCAGCTGACGCTGGCGACGGTCGAGTTCTGGCAGGCCACGAGCCGCATCGGCGAGGGCCGGAAGCTTCTCGACCGGGCGCTGTCGTTTCGTCGCACGGAGGACGCTCTGCGCGCCGAAGCGTTGTTCCAGGCGGGAATGCTCGCGTTCTGGCAGGGCGACGATGAGGTCGCAGGGCAGCTGCACGAGCAGAGCCTGGAGCCAGCCCGAGCCCTGGCCGATGCGACACAGGTCGCGCTGGCGCTCACCGGCATCGCCCGCATCGAGCTGAGGACGGACATCGACCGAGCACGTGCCTTGAGCCAACAGGCGCTCGACGAGGTTGGCAGTCTCGACGAGGTGAGAGGCCGGTCCAACGCCTTTCATCTCCAGGGCGTGGCTGCGCAAATGAGCGAGCACGAGCGGGCCATTATTCTCCTGTCGGTGGCGGATCGCCTCATGGGCGAACAGGGGACTGCCTGGCCGCCAGATGAGGCACCACATTTCGAGCACGCCAAGAATGCGGCTTCCGAAGCTCTCGGGCCCGCAGACTACGAACGCCTGTGGTCGCGCGGACAGGAGATAGCTGTGCCGGACGCGATCGACTTGGCTTTGAGTTTCAACGCGTCTTGAAACTTAGAGAAGCCCTGCGATGAGCTGCGCGGCACGCAGCGCCGTCTGTCTCCACCGGCCGGTAATCCACGCTCCGACCGATCTCCTCGGCGATGGCGGAGGCAATCTCGTCAGCTCCGTCTGAGGCGAAGTCCATGCATCGACCCGCTTGATACAGGTGAAGTCTGTGGCGCACGTGGAAGGTCTGTTCGCAGTGGTGGCGCAATGGGAAGTAGAGAAAGGGCCTTCGGTTGGCAGTGAGCTCCATACTCGTTGTGAGCCCCACGGACTCCTTCCGAGGGAACTCCGCGTCCCCTCACGATAGGTGTCCGCCAAGCCGGGCTACTTCCAAACTTCCTGGTCAGGGGCTATACGACGGTGAGTCGGTCTGTAGGCGGGATTCTGTCATCCGGGCCGTTGCCGGACCGGATGGGTGGCCATCCATCTAAGCGGTCTACCTGGGGACATTGGCCGAGCCGACCGTCCCACGCTTGACCTTGCTCCGGGTGGGGTTTACCGAGCCGCCCGGGTCACCCCGGACGCTGGTGCGCTCTTACCGCACCGTTGCACCCTTACCTGTGACGACCGTGCCATTGCTGGCCGTGTCCGTCCATCGGCGGTTTCTTTTCTGTTGCACTTTCCTTCGAGTCGCCTCGACTGGCCGTTAGCCAGCACCCTGCCCTGCGGAGTCCCGACCTTCCTCGACCGGGTCGTACCCGGCCGCGACCACCCGACCGACTCACCGTCGAGGGTCAGTCTGACATATCTCGTTCTCCGGCGGATGAGTCGGGGAACAGGGGAACAAGGGAGAGCGGCCAGAGGGACATGGGTGCGTTCTGCATATTTGGGCGCGCCTAGCCTTGGAATTCGTGGGTGAACGCGCCCAACATGAGAAATCGCGCCCAAAATGGGCGGGGCGGGGCGGGGGCGGGACGGAGGGACGGGCGGGACGGAGGGACGGGCGGGACGGAGGGACGGGCGGGACGGAGGGACGGGCGGGACGGAGGGACGGGCGGGACGGAGGGACGGGC
>Ga0302326_10004421_pt1 | contig 32560 bp, 29 predicted proteins | sample Palsa_T0_3_FD_202264 | JGI IMG/M metagenome (GOLD analysis project Ga0302326, IMG submission 202264) | Peat permafrost microbial communities from Stordalen Mire near Abisko, Sweden - Palsa_T0_3 | ecosystem: Environmental > Terrestrial > Soil > Palsa > Peat permafrost | place: Sweden: Abisko...
ATCGCGTGGAAGATGGACGTCCTCGACGGCCAGCCGTTCGACCTCGCGGCCTATCGCGGCAAAGTCGTTTTCGTCAACATCTTCGCCACCTGGTGCGCGACGTGCCGCGCCGAGCAGCCGGCGGTCGTCACGTTCTCCGAACAACATCCTGACACCATCGTGATCGGGATGAACTACAAGGAACAGGACAGCGACGTGCGCGCCTATCGCAAGGCGTTCGACATCGCGTATCCGATCGCGATGGACCGCCGCGGCACGCTGCTGCCCGCCGTGTACAAGGACGAGCGCGTCCAGCTGCCGATGACGATCGTGTTCCGCCCCGACGGTACGGTGTCGGCGGCCTGGGCCGGCGACCGAACTCTGGCATGGCTGGAGCGCGAGCGCGATGCCGCGCTCGCTGGCCCGGCCGCTTAGCCCGTTCGCGCGGCGCGGTGCGCCGCCCGGGCGCGCATGGCGCCGACCGCCGCGCCGGTGAGCGTGAAGCCGATGATCCCGTAACCGGCGTCGATGAGGATCAGCAGCACCGGGCGCGACTCGAACGTGTACAGGTTGAGCAGCATCGCGCCGAAGATGCACACGCCGGTCAGGATCCCGACCTGCGCGCCTTTGGCGGCATTCCCCGTTTCGTAGTGCCAGAGCATGTTGTCGAAGCAGTACGACACCAGCAGCCCGGCGATGAAGGCGATCACGAACGGCCAGAAGCCGTAGATGCCCAGTTCGTCCTTGGTCTTGCCGACCGCGACCATCCAGGCCGGCCCCAGCGCGGTGAACCAGATCCCGCCCCACGCGAACAGCACGATCGCTCCGGCGATGATCCCCGGATAGTTGGGGCTGCGGCGCTCGGTCATCGGGTTTAGCTCCTCTCGTCTCGCGCAGCCGGCGGCCACACTGCGCCCAGCCTAGCCCGATCCGGCCAACTTGTCCAGCGCGCCGTCGACGTGCTCGCGCTCGAGCATCTCGACGATCGCGCAGCACGGCGGTCCGCCGTGCCAGGTGTCGCGCTCGTTGACGAAGATGCGAAGGAGTCTTGGGGAGGCCGCGCAGCGCGCGGGCGTTCTCTACGCGCCGTGACTCCAAACGGACCTCCTCCGCAGCGAAGGAGGTTCGACCGCGCGATGAGTAATGGAGCATCAATCCCCGGGCGGTGGAGTCCGCCTTGCGGCAACGGTGCCGCGAACTGCCGAACGGCCGATGACTCCTACGTGCGCGTCCGCGTATCGGAGGAATCGTGCGTCAACGGAAGGGTCTTGTCGGCAGGAGTCGTCGATGAGCCTGCCACCTCTGGTCATCCAGGCCTGCCAGGTCGGGGCGACGCTGTTCGCGTCGCCGCTGCTGACCGGCATCATCGCGCGAGCGGAGGCGCTGCTGCAGGGAAAGCGCGGCCCGTCCATCCTGCAACCGTACCGCGACATCGTCAAGCTGCTGCGCAAGGAACGCATCGCGCCGGACGTTTCGTCGCCCGTCTTTCGTCTCGCGCCCTATGTCGCGTGCGGGTGCTATGCCACCATTGCGACGTTGATTCCGGTCCTTACGACTTTTCCGCTGCCCGGCGCCACCTACGGCGACATCCTGGGGGGAGCGTTCGTCTTCGCGCTGGCCTCGTTCGTCACGGCGCTGGCCGCACTCGACGCCGGATCGCAATACACGTCGATCGGCAGTAGCCGGGCGACGATGGTCGGCATTCTCGTCGAACCGACCTTGATCTTCGTGTTCTTCTCGGTCGCCTTCATCACGGGCACCGACCTCCCGTACGCGATGAACGCCCTGCTGCGCGAGTCGGCAGCCGCGGTGATCCGACCGGCGCACCTCTTCGCCACCGCTGCGTTCTTCCTGATGCTGCTAGTCGACACGGGTCGGATCCCGATCGAGAGCTCGTCGGCGACGATCGAGTTCGGCATGATCGACGACGCTCGGCTGTTCGAACACGCCGGCCCCGAGCTCGCGCTCTTCAAATGGGGCGCGTCGATGAAGCAATTCTTGCTCTACACGATCTTCTGCAACGTGTTCCTGTTGCCGCCGGGACTTGCGTCGACCGCGGCGGCCGGCGCTGTCGCCGTCGCATCTCTCATCGTGTTCGGCAAGATGCTGCTGGTCGCCGCGGTGGTCGTCGTGATCGAAACGACCTTCGCCAAGCTGCGGCTGTACAAGATCCCGGAGTTCATCGCCACCGGCCTGCTGGTCTCATTGCTGGCCGTCGTCGCCTGGTCGGTGCACGTCGGATGACGCCGCACCCGATCACCGTGACGGAAGCGCTGGCCGGAACGGCGGCGGTGGCGCTGCTCCTCACCCAACTCGCCTTGTTCCGGTCCGTCGTACTGCGCGAGATGATCTCGCTGTACGCAACGCAGTCGGCGCTGGTGGGCGCGATCTGCTTGACGGTCGGCATCGCCGGGCGCAGCTGGGACCTCGTCGTGCTTGCGGTGCTCACCGTGGCGTTCAAAGTCGTCTTGCTGCCCGCGTACATGCGCGGCTTGGCACGTCACGTCTCGGATCGCATCGAATTGCCGGTTCGCGTCAACGTCACGCTTTCGATCCTGATGGCCGCCGCCCTGATGGCGCTGGCGATGCTGACTGCCGCGCGCCTGCCGCTGCCGTCGGGGGCCTTCTTGCCGCGCGCGGACCTCGCCACGACGTTGGCGATCGTGTTCGTCGGTTTCTTGCTGGCGATTCTGCGTCCGAACGCACTCGCTCAGGTGATCGCGTTCCTCACGCTCGAGAACGGCCTGTTCTTCGGTACCGTCACTTTGGCTCCCGGGCTTCCGTTCGTCGTCGGCGTATTGCTGCTGATCGACGTGCTGGCGGCCGTCGTGGTGTTCGCGGTGCTCGTTCGAGTCATGGTCATGCGCCGCTCGTCGGCCTCGGTCGTGACCCTTTCGGAGCTGCGCGGATGAACCTCGTCTCGTGGCTGGTGATCGTCGTCCCGGCCGTCGCCGCGGCGATCGCGTACTTCGCGCCCTCGCGGATCGGCCGCCCCGCGACCGCGGTCGGCGGCGTCTCGACCGCGACGCTCATCGCGATCGACGCGTTCAGCGGGCTTCAACCTGCGCCCGACGCGCTGTCGTCGCTGTTCCTGCTGCCGGTCGCGATCGTGTACGGGGCCGCAGGTTTGTACTCCGCCTGGTACGTCGCGGCCGAAAGCGAGGACGACGCCGTCGGAGAGCGCTACCGGCGCGACTTTCTCGGACTGACCAATGCCTTCGCCTGCGCCGAGGTGATCGTTCCGCTGCTCTCCGACATGGCCGGCGTGTGGGTGGCGCTCGAGGTGACCACCATCCTCGCCGCGCTTCTGGTGCGGCTACAGGGAACCGATGGCGCGCTCGAAGCGGCCTGGAAGTACATCCTGATCGCATCGTGCGGCCTGGCGATCGGGCTGGTCGGCGTGATCGTCCTCTACGCCGCCGGAACGCCCGTTCTGGGTGCCCACTACGTTCCGGAGTGGTCGGCGTACCGAGTTGTGGCGACGCGGCTCGACCCCGACGCGGTGCGGCTGGCGTTCATGCTCGCGCTGGTCGGGTTCGGCACGAAGATGGGGCTCGCACCGATGCACACCTGGCTGCCCGACGCGCACGGCGCCGGCCCGACTCCGACCAGCGCGATGCTGTCGGGCGTGCTCCTCTCCGACGCCCTGTACGTCATCCTGCGCTTCGCCGGGATCGCCAACGCAGCGATCGGTTCGACCATGACGCATCGGTTGTTCGCGATCGTGGGCATCCTGTCGCTCGCGCTCGGCGCGTTCTTCCTGCTGCGCCAGCGCGACGTGAAGCGCATGCTGGCGTATTCGAGCATCGAGCACATGGGAGTCGTCGCGCTGGGTCTCGCCTTCGGCGCGCCGCTGGCGATCGCCGGCGCGCTTCTCCATACGATCAATCACGCGGCATCCAAGTCGCTCGCCTTCTTCGCAGCCGGTCGGGTTGCGGAACGTTTTTCCACCCGCGAGATCGCCGAGATCCGGGGGAGCGCACGCGCGCTGCCCATCTCGGGAACGCTGTTCGCTCTGGCCGGACTCTCGCTCGCCGGGCTGCCTCCGTTCGGCATCTTCAGGAGCGAGTTGATGATTCTGGCCGGCGGCTTCGGCGGAGGCAGCGGGTGGTTAGCCGCGGCGGCGACGGTATTGCTCGTGGTGGCGTTCGCAGGCCTCATGCGCTGGGTCAGCGCGACGACGGTCGGCGAACCGCCCGCCTCCGTCGAACGCGGCGAGCGCGGTACCGTTGCGGTCGTCGCGATGCTGCTGGGTCTCGTCGTCGTCGTCGGAGTGGGCGTGTTCGTTCCGGTCCCGCTCACCGGGTTGCTGGGCCGCGCCGCAGCGCTGTTCGAGGGGCCGCTGTGATCGCGCGGGACGACGCCCTCGGCGATGCCGCTGCGGCTGCGGCACTCACCCGCGCGGCGGTCGGCAACGGTGCGCGCTTCGTGTGGTGCTACGCCGACGTGGTCGAGCGTCGAACGGTGCTTCGCTACGTGGTCGAAGAAAACGGGGCGCTCGTGACGCATTCCGGCGTTGCCGGCGACGTCGTGCCCTCACTCGATCTCGCCGCAGCGCGCTGGCACGAGCGCGAACTGGTCGATCGCTGGTCGGTGCGGATCGAGCCGGCCCCCGCCGGCGGTTCGCCGCTCACGCCTGGCCCGGCCGATGCGTATCGGCGCGCATGGTCGCCGGAGGTCTCGGCGGTTCTCTACGGCCCGATCCGGTCCGGTATCGGGGAGTCGGCGCGCTGGGTCATCGAAACCGCGGGCGAGGACTTCATCGCCGTCGAGCCGTCGTTCGGCTACAAACGGCGCGGCCTCGAAGAGCGCTTCGTCGGGCTATCGGTCGAGCTCGCGCCGTTCGTGGCGGAACACGTTTCGGGCGCGACCGCGGTGAGCCACGCGACGGCTTTCGCGCGGGCGGTCGAAACCGCGGGCAAGATCGACGTACCGCTGCGGGCCCAGGCGGCGCGTTCCATGCTCGTCGAGTTCGAGCGCATCCATCAGCACCTCGACGCGCTCGCGAAGCTCGCCGACGATGCGTCCCTGTCGGTCGGCTCGGCGCAGACGTTTGCCGCCAAGGAACGCGTGCATCGCCTATTGGCCGAAGGTACGGGCAACCGCTTCGCTCGCGCGGTCGTCTGCGTCGGCGGGACGCGGTTCGACGCTTTCGCGTCGATGGCGCAGGCGTGCTCGCAATCGCTCGACCGAGTCGAAAGCGAAGCGACCGGCCTCGTCGACGCGCTGTTCGCGACCCCGTCGCTGATCGACCGGCTCGTCGGTACCGGCCGGCTCGCGCCGGAGCTCGTGCGCGAGTATGCCGCGGTCGGGCCCGTGGCACGCGGAAGCGGTGTCGCCTGCGACGTCCGAGCCTCGGGTGGTGCGATCTACGCCGACCAAGAGGCCGACGAAGCGCTGCGGTCCGACGGCGACGCGCTCGCCCGCGCTCATGTTCGGCGCGACGAGATCCGGCGCTCCTTCCGGATCGTCCGCAACGCGCTGGACGCGGCTCCCGGCGGCGAATGGCGGTCGCACGCCGGCGAGATCGAGCGCGGCGCGGGCATGGCGCGCGTAGAGTCGCCACAAGGCGAGCTCCTGTACGCCGTTCGCATCGAAGGCGGGATTCGGCGGGTGGCCATTCGCAGCGCGTCGTTCCAGAACTGGCCGCTCTTCGTCCCCGCGCTGCCGGGTAACATCTTCACCGACTTCTCGTTCATCGAGCATTCGTTCGGCTCGATCGTCGCGGAGACGGACCGATGAGCTGGATTCTCCGTGCGCTCCGGCGCGGAATCCTCACCACGCGGTATCCGGCCGGCCCGGCGGAGATGCCCGGCCGTTGGCGCGGCGTGGCGCGCGCGGTGCCGGACGCGCCGGCCGCATCGTACGAGCGCGGGGCCGCGGTGTGCCTCTCGCGCGCCATCGAGCCGCGCGGTCACGATGCCGTCGTATTCGCTGATCGCTGCTTTCAATGCGGTCACTGCGCCGTCGTCGCCCCGGAAGCGTTCGTGATGACGAACGAGTTCGAGCTCGCGCACACTGCGGATCCGATGCTCACCCAGCAGCTGCTCGCGCAGCGCGCAGCGGCGTTCGGCAGATCCGTCTTCATTCGTCACGTCGACGCGGGCAGCGACTACTCGTGCGATCAAGAGGTGCAAGCACTGTTCAATCCGTTCTACGATCTGAACCGGTTGGGAATATTCCTTACCGCATCGCCTCGGCACGCCGACATGCTGCTGGTCACCGGAGCCGTCACGGGAGCGATGGAGGAACCGCTGCGACGCACCTTCGCCGCGATGCCCGCGCCCAAGCTGGTCGTCGCCGTCGGTTCGGCCGCATCGTCGGGAAGCATCTACGCGACCGACGCGATAGCGGGCCCGGTCGATCGCGTCGTTCCCGTCGACGTCAAGGTCCCCGGAGCGCCTCCTCCGCCGTTGAGCATCATGCACGGGATCTGGGTAGCCTTGGGACGCGTCGGCGCCCGTCGCGCGGAGCCGAGCGCATGAGCGCGCTCGGATGGTTCGCGCTCGCCCTGATCCTGACGGTGGTCGCCTTCTTGGCGGCGATCGTCGCACCCGCGCGAGCGGGCCGCGCGACGGCATTCGGCGGTGTCCTGGCGAGCGGCGTCGCGGCGGTCGTCGCGGCGATTCTCACGCTGTCGAATCACCTCGACGTGCGCTGGGCCGGCGATCCCGCGACGCACGTAGCGATCCGTATCGATCCCCTCGCCGCCGCGTTCGTGCTGCTGATCGGAGGTGTCGCGACGGTCGTCGGCCTGTTCGCGCTCGGGGGCATGACCGGCGACGAGAGCGGCCGGGGACGCACGGCCGGCTGCAGCGCGTGCCTGATCGTCATCGCATCGCTGTGCGTTTGCGCCGCCGACGACGCGCTGTTCTTCATCTTCGCCTGGGAGCTGCTGGCGCTGGCGTTTTACGTCGCCATCGCCTACGGCGGAAACGATCCCGACGCGGCACCTGCGGCATACCTGACCGTGGTACTCACTCACGCCGCAGGGGCGGGACTCGTCGCTGCGTTCGTCCTGCTGTCCCAAGACGGCGGCTTCGGACTTTCGGCGCTGCTGGCGCACGCCGGCACGGCCTCGCCGACGATACGCGGTTTGGCTTTCATCTTGGTACTGCTGGCCTTCGGTGCGAAACTGGGACAGCTGCCCTTCTCGATCTGGCTGGCTCGTGGCTACAGCGCCGCGCCGGCCGTCGTCGCCGCCCTGATGGCCGGCGCCGCGCTGAACGTTGGGTTCTACGGACTGGCCCGCTTCGGTCTGGACGTCGCAGCCCCGGTCCCGCTGTGGTGGGGCATCGCTACGCTCGCGTGCGGAGCGGTCGCGACGTTCTTCGGGATCGCGTGGGCGTCGGCGCAACGCGACGCGCGGACGCTCGCCGCGTATTCGAGCGTCGAAAACGCCGGGATCGTCGTCATCGGGCTCGGAGTGGCGTTCGTCGGCCGTGCGCTGCAGCTCGAGCTGCTGGTCGGCATCGGCGTCGCCGCCGCGCTGGTCCACGCCACAGCGCACGCGTTCGCGAAGTGCACGCTGTTCCTCGGCTGTTCGGAGCTCGCCACGCGCGTCGGCACGACCTCGTTGGATCGTTTGGGCGGACTCGCGCGCCGGTTGCCGGTCGCGACGCTCGCCGTCCTGCTGGCAGCGACTTCGCTCGCGGCCTTGCCGCCCAGCGGAGGTTTCGCCGGCGAGTGGATGACGCTCGAGGCGCTGCTGCAAGCCTTCCGCAGCGCGAACGTTCTCGCCACGATCGCGTTCGCGCTCTGCGGCGCGACGATCGGGATTGCCGCTGGAATCGCCATCGTAACGTTCGTGAAGTTGGTGGGCAGCGGTTTCTTGGGTGCGGCGCGAACGGAAGCGGCGGCGAAGGCGACGCAGAGCAGTTCACCGCTGCGGACTGCGGCGCTGCTGCTCAGCGGGACCGCGGCGCTCGCGGTCGGCCTCGCCGCGCCGGCATACGTCCGGCTGATCGGACCCGCGATCGACGCGGCCGCGCACGCGCCGGCGACGGCCGCGATCCTCGCCGAACCGCCGCTGATCCAACCGGGGTTCAGCGGCTTCTCCTCGGTGTGGCCGCTCGGCCTAGGAATCCTCGTCACGGGATTCGCGCTTGCATTTTGGGGCGTCACCGTGCTGGTGCGCCGGCCGGCGAGCTCGCGTTCCGGAGTCTGGACCTCCGGCAATGCGTACGAAGCGTGGACGCAATACACCGGGACGGGGTTTTCGAACGCGACGCGGGTCGTACTGGACGCCGCCGTGCGCGTTCGGCGCAACATCGCCGTCGAACAGGATGCGGGCCGGTTTGCCCCGATCTCGTACGAGAGCGAAGCGCGGGCCTTGTTCGGGGTTCGTTTCTGGAATGCCGTCGGAGCGGTGTTTCTGCGCGCCGCCGATGTCGTGCGCGCAACGCAATCGGGCGTGATCGCCGCATACTTGTCGTACATCTTGGTGTTCGTAATCGCGTTGCTGGTCGCGTTCCCGTCGATTCGCCGATGGTAGGAGGATGACGATGTTCTCGCACCTGATCGTTGGATGGGACGGCAGCGATCTCTCCGAGCGGGCCGTCAACGTTGCGGCGGAAGTGGCGCAACGCTTCGGCGCGCGGCTCGAGATCGTCGAGATCATCGAACCGGTTCCGCATCGCGGGCCGGATCGAGCGGAGCGCGACGCCGAACGCGCCGCGCAGATCGATCGCGCACGCGGCCCGCTCGAACGGTGCAAACGCCGCGGTGTCGAAGCGACGTTTCGCCTCGCCGAGGGGAACGACATCGCCCAGGCCCTGGCCGCCGAGGCGCATCGCTCGGGAGCCGATCTGCTTGTGCTCGGCCATCCGGCGTCCGGCGGCCTCGAGCGGCGCCTCGCCGGGGACGTCGCGGAGCGCGTAATCCGCACGGCAACGATCCCGATCCTCGTCGTCGGGGACCAAAGCCGAACTTAGGCGCGACCCCCGGTGTGACGCAGGTCACCCTGGCCGGGCCTGCGTACAAAAGTCGCACTAGGACGAGACCGCGTCCGCACGTGGGCGCAGAGGAGAACAACTTTGGCCTCTTTCCTCGACCGTTCTCATTCCATTGCCGGACCTGGCTTCAACCGCTGGCTGGTCCCGCCGGCCGCACTCTGCATCCACCTGTGCATCGGGCAAGTGTATGCGTTCAGCGTCTTCAACAAGCCGCTGGCCCAGTTGCTTTGCACCGCGGCGAGCGCGTGCCCGCCGGCGACCGCCAAGGCGATCTCGACCACGCCGGGTGACTGGTCGATCGCGGACCTCGGCTGGATCTTCAGCCTCGCGATTCTCTGCCTCGGGCTGGCGGCAGCCATCCTCGGGCCTTGGGTCGAACGCGTCGGGCCGCGCATGGCGATGTTCGCCGCCGCCATCCTCTTCGGCGCCGGCTTCCTCGTCGCGGGCTTCGGAAGCTCGATCCACAACCTGCCGATCGTGTTCCTGGGGTACGGCGTCATCGGCGGCTGCGGCCTGGGGATCGGGTACATCTCGCCCGTCTCGACGCTGATCAAGTGGTTTCCGGACCGGCCCGGGCTTGCGACCGGCACCGCGATCATGGGCTTCGGCGGCGGCGCGCTGGTCGGAGCTCCGTTGGCCGTCCTGCTGATGAAGCATTTCTCTTCGGCGACCTCCAACGGCGTCGCGCCGACCATGGTAACGATGGGGATCATCTACTTCCTCTACATGTTGGTCGGAGCGGCCATCGTCCGGCTCCCGGCGCCGGGCTGGGCACCTGCCGGGTATGTCGCTCCGACGGAGTCGCACGGGCTCATCACGTCGGGGAACGTCCTCGTCGGCGAAGCGATCAAGACGCCGCAGTTCTGGCTCATCTGGGCCGTTCTGTTCCTGAACGTGACGGCCGGAATCGGCGTGCTCAGTCAGGCTTCGTTGATGATCCAGGAGATGTTCGGCGTCGCCGCCGCGGCCGCGGCCGGCTTCGTGGGGCTGCTGAGCATCTTCAACATGGTCGGTCGCATTTTCTGGGCCTCGAGCTCAGACTCGCTCGGCCGAAGGCCGACCTACATGATCTTCTTCGCGCTCGGCGCAGTGCTGTATGCGTTGGTCCCGACCCTGGGGCACGCGCACGCGCTCGTGCTGTTCGTGCTCGCCTACGGGATCATCCTGAGCATGTACGGCGGCGGCTTCGCTACCGTCCCGGCCTACCTGCGCGACATGTTCGGCACGGTGCAGGTCGGCGCAATTCACGGCGTGCTGCTGACCGCGTGGTCGGCGGCCGGCGTCGCCGGGCCGGTGCTGATCAACTACATTCGTCAGTACCAGATCGACCACGGCGCTGCGAAAGCGGACGCGTACTCGGTGACCATGTACATCATGGCCGGACTGCTCGTCATCGGCTTCATCTGCAACTGGATGATAACGCCGGTCGCCCAACGCTACTTCCTCAAGCCCGGCGCCGCCGAAGCGGCGACGGCATAAGGAGCACGCGATGAATCAATCCGGCAACACCGGCGGGAGCAGCGGCCTCGGTCTCATCCTGGCTTGGATATGGGTCGGGATCCCGCTCCTATGGGGAGTCTGGGTGACGATCGGAAACGTCGCCAAGCTCTTCGCACCAGCCGCCGCGCCGTAACCGCGCCGCCGGCGGCACAGAAAGAGGCCCGCGCATCCTGCGCGGGCCTCTTTGCTCGGTTACAGTACGGCGGCGGTGACGCGCTCGCCTTTGCTCACCCGCACGGCGCAGAACTTGAACTCGGGAATCTTGCCGAACGGATCGATCGCGTCGTTGGTGAGCAGGTTCGCCGCCGCCTCGTTGAAGACGAACGGCATGAACACCGTGCCGCGCTGCACGCCGCGGTCGGCGCGCGCGTAGGCGGTCAGCTTTCCACGGCGCGACTCCAGCGTGATCGCGCCGCCGGCCTGGATGCCGGCCTTAGTCAGATCGTCGGGATGGATGCTGACCACCGGATCGGGCTCGAGCGTGTCGAGCACGCTGGCCCGGCGCGTCATCGAGCCGGTGTGCCAGTGTTCCAGCTGGCGGCCGGTGGTGAAGATGAACGGATACTCGGGGTCGGGCATCTCGTCGGCGTGCGAGTACGCGGCGGGTGCGAACAGCCCGCGGCCGCCCGCCCGCGGGAAGTCCTCGATGAAGATCACCGGTTCGCCGGGATCGCCTTCGTGCTCGAGCGGGTACGTGCACGACCCTTCGGCCTCGAGCCGCTCCCAGGTGATCCCCGCCATGCTCGGCGTGGCGCGGCGAATCTCTTCGAACACCGCGGCCGCGTTCGGGTAGTTCCACTCCAACCCGAGCCGCTTGGCGATCTCGACGATGATCCACAGGTCTTGGCGCGCGTCGCCCGGCGGATCGAGCGCCTTGCGCCCGAGCTGCACGCGCCGGTCGGTGTTGGTGAACGTTCCGGTCTTCTCCGGAAACGCCGACGCCGGCAGGATCACGTCGCCGTAGCTCGCCGTCTCGGTGAAGAAGATGTCCTGAACGACGAGGTGGTCGAGCTTGGCCATCGCTTCGCGCGCGTGCTCGACGTTCGGGTCCGACATCGCGGGGTTCTCGCCCATGATGTACATCCCGTGGATCACGCCGTCGTACGCGGCGTTGGTGATCTCGGTGACGGTCAGCCCGGCCTTGGGATCGAGCTTGGTCTCCCACAGCGCTTCGAACTTGTGCCGCGCACTCTCGTTGTCGACGCGCGCGTAGTCCGGATACATCATCGGGATCAAGCCCATGTCCGACGCGCCTTGCACGTTGTTCTGACCGCGCAGCGGGTGCAATCCGGTGCCGGGCCGGCCGATCTGACCGGTCACCAGCGCCAGTGAGATCAGGCAGCGGGCGTTGTCGGTTCCGTGGATGTGCTGCGAGATCCCCATCCCCCAGAAGATGATCGCGGCCTTGGCCGTCGCGTACAGCCGGGCGACCTCGCGGATCGTCTGCGCGTCGATTCCCGTGATCGGCGCCACCTTCTCGGGCGAATAGTCCTGCACGTTCTTGCGCAGCGCTTCGTAGTTCTCGGTGCGCTCGCGGATGAACGTCTCGTTGGCCAACCCTTCCTCGATGATGACGTGCAGCATGCCGTTGAGCAGCGCGACGTCGGTGTCGCCGTTGAACTGCAGGAAGTAGGTGGCGTGGCGCGCGAGGTCGCTGCGCCGCGGGTCCATCAGGATGATCTTGGTACCGTTCTTGGCGGCGTTCTTCATGAAGGTCGCCGCCACCGGATGGTTGACGGTCGGGTTGGCGCCGATCACGATCGCCACGTCGGCCAGCGCGACGTCTTCGACCTGATTGGAGACCGCGCCCGAACCGACGTCTTCGAGCAGCGCGGCGACCGACGACGCGTGGCACAGCCGCGTGCAATGGTCGACGTTGTTCGTCCCGAAGCCGGTGCGCACGAGCTTCTGGAACAGATACGCCTCTTCGTTACTGCCCTTGGCCGAACCGAAACCGGCCAGTGCCTGCGGCCCGTGCGCGTCGCGAATCGCGCGCAGCTTGCCCCCGGCGAGATCGAGCGCCTCTTCCCAGGTCGCTTCGCGGAACGCGCTCCACATATCGTCGGGATCCATGAGGTCGGGCGTCTTGGTGACGCCCTCCTTGCGGATCATCGGCTTGGTGAGCCGCTGGGGATTGTGCACGTAGTCGAAACCGAAGCGTCCCTTGACGCACAGGCGGCTGGCGTTGGACGGGCCGTCGCGACCCTCGACGTACAGAATCTTGCCGTCCTTGATGTTGTACGTCAAGAGGCAGCCGACCCCGCAGTACGGGCACGCCGAGTCGACCTTCTTGTCGGGCGCGAGCAACGCGACGTCATTGGCCGGCGTGAGAGCGCCGGTCGGACAGGCCTGCACGCACTCGCCGCAGGCGACGCACGAGCTGGCGCCCATCGGGTCATCGAAGTCGAACACGATCTTGGCGTGCTCGCCGCGCCACGCGTAGCCGATCACGTCGTTGACCTGCTCTTCGCGGCAAGCGCGCACGCAGCGGCCGCACTGGATGCAGGCGTCGAGGTGGACCGACATCGCCGTGTGCGACAGATCGGGCGCGGGCTCGTGCCGTTGCGGGTAGCGTGGTTTGGTGACGCCGAGCTTGGCGGCCCACGTGTCGAGCTCCGAGATGCGGGTGTACGGCGATTTGCCTTGGCCCGGCATGTCGGTCAGCAACAGCTCGGCGACCATCCGCTGCGACTTGGCCGCGCGCGCACTGTCGCTGGTGACCTTCATCCCTTCGCTGGGACGGCGGCAGCACGACGGCGCGAGCACGCGCTCACCTTCGATCTCGACCATGCAGACGCGACAGTTGCCGTCGGGCCGATAGCCCTCTTTGTAGCACAGCCGCGGGATCTCGATGCCGTGACGGTCGGCCGCCTGCAGGATCGTCTCATCCTCGTTCGCGACGATGGCTGTGCCGTTGAGCGTGAAGTTCACCCGCGCCGTGCCGTTCGATGCCGCACGATGGGCCTTGATTCGGTGCGGAGCGATGGCCACTTCACTTCACCTCTTGCGGAAAGTATTTGTAGACGCTCAGGAACGGGTTCGCTGCCGCCTGGCCCAGACCGCAGATCGACGCGTCGGTCATGACGACGGACAGGTCGGTGAGCAACGGCTCGTCCCAATCGTCGCGCTCCATCAGCGCGACCGCCTTGGCCGTGCCGACGCGACACGGCGTGCACTGCCCGCACGACTCCTCGCGGAAGAAACGCAGCATGTTGAGCGCGGAGCGTTTAGCGGTGTCCTGATCGGATAGGACGATGATCGCCGCCGAGCCGATGAAGCACCCGTACTTGTTGAGCGTGTCGAAATCGAGCGGGATGTCGTCCATCGACGCCGGCAGGATCCCGCCCGACGCGCCGCCGGGAAAGTAGCCGTAGAACGTGTGACCCGGCAGCATCCCGCCGGCATACTCGTCGATCAGCTCGCGAATCGTGATCCCGGCCGGCGCCAGATGCACGCCGGGCTTCTGCACGCGGCCGCTCACCGAGAACGAACGCAGTCCTTTGCGGCCGTTGCGTCCCTTGGACGAGAACCACTCGGCGCCGCGCTCGAGGATCTCGCGCACCCAGTAGAGCGTCTCCATGTTGTGCTCGAGCGTCGGGCGGCCGAACACGCCGACCTGCGCGACGTACGGCGGGCGCAGCCGCGGCATCCCCTTCTTGCCTTCGATCGACTCGATCATGGCCGACTCTTCGCCGCAGATGTACGCGCCGGCGCCGCGCCGCAGGTGGATCGGCGGCAGCGGCACGCGCGCGTTCGCTTGCAGCGCGGCGAGCTCGGTGGTGAGGATCGCGCGCGCCGCGGCGTACTCGTCGCGCAGGTATACGTAGATCTCGGCGATTCCGACCGCCCACGCCGCGACCAGCATCCCTTCGAGAAAGCGATGCGGGTCGCGCTCGAGATACCAGCGATCCTTGAACGTCCCGGGTTCGCCCTCGTCGATGTTCACCGCCATCAGCCGCGGCGCGGGCTCGGCGCGCACGATCTTCCACTTCCGGCCGGCCGGGAAGCCCGCGCCGCCGAGGCCGCGCAGCCCCGCGTTCTCCATCGTCGCGATCGCGTCGTCGGGCGTGCGTTTGCCGTTCAGGCACGCCTCGAGCAGCGCGTAGCCGCCGTCCGCAACGTACGCGTCGTACCGCTTGTAGTCGGTGACTGCGGCGGTCAGCGCGCGGCGCTCGAGCGCCTCGTCGACCGCGGCGACCGTGGCGTGGTCGATCGGGTTCTGATTCACCACCGCGACCGGCGCGGTGTCGCAGCGCCCCACGCACGGTGCCGTGATCACGCGAACGCCGTCGCCGTAGCCGCCCGCGCGCAGCAGCGCGAGCAAGTTCTGCGCGCCCGCCATCTCGCACGACAGGCCGTCGCACACGCGCACCGTGATCGCCGGCGGCGCGTCTTGCTCTTCTTTGACGACGTCGAAGTGGTGATAGAAAGTCGCAACCTCGAACACCTCGGCCGGCGCGAGGCGCATCTCTTCGGCCAGCGCGTTGAGACGCGCGGCCGAGATCGCGTGGTACTGGTCTTGGATCTTGTGGAGGTGCTCGATCAGCAGGTCGCGCCGGCGCGGCTCGTCGCCCAGCAGCGCGCGCACTTCTTCGAGCGCGACCGGGTCGACCGGTCGTCCGCGTCCCTCGCGCCGGCGCTTCTTGCGGCGACCGTCGGCGCCGGGATCCGGCGCAACCCGGGCCGCCTGGCCGACGGGGACGCCGCTGATGATGTCGATGGTCTCCAAACTGTTCCTGGTATTTTGGATACCAGCGCGCCGCGCCTTGCGCTAGCCCTCGTCCGCGTTGCCCGAAAGGGTCGTCTCCTCAGGCAAGAGGCCGTCGAAGCTGCCGCCCTCCGCCAGCGCTTCGCGTTCGTTGAACGGCTCGCGCTCCTCGCCCTCGGTCTCGGTCGGCTCATGGAACGCCGTGCGCGGCCGTTCGACCGCCGGGCGCCCGACGACGTCGTTGCTCTCGGCCCCGCTCTCCGGCGGGGTCGTTCCGGTTTCGCGGTCGCTGTTCACCACCGGGTCGGGCCCGCGCTGAGCTGAATCTGGCATGTTCGTCATTACCCCGGCAACGGCGGCGGGACGCTGCGCGGGTACAGCCGCCTCCATGACGCGCGCTCTGCTCGACGCGCGGCCGTTTGCGGCAGAGGGCTCGGCGCGCGCCGAGGCCTGATCCATGACCTCGTCGAGGTCGGCGCCCTCGTAGCGCACGCGCATCTCGAGCGAAATGACCGTCGCGACGACGATCGCGAACCCGAGCGAGACGCTATCCGCCAACAGGTCGCGCAGGAGCGTCAGGCCCGTCAGCTTCGTTATCCGAATGACATAGTCGATCGTCCCGGTGATCACGGCAACCGGGCCGTAACTGAGCGCGAGCAGCGCCAGCCCGAGACCCCATGTTCGCCTCCATCCGGCATTGCTCGCGCGACGAAAGGCGATCCGAAACGCGCTCCACGGCGATGTCCCCTCCAGCGCAATGATGGGAAAAACGATCATCCCGATCAGATATGGACCGGGAGCGACGATCGCCGCTAGAGGAAGGCCCAGAGTGAGGAACAGGTACGGGACATGCCGGACTATCGGCGCGACGACGACCGTCACCACCGCCGCAAGTCCGAACGGGACGACGAACGCCGCCGTTACGAGCAGCGAGCTCAGCAAACCTCCGGCGAGCACCGCACCGTAGCGCGACGCCGCCATTCGCAGCGCCGCTCCGGCCGACGGCGCTTCGGTCGCTGCTGTCGTAAGCGCGACAGCACCCGCGAGCAGCGCGAAGAGAAGCACGTCGATAATGGTTAGGACGGCTCCGGCAAGGGACAACCGTTGAGGTACGTAGATGTTCGCGATGCCGATCGGAATCGCTTCGATGAGCACCAGCATCAGCAGCGGGCGCCAGCGCCGCACCGCCAGCGTTACGCTGCGATCGACGATCTCGGATATCGAAAGCGGTCGGTCGATGCCGGCCGGGAAGTTCACCCTTCGGTCGTTCCGGCCGGCGCGTTTGCAGCGCCGGCGTTGGTCTGATCGAGCGCGGCGTCGATGGCGCCGTAGAGGTCTTTCATGAGGAACGGCTTGGTGAGGAACGCCGACCAGCCGTCGTACTCGGCGGGCAGGCGAAGGCCCATCCGCACCAGGGGCGTGCCGTTGGTGCGCGCGAGGAACGTCTCGGTCGGCATCGCCAGCCGGTCGGCGTCGACGAGCGCGACGTCGAACGGTGCGTCGGCGATCGTGCGCAGCAGATCGTCGCCGTTGGTCGCGACGGCAACGGCGAAGCCGTCGTCGCGCAGCGCCTGCGCGACGTACGAACGCGAGTCGCCGTCGGGATCGAGCAGCGCGATCCGCCGCGACGCGGTCGGCTGGTGGTGCGAGCGCAACGGAACGACCACCCGAAACGTCGAGCCTTGGCCCTCGGCCGATTCGACCTCGATCGTGCCGCCGTGCAGCTCGACGATCGTGCGGCTCAGGTACAGGCCGAAGCCGGTCCCGCTGATCCCGAGCGCGCGCGCGTTGCTGGCGCGCGCGAAGCGCCCGAACAGCTTGCGCAGCTCGTTCTCGGGAATCCCGATCCCACGATCGCGCACGATCAGCTCGACGCCGTCGTGCCGGCCGCGCAGCATCACCTCGATCGGTTCGCCGCCGGGCGAGTACTTGATCGCGTTTCCAATCAGGTTCTCGATCACCTGACGCAGCCGGTCCACGTCGCCGCTGACGGCGAGGCTGCGGCCCGAGGTGCGCAGCTCGATCGGGCGGGTGACGCTGAACACGCGCACGACCTCGCGCACCAGCGCCGCCAGGTCGACGTTGCCGATCACCAGCGTGAGCTCGTTCTGCTCCAGCCGCGAGAGCGCCAGCGTGTCGGTCGCCAGCGACGCCAGCCGCATCGCGCTCGACGAGATCATCCCCAGATACTGGCGCGCCTCCTGGTCGAACCGGTCGTCCTCGGCCAGCACGTCGGCGAAGCCGACGATGGTGGTGAGCGGCCCCTTGAAATCGTGCGCGAGCATCGCGATCAGGTCGTTCTTGACCTGGTTGAGCTCGACCACCGCGTCGCGGCGCGCGGTCAGCTCCTGGTAGAGCTCGACGTTGCGCGCCGCGACCGCGAAGTATTGTCCCAACAGGCCCAGCGCGAAGACGTCGGCGGTGTTGAAGGCGGCCGTGCGCTGGACGTCGAGCACGTAGGCCGCACCGCCGCCCGAGCCGGGAACGCGCACCGCGGCACGCTGCTCGAACTCATCGAGCACGCAGACGTCGCTGCGCGACGCCAGCGCGACGAACGAGTCGGCCGGCAGCGCGTCGTCGCGCAGCGAGAGATCGGTGGTGGCGACGAAACCGCCGCGCGGCCGCGGCGCATAGAGCGTCGCGCGGCCGTCGACCAGCTCGTGCACGCCCGACAGCAGCGCTTCCACCAGCATGCTCGGCTCGAGCGACGCGAACAGCGTGCGCGCGATCGACGTGATCGCCGTCAGCCGTTCGTTCTGCATCGTCAGCTGCACGCCGCGCAGCACCTGCTCGGTCACGTCGCGCTGGACCATCACGTGGTGCGTCGTCTGCCCGCGTTCGTCGACCAGCGGGCGCGCCGTTGCCTCGGTGTGATAGTGCGAGCCGTCGATCCGGTACGAGATGTACTCGACGCGCGCCGAGCGGCCGGCCATCACCTCAGAGCGCATGTGGCGCAGCCGCGCGCGATCGGTCTTGGGGCCGAGGAACTCGTCGGCGAAGTGGCCGATCACGTCGCCAGGGCGCGTCGCGCCCTTCATCTGCATGTAGGCCTCGTTGGCATAGACGATCACCGGCGAATCGTCCGGCGTCGCTCCAGGCTTGAACAGGATGATCGGGTCCTGCGCCGCCTCGATCGCGGCCGACAGCAAGTTGATCCGCTGCTGGGCGCGCTCGCTCTCGGTCAGGTCGGTCGCTACGATCAGCACGACCTCGCTCGCCCGGGTCGGCACGAGCTCGATGCGCAACTCGGCCGGGTACGTCGTGCCGTCCTTACGGCGCACGACGGTGCGCAGAACGCGCCGGTGCCCCGGCGCTTCGCGCAGCTCGGCGATGCGCTCGGCCAAGCGCCCTTCGACTTCGAGCTGCGGCAGCAGCGCCTCGGGCCGCAGCGCGCGCAGCTCCTCGACCGTGTAGCCGAGGTTGAGGCACGCCGCGGTGCTGGCGAACGCGATGCGCTGCGTCGCGAGATCGACCTGAAACATCTCGGTCTTCGAGCTCTCGAAGAGCCGCAGCAGCATACGGCGCGATTCGAACTGATCGACCACCGCGTCGGCGATCGCCGTGAGGGCGGCGCGTTGCGCGTCGTCGAGCGAACGCGGGCGACGATCGAGAACGGCCAGCGCCCCGACCGCGTCTCCCCGCGCCGAGCGCAAGGCGACGCCGGCATAGAAGCGGATCGCCGGATCGCCGACGACCAGCGGGTTGCCGGCAAAGCGCGCATCGGTTGCGGCGTCGTCGACGACCAGCACGCCGTCGCGCGCGATCACCTGCGCGCCGAACGACGACGCGCGCGGAAGCTCGCGCAGCGCGATGCCGTACGCCGACTTGATCCACTCGCGGTCGCGGTCGATCAGCGAGATGACCGCGATCGGGGCGTCGCACAGCCGCGCGGCGAGGCGGGTGAACGCATCGAACTGATCCTCGCTCGGCGAGTCGAGGAGCTCGTATTCGGCGAGGGCGGCGAGTCGCCGCTCCTCAGTGCCCGGGATCGGCGCTGACGTGGACATCGGCCAACCGTTCCCGTTTCGCCTTCGCAAAGGCCAGCACTTCTTCGAGCGGTCGCGTGTTGAGGACTTCGCCGGGCGTGATCCACGCGCGGCGCGCCTGGCCGACCGCGTAGGCCACGTTCGCGAGCTGCGTCGCGTCGTGCGCGTCCGAATCGCAGGTGAACGTCACCCCGAACGCCCTCGCGCGGCGCGCCAGCGAGCTCGGCAGGTCCAGGCGCGCGGGTTGCCCGTCGATCTCGAGCGCCGTTCCGGTCCGCGCCGCCGCCGCGAACACCGCGTCGTGGTCGAAGTCGTAGCCGGCGAAGGTCTCGACGTTGCGGCCGGTCGGGTGGCCGATGATCGTCACGAACGGGTTCTCGCAGGCGCGGATCAGCCGCGCGGTCATCTCGTCGCGCGACTGGTTGAAGGCCGAATGGACCGAGCCGACCACCAGATCGAGCCCGGCCAGGGTCTCGTCGTCGTAATCGAGCGAGCCGTCGGCGCGGATGTCGACTTCGGACGAGCACAGCGTGACGACGCCGTGCCGCTCGCCGAGCTCGCGGACGCGCGCGCGCTGCGCGCGCAGCTCCTCGGGATTCATTCCGATCCGGCCGCGGCCCCACGAATGGTCGCTGATCGAATGGTACGCGTAGCCGCGCGCCGCGCAGGCGGCGATCATCGACTCGAGCGTGTCGCGCCCGTCCGACCAGGTGCAGTGCAGGTGGAAGTCGCCGCGCAGATCGCCCAGCTCGACGACGGCCGGCAGCGTGCCGTCGCGGGCGGCCTCGATCTCGCCGATCCCGAGCCGCATCTCGGGCGGGATGTACGCCATGCCGAGCGCGGCGTACACCTCTTCTTCGGTCCGGCAGACGATCGTGCGGCCGTCGTTGAGATCGACGATCCCGTTCTCGCTCACCCGCAGGTTCTTGCGCACGGCGAGCTCGCGGAACTGGATGTTGTGCTCGCGCGAGCCGGTGAAGTGCTGCAGCAAGTTGCCGTACAGATGCGCGGGCAGCACGCGCAAATCGATCTGCAGCCCGCCCGGCAGCCAAATGCTCGCCTTGGTCGGGCCCTCGGCCAACACGGCTTCGGCACGTTCCCACGCGGTGAACGCTTTGACGACCGCGTCGGCGTTGACCGAGGTGCAGACGATGTCCACGTCGCCCACGGTCGGCTCTTGGCGCCGCACGCTCCCCGCGGCCGTGAGGTCCTGCGCGTCGGTGCGCTCGCGCAGGTAGGCGATCACCTCGCGCGCGACCGGCAGCGCGATCCCGAGCGGAGTGCGGCGCGTGCGGCCTTTGTACGAGAGCACGCCGCGCCGAATGTTCTCGATCGACTTCGCGCCGAGTCGCGGCATCGCGCTCAGCGCGCCCTCGTCGAGGGCGCGTTCGAGGTCGGCCAGCGAAGCGATGCCGAGTCGTTCGTAGAGCTGCTGCGCGGTCTTCATGCCCACGCCTTGCACCGCGAGCACTTCGAGCAGCGTCGACGGATAGCGCGAGCGCAGCTCATCGAGGTACGGATGGGTGCCGGTCCGGGCGATCGAAGCGATGCGTCCGGCGATACTCTTGCCGACGCCGGGCAGCTCCACGAGGCGCGCCTCGTCTACGTCGGCAGCGAGCGGCGCGGCGTTCTCGAGCGTCTCGGCGGCGCGTTCGTACGCCATGAACTTGAAAAACGCTTCTCCGGCGAACTCCATGAGCGTGCGGATCTCGCGCAGGCGATCGGCGATCTCGCGATTGGTGAGCTTGGGCATGACGGACGAGGAGTCGTTCCACATGACTCGACGGTCGTCCCATGCGCGCGGCAACGAGGGACTCAGAGCGCCCAAGCCGTAGCGCGCCCTATGCTGCGCACGGAGCGCCATCGACTCGACCCCGCGATCCTCAACCTTCCCGTCGAAAAGATGCGCGAGGGGTACTATTCCGACGTCTACTTCGACCGTGCGCGCGAGATTCTCGAAGCCGACGATTACCATCCGCGCGTGCGGATGCAGGTGTTCCAGCGCAATCGGGCCGTGCTGTGCGGGATCGACGAGGCGATCGCGATCCTCAAGCTCTGCAGCGGCCGCCGCAGCCCGGACGGCGGCTGGAAGGACGGCTGGGAGCAGCTCGCCGTCCGCGCACTCTACGACGGTGACGCGATCGAGCCGTTCGAAACGGTGATGACGATCGAAGGCGATTACGCGCTGTTCGCGCACCTCGAAACGCCGTATCTGGGCGTGCTCGCACGGCGCACGCGCATCGCAACGAACGCGCGCGCGATCGTCGACGCGGCCGACGGCAAGGAAGTACTCTTCTTTCCGGCCCGCTTCGATCACCACCTCGTCCAGACCGGCGACGGCTACGCGGCGTACATCTCGGGTGCGCTGGGTGTCTCGACCGATGCGAACGCGGAGTGGTGGGGATCTCGCGGGATGGGAACGGTGCCGCATGCGCTGATCGCGGCCTACGGCGGCGACACCGTGCGCGCCACGCAGAAGTTCGCGCAGTACATCGACCCCGCGGTCAACGTCATCGCGCTGGTCGACTTCGAGAACGACTGCGTCGGCACGTCGCTGGCTTGCGCGCGCGCGCTGGACGGGCGGTTGTGGGGCGTGCGCTTGGACACGTCGGGGACGCTGGTCGACCAGAGCGTGATCCCGCAGATGGGGACCTTTCCGCCGACCGGCGTCAACGCACGGCTCGTGCGCAACGTCCGCGACGCGCTCGACGCCGAAGGCTTTCGCGCGGTTCGGATCGTCGTCAGCGGCGGCTTCGACGCCGAGCGCATCCACCGGTTCGAGCAGGCCGGCGTCCCGGTCGACGCCTACGCCGTCGGCAGTGCGTTCTTCAAAGGCGCCGGCCAGTTCGATTTCACCGCCGACATCGTCGCGCTCAACCAGGGCGACGGCTGGCGCGAATGCCACAAAGTCGGTCGTCCCGAGCGCCCGAATCCACGGCTGTCGCCGGTGGAGTGAGCAGCGGTGAGCGTCGAATCCCTAGCCGCGATCAGCTCGATCGTCACGTCGATCGTCGTCGTGGTGAGCGCCTTTGCGGCCGTCCGACAATTGCGCCACCTGCGCGCATCGAACGAAGTCGTGGCGCTGCAGAACATCATCAACCGGTACGAGCGGCAGGAGATTATTGAGTCAACGTACTTCATTCGCGCGGAGCTTGCGGACAAGTTGCGCGACCCGGCCTTCCTCGAAGGGCTCGGGAGCCCGATCTCAGGCGAAGCCCGGGCCATGATGCCGGCGCTGAACTATTGGGAAAGCGTCGGCAGCCTCGTGCTTTCCGGTGCGATCTCGGCGGAATCGATCATGCAGGGCTTCTCGTGGCCGGCCCTCGTAACATGGAGGTCGGCGGCGCCCGCGATCGCGATCTTGCGCCGCACGCAAGATCCGTCTGTGTGCGAGAACTTCGAGCACCTCGCTGCCTTCGCCATGCGTTGGCTCGACCGGCACCACCGCACGAAATCGAGGCTGCTTCGCATGCCGCCCCCGGCTTCGGCCGAACCCCGCACCGAAGAAAAAGCGCTCCACCCTAGCGAAATCGACTGACGCCCGGCAAAGGGCTCAATCTGGACTTTTTATCACCTATCGTCTATACTTAGACCATGAGCCCGGCATCGAAAGCTCAGGCGCAGCCGGCCCAGCTCGGAGCGCGCCTCGGACCGGCCGGGATGCGCGCGTTCTTCAATCTGGCGAAGCTCTGGAAGCTCTCGGGTGAGCAGCAGCAGAAGCTGCTCGCTCTGCCTCGTTCGACGCTTGCGAAATATCGCGCGCATCCCGAGTCCGTGCAACTCGGCCCCGACACGGTCGAACGGCTATCCTATCTGCTAGGCATCTACAAAGCGTTGCAGATCCTCATCCCCGACACGGTGCAGGCCGATGAGTGGGTGAACCGGCCGAACGAGGCCCCTCTCTTCGCGGGCCGATCCGCGCTCGACCGTATGCTCGGCGGTCACGTCAGCGATCTCTACGTCGTTCGTCAGTATCTCGACGCTCAGCGCGGCTGGTGACGATCCCGCCGACGACGGCGATCGCGTGGCGTCCCGCCTTCCGCATCGTACCGTCGCGCTTCCCGACGATCGATCTCTTCGAGCGCGTCGCCGATCCCGCCGATTGGGAGATGCTGATCGAGCTCGAGATCCTCACCAACCCGCGAATGCGCGATGAAATCGGCGACGTCGGTCTCGTCCCGCTCGCCGATCGCGTGAGCGGCCCTGGCAGCACGCCGATCATGGCCGCATTCACGCACCTCAACCCCGACGGAACACGCTTCAGTGATGGCTCGTACGGCGTTTTCTACGCGGCGCGCGAACGCGCGACCGCGATCGACGAAACCGTGTTCCACCGCGAGATCTTCTTGACCCGCACGGCGTTTCGGCCACTTGACCTCGACATGCGGGTCTATGCCGTCGACGTGTGCGGCGAGCTCCACGATCTCCGACACGCGACCGATCCGGCCGTCTACGCCCCCAATACGTATCACGCTTCGCAGGAACTCGGCGCGCAGTTGCGGCGCGGCGGCTCGAACGGCATCGCGTATCGCAGCGTCCGTCGCAGCGGCGGAACGTGCGCCGCGGTCTTTCGACCGCGGCTGCTTTCACGGTGCCGAATCGACCGCCATTTGACCTACCGGTGGGACGGCGCCCGCATCAGCGTCGTCTACCAGAAGAGCTCGGCGCGCCGGCGATAGACGACGCTATACCGGAGCGCCCTGAGCCGCCAGCTTCTCGATGATGGCGCGGTTGAACAGGACGAGGTCGCCGGGATTGCGCGAGGTCACCCAGTTGCCGTCCTGCACGACGGGCTGATCGCGGTACAGACCACCGGCGTTGCGGATGTCGTCGGCGATCGCGGCATAGCCGGTCAGCGTGCGCCCGCGCACGAGCTGGGCCGAGATGAGGATCTGCGGGCCGTGGCAGATCACGAACATCGGCTTCTTGGCCTGGTCGAACTCTTTGACGAAGCGCTGGACGTCCTTGTTGGTTCGAATGTGGTCCGGCGACTGGCCGCCCGGGATCAGGATGGCGTCGAAATCGTCGGCCGTCACGTCCGCCACGAGCTCTTCGGCCTTGACGCTCTGACCTTCGTCGAGCCCGCGCTTGCCGCGGATCTTCTGCAGCGCGCGGTCGTCGACGCCGACGATCGTCACGATCGCGCCGGATTCTTCCAGCGCGCGACGGGGCTCGATCAGCTCCGACTCTTCGAATCCGTCTCCAACCAGCGCGGCGATGCGCTTACCTTCGATTTCCATAGGGGAACGGGCGTTCTCACCGCGCACCCGGGCGGCCTCTCAGGCAACCGCGCGGTCAGAGGCTGCCGCCCGCGGCCTGCACGGCCGCTCGGAGCAGGTACGCGAGCTCGACTTCGAGCTTGCCGGTCGCGTCGAGCACCGTGTCCCGGCCCAAGGCCTCCAGGACGGGATTGCGCTTGGTCATGTCGCCTTCGGGGACCGCGTGGCGGGGGTTGATCTCGCGCATGTAGATGCGCGCGTCGTACCGGATCTGGCCGTCGGGCAGGAAGTACAGCGGGTCGAGGCCGGCGGCATAGACCTCTAGTCCGAGAATCCCGGTCTGCTGCAGAAAGCCGATCGGGCGGATGCGCAGCGCGTGCGCGAGCCGGGCCAGCGCCGACAGGCCCAGCCGCGCCTCGCCGGCGATGACGCGCTCGAGCAAGACGGGATCGAGCGCGGCGGTCTCGGCGAGCGCGCCGGGGTCGAGGTCTTTGGCCGCGGCGAGGCGCAGCAGCGCTGCGCCGAACGCGGCGCCGCCGGCTGTACCCGACGCGCCGTCGTAGACCGGTGATCCGACATCCATCGGGAGGTGATCGGCGGTCGCGGCGCGGACGCCTCTCGTCGACCATGTCGGAATCGACCGAGCAGCGCAAAACGCGACACCTCGACGTCTGTCTCGACGTCGACGTCGCGTCCAAGCTGGATGCCGGCTGGTCGGCGGTAAGATTGCGGCACGAGGCGCTGCCGGAGATCGCGCTGGCCGACGTCGACGTGGGCACGACCTTTCTGGGACTCTCGCTGCGCGCGCCGCTGATCATCTCGTCGATGACCGGCGGAACGGCGCGTGCCGGCGAGATCAACCGGCGTCTGGCGCGCGGCGCCGAAGCTGCCGGGATCGCGTTCGCGCTGGGCAGCGGCCGCGCGATGCTCGAAAACGACGCGCTGCGCGACACCTTCGACGTGCGCCCGGTTGCGCCGCGCGTCGCGCTGTTCGCCAACCTGGGCGCGGTGCAGCTGAACTACGGCGTCCGCATCGACGACGCGCGCCGGCTCGTCGCGACGCTGGGCGCGAACGGATTGTACCTCCACCTCAACCCGCTGCAGGAAGCGCTGCAGCGCGGCGGCGACACGAATTTTCGCGCGCTTGAGCCGAAGATCGCCGCTCTGTGCGCCGCGCTCGAGGTGCCGGTGATCGCCAAGAGCGTCGGCTCGGGGATCGCCCCGTCAACCGCCGCGCGATTGGTCGATTGCGGGGTTGCGGCGATCGACGTCGCGGGCGCCGGCGGCACGTCATGGGCCCGCGTCGAAGGCAAGCGCTCCGACGACCCCGTGCGCGAGCGGATCGCCGAAGCGTTCGGCGACTGGGGCTACCCGACGCCGCGCGCGACCGCCGCGCTGCGCGCCGCGCTGCCGGCGGTGCCGCTCGTCGCCAGCGGCGGGATCCGCGACGGCGTGCACGTCGCCAAGGCCCTCGCGCTCGGCGCCGACCTGGCCGGCCTGGCGCTGCCGTTCCTGCGCGCAGCCGACGAATCCGACGCCGCCGTCGCCGCGCTGATCGACGAGCTCGTCGCCGGTCTTCGGATCGCGATGTTTGCCACCGCATCGCGCCGCGTCGCCGACCTGCGCGACGCGCTAGCCTGATCGCCTCTCGCTCGTTTGCGGCCTAGCCGCCGGCCGAGCGCGGGCGCGACGCGACCCGCACCACATCGCCTTCGACCCGCACCTCGAAGGTGTCGACGCTGGCGAACTCGCCCAGCGTCATCATCCCGGTGCGCAACTCGAACGTCCACGCGTGCCAGGGGCAGGTCACGCGGGTTCCCTCGATCCAGCCTCCGGCCAGCGGGCCGCCCTGGTGCGGGCACGTGTTGTCGAGGGCATAGAAGGTTCCGTCGACGTTGAACAGCGCAACCTCGCGCTCGCCGACCACGACGGCCTTCGCCGTCCCCGGCGCAACGTCGGCGACGCGCGCTACGGTCACGAAGTCATCGCTCACGCGCGTCGGTTCACCGCCCACCGGAGGACGTCTTGCTCAAAGACTATCGTGATTGGCTCCAGTCCGAGCTCAAGCTGCTCGGAAACGCCAGTCACCACGCGTACTCGTTCGGCCAAGCCAACATGGCCAAACGCGCGATCGAGAAGCTCGACGAAGAGCTCGCGCGCAATCTCTACGTCGCGTTCGATCGAGCGCAGGCGCGCCGGCTGCTGACCGCGCTCGAAGCCGGCGACGAGCAATCGACCAGCATCCGGCCCGAGCTGACCGAACTGCGCGACGCCGTCACCACCGCGCTCGAAGAGACCAACGAGAACCCCGCTCTCTGAGGGCTTTTGACGGCCAACCCGCTTTTTGCTATGATCCGTCGGTCGCCGCCGCGGACCCACGGAGTCTGCTGGCGCGCGAGTCGAAAGGAGTCCCGTTACCCCGTGCCCCTCACCAAAGACCAGAAAGCGGACCTCGCGACCAAGTACGGACGCGGTCCCAACGACACCGGATCAGCCGACGTTCAGATCGCGATCCTCACCGCGTCGATCAACCAGCTCAACGAGCACCTCAAGGTCCACAAGAAGGACCATCACAGCCGCCGCGGCCTGCTCATGCAGGTCGGCCAGCGCCGCCGCCTGTTGGTGTACCTCCAGCACAAAGATCTCGAGCGCTACCGCAAGCTCATCGGCGACCTCGGCTTGCGCAGATAGCCGACATTATCGAAAGCGCCCGAAAAGGGCGCTTTTTTTTGTTTCTCCCTGCACAAGTAAGGCGCTTACTGGGGTCGCCGAGATTGCGCTTTCAGCCGCCGAGGCATAGGCGAAACAGCGTGGAGTCCGAAAGCTTACCAGACCGACCATGCGCCTAACGGCTCGTTCGACTTGCAGTTTTGGTCGGGGGAGGCTCCTATGCGATTCCAACCTACGGGTTTCGTCGTCTCGGCGCTGGTGAGCGGCGCCCTTTTCAGTGGGTGCGCCGGCGGTGGCTCGAGCGTCGCCCAACCGGCCGGGATCGTTCCATCGGCCACGCAGCGAGGTACCGTTCCCGGCGGGCAAGCATCGGTCGGCCGCCAAGCGCATTCCGGTGTTCGGCGAACGATGTCGGTGCCGACGTGCTCGGGTACCGGCACAGACGCCTTCCTCGGCGGCGGCTCAGCCAACGTGGCGGGGGGAAACTACTCGTTCAGCGGTGCGGGGCAGTACAACTAGGCATGCGACGCGTGGTCGGCCATTCCCGGCGGTTACTATAACGCGGTGTCGGGATCGGGAACCGGGGACGGCTTCATCGGCGGAGGCGAAGACAATATCGTCACCGGCGACGATACGGATTCTGCCGTTGTCGCCGGCACTACCAATACTGTCTCGAGCTTCGAGTCGGCGATCGTCGGTGGTGACGGAAATTCGGTGGCTGCTGCGTATGCGCTAGTCGGCGGTGGAGCATCCAATACGCTCTCCGGAGAGTTCGGGGCGATCGTGGGCGGCGACGATAATGGGGTGACGGCTGAGTATTCGCTCGTGGGCGCCGGGTACAAGAATACCGTTTCGGGCGAGTACGGCTTCATCGGCGCCGGCAGCACCAATGCCGTCTCCGGAACCGCGGCGGTCATCGGCGGTGGCCAGGGCGGCTTCGCTGAAGGCGCCTACGCGACGGTACCGGGTGGTTATGACAACAATGCTGCCGGTGAGCTCAGCTTCGCGGCGGGGTTCAAATCGTACGCCCGCTACGCGGGGTCCTTCGTATGGAGCGACTACTCTAGCAGCGGAACGCAGCTCGAATCGACGGCGGTGAACCAGTTCCTGGCGCGTGCGACCGGCGGTTTCACGCTGTGGACCAACGCGACGAATACGGTCGGCGCGAAGCTGGCGCCCGGTTCGGGAACGTGGGCCTCGGCGAGCGATCGGAATCTGAAGACCGCCGTTGCCCGCATCGATGACGCGGCGGTGCTAGAGAAGGTGGCGGCGCTGCCGATCGAGCGCTGGAGCTACAAATCGGAGCGCGGCGTGCGGCACGTCGGTCCGATGGCGCAGGACTTCTACGCGGCGTTCGGCGTCGGCGAGGACGACAAGCACATCACGTCGATCGACGAGAACGGCGTCGCGCTGGCGGCGATCAAGGCGCTGCACGCGCGCGTCGGCGCGTTGGACGCAGAGAACGCGCGGTTGCGTCGCCGGCTCGCATCGGTGACCATGTCACAAGCGTCTATGCAGGACGAGCTTCGGCGCCTGACGGCGAAGGTCGAAGCGCTGACGAACTAACCAACGGTACGGTGCCCGAACCCGGTGTGCCGAATCCCCGAATGAGGCACCACAACCGGCCAGCAATAAAGCTGACCAAGCACCCGCTGGGTTCCAGGTACGCGGAGCGGCCGGCGACTCGTGCACCTCGTAAGAGGCCGACATCGGTACGCTCGCGAACCCAAGCCTGTTCACACAAAAACGAACGAACAAGCAGAAAAGCACAATCTAGGAGTACCAGTGCCAGAATCCGTCTCGCTCGAGATGGGCGGCCGGCAACTCGTCATCGAGACGGGTGAGCTTGCGAAGCAAGCAAACGGCAGCGCTCTCGTCCGCTACGGCGATCAAATCGTCGTTCTGTGCGCCGCGACGGCGTCAGAGAAACCTCGCGAGGGGATCGACTTCTTCCCCCTCACCTGCGATTACGAAGAGAAGATGTACGCGGCGGGCAAGATCCCAGGCGGCTACATCAAGCGTGAAGGCCGCCCGACCGAGCACGGTGTGCTCAGCGCGCGCCAGATCGATCGTCCGATCCGCCCGTTGTTTCCCGACGGCTTCCGCAACGACATCCAGATCATCGCGACCGTCCTGTCGACCGATCCCGGTTTGGACAGCGACGTCATCGCCGTCTGCGCCGCGGGCGCCGCGCTCGCCGTCAGCGACATCCCGTTCCACAAGAACGTCGCAGCCGTGCGCGTCGGTCGCGACGAGAACGGCAAGCTCATCACCAACCCGACGCTCGAGCAATACGAAGCGGGCGGGATGGAGATCGTCGTCGCCGGCACGTCCGATGCCGTGATGATGGTCGAAGGCGGCGCCAAGGAGATCTCCGAGGAAGTCTTCCTCGAAGCGGTCGCCTTCGCGCACGAAGAGATCAAAAAGATCGTCAAAGCGATCGATCAGCTCGCGAAGAAAGCCGGCAAGAAGAAGCGCGAGTTTCCGCTGCTGCTCACCGACGCGACGCTCGACAAGTGGATGCGCAAGAACTTGGCCAAGGAAGTCACCAAGGCGATGCGCGTCACCGACAAGCAGGAGCGCAACGCTGCGCTCGGCGAGCTCACCCGCGAAGCCGCGCTCGCCAAGCTGGCGAAGAAGGACGATCCGATCGTCCGCACGCTGATCGAAGATCCAAAGAACAAGGACTTCGACAAGATCGTCAAGGCCATGGAAGAGGACGAGCTCCGCACCATGGTCGTCGACGAGAAGGTCCGCCCCGACGGGCGCAAACCCGACGAGATCCGGCCGATCTGGTGCAAGACGCATTACGTCCCGCGCGTCCACGGCTCGGGCGTGTTCACCCGCGGGCAGACGCAGGTCTTCACCGCGGCGACGTTGGGTTCGATCAGCGACGAGCAGCGCCTCGACGGGATCCTCGCGATCCCCAACAAGCGCTACATGCACTACTACAACTTCCCGCCGTACTCGGTCGGTGAGACGCGCCCGATGCGCGCGCCGGGCCGGCGCGAGATCGGTCACGGTCAGCTCGCGGAGCGCGCGCTCGTGCCGGTGCTGCCGGCCGAGGAAGACTTCCCCTACACGCTGCGCGTGATCAGCGAAGTGCTCGAGTCCAACGGATCGTCGTCGATGGCGTCGGTCTGCGGTTCGACCCTCGCGCTGCTCGACGCGGGCGTGCCGATCAAGGCGCACGTCGCCGGGGTCGCGATGGGACTCGTCCTCAAGGGCGACAAGTACGCGATCCTCACCGACATCCAGGGCCTCGAAGACTCGCTGGGCGAGATGGACTTCAAGGTCGCCGGAACGGTCGATGGGATCACCGCGATCCAGATGGACATCAAGGTCGCCGGCATCACGATCGAGATCATGCGCGAAGCGCTGGTCGAGGCGAAGAAGTCGCGGCTGTTCATCATCGACAAGCTCAAGGAGACGATCACCGAACCGCGCGCCGAGCTCTCGGAGTTCGCCCCGCGCATGATCGTGCTGCAGATCAGCCCCGACATGATCAAGAACGTGATCGGGCCCGGCGGCAAGGTCATCAACAAGATCGTCGCCGACTGCGGCGTGAAGATCGACATCGAGAACGATGGGCGCGTCTTCATCGCCGGCGCGAACGCTGCCGGCGCCGAGAAGGCGAAGCAGATGGTCGAAGCCCTCACCAAGGAAGTGAAACCGGGCGAGACCTATCTCGGCACGGTCACGCGCTTGATGAACTTCGGCGCGTTCGTCGCGATCTTGCCGGGCAAGGAAGGCCTGGTCCACATCTCGCAGCTCGCGCCCGACCGGGTCGAGCGCGTCGAGGACGTCGTCAAGCCGGGCGATCAGATCATGGTCAAGGTGATCGAGATCGACTCGCAAGGCCGGATCAACCTCAGCCGCAAGGCGGTGCTGGGGGCCTCGACCGGTGGCGGAGCACCCTCGCCTGCACCAGCCGCGGAGCACGCGGGCTCGCGCGGCAACGGCGCACCCCCGCGTCGCGAGATGAGCGGCACTGGTGGTGGCGGTGGCGGTGGCGGGGGCGGCGATCGCGGCCCGCGCCGCAGGCGCCCGCGCCCGACCGGTCCGCCGTCGGAATAAGCGGCCGGCGGAAGGAAACCCAACGAGAGCCCGTCGGAAGACGGGCTCTCTCCATGTCGGCACTTCGCTCGCTCGCGCTCGCCGTCGCGGCGACGTTCGCGTTCACCGCCGCCTCGCACCGGCCGGCGACGGTGTTCGACCTGTCCGACGACGTCGGCCGCGCGGCGGCGCCGATCACGCTCACTGCCGCCGACGGCACGACGTTCGATCTGAACGATCTGCGCGGCGAGCCGACGTACGTGTTCCTGTTCGCCGGCTGGTGCGCGCCGTGCCAGCAGGAGCTGCCGTTCGTGCGCAGCGCGTACGCCGCCTACGGCGGCCGCGTGCACTTCGTCGGGGTCGACGTGCTCGAAGACGCGGCGGCGGCCAAAGCCGCGATCGCCGCGGCCGCGCTGCCGTTCCCGGTCGCCGTCTATCCGATCGAGCAGCTCGACGCCGTCGTGCCGCCCGACGTCCAACTGCGCTCGGGAGCGAAGTACAAGATTCCGGCCGACTTTCTGCTCGACGCGAACGGCGTCGTGCGGTACGCGTGGCACGGCCTGTCGATCACCGATGCCGGCGATCCGGTCGACGTGCTGCCCTCGTATCTCGCCAAGCTCGGCCTCGGCGCCGGCTGATGCGGACCGCGTGGTCCGTCCGGCCCAAAGGCGAGCGCGACGTCGACGCGGTCGTGGCGCTGCTGGCCGAGATCGCGCGCGAAGGCCGCTGGATCGCGACCGAGTGGCCCTTCGACACGCGAGCGCGCGCGCGCATGATGCGCGACGCGCTGCTGCGCCGCTGGTGCGTCGGCTGGGTCGCGGTCGACGAGCGCGAGATCGTCGCCGACTTGACCGTTTTCGACATCGACGCGGCGGAGCCCGAGCTCGGTATGCTCGTCGCGGCATCGCACCGGCGGCGCGGCATCGGCCGCGCGCTGCTCGAGGAAGCGATCGCGTGGGCGCGCGCCAACGGCAAGACCGCGCTGACCCTGCGCGTCTTTCCCGAGAACGTCGCGGCGCGCACGCTCTACGCCGCGGCCGGTTTCGTCGACACGGCGGTGCTGCACGCGGCGATCGCGCGGCGCGACGGCGATGCCCTCGACGCGATCGTCATGCGCCGCGCGCTGGCGGACGCTTAGCGAACCGTGCACGTCGACGTCGCGTCGCGCGCTCCGCACGCGCGCAAGCACGGATCGACTTTCGCCGAAACGTGGACCAGTGCCGACGGCGCCACCATCGTCGCGGTCGGCGCGGTGCTCGCCGGACGCGACCCGATCGTGGTTTCCGATCTTCTGCGCACCGGTGCCCGCGCGCTCGTCACCTCGCGCACCGCGTTCGGCACCGCGATCGCCGGCCTCGACCGCGTGGTGCAGCGCCACGCGCGCGAAGCCCGCGACGACGAGCTCGCCGCGGCGATCGTCTTCTTCGCGCTCGACGCGCACTCGGCCGACGTCACCGTCGCAGCCGCCGGCCAACTGCACGCGGCGCT
>Ga0302326_10004422_pt1 | contig 32560 bp, 27 predicted proteins | sample Palsa_T0_3_FD_202264 | JGI IMG/M metagenome (GOLD analysis project Ga0302326, IMG submission 202264) | Peat permafrost microbial communities from Stordalen Mire near Abisko, Sweden - Palsa_T0_3 | ecosystem: Environmental > Terrestrial > Soil > Palsa > Peat permafrost | place: Sweden: Abisko...
CGACATTGACCATCGACGTGACGCTTTTGAGGCGCCCGAACATGCCCCCTTTCTTGGGGGGCTCCGCAGCCGGGGCGGCAGGGGCGGCCGCCGCCGCGGCGTCCCCACCCTGGTCCACCGCTCCATCCCCCGCCGGCGACGAGGCGGCTGCCGCGTTGTCCTCGATGCGCCCCTTCATGTTGATGCTGGTGACCTCCATCGTGACCTTGGAGTCCTTGTAGAAGAACGCACCAGGGTCGACGAGGATGGTTTCGCCCTCACCGAGAGTGCGTTGGAACACGTTGCCGTAGCCGTGCAGGACCAGCAGGCCTGGAGCGGACTGGGCGACGAAGCGGTCGAGGTACATGCCGGCATCGGCAGCCAGCATGACGCGGAACCCACCGATCTTTTCGTACGTGAAGGCCAAAGAGCCGCTGGCGAGCACGAGAGCGTGCTCGCGTACGTCGACCTCCGCCGGCGCCTCGACAGGGATCACGACCAGCTCGCCCGCGGCATCGCGCGAGAAGGCCACCTTCCCGGGGGCATGGGCGACACTGAGCACGAAGGGCATGCCAGAAACGAGACGCCTGGCCCCGCCTGGGGTGCTGAGTACCGACATAGGCACCGTTTCGTCCTTCCAGAGCATCGCGTGGTGCTCGAAGAAAACGGTGTCCTCCCCCGCCAGGGTTACCTCCGCGACGGGCACGACGCCCGTGTCCAACTGGCAGCCGCTCGCCGACCAGTGGAACTGGGTCAGGTCGCGCAGCCGTGGTGCCTCCCGCCACCCACTGTCGGTCACCGCATCGCGGATATCGAGCGGGGCCCCGCAGCGGTCGCACGTACGCGCCGAGCTAGGGCTCTGGGCGTGGCACCAGCGGCATTGGATGCGCTGCTCGACGTCGGTCATAAGCTGCCTCACCCCCGCTGGATGGCTAAGACGTCCGAACGTTACCACGGCCGAGGACTGTAAAGAGATGGTCGCCGGGCCCGCCGAGGCCCGGGCGGCCTCTTCACCGAATCTTAAACACCACGAAACGTAGCCGAAACCGAGCCACACCCACACTGGGGGATGCCCAGTGCACGGCGGACTCTAACTCCCGGTCCGAGGGCGCAAGACGTGAGCTTGGCCGACCCCCAGGCCTTCAGGCTCCCGGCGCTGCCTTCAACCGTGCACTGGGGTTACTTCGACCGGGACATCCCGCCCGCGCTGACGGTGCGTTCTGGCGCGACCGTCGCCGTGGAGACGATCACCCACCACGCCGGCAATGCCCCCGACCTTCTGATGGACGAGGAAATCGCCGCCTTGTGGGAGCAGGTGGACGACCGCGGCCCGGGGCCGCACATCCTGACCGGGCCGATCGCCGTCGACAAGGCCCGACCTGGCGACGTGCTGGAAATCCGGATCCTGTCGCTCCGGCCGAGGTGCGGGTTCGGTTCCAACCTGGCCGCCCACTGGGGCCTCCTCTACGGCGACACCGGCAAGGAACGGGTCACGATCTGGTCGATCGACCCCGAACTGATGACAGCCAAGGCGGCTTTCGCGTACGACTGGAAAACGACGGCACTGGTTGACGAACCGGGCATCGTCGTCACACCGGGGTCGGTGGCGCGAGAGCCCGCCATGAGCGAGGTGGTGGTCCCGTTGCGGCCCCACCTTGGCACGATGGGCGTGGCGCCGGGCACCCCGGGACGGCACAGCAGCGTCCCCCCAGGCGCCCACGGCGGCAACATCGACAACTGGCGCGCGGGCGAGGGGACGACCATGTACTACCCGGTGGCCGTTCCCGGCGGTCTGCTGTCTCTCGGCGACCCCCACCTCTCCCAGGGCGACGGCGAGATCAGCGGGACGGCCCTCGAGGCATCGCTGAACGCGGTGCTCCAGGTCCGCGTCCGGCGCGACATACCTCTCGACGTGCCAACACTCGAAACAGCCACGCACTGGTACGTGCACGGCTTCGGCGACACCCTCGATGAGGCGATGAACGAAGCGGCCCGCGCTGTCCTGCGCTTCCTCGACAGGGGCTACGGCCTGTCGCGCGACGATGCCTACTCGCTCATGAGCGTCGCGGGTGATTTCACCGTTACACAGGTCGTCGACGGCCGCCGGGGCATCCATGCCGGTGTCGCAAAGGCGCTCCTCGGGCACCAGTCGTAGCGCTCAGCGTGCCGGCGCACTAATTAGCACGCCGGCGCACTACCCTCGGCGCTTATGGGAACGGTGATCGAATTTCCGAGCAACGGGACTGTGGGCCACGGCTACCTTGCGACCCCAGAGGCCGGCACAGGCCCGGGCCTGGTCGTCATCCAGGAATGGTGGGGCCTCGTCGGCCACATCACAGATGTGTGCGACCGCTTCGCGGGCGAGGGTTTCGTTACCCTGGCGCCGGATCTCTACCACGGTAAGTCGGCGAGCGAGCCCGACGAGGCCGGGAAGCTGATGATGGCAATGAGGCTCGATAAAGCGGGCAAGGACATGAGCGGCGCTGTCGACGCCGTGGCCGCGCGGGCCGCTCGGCCCACCGAAGCGCAGCCCACTGAGGCACGCGGCGGGCAAACCGCCCCGGACGCTGCGGCAGGCGTCGTCGGTTTCTGCATGGGCGGCGGCCTCGCGCTGATGGTCGCAAGCCAGCGGCCCGACCTGGTCCGCGCCGTGGTGCCGTTTTACGGCATTGTGCCATGGGAGGGAGCCCAGCCGGACTACGGCGCTATCACGGCTGCGGTGCTCGGCCATTACGCCGAACATGACGACTTTGCTTCCCCCGAGGTTGTCACGGCCCTCGAGTCCACGCTCCGCGAAGCGGGGAACAAAGACGTGATGTTCTACAGCTATCCGGGCACGGTCCACGGGTTCTTCAACGACGACCGCCCGGGCCAGTACGCTCCGGATGCTTCCGACCTTGCATGGGAGCGCACCATCGAGTTCCTCCACTCCCGCCTCGGCTAGGCAGTCGTCACGCCGTCACGTCCGTGAGGAAAACGAGCAGGCGCCTGGCGGACGGCCGCGAGATTATCTATTACGACGCCGTCACCACCGCCGAACGCAACGCCGTAGACGGCAGGGATCTCGGGCCGCTGGCCGCTTCGACGGAGCTGAGGTACGACCCGCTGCTGCGGAACTGGGTGATGTACGCCTCGCACCGCCAAGTCAGGACCTACCTCCCCGCTGCCGACGACTGCCCGCTATGCCCGACAAGGCCGGGCCACCCGAGCGAGATCCCTGAAGCCGACTACGAGGTCGTCGTGTTCGACAACCGCTTCCCGGCCCTCACCGGCAACGGGCGCTGTGAGGTCGTTTGCTACACGTCCGATCACAATTCCTCGTTCGCTCAGCTATCACCTGAACGCGTCAGCCTCCTCCTCGAGGCGTTGATCGACCAGACCACCACCCTCGGCGCCCTACCGGGGGTCGAGCAGGTCTACTGTTTCGAGAACGCCGGCGCGGAAATCGGCGTCACCCTGCAGCACCCGCATGGGCAGATATACGCGTACCCGTTCGTCACGCCCAGGACCGACAGGATGATCGCCTCAGTTCTTGGCTACCGGCGGCGGACCGGGCGGAACCTGTTCGATGACGTTGTTGCCGGAGAAATTACAGCCGGGTCGCGCCTCGTGCTCCGCACCGCCAGATGGACCGCGTTCGTGCCCAATGCGGCCCGCTGGCCCTACGAGATCCACTTGTACCCGAACGATCGCGTCCCCGACCTGGCGGCATTGGACGGCGAGGCGCTCTCCGAACTGCCGGGGGTACTGCTCGACCTTTTCGGCCGCTTCGCTCGTCTTTTCGACAAACCAGCCCCCTACATCGCGGGGTGGCACCAGGCGCCCGTGCGCCAGGGACGCAAGGACTTTGCCCTCCACCTGGAACTGTTCACCTTGAGGCGGTCGAACGACAAGATGAAGTTCCTTGCGAGCTCCGAGTCGGGCATGGATGCCTTTGCCAACGACATCATCCCCGAGGCTGCGGCGGCGCGCCTTCGGGAGCTCGGCCCGTCACCGGGGTAATGAGATGAGCGATGCCCCGTAAAAACGCTGGCACCCGAGCAAATGCCGGCACCCGCAAGGACGCCGGCACGCGCAAGGACGCCGGCACCCCGGAAAACGCCGGCACACGCAAGGACGCCGGCACCGGTGAAAACGTCGGCACCTGGGAACACGCCGGCGCCGGTAAGGAGGCCGGCAAGGGAGAGATCTCCAGCTTTGAGGGGATCGCGGCGCTGTCGCTCGACGCGCTCAGCTCTGTGGCCTACGGGCCCGAGGCCATGCTCGTCGTGCTGGCCACGGCCGGCGCCGGCGCCCTGGCGAAGATCGAACCGATCACGCTCGTCATCGTCCTGCTGCTGGTCATCCTCGTCCTGTCCTACCGCCAGGTCATCGAGGCCTACCCCGACGGTGGAGGGTGTTACGCCGTTTCAAAGGCGAACCTCGGGGCGCGTGCAAGCCACCTTGCCGGGGCGTCCCTCGTCGTCGATTACACCCTCACCGTCGCCGTTTCCATCGCGGCTGGGGTGGCGGCGCTCGTCTCCGCGTTCCCCTCCCTTGCCCCGCATAGCCTGTTGATCTCGCTCGCGGTGCTGGGGCTGCTGACCGCGGTCAACCTGCGGGGCATCGCCGCGAGCGCGAAGGCTTTCCTCTTACCGACAGCCGTGTTCGTCCTCGGCATCTATGTCGTGATCGTCTCCGGGATGTTGCGCGCCCACCCGGCGGCCAACGATGGCGTCCATCCAGCAGTAATTCCCAAGGTCGCTGCCACTGTGGGAGTCCTGCTGCTGCTCAAAGCGTTCGCAGCGGGTTGCAGCGCACTTACCGGTGTCGAAGCCATCGCCAATGACGTCCCCGTTTTCCGCGAGCCTCGGGCGCGGCGGGCAATGCGTACCGAGGTGATCCTCGGCGGGCTCCTCGGGACCATGCTGCTGGGCCTCGCCTTCCTGACGGTGCGGTTCCACATCGCCCCGAGCGCCCACCAAACGGTCCTCAGCGAGATCACCGCCGCCTCCGTCGGGCGCAGCCCTGTCTACTACGTGGTCGACCTGGCCACCACGGTGATCCTGGCACTTGCGGCCAACACCTCCTTCGGGGGTTTCCCGGTCCTGGCCAGCCTTCTCGCTCGCGACAACCTGGTCCCCCACGTGTTCGGGCTCCGAGGCGACCGGCCCGTGTTCCGCTACGGCGTGGTGATCCTGGCGGTGCTCGCCGGCGTTCTCCTGGTGGCAGTAGGTGCGAACACTGAGTCGCTTATCCCGCTCTACGCGATCGGCGTGTTCACCGGGTTCACCCTCTCTCAGGGGGGCCTCGTCAGGCACTGGTGGCAACAACGCTCCGGCCGCTGGTGGGCGCGCGCCGGGCTCAATGGGACCGGCGCTGTTATGACCGGCGTAGCCACGGTCATTTTCCTCGTGAGCAAGTTCACCTCGGGCGCCTGGGTTGTCGTCATAGCCATCCCGCTTCTCATGTTCCTTTTTGTCCGCATCGAGCGGTACTACCGCAAGGTCGCGAGCGAGCTCGGCTTCGGCTCCCTACCGGGGCGGCCCCGCGGCGGCAAAGGCATTGTGATCGTGCCCGTGGCGCACCTGTCGCGCATGACAGAGTTCGCTCTCGACACGGCTCTGTCCTTCAGCGACGAGGTGATCGCTGTCAGCATTCAGTTCGACGAAGCCAGGGCTGCTGCACTAAAAGCAGATTGGGAACGCTGGCGCCCGGGGATCGAGCTTGACATCGTCCGTTCGCCAAACCGGTCCATCACGACGCCCATGCTCGAGTACCTCGAGAGACCGAAAATCCGCGAATGCCAACAGGTGCTGGTCCTAATCCCCGAGGTCGAACCGAGGAAATGGCACCACCGCCTGCTGCAGAACCAGCGCGACATCATCCTGGCCAACGTGCTCCGCCGGCGGACAGACGTAATCGTTGCCCGGATCCCGTTCCGCCTCTCCGGCGACTAAAGCTGGCTTTGCTCTGCCTCGCCGACCTGGCTCTTCTCGGCCTGCCCGACCTGGCCGTTGGCACGGGTCAGCGATGCGATCGCCGCAGGGCCGCTGTAGGCGTAGTTACCTGCCAGCTCGATCTGGGAGTCGACCAGCTCTGCAGCCGACCTGGCGCCGGCGATCGTGCTGTGCCCGGACCGCACAGACCACAAGCCTCCGCCACTAGAGAGACCCAGATTGAGGGGGGCTCCCGGGACCACTTCCACCGCCTGTTTGTTCTTCCACGCCCCGCGGGCGTACTGGGCCGCGAGGAACGGTTTGGGCTCGTCAGCGCAAGCGCACGCCACTGCCTTACCGACGAAGGGCCCTGCTCCGCCGTTCGAGACGGACAGCTGCAGCTTCTCGTCGGCATAGTTGGCCGCAACGCCGCCGCCCGGCTCAGCTAGGAACCCGAAGATCCCAAGACGGCGCGCTAGGTCCAGGAGGTCTGGCTCGCTTGACGGTATTGCGCAGTCCACGGCACTCTGCCCCGCAATCTTCGCAAAATCGGTGCCGTAGGCGCGCGACAGAGCTCGCGTCACAGCATGGAGCTCGGCGGAAGTTGCGCGGCCTACAGCGTAGGCCCGCGAGGTCGCCAAGCCGAGGTAAGCCAGTTGCGCCAAGGCCCCGTCGGTCTCGGCGCTGAGCACTTGTTCGGCATAATCAGCTGTGATTAGCCGAGCGAATTGTGGGGATAATCCATCGAGCAGATTGTGGAGGGTGCGGTTCGTAGGACCGGAACGATGCCAGACGACGACACCGGCCGCGAACGCTACCGCCACGGAGGCGATCACTAAGAGGGCAACCCCAGAGGGCAATGCGTTTGCGCTCATGCTCGTACTTAAAGCCTGGTTTCGGCATGTCCGGAAACTAGCAGTAGGCCCTTGCGCGCACTTTTCTTGGCGCGAACTTTCCTGGTCGCGGCCTGTCCCAGGCGAGAACCTCTTGCGGCAGTTCCTCGGCTGGGTTAGAGATCGGCTCCTCGACCGAGGGCCTTCAGTAGCCGGCTCACCAGAGCCGACGGGGCCCCGCCCCTTTCCTCGCTACGGTCAGCGGACTTGGTCGCCCAAAGCGCGGCGTTGACTCCCAGCCATCGCAACGGTTCGGGCTCCCACCTGGGCGAGCTGTGGCCCACCCAAGGGAGCCCGACGAGCTCGCTGTCGCGCCCGAGGACCAGGTCGGCGAGTGTCCGGCCGGCCAGATTGCTCGTGGACACGCCGTCGCCGACGTAACCACCAGCCCAAGCCAGCCCTGATGTGCGGTCGATGCCGACCGACGAGAACCAGTCGCGTGGCACCCCGATCGGCCCACCCCACGAATGGGTGACCGCCGCGCCCCGGGCGCCAGGAAAGAGCTCCACCATCGCTTGGCGAAGGGACTCATGGATCTGCTGAGCACGGTCGTACGAGGGACGCACGGACGACGCGAAGTGGTAGGGCGCTCCCCGCCCGCCGAACGCAAGACGGTCGTCCGCTGTCCGCTGCCCGTAGATGATCAAACGCCTGTGGTCCGAGAAGGACTCGCGCTGCGCCAGGCCGGTCTCTGCCCAAAAGGTGCCCGGGAGGGGCTCGGTGGCGATCATCAGCGAATAGACGGGCAGCAAGGTCCTTCGCTCCCCCGGCAGCGTTGAGGTCCACGCCTCGGTTGCCCGGACTACTACGTCTGCTCTCACCGAGCAACCGTTGGCACGCAGCGTCGCACGCTTCGACACGGCGCCAGGACGGATCTCGTCGACCGCAGTCCCCTCGTAGAGCGTCGCGCCCGAGCGCTCGACCGCCTCGGCCAACCCCCGCACCAGCCTGGCGGGGTCGAGCACGGCGCAATGCGGGGTAAAGGTGGCGCCCAGCATGCCCGCCATCCGGAGCCGCTGCTCCGCTTCAGCTGGGCCCAACCACCTCAGGTCTGCTTCGCCGAAACCCAAGGCGCGGGACTCGGCAACCTCGGCCTCGGCCCGGCCGACCTGGGCCGGGGTGCGAGCCGCAACGACCGTCCCACCTTTGGTGAAGCGGCAGTCAATCCCTTCGGCGGCGGCGGCTCGGCCGACCTCGTCCACGGTGCCCTGCATGGCCAGGTGCATGGCCCTTGCGGCGTCGGCGCCGTGGTCCCGCGCGATGAGCGAGCCGGGCGCAGAGAACAGCGCCGAGCACCAACCCCCGTTCCTTCCCGAGGCACCGAAGCCGGCGACGTGGGATTCCAGGAGGGCAATTCGCGTGCCGGGCGCCGCCCTGAGCAGGTAGTACGCAGTCCAGAGCCCGGTGAACCCGGCGCCCACCACAGCCACGTCGACGTCGATGTCCCGGTCCAGCCCAGCCCGCCGCGAGAATCTCCCCGGGAGCCCGTCCCACCAAAGCGACAGAGACCGCAGGTGCCCCTCATCCGCAGCGTTCACGCCCGCTTTATGATATTGGAGCCGCGTTCCGCCGTGGCGACCAAACGGGACTTGTGACCGCCGAAACGAGTGGGGGGAACCGCCACGCGAGAACTGAGGAATTTCATCCACGGGGAGCAGGTCGCCTCCGAGGGAGCTAAGACCGCGCCGCTCATAGACCCGAGCACGGGAGAAGTTTTTGCCGAGGCGCCTGTATCTTCTCCCGCGGACGTGCAGCGAGCATTCCTTTCCGCCAAGGACGCATTTAGCAAGTGGAAACGCTCGACCCCATCCGAGCGCAGCCTGGCGCTGTTCCGTGTGGCCGACGCCATCGAGGCCCGGGCCGAGGAGCTTGTCCGGGCTGAATGCGAGAACACCGGCAAACCTTTTGCGGTCACGATGGCCGAGGAAATCCCGGTGATGGTCGACCAGGTCCGCTTTTTCGCTGGTGCTGCCCGGCTTCTTGAAGGACGGGCAGCGGCGGAGTACATGGCGGGCCACACTTCCTATGTCCGGCGTGAACCTGTGGGCGTTTGCGCCGCCGTGACGCCGTGGAACTACCCGATGATGATGGCGGTCTGGAAATGGGCACCCGCGATCGCCGCCGGCAACACGATGGTCCTGAAGCCCTCCGACACAACCCCGGTTAGCACTTTGCTGCTCGCAGAGATCCTCGCCGAGCACCTTCCGCCGGGGGTCCTCAACGTTGTCTGTGGCGACCGTGGCACGGGCCGGGCCCTGGTCGCCAACAAGATCCCGGCCATGGTGTCCATCACCGGGAGCGTGCGCGCCGGGATGGAAGTCGCGATCTCGGCAGCAGGCGACCTGAAACGTGTGCACCTCGAGCTTGGCGGCAAGGCCCCGGTCATAGTGTTCGACGATGCCGACGTCGGCCCCACAGCAGAGGGCATTACAATGGCCGGCTACTTCAACGCCGGGCAGGACTGCACGGCGGCAACGCGAGTGCTGGTTTCCACCCGCGCCCATGGCGACCTCGTTGATGCCCTCGTCCAGCAAGCGCGCGCCACAAAGGTCGGCCCCTACGGCCAAGATGACCCCGGCCAAGATGATGTTGCCTATGGTCCCCTGAACAATTCGCACCAGCTCGAGCGCGTGCGTGGTTTCCTGGAGCGCTCACCCAGCCACGTAGAAGTTCTCACGGGAGGCGAACAGGTCGGGGACCGTGGGTATTGCTTTGCGCCGACAGTGGTCGCGGGCCTCCGCCAAGACGACGAAATGGTCCAGCAGGAAATCTTCGGGCCGGTGATAACGGTGCAGAAGTTCGACGATGAGGCACAAGCACTCGAATGGGCCAACGGGGTCGAATACGGGCTCGCGGCGAGTGTGTGGACACGCGACCACGGCCGCGCCATGCGCATGTCGCGCGACCTCGACTTCGGCTGCGTATGGGTCAACACCCACATCCCGCTTGTCGCCGAGATGCCACACGGTGGCTTCAAGCACTCCGGGTACGGGAAAGATCTTTCTGTTTACGGTTTCGAGGACTACACCCGGATAAAGCACGTAATGAGCTATATCGAGGAGGGCGAATGAGCGTAATCTCACGTGCAATCAGTACCGACGCTGCCAGAGCGGAACGGCTGGACAAGGGGCTCAAGGAGGGCGCGCTCGGCCTCGTTTCAAGCACGGTCGTCGGTGTTGCTTCCACCGCGCCCGCGTACAGCCTCGCCGCCACGCTCGGCTTTGTAGTCTTCTATATCGGCGTGCGCTCGCCGATCGTGACACTCCTCGCGTTCGTCCCGATGTTGCTGGTCTCGTTCGGTTACAAAGAGCTCAATAATGCCGACCCGGATTGCGGCACGACGTTCACCTGGGCGACCAGAGCGTTCGGCCCAAGGACTGGATGGATGGGCGGCTGGGGGATCGTAGCCGCCGACATCCTCGTGATGCCGAGCCTCGCCCAAGTGGCGGGCCAGTATGTTTTCTTGCTGTTCGGCGCCAAGGGCATCGGCAACCAGGCCAACAGCGGTTGGGTCCTGCTCGTCGGGATCCTTTGGATCGTAGTCATGACGGCTATCTGTTACGTGGGCATTGAAATATCTGCAAACTTCCAAAAGGCATTGCTCGGCGTCGAGATAACCATGCTCGTGGTGCTGTCCGTGGTCGCCCTTGTAAAAGTGGGGGGCGGATCTGCCCCGGTTGGGCACCTGACCCCGGCGTGGTCGTGGTTGGACCCCTTCGGCGGCTCGTTCTCGAATTTCGTCGACGGCCTCACCCTGATGCTGTTTATCTACTGGGGCTGGGACACCTCGGTGTCGGTCAACGAAGAAACTGCCAACAAGCACGTCTTCCCGGGACGCGCGGCGGTGATATCCACGGTCGTGCTCTTGGCGGTCTACGAGCTCGTGGTCGTTTCGGCGCAGTCCTACGCCGGCCTTGGTACAAAGGGGATCGGGCTCGGCAACCCCAACCACGAAAACGATGTCCTATCAGTCCTCGGCGGCTCGATATTCGGCACTTCGGGGTTTGGCAGCTTCCTCACCCACCTATTGCTCCTGATGGTGCTCAGTTCGGCCGCCGCCTCCACTCAGACCACGATCCTGCCGACCGCGCGGACCACACTTTCGATGGCGGTCTACAAGGCTTTGCCGTCACAGTTCGCCAGGATCCACCCCCGTTTTCTTACCCCGACTTTCTCAACCGTGGTGATGGGGGCTGTGTCGATCGTCCTCTACGTGGGCATGAACTTCATCTCTGCCGGCAACGTGATAGTTGACTCGGTGACAGCGCTCGGAGTGCTGATCGCCTTTTACTACGGTCTCACCGGGCTCGCATGCTTCTGGTACTACCGGCGGGCCCTCACCCAGTCCGTACGCCACCTTTTCATGCGCGGGATCCTGCCATTGCTGGGATGGGCGATCATGTGGTCGATCGGCGGTTACAGCTTGAAGCAGGACTGGTCACCGGCCAGCAGCGATACCTCGTGGCGGGTCCCTGGCCTCCACTGGGATATAGGCGGCAGCTTCCTGCTGGCTGCCGGGTTGCTCGTGATCGGGTTCCTGGTCATCATCGTCTACCCGTTGATATCTCCGCCGTTTTTCAGGGGAGAGGTGTTAAACGCGAACACGGCAACCCTCGTGCCCGAAGACATCGGGGCCCCCGTCGGCCTCTTCGGCGTCGACCCAACAGAGAGCGCTGATTGAACATCTGGGCGTGGCCCGAGCCCCCACTCCTCGGCTGGCCCGAGCCCACACCTCCCCGGCCGGCCCAAGCCCACACTCCTCGACTGGCCCGAGCCCAGACCTCCTCGGCTGGCCCGAGCCCACACCTCCGCGGCCGTTCGGGCCACACTCCTCGGCTGGCGCGAGCCCAGACCTCCTCGGCTGGCGCGAGCCCAGACCTCCTCGGCTGGCGCGAGCCCACACCTCATCGGCGGTTCTACTGACACTTTTTGTTGCGCATCGCGCATTTTGGTCCACGGTTAGCTCGCTGCCGCCAGAACCGACGAGCGCCCGGAGTGCGGGCGGCGCATGTACAGCGCCATTGCTGCGCTCGTCAGCGCTGCGTAGCCGCACCAGACAGATGCGAACCCGTCGATGGTCAATTTTGCAATAATGATGACCGCAACCAGGTTGATGACCCCGTAGAGAGCTATGAGCCGGTAGCCCGACGCCAGCCATGCGCCGCAGACCGCGACGACGTAGAGGCTTATGACAACGGCCGAGTCGCTGAGACGCAGGCTGTAGGCGAGGTGATAGGGCCGAAGGCGTACGCTGACCGGGCCGTGCAGCATCGCCGCAAGGAGCAAGATGGCGACGGCGGTCCCGATCACCACAAAAGGTGCGATCAACCACCGCCGGCGCGCCGTCGGCTCGAGGAGCAGGACCGCGGTAGGGACAAAGATCGGCAACACGACGAAAGCGATCAAAAGGTAAACCCACATCGCGGCTCTTCCGGTACCGGCGCTGATGTGGCCTTCGAGGCCCCACCAGACGAACGCCTCGACTAGCTGGTGGAATCCAAGGAGCACCGGCAGCGCGCAGAGGGCGATGTGGGTGTTGCGCCCGTCGCGGTGTAGGAGAACGTCGACCCCGATGCCCGTGACCAGTATCCCGCCGACGAGATCGGCCTGCGGCGAGAAGCACACACGCCCGACCCTACGGCCGATCCTGGCCGGACCGCGACGGCCGATCCTGGCCGGACCGCGACGGCCGATCCTGGCCGGACCGCGACGGCCGATCCTGGCCGGACCGCGACCGAGCGGCAAACGTGCGGCGACCGAGCGGCAAACGTGCGGTGACCGACAGCGCTGGACCAGGCTGTTTCAGGTGCTGGTTTTCAGGTGCCGGGGAGGGTGATCGCGTTCTTGGGTACTGCCGGTAATTGCGCGTCCCCGAAGTGGCTGAATGTGAGCAAGTCCTGCAAGTTTTCCCCTTGGACGTACAGCATGTACGGGGGCCCGATAGCCGCAACGTACAAACTGTCCCCTTCTGGGTCGGTGAGCACGATAGTTTTTTTCCCGTGCACCGTGACGATTCCTCCAGTATTCGAAATGTGAGTAGCTGCGCCGGGAAAAAACTCGGTCACAAAATCCTTGGTAATTGTCAGGTCGGCGAAGTTTGAAAAGTTGCCGTTATTTGCAGGCGCCTTTATCCAGTGGTTGGCTACCATCTGCGCAGTCGCCTGGCTGCCGGTCAATTTCAGCCAGCTCGCTTCGTTGGCCAAGATGTACGCAGTGCCCGCGGCCACGACGATCTTCAGGGTGGCGCCCGGGACCGAGATGTCTCCCCCGCCCCCAGTCCCAGACAGGCTGAGGCTGAACGAGGACGCCGTGGCCTTGCCTCCGACCACGCCTACTACGTGAAAGCTCTTGACGTCCTTCATAGCCGTTTCCGAAGCGACAATGACCTGGGTCGCGGTCTCATCCTGCGCGTTGGTGCTGGCCACCCGGTCCCCAGTGGCAAAGGGGACCGCCAGGAGGGCGACAAGGCCAAAGCCGAGCCCGCGGCTCCATAGAGACATCAGGCGAGGCTAGCAGTCAGTCCCAAAAGCGCCTCCCGGGAAAGCGGCTCACGGGACTTGGCGTCTTATATGCATACGATGAAACCCGATGAGCCCGCAAGCACAGGCAACGACCGCTGCGCCGGCTGGCCCAGCCGCGGCCGGCGCCGCGGCCGAGCGGCCGCCAGTCATCCATACGGAGCAACTGACAAAGATCTATCCCGGACCTGACCTCACGGCGGTCGACAGGCTGGACCTCGATGTCCACAGTGGGGAGATCTTCGGGCTGCTCGGGCCCAACGGCGCAGGAAAGACGACTACGGCCGGGATGCTCACGACGCGGGTGGTACCGACCTCTGGACGCGCCTTTGTCGGCGGGGTCGACGTAGTGGCGCACCCGGCCCTGGCCAAGCAGCTCAGCGGCATGGTGTCCCAGCAGAACACGTTGGACAGACAGCTGACGGTTTGGGAGAACCTCTACTACCACGGCAGGCTCTTCGGCATCGGCTCGAAGGAGTCGCGCCGTACCAGCGACGAACTGCTCTCGACGTTCCAGCTATCGAAATGGGCCAAAGCGTCCGTCTACGCATTGTCTGGCGGGATGGCACAGCGGCTCATGGTCGCCCGCGCCATTTTCCACCGGCCGACGGTGCTTTTCTTGGACGAGCCGACAGCCGGCCTCGACCCCCAGAGCCGCCTGGCGCTGTGGGACCTTCTTGGTGAGCTCAACGGTAACGGGCAGACGATCATGCTCACTACGCACTACATGGAGGAAGCCGACAAGTTGTGCGGGCGCGTCGCCATCATGGACCACGGCAAGATCCTGGCCCTGGGCACCCCCGCGGCCCTCAAACAGAGTGTGGGAGCCGACACGGTCGTCACCGTCAAGACCAGTGAGAGGCCTGAGGCTCTGGGGGAGCTCCTGAAGAGCGAGCTCGAGGACATCACTCTCGCCCGAACCGTCGACGGCGCCGTTCAGCTCCACGTGAAGGGGAACGACCGCCTCGTCCCGAGGATCGTGACAGCCGCCGAGCGGGGTGGGTTCGCAATCCTGGACCTCTCCATTGCCGAGCCAAGCCTGGAGACCGTCTTCATCAACCTGACCGGCAAGGAACTGCGCGACTGATGGCGCTCGTCACCACGGCGCCCATGGCAACCGACCACATAGGGGACCGACCGCTCCGTTCGGTCGCGGCAGCGAGCTGGACCGCTCTCGGCGCGCTCATGATGCGCGACCTACTCGTGCTGCGCAAGCACTGGTGGGAGTTCGTCCTTCGTACCCTGATCCAACCGTTCCTGTTGTGTTTTGTATTTCTCTTCGTGTTCCCCAAGATCGGCCAGGGCATCGGAGGCCTCGGGGCTAATGCACAGTCAGCCTTTGCCACCGTCCTCGTCCCCGGGGTGGTCGGGATTTCGGTGATGTTCCAAGGCGTGCAGTCAATCGCACTGGCAATGGCTACGGAGTTCGGCTTCACACGCGAGATCGAGGACCGAGTCCAAGCCCCCTGCCCGATCTGGCTCGTCGCGATCGCGAAGGTGCTATCGGGCGCTGCACAGGGTGTCATCTCGGCCGTAATCGTGTTGCCCATAGCCTCGGTCGTGCACGCCGCAGGTGTCCACGCGCACCTGCACTTGCACTGGGTGATAATCGTTACCTTGGTGCCGCTGGCGAGCATCGCAATGGCTGGTCTCGGCCTGGTACTTGGCACCAGTTTCGAGCCGCGCAACATAGGCCTCATGTTCGGTTTCATCATCCTGCCCGTCACCTTTTTGGGTTGCACGTACTACCCCTGGACGCGCCTGGCGCCGGTGAAGGTCGGAGGGTTCCACTGGCTGCAGACGGTCGTGCTCGTCAACCCGCTCGTCTATGTGAACGAGGGCATGCGGGCTGCGTTCACCGCTTCGTCACATATGCACCTGTATGTCATCTACCCCGTCATGACAGGGTTTGCCGCGGTGTTCCTTGCCCTGGGCTTGCGGAACTTCCGCCGGCGAGTGCTGTCCTGAGCGAGGACCGAGACCTAGCGGGGAGGACGGAGCCCGTCGAGGAGCATGGCGAGGAGGCGCTCGCCCTGGGCTTCGGTGAGAGTCGCACTTGTGCACATCGGGCCGAGGATTTGCATGAGGTCTGACCCGTCCAAATCGGTGCGGGCCACGCCGGCTTGCTGAGCCCGTCCCAGGACGGCGTCAACTGCCTGGTTGATCCGGTCCCGGGACGCCACCTTTAGCTGAGGGTTCTTGTCGAACGCCTCGTGGAGCTCGTTGAGGAAGGTCCGCTTCACCTGCCCGTAACGAAGGAACGCCTCGAGCCACGCGACAAGCGCTTGCCACGGCTCATTATGGGCAACCGCCTCTTCGGCTGCGCATACCAGCTCGTCCACGTCGGTCTGGTAGACGGCCTCGACGATATCGATCCGTTTGGGGAAGTGGCGGTAGAGGGTACCCACCCCAACTCCTGCCTGCTTGGCGATGGCCTCCATGGACGCCCCGCCGCCGCACTTCGCGAACACCTCCCGGGCAGCCGCTACCAACCGTTCGTTGTTGCGCCGGGCATCGGCCCGCATGCAACGCCCGACGTCGCCAGCGTCCTCAATTGCCAGCTCATCGGTGGTAACTACGCCGCTCGCTTGCTGTCCAGTCATTCGTTCGGCGCCTCCAGGCCGATAGGTACGGCTAAATACTTGCAAAACGGAGGCACCCTCCGTATACTAAGTGGAGGAAGCTTCCGCTTACTTAATAGGTTACCAGCGAAAAGGTCGAAGTCAATGCCCCTCACATCAGTTCTCGAGCCCAGACGAAGCCCCGTCAGTCACCTTGTGGAAGGTTGGTCTGGATCGGTCCGGCGTCGTCTAGTCAACCCCTCTGTGTTCTTGTTCGTCATCCTTACAGCTCAGCTCATGGTGGTCCTCGACGCCACCATTGTCAACGTAGCCCTCCCTCACATCCAGCGGGGCCTGGGCTTTTCCAGCACCGGCCTGTCGTGGGTGCTGAACGGCTACATCCTCACCTTCGGCGGGCTGTTACTACTTGGTGCCCGCGCCGGTGACCTCCTAGGCCGGCGCCGCACGTTTCTCCTCGGTATAGCGATCTTCTCAGTGAGCTCGCTCGTCGGTGGGTTCGCCGCGGACAGCTGGATGCTGCTCGCTAGCCGCGCCATGCAGGGCGTCGGCGCGGCGCTAGCTGCGCCTTCCTCGCTGGCTCTGCTCACATCGGTCTTCCCTGAGGGCCAACAACGGGTACGGGCCATCGGGCTCTTCACAACGGTGTCGGCTGCCGGAGGAGCGACAGGCCTGGTAGCGGGAGGCTTCCTGACCGAGTTCCTGTCATGGCGCTGGGTGATGTTCGTCAATGTCCCGATCGGGCTAGCCGTGTGGGCCATCGGCCGCATCGTGCTGACCGAAACCCCGCGCCGTCGTGGCCGCTTCGATATCGCCGGCGCGATCACCTCGACTACGGGCATGACCGGTGTCGTGCTCGGGCTCGTCGAGGCTGGGACCGGTGGCTGGGGCGATCCTCTTACCTTCTGCTCGCTTACCGCGGGAGTGCTGCTACTAGCGGCCTTCGTGCGGATCGAAGCTCGCGCCGAGGAGCCGATCCTGCCGCTTCGCCTGTTGTCCAACTCCACCCGCAACACCGCCAACGTGGCGCGCGGCTTGGTCTATGCCGGGATGTACGGGATGTTCTTCTTCCTGTCACAGTTCATGCAAGACGTCGAGGGGTACTCACCGCTTCGGGCCGGGGTCGCGTTCCTGGTGGTGCCTACGGCGGTGTTCCTCGCTTCCCAGATCACGAGCCGGTACCTCATGGCCCGCGTCCCGCGGAAACCCCTGATGGTGTCGGGGATCGGCCTTGCGACAGTGAGCCTCGTGTTGGCGAGCCGGCTTCACGCTGGCACGTCGTACCCGCACATTTTCCTCTGCCTAGTGCTGTTGGGGCTCGGGACTGGGATCTCGCTTGTCAGCCTCACTTCAGCGTCGCTCGCCGGCGTGGCGCCGGCCGATGCGGGTGCAGCTTCAGGGCTTGTCAACGCCGTGCAGCAGCTCGGCGCGGCGTTCGGCCTCGCTGTGCTGGTAACGGTCTTCGGCGGGGTCACCCACCATGCCCAGTTCGGCACCGGCAGTTCCTTGGCCAGCGCTCAGGCGCAGACCGTCCTAGTCCACGGGCTCGACGACGCGTTCACCGCCGGAGCGGTGTTCGCGGCTATGGCATTGGCTCTGGTGGCCCTCGTCGTTCGCCCGGTGTCGAGGCCGGTCCTAGTGCTCAGCGCCGAAGTGGACGCAAACACATGAGACGCCCCCGCCTAGCCCGGACCACTTAGCCCGGACCTTCTAGCCGGGCCCCCGGCCTTCAGCTCCCGGCCTGCCCGGCTCCGGCCCGTCCACCACGGGTCTACAGCTCCGCTGTCGGGGCACGCCTTTCCACCTTGCGGGCCGAGCGCAGTTGCTTGGCTCGCAAACGGCGTTCACGGGAGGCCCGGGTCGGCACCGTGGGCCGGCGAGGACGCTCAACGCGGAGAGCTTCGTCGAGCCGTTCCGCGAGCCGTACCAGCGCCAGCTGGCGGTTGCGAGCTTGCGAACGTTCATCGGTCACGACGATGCGCAAGGCCGTGCCGAGCTTCTCCAGAAGGCGTACCCGCTGGCGCGGACCAAGAACAGCCGAGCCGGCGATGTCGAAGATCAGTTCCACCCTCGTGTTGGCGGTGTTTGCGTGTTGCCCGCCAGGCCCACCGCTCGCGCTAAAACGCCACTCCAGCTCAGCTGGCGGGATGACCAGGTGACGGCGGCCGACCCTCAGGCCGTCTGTCGCGAGAGGCAACCTCGATCAGGAAGCGGGAGCGGTCAGTGTTCTCACGAACGCAAGACCACCGTCAACGGCGGCCTTGCCGAGACGACGCCCTAGCTCGGCGCCGACAACCCCTCCGATTACGGCGCCCACAACCGGCCCAACGAAGGGGACCGGCACCACGGCACCAAGAAGACGAGCTCCCGACATTGCCCCCGCCACGGTCCCGGCGGTACCCCCCGCTTGCTTGGCCCGCTGTTCGAATTCATCGTCCACGGCCCACCTCCTGCTTGTTTGCAGGCAGCCTAACCGATCCCCCTGGGAACGCGATCGCCCGCCGGCGCAAACAGCCTCGGCCAGAAGCAACCAGAACCAAGGCACCTTCCTCTCCGATTGGCGCTATTCCTGCCGATCACAGTGAAGATGCTTGAGCGCGCTGTCGAGGCGAGCCACGTGTACGAGCCTGCGAGCGATATTGGTCAGTTCGCGTCGCAGATACCAGGCCTCGCGCGCGTCCTGGAGTGACGATGTCGACGGCATTGGACACTTCCTCGCGCGACGACTGGGCCGCCGAGCGTTTGACTGCGTTCATGTCCTGGCTCCCGGATGTCCCGGCGAGCGAAATTGTCCAAAGGGCGATCAAGTGGGCCACGGAGTCGCTTGACGCCGAGGTCGGCGCGGTCATAGGGCCATACGCGGTCGAGCCTGTCGTCGGCTTCGCCGCCGGCACGACCCGCGACCAGGACCTGGTCGCCCTGGCATCCAGGAGCACCAAGGAAGCCTCGCTGTCGGGTCTCGGACGACGGTATCAAGTACTGACGGTCCCCTTCGAGGGCCCGGACGGCTGGCTGCTGTTCGCTCGCCCCGGCAGCCCCTTCACGCTCGGCGAACGCAACCTGGCCTGGGCGATGAGCTGGACGCTCGCCATGACCCGCCGCGAGAAGGTTGCACTGGCCTCTTTGAAAGAGCGGCAGACGCTGCTGGCACGCCTCACGCGCATCCAACGCTCGATCGCCGTCCGGGCTCCGATATCCGACGTGCTCCAGGCCGTCGTCGCAGGCGCGGCCGAACTAGTCGGCGAGGGCGTGGTCGCGCTCTGGCGTATCGACCCCGACCAGCCGACCCAGGCCGTGATCGTCTGTTCCACGGGACTGGAGACCGCATCGGCGCTCGATGCGCCGATCAAGATAGGTGAGGGCGTCGGCGGCCGGGCGATCTCGGAGCGGCAACTGGTCGTCATCCACGACTACTACGAGGCGCCCAACACGCTGCACGCCTTCGCCACGCTGGGCCTCCAGGCAGCGATGGGCGCACCGGTGCAAGAGGACGGCGACGTGGTCGGCAGCCTTGTGGTAGCCAGCTACACGCCGGGCCGCCGCTTCAGCCTCGCCGAGCAGGAGGCTCTAATGGCCTTCGCCGACCACGCCAGCGTGGCATTGACCGACGCTCGCATGGTCGAGACGCTGCGACAGGCGTTGTTGGCCGCGCGGCACGACGCAATGCATGACTTGCTGACGGGGCTCCCCAACCGTGCGCTCCTCCTCGACCGGCTGTCCCAGGCCGCCGCCCGGAGCACTCGAAACCAGTCAATCGCTGCTCTCCTGTTCTGCGACCTCGATGGGTTGAAAAACATCAACGACAGCCTCGGCCACGAGACGGGGGACCAACTGCTGGTCGCAGTCGGCGCGCGGTTCGCGCTCCAGCTGCGAGAGGCGGACACGGTCGCCAGGCTCGGGGGCGACGAGTTCGCCGTGTTGCTGGAGGACCTCGAGTCGGTCGGCGAAGCCGACGAGGTAACCGAACGGCTCCTGGCGTCGCTACGAGACCCCATTGTCATCAACGGTCGTGCAATCCAGGTCAGTGCCAGCATCGGTATCGCTATGTGCACGCATGAGCAGACCGACACCGCAACCCTGCTGCGTGAGGCCGATCTGGCAATGTACGAGGTGAAGCGCGGTGGCGGCGCGGGCTACTTGCATTACCAGCCGGACATGCGCCCGTTCTCCTCGGGCCATTACGGCTAGCGATCGGCACAAGGAGGACCTGACGCTCCAAGATGGCACGGTGCGTCGGGCCCCCGAACGTCACAGCACGGGCTTCTTGGCGTGGCTTAACCCGTCTCGGTGTGCCAGCCGCCCAGGCGTCCATCCGTGAGCACCGAGAAGCGCCGGACCACACCGAGAACCTCGACCCCTGGCGTACCTAAAGACATGAAACAATGTGAAATATCATATAGGACGCCGCCATTTCGGGCCAGTTCTTCTTGGTCCCTGACCGGGTACCGAGTGACCAGGTGACCAAGTTCCGGTCAGCCCACCGCCTTTCAGCGTCCCGCGCGGGGCATGGATCATGGCTCGATGGCGAGGCGTACTCCCAGGCCGATCAGCACCAAACCTGTGCAACGGTCGATCCGGCGGCGAATGCGCGTATTGGCCATCCATTGGGTGACCGGGCGGGCAGCAGTCAACAGGATCGCGAAATAGCTAGCCGTCATCGCCACGAATATGGCTCCGAGCACGAGCGTGGTCCAAGCCACCGAGTAGCCGTGGGGCACGAACCCAGGGAGGAACGTGACGAAGAACACGCCGACTTTGGGGTTGAGCATGTCAGTGAGCAGCCCTGCCGTATAGCCCGTGCCGAGGAGACGCCGAGAGGCGGCCGGGGTCTCGCCGCGCGAGCGAAGCGACCTGACGCCGAGGTACGTGAGGTAGGCGGCTCCAACGATCCGCAGCCCCAGGTAGGCGTCATGGCTGGCGCCCAGCACGGCCGAAAGCCCGAGGGCAGCCGTGATAACCCACACGGTAAGCCCTGAGAGGACGCCGAGCACCGTACGAACGGCTACACGCCTACCGCCACGGACAAGGTTCCGGATGACCACCAAAGTGTCTGGCCCAGGTAGCAGGATGATCAGCGTCGCGGCCACGAGGAAGGTCGCCAGGCTCACCAGCATTGCTGACGAGCCTACGCGCCAAACGCCTCGTCAGGTAACGCGTTTCCTGGGGACAGATGCGCGCACGGCCGGGTCGGACAGCACAGCCGCTATGCGCTCAGCCGCGTCCCAGACCTCTACGAAGCTGGTGTAAAGGGCAACCGGGGCGAGACGCAGTACGTCGGGGGGCCGGAAGTCAGGGACGACCAGGCCGCGCTCTATGAGGAGGCGGGCCGCGACCCACGCGTCGGGATGGGAGATGGCCAAGTGCCCACCCCTTCGGTCGGCGGCCGGAGGACTGGCAAGTTTGGCTCCTAGGGGAACGAGCAATTCCTCCGCCCGATGCGCGAGGAGGGAGATGAGCCGTCGAGCCTTGGCCCAAACAGCCGGGATGCCCGCCGCGAGCAACGGTGCGATCCCGGCATCCACCGCGGCAATTCCAAACACTGCCGGAGTGCCGGCAAGATACCTGTCGATGCCTTCGGCAGGGTCATAATCGAGGCCCATCGAGAACTGGTCCCGCTGGCCCCACCAGCCCCACACGGGTTGGCGGAGCGTCGCCTGCAGGCCCGCCCGCACGTACAGCCAGGCCGGAGCGCCAGGGCCACCGTTCAGGTATTTGTAGGTGCACCCAACGGCCAGGTCGGCCCGGGCGCCGTCGAGGTCAATCGGGACTACGCCAGCAGCGTGGCTCAGATCCCAAAGCGTAAGGGCGCCAGCTCGGTGAGCAGCGCTGGCTACCGCCGGTAGGTCGACCAGCGCGCCGGAGCGGTAGTTGACCGCCGAGAGGCACACCAGTGCGACCTCGTCGTCGATGGCATCGATGGCGTCGACCATACCGGCCGAGCCGAGCCCATCGCCGAGCCCATCGACCGGGTCGGTCTCGAGAAGCCTGAGCCTGCCGCCTGCACGGGCGGCAACCCCCTGGAGGACATAGCGCACGGTCGGGAAGTCGTGCCTTTCCCCTACGATCACCGTTCGGTCGTGGTTCGCGTCCATTGCGGCAACCGCCAGCTTGTAGAGGTTGACCGTGGTCGAATCGCTGACGACGACCTGTCCGGCGGCGGCCCCAATTAACTGCCCGATCCTGTCGCCAACGGCTACGGGCAGGTCTATCCAGCGGTCCCAGCCGCCCACCAGGTCGCGGCCCCACTCCCGGGCTAGGGCCTCGACAGCAGCGGCGGTTGCGCGGGGCTGGCGGCCGAGGGAGTTGCCGTCCAGATAGATAGGCCCATCCGGGCTAATGAGGAACTCGTCCCTGTATAGCGCAAGTGGGTCAAGGCGGTCTGCCTCGATGGCCTCCTCGCGACTCTGGGGTACCCCGTCCACCACCCGACGGTACAGCAGCCGCCCGGGCGGACGGTGCGCAACGGGGAACGGGCCTAGCGCAAGCGCAGCGCAAGCGCAGCTCAGGCTTGGATGTCCTCACCGAGGTAGGCCATGCGCACACGGTCATCGCTCAACAGCACATCGGCCGAGTCCTGCAGCACGATCCTCCCCGTCTCGAGGACATACCCGCGGTCGGCCAACTGAAGGGCCTTGGCCGCATTCTGCTCGACCAACAGCACGGTGACACCCTGTTGCCGGATTGTGCCGAGGATCTCGAAGATCGTACGGACAAACATCGGGGCGAGCCCCATGGAGGGCTCGTCCAACAGCAGCAACCTGGGCTCCGCCATCAGGGCTCTCCCGATAGCGAGCATCTGTTGCTCCCCTCCCGAGAGGTTCCCACCTTGTTGCTTGCGCCGCTCCTTCAGGATCGGGAACAACTCGAATATCCGGTCGGTTTTCGCGGCCTGGTTATGGGGCTTGCGGAACGCACCGATGTCGAGGTTCTCGAGCACGGTCATCTGCGGGAATATCCGGCGTCCCTCGGGTACGTGGCTGATACCAAGCTCCACGATATTGTGGGCCGCGAGGTGGGAAATGTCGACACCGTTGAAGCGGACCGTACCCAACGACGCGTGGTGCAGTCCCGAGATCATCCGAAGCGTGGTCGTTTTGCCTGCGCCGTTCGCGCCGAGCAGAGTGACGATCTCGCCTTGGTCGACCGAGATCGTGAAATCGTGGAGCGCGGGGACCGCGCCGTAGCGGACCTCCACACCCGTGACTTCCAATAGGGCCGTCACGGCTCTACGGCCTCGGAGCCGCCGCCCGCTGCCTCGGGGCCGCCGGCGCCCGCTCCCTCAGTCCCGCCGTCGCCCGCTGCCCCGGGACCGTCGTCTCCCTCCGAAGAACCGAGGTAGGCATTGATAACGACGGGGTCCCTTTGGATATCGGCGGGCAAGCCCTCCGCGATCACCTGACCGAAGTTGAGCACCACGATCCGATGTGCGACCGACATCACGAGCTTCATGTCGTGCTCGATCAACAATACCGTTACGGCGAGCTCGGAATTGACCTTGCGGATCAGCTCCGCTAACTCGATCTTCTCAGCAGGGTTGGTGCCGGCGGCCGGCTCGTCCAGCAGCAGTACCTCCGGGTCGGTCCCAAGAGCCCGAGCGATCTCGAGGCGGCGTCGGTCCCCATAGGGCAAGGAGCTGGAGAGCTCGTTCGCCCTGCTTGTCAGGCCTACAAACTTCAGGAGCTCGAGCGTCTTCAGGTCGCTCTGGTGCTCCTCACGCCGGGTCCGGGGCAAGCGCAGCATGGCACCGATGGGGCCGGTGTGCTGCCTGGACTCGACCCCGATCTTCACGTTTTCGAAGGTTGTCAAGGCATTGAACATTCGCGAGGTCTGGAAGGTCCTCGCCACGCCGAGCCGGTTCACCTTGTAGGGCTTGCGGCCGATCACCCTGACCGGCTGCCGGTCTTTCGGCGTAAAAAGGATCGAACCCTCTTGGGGCCTGTAGACACCGGTCAGGCAGTTGAACAACGAGGTCTTGCCGGCCCCGTTCGGGCCGATAACCGAAAGGATTTCACCTCGGCGCAGGCTGAGCGACACGTCGTTGAGGCTTGTGACACCGCCAAAGCGCAGGATGACATGCTCGACTGCGAACAAGACGTCCGTCGAGCTGGCGGGGACCGCGTCGAGCGCGGCACTGGTCGTGGTCATTCGGTCTCCGGGCCGATATAGCCGGGTTCGTCGAGGGACAGCTTGCCGTAAGACGCCGGTAAGCGCTCCCCCAATACCTTGAGGCGGACCGGGCCACCTGGGCTATCCAGGTGACCGACCCCCTGCTCGGTTAGCAGGATCTCCCGGCGCCGCCGGCGCGAGGGGATGATGCCCTCGGGCCGGAAGATCATCAGGACTATGAGCAGCGCCCCGAGATAGATGTACTCGTCCTGCTGCTGGTACCTCTGGGCCGCCCACTGGAACACCCATTGCCACCAAGACACAGATCCACCGGCCCCCGAAAGGTAATTGAGGTACTGGGGTAGCCACTGGATGACGGCGGCGCCGATGACGGCGCCGGCGATCGACCCCATACCCCCGAAGATGACAAAGACCAGGATCAGGATCGACGTTTGGACGGAGAAGTCATTCGGCACGAGGCTCTGGACCTGGCTGGCGAAAAATACCCCGGCAAAACCGGCGGTCGAGGCCCCGATGGAAAAGGCCATCACCTTGTACTTCAAGGCATTTATCCCCAGGGAATCGGCGGCCACCTCATCCTCGCGAATTGCCGTCCAGGACCGTCCCACCCGGGAATGCTCGAGAAAACTGAACGCTATCGTGAACACGACTACGACGCCGAGGATCAGGTAGTAGTAAGGCAGGACCGTGCCGGTCCAGCGGTATGAAATGCCGAGGATGTGCACTGAGAACTGTGGGATGAAGCCGGGCGTGCCTGCCGGGCCGCCTGTCACTCCGTTGAGGTTATTGGCGGCAATTTCGATGATCTCACCGAAACCCAGGGTCACGATGGCGAGGTAGTCGCCGCGGAGCCGCAACGTAGGTGTCCCAAGCACGACGCCAGCAAACATGGCCGTTACGATCGAGAAAGGAATGACCCAGAACGGGTTAAGGAGGAAGGGCGGGTGAATGGGGAGCGCGCCGGTGAAATAGGCGGTGGTATAAGCGCCGATCGCCCAGAAGGCGACATACCCGAGGTCGAGCAGGCCGGCGAAGCCAACTACGACGTTGAGGCCCATGGCCAGAAGCACATAAATGGCGACCTGGGTGGTGAGTATCGACTGGACGCCTGCGTTAAGGTGCAACGGCCACTCGATCGCTACCAGCAGCGCGGCAATGGTGATCCCAGTCTTGCCGTAGGTGAACCTGCCCTGTGTCGTGATCCCGGTGAACTGATAGCGGCCGTGTTCGGGGCGCGCCCCCCCAATCCCGCCAACGAGGTCCAACACCAGCCAGCAAACGACGCCTACCAAGACGAGACCACCCACAACCATGACTGAGAGACCTGCGGGGCGGTTGTGCGGCAGGAGGTAGATCGAAGCCAGCCAATGGGCGAAAGAGTGGCGGGTCGAAGCCCGCCATAAGGACCAGGTTGTCCACATCAACCACCCGTAGGCAAGCACGACAAGCCCTCCGGCCGCTGCGAGCCCTCGGCCGCGGCGGGGGACGATCGCTTTGCGAGCCGCAGCAAGGCCGACGAGGACGCCCTCGAGCGCGCACAGGGCGATCGCTATCCAAACCAGGGCCCGGCCCAAGGTCCGGTCGTGCGGGACGGCCCCGATCGAGCTCAGGTACGCGGAGACGGAGTTGCGGGACCACGACAACACCCCATAGAGAGCAAAGACGGCGTAACCGGCGGGCCTGGCGACATGCAACGACCACCGTTTGAACAGATAGACGACCATCTCCATTGCGGCCAACGCGCAGCCGATCTGGATACAGACACCGCCTTTCCAGGTATCGCCGGGTGAGATCCACGACACCCAGACGAAGCCGAACGCCACGACCGCCCCATCGAGGGCGACCCTGGTGCGCACCCGGAGCTCGAGGACTGACGCGCGTATGCGGTTAGCGGTCGCGCTCGCGGAAGTCCTGCTGGCACGCCAGGCCGAAACAATTGCGAACAGCACGACGGCGAACCCGAGGAACCAAAACAGCCTTGGGAAACCCAGCGACCCAGTGAACCCAGACGTCGGAGCTGTGTTGGACCCCGCTGGCCCTGTCATCACCGCAAGGACCAGGACGCCGGCCAGGCAAATGACGAAGCGCTTCAGCGACGGGTTGGTAAGCAGGTTAGTGACCCGCGCAAGGCGAGGGACCTGCTGCGGCGCAACGCTCTGGCCGACCGGCGCTGTGACGTCCGGGCCTGTCGAGGTCATGCTTCCCTCCCAAGCCGCTCGCCCAGGATGCCCGTCGGACGGAAGAGCAAGAGCGTGACAAGCACGCCGAAGGCGACGACATCCTGCCACTCCGCCGATATCCACCGCAGCGGGATGCTTTCGAAGACCCCGAGCAAAAGGCCGCCGATCATCGCGCCACGGATGTTGCCGATACCCCCGAGGACGGCGGCGGTGAACGCTTTCAGCCCGGGGACGAAGCCCATGGTGTAGACGACGCCGAACTGGAGCCCGAACAGGAACCCCGCGACCCCACCCATGAGCCCACCGAGAACGAAGGTGAGCGCGATCGTCCTGTCGATGTGCACGCCCATCAGGCTCGCCGTCTCGGCGTCCTGGGCGACTGCTCGTATCCCCTTGCCAAGCTTGGTGCGGTTGACGACAATGTCGAGCACAACCAGCAGCACCAGCGAAGTGACCATCGTCAGGACCCAGACGGATTGGACCGCGACTCCGCAAAGGCGGAACGCCGGGTCCCCGAGCTTCTCCGGCTCAGGGATAAACGCCGTGTACCGCCCGAACTCCTTGCCGGCCAGGTTGTAAAGGAAGTAAGACGCTCCGATAGCACTTATGAGGTAGGTGAGCCTGGGCGCGTTGCGCTTCCGCAGCGGTCGGTAGGCCACCCGCTCCAGGGCGAAAGCGGTGGCCCCGCCCGCGCATGCACCGGCGATGATCCCGATAATAATGATCCCGATTGCCCAGGACCCCGCCGGCGTGGACGTGCCGAGGACGGCACGCATTGCGAACAGCCCTCCGAAGCCGCCCGCCATCATCACTTCAGAATGGGCGAAGTTGATGAGCCGGAGCACGCCATAGACGAGGGTGTACCCGAGGGCTATCAGCGCGTAAAGGAACCCGTTGGCGAGGCCGCCAACAATGAGTGAGACCCAGATGTTGTTGTTCGCGAGGAACGCTGGGCAGTTCATGCGCTCAGACCACTCCCTTCAACCCTGGCAGCAGGTTAGCCAGTCAGGGGCCGAGGGATCTAATGCCGAACGGGGCCTAAAAGCCGGGCACCCCGCCGATGGCGGGGTGCCCGGAGCCGTGGTCCTATAGAACCCGGAGCCTTCGTCCTTTAGAAAAGGGCCCCTAGGTAAATGCCTACGTGAGGCCTAGTTGGACCAGCGAGCCGTTTTCCACCTCGTTGACATAAATAAAGTCGCCTGCGATGTTCCCATCGGGCTCAAAAGAAACCGTCTTGGTCAGGCCGTGGTAGACGATCTTGTGAAGGCCATTGACGACGTTGATACGGGTAATAGAGGCTACACCCTTCGAAGTTTTCGCAAGGATCTGCAGCTCGGCAATGATCGTGTTGGCGGCGTCGAATGCCTCACCCGAGTAGGTGCCTACGGGGAACTTGGCAATTGCCTGGAACCCTCTGGCGAACGCTTCGTCAGCCTTTGTCGTGCCGAGGACGGCACATGGGCAGGTCACGTACACACCGTTAGCGGACGTTGGCGGGTTGGTCCCAGTTATGAGCGCACTGCTGTCACTACCGTCGCCGCTTAGGACCTTGCCGGAGTAGCCGGCACTGTGCAGCGCGCCGAGCAGCAAGCCGAGGTCGCAGTAGTAACCGCCGTAGAACAACATCTGCGGGGCTGCGCTCACCACGGTCGCGGCATCGTCGGGGTACTGCGTCGGGCTGGCTGTCCCGTCGCTGCACTGCGAGGTGCCGGGGAACGTGCCGGTGGTCACCGTAGCGCCGTCCTTAGTCGCTTCGGCGGCAAAGGTGGTGGCGATGCCTTCCCCGTAGGTACTCGCGTCGTTGACCACGTATATCTTGTCGAGGTGGAGCACCTTCACGACATAGTCGGCATCAGCTGGGCCCTGGACGCTGTCGTTGGCGACGTCCCGGAAGAAGTTGTGCCATCCGGAAGTCGCGAGCGGGGGGTTCGTCGCTGAGGGGCTCACGGTCGCGAGGTTGTGGGCGCTGTAGGTCGGCTCAGCCGCCTTGGTCGGGCCGGAGAAGGAGGGGCCGACGACGGCGATGACAGCGGGGTTGGCGGTGAGCTCCTGCGCGTCGGTCGGCGAAATGGTGGCCTCGCCCTGGTCGTCCTTGGCGACGTACTTCAGCGTGAACGGAAGCTTGCCGAACTGCGACTTCCCGGCGTTCGCCTGGTCGATGGCATATTCCACTGCATAAGCCTCGTTGAGACCGAGCTGAGCGTTGCCGCCCGAAAGCGGGCCCTCGAACGCAATGTCGAACGTCGGCTTATTGGCATCTGGGTGCTTTGCACTTGCACTTGCGAATGAAACTCCGCTGAACCCGGTGAGCAGCACTGCCCCCGCTACGAGCGGCACACCGGCCTTCATGAGCAATTTCCTCATGGGCTCTCCTTCTGTTGGTATTCACTAGAGGCACGCGTTTGCCCCCAGGGTTCGTGACGTTGGAGAGACCTTACCGACTCGGCGGCCAACTAGCCAATCAGACGGGCCCGGAATTGTCAAGGGGCCCGCGGTTAGGGGCCCCAAATCCATCATCGCACCCGCTTGTCGATAGCGCTGCTCAGCACCTAGGGTTGGTCCAGGCCGACCTGCCCCCTTCAAGGAGGACCAGACCAATGCCCCGTCCACGAACCCTTTTGGGTACTACTGCCCTCGCCCTAGCCGCGGCAGTTTGCAGCGCGACCGCTGTTCCGGCTGCCGCTTCAGCTTCCGCCCTCAAGCCGTCGGCGACGGCAAGCTCGACGCCGACAATAGTGATCGGCTCGGAGAACTTCACCGAGGAGATAATCCTCGGGAACCTTTATTCCGACGTGCTCCAGCACGCTGGCTACAAGACCGACCTCCGCTCGGACCTGGGCGGGCGTCCTATCGTCGAGAAAGCCCTGGCCGCCAAGGCGCTCGACCTGTTCCCGGACTACGCCGGCAGCCTGCTGATCTTCCTCAAGCCTAAGGACCAGGTGCAGGCTGGCTCCCTAACGACCGACCTCCCCGCCCTAAGGACTGCCTTGGCACCCATAGGAGCGACCGCGCTCAACCCGGCCGGTGCGATTGACACCAACGTGTTTGTCGTCACCAAGTCCACAGCGGCCCAGTACCACCTGACCACGCTTTCGCAGCTGACAGCGGTAGCGCCCAAGTTGTCTTTCGCCGCTCCCCCTGAATGCTCGACCTACTACTACTGCCTGCCGGGGTTGGAAAAGGTGTACGACATCCACTTCAAGTCCGTCATTTCGGCAGACGAAGCCGGCCCGGAGACGATTGCCGACCTGAACAACGGTAAGGCCGAGGTCGCAGAGCTGTTCTCGACGGACTCGGCCATCGCCCAAAATGGCTACGTCCAGCTGGCGGACAACAAGAACCTCGAGCCTGCCGACCACATCATCCCCATCATCCGCAAATCCTTCGACATCATGGGTGTGGCCGCAGCGCTCAACGCCCTCTCGGCGAAGCTGACCACCGCGCAACTGCTCGACCTCGACAACCAAGCCAGCGCCAACCACGAGCCGGCGGCGGACGCAGCGAAGTGGCTGAAGACCGAGGGCCTCACCTAGTGCCACGACAGGCAGCACTAGCCCTGCACTAAGCAGGTTTCGAAGTACCGCCCTGGGCACGGACAACGGGGATCCTGCCCAGGGCCCGGTACCGGAGAGCCGGGGTGCCTTTATGCGTCCCCGCGCTGCGCAAGCCCGCTGGGGTGAGAGCGCGGCCAGCGGCCGCCATCAACGAGTCGACTACGAGTGCGACAACGGCCACGAGAAACGCGCCACTGAACGTCTCGACGTTGCTGTTGACGGCCAGGCCGGTGAAGATGTAAGTGCCCAGATCCGGGTAACCGACATAGGCGGCCAGTGTGGCGGTGGCTACCACTTCGACGGCCGCCGTGCGTGCCCCGGCGAGGATCAAGGGCCTAGCCAGAGGTAACTCGACTCTCCACAACAGCTGCCCGGGTTTCATGCCCATCGCCAAGGCGGCTGAGCGGATTTCCGGGGCCACTTCGCGAACCCCGATATAGGTGTTGGTGAGTATGGGGGGGACGGCCAGGGCGAACATTGCTATAGAGGCGGCCACAAAACCGCTTTCCTGCAGCCTGGCAATCGGAGGCTGGATCGCCAGGAGAATTATCAACGCAAAGGAGGGTATTGCGCGTGCAGCGTTCGCCGCATTGAGCACTGCGAAGCTCCCCCTTCCAGTGTGCCCAAGGAGGCACCCCAGGCCGACCCCGGCCAAGGTGGCACAAACGACGGCCACTACAGAAAGCTTGACCTGGCTCAGCAGTAGTGCCGGGATCCCGTTCGAGCCGCTCCAGTGCGCGCCACTAGTCAAAAACGTCGCCGCCTGGGACAGGAAGTTCACCTGGACACCGCGTTGCGGGAGCGGGCCCACGGCAGGCTCAAAAGCTCGGCGCCGACGATGAGCGCGTCAGCAATTCCGGCCAGGAGCACCGACAGCACCAAACCGACAACTATTTCGGTGTTGAAGTCCGATTGGAAACCCTGGATAATAAGTTGCCCCAAACCGCCCTGGCCGATGAAAGCCGTCACGTTGACAAGGCCAACGACCGTAACCGTAGCGACCCTCACTCCTGCCAAGATCGAGGGCAGCGCAAGAGGGAGCTGGACCTTGCGAAGCGCCTCGAGCGGCTTGTAGCCCATGCCCCGAGCGGCGTCGAGGACATCGGCTGGGACCGAATCGAGGCCGGCAATAATGTTGCGGATCAGGATCAACAGTGTGTAGCTGACCAGGGCCACCTCGGCAGTGGTGATTGAGAAAAAGCCCGTGACCGGTGCTACCAGTAGAAGGAGAGCGACAGAAGGGACGACGTACAGGGCGCCCGTAATACCGACCAGAGGCCGCCTGAGCGCGCGCACCCGCCAGGCCACTATGCCCAGCGGCAGCGATATTGCGAAGCCGATGACGACGGCGATGGCAGTGAGCTGGACGTGCTGCCAGAGCAGGGACAAGATCATGCTGCGGTTGGACGAGACCCAGCTCCACTGGACGAGCGGGCCGGCAGAACCGACGAGCGCCATAGCTGAACGAGACACTACCGGCCCCGGACCGGGTTACCTTTCGCCGGGCCTTGGGGACGCCCGTGGGTAGCCTAAGGCTACCTAGGAGGAACATGATCCGCTTCGAGGCAGTTTCCAAGAACTACGGCAACGGCGTCTACGCTGTGCAGGACCTCAATCTGGAGGTGACCACGGGCGAGCTGTGCGTCCTGGTCGGTCCCTCTGGGGGTGGCAAAACGACGGTCCTGCGGATGGTGAACCGCCTGGTAGAGCCTTCCAGCGGCCGGATCGTCATCGATGGGCAGGACATCGCCACGGTCGACCCGGTCGAGCTGCGAAGGCGGACCGGCTATGTGATCCAGCAGCCCGGCCTTTTCCCCCACCTGAAGGTCGCCGAAAACGTGGCGTCTGTCCCCAACCTGCTCGGTTGGGACCGTGCCCGCGTGCGCTCCCGCGTTGACGAGATGCTCGAGCTCGTTGGCCTGGACCCCGCGACGTATGCAGACCGCTACCCTCACGAGCTGTCGGGCGGGCAGGCGCAGCGCGTCGGGGTGGCCCGCGCGCTCGCCGGAGATCCTCCAGTGCTGCTGATGGACGAACCTTTCGGAGCCGTCGACCCCATCCAGCGCGACCGTCTCCAGCAGGAGTTCCTGCGGCTTCACGCCCAGCTTCACAAGACCGTGATCATGGTGACCCACGACGTCGACGAAGCCGTGAGGATGGGCGACAGGATCGCTGTCCTTAGCCAAGGTGGCGTGCTCGAGCAATACGAGACCCCCGCCGAGCTGCTGGCCCACCCTGCTACAGCGTTTGTCGCAGACTTCATCGGGGCGGACAGAGGTTTGCGCCGCCTGTCAGTTACGCCAATCGAGGTCGACGACCTTTACAACCCGCCGATGGTCACGCGGCAGACCACCGTCGCGGAGGCACAGGCCGCGGTGATTGGGCATGGCACGAGCTGGGCAGTGGTCGTCGACGATGCCGGCGGCCTCCTTGGCTGGGTCGAACCAGGGCGAATGGACGAGGCAGGGTCTCCCGGGCCTTCCAGCACGGTTTCGCGCTACATGCGGCCGCTCGACGCGCGCGTGCCCATCGACGCCTCGCTCAAGGCTGCCTTTGCGGAAATGCTCCAGCACGACGCAGGATGGGTCGCCGTCCTCGACAAGGGACGTTTCTTGGGCGTTTTGACGCCTGACGCGCTCCATGCTGCACTGCGGCGTTCAGTTGGGGGCGACCCCGTCCCCGTTTGACATAAGGAGGCGCACTCAGATGGCGATTGCAACCACTAACCCGGCGACGGGAGAAATCCTGAAGCGCTTCGACGAGATCTCCGACGAAGAGCTCGAGGCGTCCCTCGTTCGCGCCGGGGTGGCAT
>Ga0302326_10004423_pt1 | contig 32557 bp, 30 predicted proteins | sample Palsa_T0_3_FD_202264 | JGI IMG/M metagenome (GOLD analysis project Ga0302326, IMG submission 202264) | Peat permafrost microbial communities from Stordalen Mire near Abisko, Sweden - Palsa_T0_3 | ecosystem: Environmental > Terrestrial > Soil > Palsa > Peat permafrost | place: Sweden: Abisko...
TTCCTGGGAATCCTCGTGGCCTACGGCTTCATCGGTCCGATCGCGGCCGCGATCGAGCATCGTGTGCACGAGGAGGGCAAGGCGTTCGAAGTGGTGAAGATGGCGCTGGTGGCGAGTGTGCGCGGCTATGCGCCGCCGGTGGCGGTGGAATTCGCGCGCAAGCTCCTGTGGTCGGATGTGCGGCCGACCTTTGCCGATCTCGAGAACCATCTCAAGGGCAAGAAGAAGGAGCCCCAGAAAGAGGGCGTGCCGGCGTGAACGCACCGCAGGGCGAGCGGCCGATCCTGATCGTCAAGCGGCCCAAGAAGGCCGGCACTGCCCATCATGGCGGCGCCTGGAAGGTCGCGTATGCCGACTTCGTGACCGCGATGATGGCGTTCTTCATGGTGATGTGGCTGATCGCCTCGGTTTCGAAGGAGGAGCGTGCGGCGATCTTCGATTACTTCAAGAATCCAAGCATGCAGCAGGGCAAGTCGCCGCGCGCCTCGATGGGCCAGATGGGTCCGGGAGGCGCCAGCACCAGCGTGATCAATCTGCGCGGCGCACTCGATGCGCGCAAGTCCGCCAGCGCGCTGTCCACCGGATTGGGCACGCCGCGCGACTCGCCGACCACGGTCGACAAGGCGGCGCCGGACGTGGATGAGGCGAAGAAGATCGCCAGCGAGGCCGATCGCAAGAAACTCGAATCGCTGATGGCGCAACTGCGCGAGGCCATCGATCACAGTCAGGCGCTCAGGCCGTTCAAGGATCAGCTGCTGCTGGACATCACGCCCGAGGGGCTGCGCATCCAGATCGTCGATTCGCAAAACCGGCCGATGTTCGATCTCGGCAGCGCCAAGCTCAAGGACTACACCTACACCATCCTGCACGAGCTGGCGCCTTACCTGAATTCGGTGCCCAATCGCATCAGCCTGTCCGGGCACACCGACACCACCGCCTACGTGTCGATGGGCGGCTATACCAACTGGGACCTGTCGGCCGATCGCGCCAACGCGGCACGCCGTGCGCTCGAGGGCGGAGGGCTGGCGCTCGACAAGGTGTCGCGCGTGGTGGGCCTGTCATCGTCGGTGCTGTTCGACAAGGAAAACTCGCGCAATCCGATCAACCGCCGTATCAGCATCATCGTGATGACCAAGGAAGCCGACGAGAGCGCGCTCAAGACCGACGCCATGCCGGAGAGCAGCGGCGCGGCGCCCGCGCCAGTTGCGCCGCCGACGCCAGACACGCCCAGCCCCGCCACGCCCGCCGCCAGTACCAGCGGCGCTGATGCGCCGGCGGCCGCCCCTAAGTAGAATCCGGCTGGCAACCACGCCCGGATCGTGTGCTGGTGCACGGAGGCGATCATGCTCATAAGACCGGTTGGCCACGCCGCACGCCTGGCGCTTGTCGTGGCGGCACTTGCGGGCACGGCCTGCGCCGCAACCGCGACCGGGTCGCATCCGGCCGCCGCTCCCTTGCCGGGCACCGACGCCTGCGTTTTCATGCGCGAGGTGTCCGACTGGGTGGTGGTCGATGCGTCGACGCTCATCGTGTATGCGCCGCAGCGCAAGGACGCTTACCTGCTGAAACTGTTCGAGCCGGTCCGGGAGTTGAATTTCAAACAGCGTGTCGGCTTCGAGGATTCCGATCACGACGGCATGCTGTGCGGCAACGGCGGCGATTACGTGGTGGTGCGCGATGATAGTGTCCCCATGCGGGTGCCGATCGTGGCATTCCGCAAGCTGACCCCCGAACAGGCCAAGCAGCTGTTGCCGCCCGCCCAGCCGCCGAGTAGCAAGAACTGAAGGATTCGCGCCTGCCGGAAGCGCGGCGTTCCACCGCCGCCAGCGCGTGCTACGCTTCCGCGGCTTACTTCCAGGCTGGAGAACGTATGCCGCGAGAGGGGTCGGTGTTGGGCACCATCGGCAACACGCCGCTGCTGGAGCTGCGTAATCTCGATACGGGCTGCTGCCGCCTGTTCGTCAAACTCGAGAATCAGAATCCGACCGGATCCATCAAGGATCGCATCGGCCTGTCGATGATCGAGGCGGCCGAGCGCGATGGCCACCTGCGGCCCGGTGGCGATCCGCCGAACACCATCATCGAAGCCACCGCGGGCAACACCGGCCTGGGTCTGGCGCTGGTGGCGTCGCAGAAGGGCTATCGGCTGATCCTGGTGATTCCGGACAAGATGTCGCAGGAGAAGATCCTGCACCTGCGCGCGCTCGGCGCGCAGATCCACCTGACGCGCAGCGACGTCGCCAAGGGCCATCCTGAGCACTACCAGGATCTCGCTGCGCGGCTGGCGCACGACACGCCGAACAGTTTCTACGTCAATCAGTTCGCCAATCCCGCCAACCCGCTGGCGCACGAGGCGACCACCGGACCGGAGATCTGGGCGCAGACCGGGCAGATGCTCGATGCGGTGGTGGTGGGTGTGGGCAGCGGCGGCACGCTGACCGGCCTGTCGCGCTATTTCGCACGCGTCGCGCCGCACGTGGAGATGGTGCTGGCCGATCCGAAGGGCTCGGTACTGATCGATGTGGTGAATACCGGAAAAATCCAGAAGGCCGCCGGCTCGTGGCTGGTGGAAGGCATCGGCGATGATTTCGTGCCGCCGATCTGCGACCTGTCGCGGGTGCGCCGGGCGTACGAAATCCCCGACGCCGAGAGCTTCTATACCGCACGCAGCCTGCTGGCGCGGGAAGGAATCCTGGGCGGCTCGAGCACCGGCACACTGGTGGCGGCGGCGCTGCACTACTGCCGCGAGCAGAGCGCGCCCAAACGGGTGGTCACGCTGGTGCCCGACAGCGGCAATAAGTACCTGAGCAAGATGTACAACGATTTCTGGATGTTCGATCAGGGCCTGCTCGAGCGCCCGCGGCTCGGCAATCTGCTGGATCTGATCGTGCGTCGTTACCAGGAGGGCGGTGCGGTGACGCTGTCGCGCGAGGACACGCTGATGCAGGCGTATCGGCGCATGAAGCTGTTCGATGTGTCGCAGATCCCGGTGATGCAGGGTGAGCGGGTGATCGGTATCGTGGACGAATCGGATCTGGTGATGCATCTGCATACCGACCCAGCGCGATTCAAGGATCCGGTCAGCACCGCGATGGTGACCAACCTGGAGACCATCGCGCACGATGCGCCGATCGCCGACCTGCTGCCGATTTTTCAGCGCGACCACGTGGCGATCGTCGCCGAGCACGGCCACTTCGTCGGCGTGATCACGCGCATCGACCTGCTCAACTATCTGCGCAAGCAGCTTTAGCCAGTTCGCATCCAAAGTGGGACCTATGAGCAAGCATCCGTCATCCGGACCGGCACGAACCGCATTCGCCACCCGCACCATCCACGCCGGCCAGGCGCCGGATCCGAGCACCGGCGCGGTCATGCCGCCGATCTACGCCACCTCCACCTACGTGCAGAGCAGCCCCGGGGTGCACCAGGGCTACGAATACTCGCGCAGTCAGAATCCCACGCGCTTCGCCTACGAGCGCTGCATCGCCGAGCTGGAAGACGGCACGCGCGGATTTGCCTTCGCGTCCGGGCTGGCGGCGACCGCGACGCTGCTGGAGCTGCTGTCGCCGGGCGATCACGTGATTGCCTCGGATGACATGTACGGCGGCAGCCGGCGACTGTTTACCCGCGTGCGCGAGTCGTCCGCCGGACTGAAATTCTCGTTCATCGATATGCGCGACCTGGCTCAGGTGCAGGCGGCGATCGTGCCGGCGACACGCCTGATCTGGGTGGAGACGCCCAGCAATCCGATGCTCAAGCTGGCGGACCTCGGGGCCATCGCCACCATCGCCGGCCGGCATCACATCCTGGCCGCCGCCGACAACACCTTTGCCACCCCCTATCTGCAGCGGCCGCTGTCGGCCGGCTTCGACGTCGTGATGCACTCGGGAACCAAATACCTCAGTGGTCACTCGGATGTTGTGAATGGGGTGCTGGTGGTGGGCGATAACGCCGAGCTGGCCGAGCGGCTGGCGTTTCTGCAGAACTCGGTGGGCGCGGTGGCCGGACCGTTCGACTCTTTCCTGGCGTTGCGCGGCCTGAAGACGCTGGCGCTGCGCATGCAGCGTCACTGCGAGAACGCGCTGGAACTTGGCGCCTTTCTCGAGCGCCACGCCAAGGTGGGGCGGGTGCACTATCCGGGCCTCGCCTCACATCCGCAGCACGAGCTGGCACGTTCGCAGATGCGCGATCCGCACGGCCACAGCGCCTTCGGCGGCATGATCTCGATCGAGCTCAATGGCGGACTGGAGGATTCGAAGCGGTTTCTGGAGCGTTGCCAGGTATTCGCCCTGGCCGAGTCGCTCGGCGGCGTGGAGAGCCTGATCGAGCATCCGGCCATCATGACCCATGCCAGCGTGCCGCGTGCGGCGCGCGAGGCGCTCGGGATCACCGACACGCTGTGCCGGCTGTCGGTGGGCATCGAGGATGTGCAGGACCTGAAGGCGGACCTGCAGCAGGCGCTCGATTAGGCGCCAAAGTCCTACGCCTGGCGGTGTCGGAGGCGCACTGCGCCCTCTGCGGCCAGGCGGCATGATGGGCGACTACGGACATACTATCGTTATGCGGCTCACGGCATCGATCCTGATCACGGCATTGCTGGCGGCGCCGGCGGTGCACGCCGCCGACCCGCAGCCCTATACCCTTCATATCCAGACCACCGGCCACGGGCCGCTGGATGCGGCGCTGAAGGCCAGCTCGCAGCTGGAATCGCTGCGCACCTCGGCGCCGGCCGGCCCATTCGCACTGATAGGCCGGGCGGGCGCGGAATATGAGCGGCTGCGCACGGTGCTCGAGAGCTTCGGCTATTACGAATCGCGCCTGAGCATCACCATCAGCGGCCGGGTGCTGGACGATGCCGGACTGCCGGCCGCCCTGGAAGCGCTGCCCGCGGGCACTAAGGCGCCGGTGCAGATCAACGTCGACACCGGACCGCTCTACCATCTCGGCCAGGTGGCGATCGACGGCGAGGTCAGCGCCAAGGCGCGTGCCGCGTTTGCTCTGGAGAGCGGCGCGCCCGCGGTCGCGGCCAACGTGATCGCTGCCGGGGAACGACTGCTCAACGCCATGCAGGAGGAAGGCCATGCGTTCGCCAAGGTCGATGATCCAATCGCCTACCAGAAACCGCAGGAGAAGGAGCTGGACGTGAGTTTCAAGGCCACCGCCGGGGGCGTGTACCAGCTTGGCGCCATTCACTTTGAAGGCATGAAGCGCCTCAACGAAGCGTTTCTGCAAAAGCGCGTGAAGCTGCGTGCCGGCGACCCGTACAGCCCGAGCCGGATCGAGCGCGCCCGCGCCGACCTGCTGGCGCTGGGCACTTTCTCCGGCATTTCGGTACGCCTGCCCAAGGAAGCCGAGGTGCAAGGCAACACGCTGCCGGTGACCTTCGAGGTGCAGGAGCGCAAGCGCCACGCGGTCAGCGTGACCGCGGCATATTCGAGCGATCTGGGTGGCAGCGGCGGGTTCACCTGGGCCGATCGCAATGTGTTCGGCAATGCCGAGCTGCTCACTCTGAGCGCCACCGTCACCAACTGGGGCGGCAGCGACACCACCGGCTTAGGGTACGATCTTGGGGCGCAGTTGAACAAGCCGGATTTCGGGCGGCCCGACCAGACGCTGCAGTTCAATCTGACGGCGCTCAAGCAGGATCTCATCGCCTATGATCAGACCGCGCAGCTGGGCGGGGTGAGCGTCAGCCGCAAGCTGTCGGCGACCTGGAACGTAGCGGTCGGCGTGAATCTCGAGCAGGAGAAGATTTTCCAGCAGGCTGCCGACTACTATAACGGCGCCAATTTCTACTACACGCTGATTTCGCTGCCGGTGACCGCGAAATACGACAGCACCGGGCTGTCCAACCCCCTGAACGACCCGTTGCATGGCGTGCGCGCGACGCTGTCACTGGCACCCACCGAGTCGCTGGGCCATCCGAACGTGACGTTCGTGATATTGCAGGCCACTGGGTCCACCTATCTGGATCTGGCGCGACTCAACTGGACAGCACCGGGGCGCAGCGTCATCGCGCTGCGCGGCGTGATCGCGGAGGCGCACGGCGCCGGCGAGTTCGGCCTGCCGCCGGACCAGCGCTTCTACGCCGGCGGCAGTGCCACGGTGCGCGGTTACAAGTATCAGTCGGTGGGCCCGGACTTTAATAACCCGATAGCGCCTCAGGCGACCCCCACGGATCCGCATCCGGTCGCTCCTGCTCCGCCCTCGCAGCCGATTCCCACCGGCGGCACTGACCTCGTGGCCACCGGCATCGAGTTTCGACAGCGCTTTGGCGCCAATTTCGGTGCCGCTGCATTCGTCGATGCCGGCAAGGTATCGACCGATCCGCGGCCGTTCCAGGGCAGGCCGAGCATGGGCTACGGCGTCGGCATGCGTTACTACACGCCGATCGGCCCGATCCGGCTGGATATCGCACTGCCGGTGCGAAGGCTGCCGGGCGGGGATGCGCTGGAGGTCTATGTCGGGCTCGGGCAGGCGTTCTAGATGGCGCGCAGATATCGCAGGCTGATCGCCGCCGCGGCCGTGCTGCTGTCGCTGCCCATGGTGCTGTGCGCCGCGCTGCTGGTGCTGGCCAACACCGATCGCGGCCGGGGCCTGATCGAGCACTACACTGAGCAGCTGAGCGGCGGCCAGGTGCTGCTGCAGGGACTGGCGGGCCGCTTTCCGGACCGGTTGCGGCTGGCACGGCTGCAGCTGCGCGATCCGCAGGGGTTGTGGCTCACGGCCGAGCAGGTGCAGCTGAACTGGTGGCCGGTGCCGCTGATCCGGCGCCACGGGCGCGTCGACTTGCTGCAGGTGGCGCGGCTCGCGATCGATCGCGCGCCCGCTTATACACCGCGCAACCCGCCCCGCCCCTCGAGCGGCCTGTGGCTGCATCGGCTGCGGGTCGACCGACTCGATGTGCAGCGCCTCGAGCTCGGTGCGCCGCTGGTGGGCAACGCGGTCGCGCTGCGGGTCCAGGGCGGCGTCAGTATCACGTCTTGGCAGCTGGCTTCCGGGCAGCTGAGCGCGCAGCGGCTGGATGAGGTGCCCGCCACTTACCGCGTGCAGCTGCACATCGACAGTGTGCGTGTGCGTGGACAGCTCGATCTGGAAGAGGACGCGAACGGGCCGCTGACGCATCTGATACAGCTGCCAGACCTGGGGGCGCTGTCGGTGCACCTGACGCTCGACGGCCCGCGCGATGCGATCGACACGCATCTCGCGCTGCATGGCGGCGCGCTGCAGGGCAGTGTCGCCGGCAGCGTCAACCTCGACACGCGTGCCGCGGTGCTGCAGGTCATGCTCGATGCGCCGGCGATGAGCCCACGGCCGGATCTGTCGTGGCGCAGCCTGTCGCTGCACGGCAGCTGGAGCGGCACGCTGGCGGCACCGACCACCACGGCGCGGCTGCAGCTCACTGGGCTTCTGGCCGGCCCGCTGCAGCTCGCTACGCTCACGGCCGATCTGCATGGCGCGGGCGATGCGCTGGCGCTGGATGCCAGCCTGGGTGGACTGGTATTGCCCCAACCCTTCCTCGGCATTCTAGCGGCAGCGCCGCTGCAGCTGCATGCCGAGGGGAGGCTTGGCGATGCCGGGCAGCCCGTGGATTTTACGCTGTCACATCCGCTGCTGGCCGCGCATGGTCGCTGGAGCAACACCGGCGTCGCCACCGTGAGCGCGGATTTGAAGGATATCGAACCGCTGGCGGCGCTTGCGGACGTGAAACTTTCCGGCCGCGGCACTCTTGCCGCGCAGCTGAAAACGAGCGGGCAGTCGCGTCGTGTCGATGTGAGCGGGGAGCTGGCGGTCGACGGCGGTGATGCCGCGCTGGTGCATCTGCTCGCGCCGCGCGCCAAGCTCAGTGCGGCGTTGGTATTCAGCCCGAGCAATTTCCAGATTGAACGTTTACAGCTCGAGGCAACGAAACTGCAGCTGTCGGTGCACGGCGGCGATGCGTCCGGCAAGCTGGCCCTCGACTTCAAATTCGCATTGCCGGAATTGGCCGCGCTGTCGCCGGCGCTGGCCGGACAGCTCAATGGCCAGGCACAGCTGCAGGGCGTAGCGCCGCTGCTGACGCTGGCCGCCGACGTCAGCGGCACGCTGTCGTCGCATGGAACGACACCCGGGCCGATCCGGCTGAGCGTGCGCGCGCACGATCTGCCGCAGCGGCCCAATGGTCGCATCGAGCTCACCGGCACACTGGATGACGCGCCGGTGAATCTCGCCGCCAGCGTCGAGCGCGACGCCGGCGGCACGCTGTCGGCCAACATCGAGCGCGGCGAATGGAAGAGCGCCCGCCTCGGGGGGGCGGTGCGCATTGACGCCAAGGGCGTGGACCCGGAAGGCCATCTTGAACTGCACATCGCGCGGCTGCAGGATCTCGACCAGCTGCTTGGGCAGCCGGTCGAGGGCAGCCTCGATGCCAGCGCGCTGTTCGATCGCAGCGCCGGCCGCAGTCGCGCGCACATTGCCATCGACGCGCACGATGCCGGAGTCCCGGAGCAGCTGCTGCAACAGCTGCAAGTGCGCGGCGACATCCTCGATCCGAGCGTGCAGCCGGTGCTGGCGCTGCACTTGACTGCCCAGGCGCTGCGCAACGGCGCACGGGTGAAGCTTGCCGCCGAGCTTGGCGGAGCGGTGGCGACCCCGAGGCTGCACGCGCTGGTGAGCCTGCAGGCCGGGAGTCAGCCGGCGCTGCAGCTCGATACCTCGGCCACGTTCAATGTCGAGCGCAGCGAGTTGCGTCTGACCGCGCTGCGCGCCGACTACCGCGAGCAGACGCTGCGGTTACTGGCGCCGACCACGATGTCATTGCACGATGGCGTCGCGTTCGACCAATTGCGGCTGGGAATGGGTGATTCCACATTGCAGGCCAGCGGCCGGCTGACGCCGACGCTGCAGCTGCGTGCGGCACTGAGCGACTTCACGCCCGCGCAGCTGCGGGTGCTGTGGCCGGATCTGCCGGCCGAAGGCCGGGTCGACGCCAACGTCGATCTGACCGGGAGCCTGGCGCATCCGCAGGGTCTGTTGAAGGTCCAGGGGCGGGGGCTACGGGCCAGCAATGGCAGCGCCCGCGGGCTGCCTTCGACCGACGTCGATGCCAGTGCGCAGCTGCACGAACAGAGCGCGCAGGTCGAGCTGCAGATGCACGCCGGAGACGGTCTGCAGATGCAGGCCAGCGGCCAGGTGCCGCTGAACCGCGACGCGCCGATCGCGCTCAAGCTGAGCGGCAGTTTCAACCTGAATGTGATCAATCCGATCATCGAGGCCAGTGGGCAGCGCGTGCTCGGGGCGGTGAAGATCGACGCCGAGCTGGCCGGCACGCCGGCGGCGCCGCAGGCGCGCGGCACGCTGGTACTGACTGGCGGGGACCTGCAGGATTATCCGCGCGGCACGCACCTGAGCGACGTCAGCGCGACGCTGGATGCCGACGGCGGGCAGCTGCAGCTGAAGCAGTTCACCGCGCATGCGGGCAAAGGCACCCTCAGCGCCAGCGGCACGGTCGGGCTCGGTGGCGGCGATTTGCCGGTGGCGCTGCAGCTCACCGCGCACAGCGCAAAGCCGTTTGCGAGCGATCTGCTGACCGCGACCATCGACATGGATGTGAAGATCAACGGCGCACTGCGCGGTCAGCTCAATGCCAGCGGCAGCGTGCAGATCGATCATGCCGACATCAATATTCCCAATGCGCTGCCGCCGGACGTTGCGGTGCTGAACGTCGTGCGTCCGGGCGAGAAGCCGGCGCCGGTGTCGAAGACCCCCTCGACCATCGTGATGCTGAATCTGACCGTGGCCGCGCCGCGGGCCGTGTTCGTGCGCGGCCGCGGCCTGGATGCGGAACTGGGCGGGCAGCTGCATATCGGCGGCAGCAGCGCCGACCCCGACATCAGCGGCGGTTTCGACCTGCGCAACGGCACGGTCAATGTCGCCGGCGCATCGCTCACCTTCACCAGTGGCCGGGTGGGATTCAACGGCTATGGGGTGAAAAAGAAGATCGACCCGACGCTTGATTTCGCCGCCACCAACACCAGCGGCGGGGTGACTGCAACGCTCAATGTCACCGGCTACGCCGACGCGCCGGTAATCTCACTGAGCAGCACCCCGGAAATGCCGCAGGATGAGATTCTGTCGCGGCTGCTGTTCGGCGTCAGCGTGACGCAGTTGACGCCGCTGCAGCTGGCGCAGATCGGCGCTGCGCTGGCGACCATGGGCGGGGTGGGCGGCAACAGCCGCTTCAATCCGATCAATGCGGTGCAGCGCAAGCTGGGCCTGGACCGGCTGGCGATCGGCGGCGGCTCGAGCAACAGCGGCGCCGCCACCGGCACCGCCGGCGAGACCAGCACCGCGGCCACGATCGAGGCCGGGCGCTATGTGTCACGCCGGGTCTATATCGGCGCCAAGCAGAGCACCACTGGCGCCACCCAGGCCCAGGTGCAGGTGGATCTGACCAAGAGCCTGAAGCTGCAGACCACGCTTGGCACTGGAGGCGGCACGGTGCAGGGTGCAACGCCGCAGAACGATCCGGGCAGCAGTGTTGGCATCACCTACCAGTTCGAATACTGACGCTCAGCTGAGCATGCCGAGTATCGCGGAGCGCACCGCCGCGGCGGTCTTGTTGCTGGCATTGAGTTTCTTGACCACGTTGCCGATATGAAAGGTCACCGTGCGCACCGATAGACCCATAATCTCGGAGATCTCGGCCGTGGTCTTGCCCTCGGCGGTCCAGCGAATCACCGATGTTTCGCGTGCCGACAGGCGCACATTGGACTCCGGCACCATTTTCCTGACCAGCACGCGCGTCATCGAGATGTGCGCGATCTGCGTCAACCACGACAGGCGGAAATTCTTCTCCTGCATCTCCAGGTCGGTAAGCTCGTCGTGCGAACGTGCCACCGTGAACATGCCGAGGATGCCGTAGGCGTCGCGGCAAGGCTGCGCCCAGCCGTAGCGCAGACCGTGCATGCGCGCTTGCTCCCAGAACGGGCGCGCACCGGAGAAAAAATCGTCGGTCCAGATCACCGGCAGCGGCGAGCGCAAACCGTGCTGAACGGTCGGATCGACCGCGAGATAATTCTCGCGCGCGTACTGGCCCTGCCATTCGGTGGGGTAGTTGTTGAACATAACGATGCGCTGGCGGGTCAGCGGCAGCGGCGGGCGCACGCCATAAGCGCAGTAGTCGAATCCGAGGCGGCGGGCGAGTTCGGCGAGCTTGTCGAATATCCGGTGCTCGTTGTCCTCCTTCAACAACGATTGCAGCTGGTCATCCTGCCAGGCTTTCACAAACGCTCCCTGCGTGTGCGGTCACGTGTGCCGCAGCATTGTTCTCATGCTGTCAAGTATTACAGTACAGGATTCCGGCGTGGCCGTGTAGTGTTGCGACCTGTGAGTGGTTGGTCGACATGAATTCGAGAGCCCGGCGGAGTAGCGGCGGCGATCGGGCGCCTCTCATGGTGTCTGCCGATGGTTACGTGCGCGTGACAGCGGCGGCCCTGCGGGCCACGCCGCTCGCCCACCTGCTGTCCGAGCTCGACGCGGACCTGGATCTACCTCCCAGTACTGCTAGCGGCGCCTGTCTGGCGTCGATCGCCGGCTATACCGAGTGGGCCAGCCAGACCACCCCGGCGCTTTCGGTCGGCTGGGACTGGCGCATCGCCACCAGCGGCTGCCGGGTGCGTTATGAGCGCCAAGGCGAGGTGCGCAGCAACATCATGCTGGTGGACGCGCGCCGCCAGGACCTGGGCCCGCTGGCTACACTGGCGGTGCTGGGCGTCGCCGTCGACAATCTCGATTGGGAGCGGGCGGTCGACGATTACATCAGCAAACGCTACGCCTGCCACCTGTCAAACATTACAGTTACCGAGAGTCGACCGAATCTCTAGAACTAGCCCTCGTCTGTGCCAAAAGCAGCGAGGTCGCTATGCGAGTCATCTCAGGGGCTGTCGCGGGCTTACCCGAAGGGTACTACGGACGCGTAGCTCATTACCGCCATCGCGTGTTTGTCGAACAGCTCGGTTGGCGGCTGCAGGTGCAGGACGGCGCGGAAATCGACCAGTTCGATCGGCCGGACACGGTGTATGTGATGGTGGAGGATGAGGCGGGGAACATCGCCGGGTGTTCGCGCCTGCTGCAGACTACGCAACCGTACCCGCTGGCGGAGCTTTTCCCGCAGTTGCTGAATGGCTTGCCGCCGCCGAGCGATGCCAAGGTGTGGGAGCTGTCGCGCTTTGCGGCGAAGGATTTCAACGCTCGCGCCGCCACGCCGCTGGCGCAGTTCGCCAGTTCGGCCACGGCGCTGCTGATGCGCGCCTCGGTGGCGTGTGCGGCCGAGCGCGGCGCACAACGCCTGATCACGGTATCGCCGGTGGGAATCGAGCGCCTGATTCGGCGCCTCGGGCTGCAGGCGCATCGCGCCGGCCCGCCGATGATCATCGATGGGCACGCGATCTTTGCCTGCTGGATCGAGGTGGACAGGAGCGAGAATGCCTGACAGCGGGCGTGCCAGTGAGGCCACCGGCCCACGTGTTGCCGAGAGCATCGCCATCTACGCTGCGCATCAGGACGTCGTCAAGCTGCTCTACATGAGCTATTGGAGCCGCTGGAGCAGCGCCGCCAGCGAGGCGGACAAGTCCTCGGCGGCGCTGCTGTTTCGCGGCGGGCTCAATGCGGCAAGAATCGCACGCGACATGGCGCTGAGCCTGCTGCCGGGCATCTGACGGCCGCTTGATCGGCCGCACGGCGATCGATACCGTAGCGGCACGGAGGCCCGATCGATGCGAGGCTGGCGGCAAATCCTGGCGATGGCAATGGCACTGTGCGGCCCGGCCGCACTGGCGGCAGCGCCGCGCAATGTCGTGATCTTCGTCGCCGACGGGTTGCGCCCCGGATCGGTCAACGCGCAGGATGCGCCGACCTTGAGCGCGCTGCGCGAGGAGGGGGTGAGTTTCGGTAACAGTCATTCGCTGTTTCCAACCTTCACCACGCCCAACGCCTCCGCCATAGCGACCGGCCACTACCTGGGCGACACCGGCGATTTCGGCAACACGCTCTACACCGGTTACCGGATGTTCGACAGCGGCAACTTCGCCCATCGCGCCGCGAGCAACATCGCCTATATCGAGAACGATGCGGTGCTGGGCGATCTGGACGATCACTTCGAGGGCAATTATCTGGGCGAGGGTACGCTGCTGGCGCTGGCGCGGGACAACGGCTATAGCACCGCGGCGATCGGCAAGCTCGGCCCGGTGGCGATCCAGGACATCACGCAGCTGGCGCCGAAGGACGGCCGTTTCAGCGTGCCGCAGACCATCATCATCGACGATGCAACCGGAGCCGAGGCGCCGCCGCTGGACCCGGAGGTGCGCGCGGCCCTGGACAGCGCCGGCCTGCCGGCCGCCACGCCGCCACGCCGCCAGAGCGCCGGCAACAGCACCAGCGCGGGAACGCATGAGAACAATTCGTCGCAGCAGCAGTTTTTCATCGCAGCGACCACGCGCGTGGTGCTGCCGCTGCTGCAGCGACGCGGCCGGCCGTTCGTCCTGCTGTACTGGTCGCGCGACCCGGACGGCACGCAGCATAACCAGGGCGACAGCCTCAACACCCTGGTTCCGGGCATCAACGGCCCGACCTCGCGCGCTGCGGTGCGCGACGCCGACGACAATCTGCGCCAGCTTCTAGAGTACATCCGCGCCGATGCAGCGCTGGCCGCCACCACCGATGTGTTCGTGACCTCCGATCACGGGTTTGCCACCATCAGCAAGCACGATATCGACGCACGACAGCACGCCAGCGCGAGTGCCAGCGCCGGCGTGCACTATGACGATGTGCCGGCGGGATTTCTGCCACCGGGATTCCTGGCGATCGATGTCGCGCAGTATCTGCAGCAGCCGCTGTACGATCCCGACCGCCAGGGCGAGGATGCGGACGGCAATCCGATCTATCAGCGCCTGCAGGCCGGTGTACACCCGCTGCTGGGTGACGGACTGATAGGCGGCAGCGGGCGCGCGCTGGATCACACCGACGCGGATATCGTGGTCGCGGCCGGCGGCGGCTCCGATCTGATCTACCTGACGCAAGCCGATGCACCGCGGGCGCGACGGCTGGTGTCATTTCTTTCCGGCCTCGATTATGTCGGCGCCCTGTTCGCGGACGATCAGTACGGCGTACTGGCCGGAGCCCTGCCGCTGTCGAGTATTGCGCTGCTAGGGGGCAGCAAGCTGCCGCGCCCGGCAATCGTGGTGAGCTTCAGGACCTTCGTGCTCGATCGGGGCCGCGGGCGCCCCGGCAACGACTTGCAGTACGCGGTGCAGATTGCCGACACGGCGCTGCAGCAGGGACAGGGCATGCATGGCAGCTTTGGCCGCGACAATACCTTCAACTTCATGGCCGCAATCGGGCCGGATTTCAAAGCGAAGTATCGCGATCCGATGCCAGCGAGCAATGCGGACATCGCACCGACATTGCTGCAGCTGCTGGGCTTGCGGGCCCGGCCGCACGGGCTGCTCACCGGCCGGGTGCTGGAGGAGGCATTACAGGGTCGGGCTGCGCCGGCGGGTGCCATTGAGCACTGCCTGGCGATCTCCGGGCCTGCGGCCGATGGTCGGCGCACTGCGCTCGAATATCAGCGCTACCGCGGTCGTGTGTATGCCGATCAGGCGGCACTGCGTGTCGTCCTACAGACGGAAAGGACTGGATGCCGGCGGCGCTGAGTTAGTATCGCTGCTTCCCGCAAGCGGCTGCGAGCAGTCAAGTTGCGCCGCTCGGTATGCCGCGACTAACATCATTGGGAGAACCCGCAATGTCCGCAACGAAAGCCAGAAAGAAGTCCACCATGGCCGATCCGGTCGATGCCGAACAGCTGTACGAGCATCTGCAGGCCGTGATCCGCGATTCCGAGGCGCTGCTGAAGGCGTCCGCGTCCTATGCCGGCGACAAGATTGATGTCGCCAAGGCGCAGGCCGCCGAAACCCTGGCCAACGCGAAGGAGCGGATGGCTGATGTTCAGGAGGGCCTGCTCGACCAGGGCCGCGAGTACGTGCAAAAAGGCGATCAGTACGTGCGCGACAATCCGTGGCAGTCGGTCGGGTTTGCCGCACTGGCAGGATTCGTGCTGGGCGCGCTGCTGCTGCGCTCGAGAGACTGAGCAGGCCAGTGGACCGCACGGCATGACCGAACTTCCGGGGGAATCGCAGCAGTCGCGGATCAACGGTTTCCTCGACTCGGTCGGCCAGTTGTTCGTCACTGCACTGGAGATGGTGCACACGCGGCTCGAGCTGCTGTTTACCGAGCTGCAGGAAGCCATGGAGAGCCTGGTAGGGCTGGTGCTGTGGCTATTGAGCGCGTTGCTGGCAACGGTATTGGGTCTGATGTTCGGCGGCCTGGCGCTGGTATTCGTGTTCTGGGACAGTCACCGGGTACTGGCGGCGGTGCTGGTGATGTGCGTCTTTCTGCTGCTCGCTGCGGCGGCGGCCGGTGTGGTGCTGGCGAGGCTGCGGGCGCAACGCAGTCTGTTTGCGACCACGCTGGCAGAACTGGCCAAGGACCGCGCCATTGTCAAGGCGCCGCCATGAACGCCCGCGCCGCAGAGTTCGCCCGGCGTCGCGGGGCGCTGCAGATACGCTGCACGGTGCAGCGCCAGCGGCTGCAAGCAGCGCTGGCGCGGATCGATGTGGACGTGAAAAAGTTCGAGCGTGGCGTGGCCATGGTGCGACGCATACGGATATCGCCGTTGATTCTTGGGGCGGGCGCGGCGCTCGCGCTTGGCCTCGGTGCCGGCCGCACCATGGGTTACATCGGCCGTGCCTGGCTGCTGTTCAACAGCCTGCAGCGGCTCAAACGATCTGTGTTGCCATCGGAGTAGCGAGCGTGGATCCGCGCACCAGGACTCCATCGACCGGGCCGGCGCCGCAACAGCCCGCCGCTGAGCCTGAACAGACGCCCGAGCACGAGCACCTCGACCAGGAGCTGGACCGGGAGCTCGATGATACCTTTCCGGCGAGCGATCCGCTGCCGTGGAGTCACGAGGTCAAGTGAGCGCGCCGGTGCGTCGTTGACAGCGAACCAATTCTTCAAGCTGACCGTGCCGGTGAGCGCGGTAGACCATGTGCTGGGTCCGGAGCATGCGCACGTCACCGTGGTGGAATACGCCGATTTTGAGTGCCCGAACTGCAAGCAGGCGGCGCCGGCGGTCAAGCTGCTGCTCGAGCGTTTTGCCGAGCGGGTTAGATTCGCGTTTCGCCACAACCCGCTCGAGGAAGTGCACCCGCACGCGCTGATGGCAGCGCAGGCGGCCGAATGCGCCGGCGGTCAAGGCCAGTTCTGGCCGATGCACGACCTGCTGTTCGAAAATCAACTGCATCTGAAGGCCAATCAGCTGCGCGGCTACGCCGAGCGCCTGGGGCTGGACATGGCGCGCTACACCGCGGAGATGGACGATCAGGTCTATCTGCAGCGCATTCGCGAGCAACAGCGCAGCGGGCGCGACAGCGGCGTGCGTGGCACGCCGACTTTTTTCGTCAATGGCAGGATTCACGACGTCTCATTCGGCATCCATTCGCTGTTCGATGCGGTGCAGGCGCTGCTGACGAAGTGACCCGCGGCGTGCTGCGGCGCTCGCGCACGGTTTGATAACAACCGATTATCAAGCCATAGCCGAAGCTGGGCTTCGCCCCGCGGGCGTAGCAGGTACCATGCGCGCCTGATCCAAACCCTTACGAGGTGGCTCCAATTTGGCCGCGATAGGTACCGAGCGCGTGCTCAAAATTCAACACTGGACCGACACCCAGTTTACTTTCGCCACCACGCGCGACCAGGGCTTGAGGTTCGACAACGGGCAGTTCGTCATGGTGGGCCTTACGATCGACAGCCGACCGCTGCTGCGCGCCTACAGTATCGCCAGCGCCAATCACGAGGAGCATCTGGAGTTCCTGAGCATCAAGGTTCCCGACGGCCCGCTGACTTCGCGCCTGCAGCACATACGCGCGGGCGATGAGATCCTGGTATCGCGCAAGCCGACCGGCACGCTGATACTGCACGATCTCAAACCCGGAAAGCGTCTTTATCTGCTCAGTACCGGCACCGGCGCCGCGCCCTTCATGAGCGTCATCAAGGATCCGGAAGTCTATGAACGCTTCGAGACTGTGGTGCTGGTCCAGGGCGTGCGCTGGGTACGCGAAACCGCCGTGGTCAGGCATCGAATTGCGGAACTGCAGGCGGACGAATACCTGGGAGCAGCGGTGCGAGCGCAGCTGCACTACTATCCGGCGGTTACCCGCGAGCCGTATCGCAACCACGGCCGGCTGACGAACCTGATCCAATCCGGGCGCTTAGGGCGGGACCTACATCTACCGCCGATCGATGCGGCCAGCGACCGGGTGATGGTGTGCGGCAGTCCCGCCATGCTGGCCGACACCTGCGCGCTGCTGGACGCGCGCGGGTTTCGGATCTCACCGCATATCGGCGAGCCCGGCGACTACGTCATCGAGCGTGCTTTCGTCGAACGCTGAGCCGCGCGGCGCGGCGCGGCGTCAATGTGATGGCGGGTCGGCGGTGCTCGCTTGCCGGCTGCAGGCCTTCACCAGCTTTGCGGCGAACTGCCCGATCGCGAGCCGGGCGTCGCTCCAGGGATCCTTGCCGGCCGAGACGATCGGCAACTGGTCCGCGAAATACTCGTCCTTGACGGTCGCGAGCGTGCGGCCGTCGGCGCCGCGCACGTAGCCGGTCAGCGCCGCACCGCCGTTGACGAATACCGACCGAAACGGATCCAGCGCCGGGTTGTCGAGCTGTTGTTTCATTGTCGGATGAGTTGGAGCGGCGCGCTCGAGCACAATATCGAGGTCCAAACTGCATTCGCCATGGGCGGACCAGAGCGCCTCGGAGGTCGAATCGAGAATATACGAGCGCAATACGGTGCCTTCCCGCTCTCCATAGGTCGAGTGCAGCGCGGCCTGGTAACGGGCGGCGATCTCGACCGACGCTGGCGCCAGCGGCGCGGCCGGTGTGGTCGCCCGGGCGAGGCTGGTTGCTTCGAGTAGCAGCAGCGCAAGGCCTGCGACAATCGGGTGCAAATCGAACCGGTTGTTCATTGCTGATCGCTCCTGGCGCAACACCACCGATGGCGGCCGCCACGGTCGTTGAACGCCGCGAAGCCGCGCAGGTTGACTAATAATGATAATTATTCGCATATGCATGTCAAACGACTGCCGCCGCCCGCTGCCGCGTCGCTAAGGCTGCGCCGCGTGCTCTAGGATCGGCACCGCCGCAGCCAGATTCGCGCTCAGCGTAGACGCGAGCGCATGGCGTCGAACGACATACTGCGGGTCGTTGTACGCGATCCACACGCGAGCATCCGCGTCCTCCCATACCAGGGCCTTGAGCGGCAGATCGAGCCCGGCAACGGGTGCGGCCAGCATCAACGGCGTACCGGCTTTCGGATTGCCGAAGATCAGCAATTGCTCGGGCCGCATGCTCAGACCGGCGCGGGCGGCGTCGGCGCTGAAATCGATGCGCGCGAACACGAGGATGCCGCGCTCCTTGAGCAGCGATTCGATACGGTCCATCGTCACGCTGACCGCATGCTGGGACAGGATGCGCACGATGCCATGATCGGGGTCAACGTCGTTGGCTGTCATCGATGCCACTCCACGAGCCATAACCGCATTCCACGGCCGCCAATCTTACGTGGACATGAATTTCCGCGCCGTCTATCGTGCATCGGATGAAACTGTCGCTTCCGGTGCTGCTGAGCTTCAACGGCGGCTATGTGGACAGCGCCGGCTTCCTGGCATTGCAGGGGCTGTTCAGCGCGCATGTCACCGGCAATTTCGTGACGCTCGGCGCCGCGCTGGTACTGGGCAGCTCCGGCGTGGTGGCCAAACTGATCGCACTGCCGCTGTTCTGCCTGGTGGTGGCGCTGGTGCGGGTGCTTGGCTACGCGCTGGCCGCGCATGCGGCATGGCAGCTTCGGGTGCTGCTGAGCCTGAAGTTCGTGCTGCTGCTGGCCGGGGCGGTGCTCGCTGTGCGCCTGGGACCCTTTCCGAACGGTGACGTCTGGCCGGCCCTGGTCACCGGTATGACGCTGGTGTCCGCCATGGCGGTGCAAAACGCGGTGCAGCGACTGCACCTTGGGGCTGCGCCTCCCACCACGATCATGACCGGCAATACGACCCAGGCGATGATCGACGTGGTGGACCTGCTGCGTGGACTGCCCGAGTCCCATCCAACGCGCACGCGGCTGGCGCACATGGCGGCAAACATCCTCGGCTTCGGCCTCGGGTGCGCGGCCGCCGCGCTATCGTACGTCTATCTGCACATGTGGTGTTTCGCAGTGCCGCCGGTGCTGGCACTGGTGGCGATAGCCCTGCGACCGCACGGCGCAGGCGCTGGCACGTGACGTTTTTCCGAAGGCTACTGCAATGCTACTGCCGCCGGAGCCGTGGTCGAGGCGACCTGCGGCGCATGCGTGGTGCCGCTGTTGAGGCAGGTGATCCGGTCGACGTTCACCTTGAGCACTTCGGTGGTGTGCTGGCCTTCGGCGGTGTCGAAGTACTGACGATCCACAGTCAAGGCGCGGCTGGCGTGCGGCAACACGGTGTAGTTCACCAGCCTGACCTCCGAGCGCGTCATGCCATTATCGGTCTTCCAGTCCACCCGATAGCGGATCACACCGTTGCAACCGTTGGGCGCGCTACTATTGGCATTGATGCCGAAGGCAATGCGAAACTCGTCTTTGCTCAGGCGCATGACCAGCGGGTCCTGAGTCAGCGAGACCGCGCGCTTGGCGGCGGCCGAGATGCCGGTCGCGCCCAGGGTTATCAGGCCGATCGCGAGCAGCAGTGTGGTCTTGAACAGACGCATATCCATGGTGTCAGCTCCAAATCGAGTGGGGGACTCGAGGCTGAAACCCTAGCCGGACGCCAGCGGTGCGACAAACGAGAAATAGTTGTGCCAGGCGAAGTTCCTCTCATGCATCCACCGGCAGGTTTGGAGGGTTCGCCATTCGAGGTGCTGCTGGCCTTTCTCAAACTGGGCGTGAGCTGCTTCGGCGGCCCGATCGCCCATATTGGTTATTTCCGGGATGAGTTCGTCGTGCGCCGCCGGTGGCTTGATGATGCCGCGTATGCCGATCTTGTCGCCTTGTGCCAATTTCTTCCCGGGCCCGCCAGCAGTCAGGTCGGGTTTTCCATCGGCCTTGCGCGGGCCGGCTATCTTGGCGGCCTGGCAGCCTGGACCGGGTTCACCTTGCCTTCGGCCATCATCCTGGTCATGTTCGCGTATGGCGCGACGATGCTTACCGGTCCAGCCGGCGTCGGGTTGCTGCATGGTCTCATGCTGGTCGCTGTGGCAATCGTCGCCCAGGCCGTATGGGGAATGGCGCGCACGCTGTGTACCGACCGTCAGCGTGCGACGATCGCGCTGGTCGCGGCGCTGATTCTCCTATACACCACCTCGCCGCTGGCCCAGATCGCGACCATCGCGGGCGGCGGCGTGGCTGGCCTGTGGCTGTGCCGGACGCCAGCGCCGGCAATGAGCCCGCATCTGGTCGCGGCGGTTTCCCCGCGCGCGGGACTGGTGGCGCTGCTCGCCTTCCTGGTACTGCTCGTGGGCCTGCCGCTGGTGCGCGATTTCCATCATTCTCAGACTTTGGCCCTGTTCGACGCGTTCTACCGTTCCGGGGCACTGGTGTTCGGCGGCGGTCATGTGGTGCTGCCGCTGCTGCGCGGGGCGTTTGTGCCCCCGGGTTGGGTGAGCGATGACGTCTTTCTCGCCGGCTATGGTGCGGCCCAGGCAATCCCCGGACCGCTGTTCAGCTTTGCGGCCTACCTGGGCGCCGTGGTGCATCCATCACCGCACGGCTTGGCGGGCGCTGCGCTCGGCCTGCTGGCGATATTTCTTCCCGGGATCCTGATCGTCATCGGTGCGCTGCCGTTCTGGAATAGCTTGCGCCAGCGCGCGGGCGCGCAGGCCGTTATGCGCGGCGTCAATGCCGCGGTGGTCGGCCTGCTGGGCGCGGCGCTGTATAACCCGATCTGGACCAGTTCCGTCAGAACCGCGGCAGATCTGGGAATTGCGCTGATCGGCTTTATCCTGCTCACCGCCTGGCGGGCACCGCCGCTGCTGGTGGTCGGTGTCAGTGCGCTGCTTGGCATGACACTGTGCCAGCTGTCGATCGCCAGCCCATGAAAAACATTCTTATCACCGGAGCCAGTCGCGGCATTGGTCGAGCCACCGCGCTGCTGTGCGCGGCCAGAGGATGGTCGGTGGCGGTCAACTATGTGCGCGATGAGCATGCCGCGGAGCAGACCGCGCAGGCAGTGCGCACGGCCGGCGGCCGGGCAGTAACGGCGCGGGCAGACGTCGCGGTGGAAGCGGACGTCATGCAGATGTTCGATATGGCTGCAAGCGGGCTCGGCCCGCTGCATGGCGTCGTGATCAATGCCGGCATCGTGGCGCCGGCCCAGGCGCTGGCCGACATGACGGCGCAGCGCCTGAAGCGCATGTTCGAGATCAACACCTACGGCGCTTATCTGTGCGCCCGTGAAGCCGCGCGGCGACTGGCGCGTGATCGCGGCGGTGGCGGCGGCTCTATCGTGCTGGTGTCTTCCGCGGCAACCCGGCTGGGTTCGCCGCACGAGTACGTCGACTATGCCGGATCGAAAGCAGCGTTAGACACGCTAGTGATTGGTCTTGCCAGCGAGCTGGGACAGCAGGGCGTGCGGGTCAATGCGGTGCGTCCCGGACTGATCGAGACCGAGATCCACGCGAGTGGGGGACAGCCTGATCGCGCGCGGCGCCTTGGAGCGGCTACGCCGATCGGACGCGCGGGACGTCCCGAGGAGGTGGCAGAGGCCATCGTCTGGCTACTGAGCGATGCCGCGTCCTATGCGACCGGGGCGATCCTCGACGTCGCCGGCGGCCGCTGAGATCAAGGGCAGGTGGCGCGCGATGGTTCGCGCCACCTGCCGATACCCGATATCAATTCTTGATCCTGGTGATCTTCGAGCCCTCAAACGACAGGTCGCCGAGCAGGCCTTTTTCATGAAAGATAAAGCCGAGGATGGGCTTACCCAAAGTCGCGACATCGTATTGACCGCCGGCGCCTTTTGACACCAGGGCGATGGAGCCGTCCGCACCGGCAGACCAGTTGCTGCTGCCGGTGAACTTGTCGAGCGCGTCGTGCGTCATGAACAGGATGACTTCGCTGTGCTTGCCGACGCCGAGCGTGAGGCCGACCGAGGCTGACCCGACGCTGTAGTAGTCGACCGTCTTGCCGTTGATGCGCAGCACGCCCTCGCCAAATTCGCCTGCGACGCCGGCGCCGCCCTTGGTCACTCTCCCGAACACCAACACACCCGCGGCTTTTGCGGCCAGGTCCCGATCCTGCGGGTCGAGCGTGTAGAAGCGATCCATGGCGCGGTCGGCGCTCATGTCGATCTCGGCCTTAGTGCGGGCGAAGGAAGGGGCACTCGCGATAAGAGCGAGGACCGTCAGGCCGGTGATGGCCGTCAATGCTTTCGATTTCATGGTGATTCTCTGTAATTAATGCAAATTCAATCTGGCGCCACGCTGCCGCAGCGCATGCGCTAGTTTTCAGCCGGGCATGAAATCATGTCGGGGCACACCCGGTCGGTACGTTGCCGTACACATCAGCGCAGCCGCAGCCTGACGTGCACATTGAGCAACGACGCGCGTCACACTATTCATGCCTGGACGGGAAAACCCGCTCCTATGTTGGTCAGGGTACAGAGCGCCACAGGCCCCGCTAGTAGCCTTCGCACCAACCCGCCGTGGATCGGTATCGCAATGGGAGCGGTGTTGATTTAAATGCGCATTTCCGTTTCACAAGATCAGTGGCGACGCGCCATTCTGCTATTCCTGCCACTGGCGTTCGCCATTGTGGTAGCTACCTATTCCTGGCGCCTCAATGTGCAGCTGGCGACCGACCACGCCCAGGTAACCCGCTCCTACGCCATCACTGCGAGTCTCGAGGCGTTGATGAGTCGCACCACCGATGGCGAGACCGGAGAGCGCGGATTTCTGATCACCGGCAACGAGACCTACCTTGAGCCTTACGTTTTGTTCACCTCTACGATTGAAAATATATATACCAATCTGGTGGCCCTCACCGCCGACGATGCTATTCAACGTCCGCAGATCGTCCTGTTGCGCACATTGCTGGATGCGCGCAAACAGGAGCTGGCACGCATTATCCAGCTACGGCGCGACAGTGGATTTGACGTTGCGCGATCTTCGGTCAGCTTCGATCGCGGCAAAGATATACACGACCGTATTCGCGAGGCGGTGAGAATACTCAGCATCCGGGAATGGGATACGATTCATCGACTCGATGCGAGTATAGCCAGGGCGACGCAGCATTCGACGGGGGCGATGGTCCTGGTAGCCCTGGCCGTCGCGATGCTGGGGTTCGCCATTTATCTGGCCGGCTTGCTGGGCAGTATAAGAACCAGCGCGGTGGAGGCCGCGAAAGCAATTGCAGAGACTGAAAAGGAGCGCCTGCAGGCGGAACTGGCCGCGAACTTCGAGCTGCTGGCACGCGTGGGCGAGATGGCAAAGATGGGTGGCTGGGAGGTGGACAACGCCACCAAGCGACTCAAGTTTTCGCGCGAACTGTATCGCATTCACGAGCTGGACCCGGCCGACACCCCGGATCTCTCCCGGGCGCTGGATTTTTATCCGCCGGACGCGCGGTCGGTCATTGCGGCAACTGTCGACGTGGCCTGCAAAACCGGCGGCTCGTGGGATCTGGAGCTGCCGTTCATCACCGCCAAGGGGCGCCATATCTGGGTGCGCACGATCGGGGTGGCGGTGGTGGAAGATGGGGTCATCGTCAAGCTCGAGGGATCATTTCAGGATATTACCGACCGCAAACGGGCCGACGAAACGTTGAAACTGCTGACGGCGCAACTGGTGCTGGCACGCGATCGGGCAGAAGCCGGCAGCAAGGCCAAGAGTCAGTTTCTGGCCAACATGAGTCACGAGATTCGCACGCCGATGAATGCCATCCTCGGCATGCTGCAGCTGTTGTCACAAACCGAGCTGGCACGGCGCCAGCATGACTACGTCGAGAAGACGCAGTCCGCTGCGACGTCGCTGTTGAGCATCCTCAACGACATACTGGATTTTTCCAAGATCGACGCCGGCAAGATGACGCTGGATCTGCGCTCGTTTTCGCTCGACGACCTGCTGCGGTACCTGTCCGTGATCCTGTCAAATACCATCGGCAGGAAGGACATCGAAGCCGTGGTCGACGTCGACAACCGCCTGCCGCTCGATATCGTTGGCGATTCACTGCGCTTGCAGCAGGTGCTGACCAACCTCACCAGCAACGCAGTGAAATTCACCGAACAGGGCGAGATCGTGCTGTCGCTGAAACCGATACGAATGAGCGAATCCACGGTCGATATCGAATTCTCCGTGCGCGACAGCGGCATTGGCATCGCGCCAGAAAATATGCAGCACATCTTCGAGGGCTTTTCGCAAGCCGAGACGTCCACGGCCAGGCGCTTTGGGGGCACGGGCCTTGGCCTGGCGATCAGCCGGCGACTGGTGCAGCTGATGGGAGGCGAGCTGAAGCTAGAGAGCGAGCTTGGTGTAGGCAGCCGGTTCTTTTTCTCGCTCTCCTTCCAGCGTTCCGCCACCGACGCGGTTGTGAAGGACAGATACGCGGCATTAGCGAATCACGGCATGACACGAGATCAACCGTTGCGGGTACTGGTCGTCGATGACAACCAGGCGGCACGCGAGGTGATGCAATCGATGGTAGAGGCATTGGGCTGGCATTGCGATGTCCTCGACAGTGGACGTGAAGCGCTGGTGAGGTTGGAGCGTTGTGTTGAGCTGAAGACTCCTTACGATGTCGTGTTCATGGACTGGAATATGCCGGACATGGACGGTTGGAAGACGGCGCAGCGGATTCGTGCGGCGCACAGCGCACAGAAGGCACCGATCATCATCATGATCTCAGCGTATGGACGCGAAGCACTGGTCGAGCGTCTGCGGGCCGAACCAACGGTGCTGGACGGATTCCTGGTAAAGCCGGTGACCGCATCGATGATGTTCGATGCAGTGGCGGACGCGAGGGCCGGGACCGCACGAGTGAACGCAGTATCGCTGCGGCGACGAGCGACCAGGCGTCTGACGGGGCTGCGCTTGCTGGTGGTGGAAGACAACCCGCTGAACCAGCAGGTGGCGCTCGAGCTGCTGTCCAACGAGGGCGCTCAGGTCACTGTCGCCAGCACCGGCCGGGCCGGTGTAACGGCCGCGCTGTCCGCCATGCCGGCATTCGATGTGGTGCTGATGGACATTCAAATGCCCGACATCGACGGCTATGCGGCAACCGCCGCGATTCGACAGCATGATTCGATGCGTTCGTTGCCAATCATCGCGATGACCGCCAACGTCATGAGCGAGGACAAATCCGCCTGTCTGGCTGCCGGCATGAACGACCATGTCGGTAAACCGATCGACCTGGATGCGCTGGTGATCACCATTCTGCGGCACTGTCCGCGCATCAGTGGCTATGGGGGCACGGCATCGCTGCGCACCATCAGCGAGGCTCTGCGCAGCCCACCGACGTCGTCGGCCGCAAGTGTCAATCATGACTTCGACCAGGCGTTGCACCAGATCGGGGGCAATAAGGCGCTGTTTGTGAGTATGAGCGGCATGTTCGTGGACGCTGCGGGCAGCCTGGCCGGCGAGCTGCAGCGCCATGTGCTGGCGGGGGAGAACGACGCCGCCGCACGCCTGTTACACACCTTGCAGGGCACCGCCGGCGCTGTGGGAGCAACGCGGCTCGCGGACTACGCGCTGCAGATCAAAAAGCAATTGCACAATACGGCCAGTGTTGATTCGCCGCCGTTTTCGGCCGACGAGTTCGACGCCTTCATCCGGCAGAGCTGCAATGCGTTACTCGCCTATGCCGAAACACTCAAGACGAGTTCCTCAACGACGCTGGAACGGCCTTCGGGGCTGGACAAGCCAGCGATCGGGAAAGTGCTCGATGAACTCGAGCTACTGATGCGCGATAGGAATATGCGGGCGCTGAATATCTTCGAACAGCTCAGGATCACGCTCGGACCGACATTCGGGAACAGGCTGATGCCATTGGAACAGGCGATGAACGATCTGGATTTCCCATTGTCGCTGGAATGCAGCAGCACCCTGCGGACATCGCTGATATGACGCCCGGCACGGTCGAGGATTTGCTCGGGACGCCGGAAGCGCGGCCGCGGTTACTGATCGTCGATGACCAGCCGCTCAATATCCGCCTGTTGAATCAGGTGTTCCAAGCACAATGCGAGGTATTTGTCGCCACCAGCGGCGTGGACGCGCTGGCCTTCTGTGAGACCCAGCTGCCGGATCTGATTCTACTCGACGTGGTGATGCCGGGACTCGACGGTTACGAGGTGTGCCGCCGGCTCAAACGCGATGCGCGAACCCGGGAAATTCCCGTGGTCTTCGTCACCTCGCAAAGCGATGCGGCGGAAGAGGAAGAGGGTTTGGCCGCAGGGGCGGTGGATTTCATTGCGAAGTCCGCCAGCGCCAATGTGATGCGGGCGCGGATTAATACACTGATGACCCTGAAGCGGCAGACCGACCTGCTGCGCTCGATGGCGCGCATCGATGGCCTGACGGGTCTGCCCAATCGTCGTCATTTCGACGAGAAGCTGGATGCCGAATGGCGTCGCTGCGGTCGGTCGGCGACGCCACTGGCTCTGATACTGATCGACATCGACCATTTCAAACTATTCAACGACTGCTATGGCCATCCGGCAGGAGACGCGTGCCTGCAGCGAGTCGCGGCGTGCCTGAAGGGGGAGTTCACGCGCTCGCATGACCTGGTGGCGAGGTATGGCGGCGAGGAATTCGTGTGTGTCCTGCCGGAGACACCGCTGGCGGGCGCGCAGGCTAAGGCGCATTCGCTCGAAGGCGCGATCCGCGCCCTGAGTATTGCGCACGAGAAGAGCGAAGTACCGGGCGGGGTGGTGACCATCAGCCTGGGCGTCGCAGTAGCGGTGCCCATCGCCGGCGAGGATTGCGCGACTCTGATTCTTGACGCCGATCGATCGCTGTATCTGGCCAAGGGCGCCGGTCGCGGGCAGGTCAAGACCTTGCATGCCTAGGGGTTCGCGGCGTCACGGCAGCGATCAGCCGGGCCCACCCCAGCGGCCGATGGTCTTGATCTGTTCGATGTGCGCAAGAAACAGCGGCTGAGGCGGCGCGGAATTCGGCCCGGCAAGTGCGGCTGGGGCCACCGCGTCGATTCCGGCTCGCGTGTCGGGGTCTGCGGCCGCCTGCGCGAGTCCTTCAGGATCCACCCAGGCCACCTCGCCTGAGAGGATCTTCAGATAGATACGACCGCCGCGCTGGTCGGCGAAGCAGATTTCGCGGAATCTGTCGACGCAATCCCTGAGGAAAGCGGTGTTGCGCTCGGGGAGCAGAAGCTCCTGATTGCCGAACAGCTCTGCGGGCGAGGCGGCGCCGATGTTGACCTTTCGATAGCGCTCCACATCCAGCAGGCATTTAACGTCGAGCACGTTCATGACGTCATTCCATCCAAACGCGACCGTGCGCGGGTGCTCGCCCTGCGGCACGCCGTTGTCGAGAAACTCGAAATGCAGCTGCTTGTCGCGCCGCTGAACCCAGGTAAAGAACAGCTGCGGAATTCCGCTGTATGCCTCGACCGAGTGAGCGAGCGTATCGTCGACCGCTTTGTAGCGACCTACCGCAAGTCCGCGGTTCCACGCGCGCTCGACCAGCGCGGCCGGCGGAGTGATGACGCAGAACAGATAGACGATCTGACCGAATCGCGTCAGCAGGTTACTGCCAGCCTCGTTGGAATCGGGTGCAAAGCTGTCAAAACGGAATCGATCGATCAGCAGATGCGAGATGCGACCGAGCTGCGCCTTGCGCGCCATGTACCGATCGAGCTTCTGGTCCACGATGCGCAGTTCCTCGCCGGTGAATGCACCCCCGTATTTGTAGGCGGCGCCGAGCGTGCCGTAGTCCAGGAGCAGCTTGCGCCAGATGTCGGGGCTGATCAGGGCAAATTCACTCCAGGCGACGCCGATGCGTCCGGCCAGCGCCTTCTGCAGCGGCCGGATCGTACTCTTGCCGGCGGCCGACGGCCCCTTGATGTTCATCACTACCGGCTGTTCCTGCTGCGGCAGCAACCGGTAGCCCTCCGTCTGCGCAGCGGCGGCCAGCCAGGGATCCAGCAGCTGCCCAATGGCGTCGCTCGCCAGCTCGTTGGTCGCCATGTCGGTGGCCAGCCCGTCGATCATTTCCCGGCCGAGCCAGATCCTGCCGTGCTTGATGAGCAGCGCCGAGACCACCCGTGCCAGAACTCGTGTTGTGGTGGCCTCGATGGCCTCGACAGAGGAGCGCGACCGGGCTTCCCATTCCGCCACCAGCGTTTCCGCCTGGATGCCCGCCGCCTCTGACGATGGCGCTGCGGCCCGTGCGCGGCCAAAGCGCGAAAACAGGCCAGGCCTCGGCGCTCGCGCCGTAGCGCCGGCGGTTTCCCCGGTGGGCGGCAGGAGGCGGGCCAACTCACATTCAATGGCCGTAGCGGCCGCCATCCGCACCGCGTCGTAGGTGGCTGTGATCGCTGCCATTCGCGGTTCAATGTGGCGCTCGAATAGTGCGCGGGTCATGCGCCGGAAGTTAATCCCCAGATCCTCGATTTTATCGCCGTCGGGTACGGAGAAGTCCGCAGTCACGCGAATCAGAAGTTCGTGCAGCGCCAGGCGCGAAGGTCGGACCGCGACGATCTCCGCGGCCCCGAGACCAATGAGGTCGGCTAGCTCGGAAGCCGTGGCGAGGCTGGTGAAGACGTAGTCCGACCGGAAGATCGTGCACAGGTGCAGCAGGGCATCCGGCACGCTGGATGATATTCCGGGATTCCAGGGGCCGAATCGGCTCCCGTCACTGTCGGACTCGGGTGCGGGCATGCTCGCATGATAAACCGGCGCAGCCCGATATACGCGTCATGGAGTGAAGGCGTAGACCAGATTCAATGTGGTCAGCGTGTTGACCTTCTTCAGTCCGGCCGGCGGCTGGGTATTTTCCAGAAACGTAAACCCGACGCTGATCGCGAGCGTCTTCGACATGTTGACCACCAGCGCCAGATCGTTCTCCAATGACGTATTACCCGAGCCGGACTCGGCCAGGAACTTGTCGCTGAGTTTGGTGATGGTGTTAAAGGTGTGAGTGAAGTCGAAGCCGGCGGTGCCGATGACGTTGCCGGTGGACTCCTCGGGCGTGCGCGCGATGACGGCGCCGCTGGCATCCATCGTCAGCAGTTCCGGGCGCAGCCGACGGTAGCCGGCGCCGATCTGCGCCGTGAGTTTGTTGGTCGCCGTGTCGAGAAATTTGTAGCCGGCGCCCGTGGTCGCGCTGACCTGGTATTGAAATCCGCTGAACAAGTCCTCCATGAGATGCAGCGCGCCGAAGCAAAAGGCGCGCTGCGTAAACTGGTAATCGGATTGAAGCAGCGCCGCCCAGCGCTCCGCCGAGGTGATTTCAGCGCTGCGTCCGTATAGCGCCTCCAGGTGCATCGAGTGCTTCCAGTCTCCCACCACGTCACCCAGGTCGATCTTGGCGTTGGCGACGTCGGTATCGGTATTGCCGCGCGCCATCACATAGCCGGCCTGGCCCTTGCCGGACCAGCCCTGCGCCGGCGGCGGCGGTGGCGGCGGGGGCGGGGGCGGGGCCGGTGCGTCATCGGCGCACACCGTGGCCGCAGCAGCGAGCAAGGCGATGGCTGCGGCCGGCGCCCGAGGTCGAATCATATGCAGCTCCAGGGAAGGGTGGCGTGCCCGAGGCACGATACAGCCTGCGAGCTGCATTGTCCGGCCTGCTTTGCATCACGCGCTTGTAAAAAGTCGCATCGGGTGCAAAGACTCGTGCTCGTGGCGTGCCGATGTCACCTGCCGCCGCGGCGATGCCGTAGAATTTGCCACAACGCCCGCGCAGACGAGCTGATAACGACCGCTGCCTCGCGTCGGCGCGCTGTCAGAAAAAATCGGATCGGAGGGAACATGAGCGTCGAGCCAGCCATTCCGCAGCATCTGCGTTGCCCGCGAACTCAGGCCTCTCGCATGCCAGCCGGATTCGAGGCGCCATATCCGGCCTGGATGGCGCGCTTCGATCAGGGCGCGCCGCCGCTGATCATGGCCTATTTCGGAGTCCAGCATCCGGTGACGTTGCCGTCCGAGGCACTCGCGCCAATCAAGGCAATGCTACCGGCGCATCCCGCGCCGCCCCACTGGATCGAAGCGCAGTGCCGGGATGGCGCCGACTTCGATACCAGGCTCATCATCGCCTACTGGCAGGACGCCACGAGCTTCGTCGCATGGCGGCAGGCCAGTGGTTTCGACGCGTGGTGGGCAGACCCGGCCCGCGAGACCGAGCCGCTGGGCCGGTTCATGGAAGTCTTAGCGCCCCCCATGGACAGGCTCGAGATCGCCTACTCGCCTCCGCACTTGCCGCAGGGCGCGGGCAACCTGCAGAGCCGGGTGAGCCCCTGTCCGGTCGCGGAGCATGCGTACTGGGGTAGCGCTCGCGATCGAATTCCCGCCGCGCAGACTGATCCGCTGGACAACAGCGCAGGCACGCTCGCCCTGACTCGCAACGGGGCACGCTTGCGGGTGGAACCAGGACGCAACGTCTGCATGATCCGCTCAGGTCAAGACTGGTCCGACACCAGGGATGAGGAGCGAGCAACCTATCTGGGCCGAGTGCGGCCAAAGCTGATTGACGGCATGACCTATCTGCGCGATGAGGGTCTGGCGATTGGCTGCTTTTTGTGCCGCTTCATGCAGGTGCTGGACGGCGCCGGCGCTGCCACCGAGAAAACCTTCGGCCAGGCGTATTTCCGCAGCCTCGGCGCCCTCGAGCATTGGGCCGAACATCATCCGACGCACCTCGCCATATTCGGCACCTTCATGCACGAGATGGCGCCCCTCGGTGACGCGATGCAGCTACGCCTCTGGCACGAAGTAATGGTCTTGCCGGCGGAGGCGCAAAGCTTCGAGTACATCAACTGTCATGATCGAACCGGACTCATGGGAGCTGCCGGCCTGTAGCGGGATGCTCTTCACTTGCGCAGCATCGGTGCGCCTTCGTGGCTGACCAATAGATCGTGCATGTCATTCGCATGCTCTTCCTCCTGAGCGAGGATGCGCTCGAGCACGACGCGCGTCGTTGGGTCTTTGTCGCCGAAGTATCGAATCAAGTCCCGATACGTCTCCACTGCGATCCGTTCGGCGACCAGGTTCTCTTCGATCATGTCGATCAGGTTGGTGCCTTCGACGTACTCCGTGGTTGCTCGCGATGCCAACCCTTCCGGGTTCAGGTTGGGCTTGCCGCCCAGCTGGTTAATGCGCTCGCACAGCAGGCCGAGGTGCTCGAGCTCCTCTTTTGCGTGTTGAGCAAACTCTTCCTTCACCGCATCGCTGGAAATGCCGGTCGCGCAGGTGGCATGGAACTGATAGCGCAGGACACACACCACTTCGGTGGCGACTGCCTGATTCAGCAAGGCAATTGCATCTTCGACTTTGCCCTGGTAATTCAGCGTTACCGCGCCCTGAACCAGATGTTTCCTCGCCTCGCGGCGTATTTTCTTGACGTCGCTTAAGAACTTCTTTGGCTTACTCATTCATCTCTCCCAGTAGGCTTCACGGTGGTGGTCGTGAAAATTTATGATCAAACTGATGGCGCTACGCCGTTGCCGACGAGTTAGCGGTTGCCGGTGGTATCGCGTTCCTTGAGCTCCGACACGGTGTGCGTTGCCTCCGGCAGCGCCTCGAGTCTTTCGCGCGGAATGGGTGCGCCGTTCGTGTCCGAGAAACCGTAGGTCCCATCCGCGATCTTCTGCAGGGCGCGCTCAATGCGCGTCAGGCGTTGCATGCTACGTTCGACCGCCGTGCCGTCGAGTTCCAGCATCGCAAGCTTCTGCGCGTCGTCCTCGGATTCGTGTGCTTCGCCGAGGGATTGCGTGCGGATCTGGGCCTCCTCTGTTTCCCCGGTCTGAGTGGTACGCAGCAGCTCGTCGCGAAGCCTTGTCAAGCGATGACGCTGTTGTTCGATAAAGGCCTGATCCAATTTCGGCGTTGATTTGTTCACAATGGCTCCCGGTGTCTGGGCCGCGGCGTTTGGCTCAATAGTACGCATGAAGGCGAGTCACGCCTAGCCGTGCGTGCGCTGCCCCCAAGGGGGCGTCGAACAGCCTGCTGGCAGGGATAGCGCGCCTCAATGGAGATGTCATGTTTTTCGGCATAACATAGGCCACTTTCGCTTCGCCGGCCCGTTTTCATGCTCGGCAATGCTGCCAGCGAGCTGGGTGATCTCGGCGCCGCGGTACGCCATTTCGTGCGAGCGCGCGATCTTCACAAGGACTAGACCATGGCGCAAGACTCAGGCGGATTGACCGGCCCCGATCTCACGAAAGGCATCGCTGCGGCTGACCTTGCCGACGCCGGCAAGCTCCTCGGACGAGTGGGTGATGACCAGGTTCTGCTGGTGCGCTGCGGTGCTGAAGTGTTTGCGATCGCTG
>Ga0302326_10004425_pt1 | contig 32545 bp, 32 predicted proteins | sample Palsa_T0_3_FD_202264 | JGI IMG/M metagenome (GOLD analysis project Ga0302326, IMG submission 202264) | Peat permafrost microbial communities from Stordalen Mire near Abisko, Sweden - Palsa_T0_3 | ecosystem: Environmental > Terrestrial > Soil > Palsa > Peat permafrost | place: Sweden: Abisko...
ACATGGGCGTCGCCGGCATGACCCTCACCGAGGCACAGGGCTTCGGGCGCCAACGCGGACATACCGAGAACTACCGCGGCGCCGAGTATCAGGTCGACTTCGTGCCCAAGCTCCGCCTCGAGGTGCTTGTCGAGGACGACCGGGCCGAGGCGGTCGTCGACGCCATCGTCTCCTCCGCCGTCACCGGCAAGATCGGCGACGGCAAGGTCTGGGTCGTGCCGGCCGAGACGGTGGTGCGGGTCCGCACCGGAGAGCGCGGGTCCGACGCCATCTGAGCTCCGGCGCCGAGCCGGACAAACAAGCACGTCGGAGGGGTCGAGGGTACTGTTTGCGCCATGAGCGGCGACAAATTCGACCTGTCCAAGATCTGGCTCTTCTCCACCTCGTCGGCCAAGGACCTGCGCACGATCAAGCGCGCGCTCGAGGAGGTGAAGGTGCCACCCGGCCGCATGCTGTGCGAGCAGGGCACCATCGGGCGTGAGTTCTTTCTCATCGTGAGCGGGGAGGCAGCCGTGCGGCGCAACAACCGCAAGGTGGCCACACTCGGACCGGGCCAGTACTTCGGCGAAATGGCGTTGCTCGACCGCCGACCGCGCTCGGCCACGGTGACGTCGGAGACGGACATGACATTGCTCGTCCTCGGCCAGCGCCAGTTCAACGGGGTGCTCGATGCGGTGCCTGCGTTGTCGCGCAAGATGCTGGCGGCCATGGCCACCCGTCTGCGGGAAGCCGACGAGAAGGCGATGGCTGCCATTTAGGCCAGCTCGCCGCGGCGATGCCGAACAAGCATTGCATGGCTTTGAGCTGGCAGTTCGCTCCGGGTATCCGCGTCTCTCTCCATCGGCGCTGCGAAAATGCCCGTGTCCACTTCCTCGCCTGGACACAGGAGGTCACACCCATGCTGGACGTCAGAAAACTCGTGGCCGAGTTCCTCGGGACACTCATACTCGTCGTCGTCGCGGTCGGCGTCGCCACCGAGTCCTTCGGCTTCAAGCTCTTCGGCGGCACGTTCAACGTCGCGACCGGCATCGGACTCAACGGGAGTATCGCCGCCGGCGTCGTGGCCACAGCGCTCGCCTTCGGATTGGTGCTCGTCGCACTCGTCTACGCCATCGGGCCGATCTCGGGCTGCCACGTCAACCCGGCTGTGACCCTCGGCTTCATCGCCACGGGGCGCATGAAACTGCAGGAGGGTGTGGCCTACATCGCGGCGCAGGTCGTCGGCGGCATCGCCGGAGCCTTCCTCCTCTACTGGATGTTCACCACGTCACCGATCTACTCCAAGTCCGTCCAGGGCCTGGGGACGGACGGCTACGGCAGCAAGTCGATCCTGCACGTCAGCGAGGGGGGCGCCTTCCTCATCGAGGTCGTGCTGACGACGATCTTCGTCTCGGTGGTGCTGTTCGCCACCCACAAGGCGGCCATTCAGGGCGCAGCCGGCGTGGCCATCGGCTTCGCACTGGTGATCGTGCACCTGATCGGCATTCCGCTCACCGGCACCTCGGTCAACCCCGCCCGCAGTCTCGGGCCGGCCCTCGTCGTGGGCGGCACCGCGCTGAGCCAGGTCTGGGTCTTCCTGGTGGCCCCGCTCGTGGGCGCGCTGGTGGCGGCGTTGATCCACCTCGTCCTGGCCGACCGGTCCAAGGACGAGGTCGTCGTCTAAGGAGCGATCGCGGGATCGTCCCGCTACGGTCGGTTCCATGGAATTGACCGATGCCCTCGCCTTCGCCCGCACCCGTAAGCAGGGAGTGCTGGCCACCATCCGCTCCAACGGGCGCCCGCAGCTCTCCAACATCGCGTACGTGCCCGACGAAGGCGACACGTTCCTGATCTCCATCACCGACGACCGCGCCAAGACGGCCAACCTGCGGCGCGACCCGCGGGCCTCGCTCTACGTCCTGGGCGACAACTTCTACCAGTACGTGGTGATCGAGGCGGCCGCCGAGCTCTCGCCGGTGGCGGCCGACCCGCACGACAGCACTGTCGAGGCCCTCATCCGGTACTACGAGGCGGCCTCGGGGGCGCACCCCGATTGGGACGAATACCGTGCGGCGATGATCGCCGACAAGCGGCTCGCCCTCACGTTGCGACCAGAGCGCGCCTACGGGATCCTCGGCGCGAACTGACGCGCCGGTCGATCATGGCCTGCGCTACGGGCAGGTCGTCCCGACGCGCTTGGCCTGGGCCCTGATGCCGGCCTGCACGGGGGCGGCGGCGGCCTTCGCTGACGTGACCGTGCCCTGGTAGACGCCGGAGCCGAAGGCACAGTCGCCGGCCGACCAGTAGGCGTTGGCCGAGCCGCCGGCCCCACCGGTGACGGTGACACCCTTCGCTCCCGCAACACCGGCGACGCTGAAGGGCTTCGACGCGGCCTGTCCTTGCTTGGCCACCTGCAGGAACAGCGCCGCTCCCGCCTGGGCGCCGGCCGGGTTGGTGAACTGCATGACCAGGGAGATGCCCTCATTGCTGCCCTTACCGGTCGTGTTCTCCTCGACGGCCTTGACAAAACCGGCCTTTCGCAGCGTCCCGGCGAAGCTCTTGCTCTCGCTCTTGGTGAGGGACCCGCTCGCGATCAACCCCGACGGGGACGTGATGGTGCTGGGCCGGCCACTCACTGCGAATCCAGGCTCCTCATAGGACTTGAGCAAGAACTGCGACAACGGAGAGGCGGTGGCCGCTCCGGCCGGGCCGTCGCTGAAGAGGGACGGCAGAGCGAGACCGAGACCGGCCAGCACGAGCAGGCCGCGCGCACGGGCGCCGCGGCGGGGCCACGGTGCGAACGCTCGCCCGGCCTCCCCGCCGCCCGCGACTCTGGTCAAGTGGACGCTGCCGGCTGGCCGGCCGCTGTGGTCTGGCCCAGCGACTCCTCCACCAGCTGGGAGAGATCGAGCACGCGCACGTCGTCCTGCCTGTCGTGGGCGCGCACCGCGTCGTCGAGCATGATCATGCAGTAGGGGCAGGCCGTGGAGACGACGTCGGCACCCGTCCCGAGCGCCTCGTCGGTGCGCTCCATGTTGATCCGCTTGCCGGTGTTCTCCTCCAGCCACATGCGGGCTCCGCCGGCGCCGCAGCAGAAGCCGCGCTCCTTGCAGCGGCGCATCTCGATCTGTTCGACGCCCGGGATGGCGCTGAGCACCGTGCGTGGCTCCTCGATAATGCGGTTGTGCCGGCCCAGATAGCAGGGGTCGTGGTAGGTGACCTTGCCCGAGTATCCCGAGCCGGGCGTCAGTTTGCCGGAGCGCACGAGGTGCTCCAACAGCTCGGCGTGGTGGATGACCTCGTAGTTCCCCCCGAGGGCGGGGTACTCGTTCTTGATGGTGTTGAAGCAGTGCGGGCAGCTGGCGATGATCTTCTTTACGCCCGCCTCGTCGAGGGTGGCGATATTCATCTTCGTCTGCTCCTGGTACAAGTATTCGTTGCCGAGACGCCGCACCGGGTCGCCGGTGCAGGACTCCCTGGGACCGAGAATGCCGAAGGTCACCCCGGCCCGGTGCAGCATGCGCGCCGTGGCTTGGACGCCCTTGCGGGCCCGCTCGTCGAGTGCACCGGCACACCCGACCCAGTACAGGTACTCGATATCGTCGGGGATGGTGCCGGTGATGACCGGGATCTCGAAGTCGAGGCTCTCGGTCCACTCCGTGCGCTTGTTCTGCCCCAGTCCCCAGGGGTCGCCCTGGTTCTCGACGTTGCGCAGCATGAGGCCGGCCTCGGAAGGGAACTCGGACTCCATGAGCACCTGGTAGCGACGCATGTCGACGATGGCGTCGATGTGCTCGATGTCGACGGGGCACTCGTTGACGCAGGCACCGCATGTCGTGCACGCCCACAGCACCTCGGGATCGATCACGTTGGGCACCAGGGCCGTCTGCTCGCCCTCGCCGGTGAGAAGAGGCGTGGCCGAGGCGAACATGTTGTCCCGCAAGCCCATGATGAGCAGCTTCGGTGAGAGCGGCTTGTCCGTCGTCCAAGCCGGGCAGGCGGACTGGCAGCGCCCGCACTCGGTACAGGTCGAGAAGTCGAGCATCTGCTTCCAGGTGAAGTGGCCGATCTCGCCGACGCCGAACACGGTGTCCTCGTCGACGTTCTCCATGTCCATGTCGGGCGTGCTGTAGAGGCCGCCGAGGGCCCGAGGGCGACGCGAGAAGGCGATGTTGATCGGCGCGAAGAAGATGTGCAGGTGCTTGGAGTACGAGACGAAGACGATGAAGCCAGAGATGATGGCGATGTTGAGCAGCAGGAAGACGGTCACCAGCACCGAGTTCGTGCCGGCCCCCAGCGGGGCCAGCGCCTTGGCCACGGCGTGGGAGGCGAAGGCGCCCCAGCCGTACGGAAACTGGGTCGGGTCGGTGTTGACCTGAGCCCCGCGGTACAGGAGCAGGGTGATCATGACGCCGGCGATCATGAGCAGGGTGATCCAGGCGGCATCGAGGTGGGATCCGAAGAAGCGGGACTTGCGCTCGAGCCTGCTCGGGGCGTTCTTCAAGCGGATGATGGAGAAGGTGATGAGTGCGAGGAGGACGGCCACGGTGAAGAAGTCCTCAATGAAGCCCACCCAGTTCCAGGTGCCGATGCCCGGAATGTGGAAGTACTTGTTGAAGAGGTCGCCGTAGGCCTCAATGATCGTGAGCAGCAAAATGGTGAAGCCCCACATGGTGAAAAAGTGGGCCAGTCCGGGGACGGTCCATTGCAGGAGCTTGCGCTGTCCGGCCACCTCGACGGTCTCGGCCTCCACCTTGCGGCTGATCGACCCTCGGGCCCGGTTGGGGTCCTTCTTCCCGGACCGGATGAGCTTGGACAGCCAGTGGAACCGGCGCCCGGCGATGCCGAAGCCGATCACTGTGACAGCAAGACCGATGATGATTCTGACCGGCACGAATGCTCCTCGCCTATCTCAGATGGTCAAAAGGGAACGGTGGCGGAGTGCGAGCGCCACCTGGGATTTCGATGCGGCCCAGAGGATAGTGGGGCCACCACATCAGGGCGTACTTGGGGGTCGAACCGTTCGGCCCTTCCCCTCGGCGACGCCCGTTGGATGCCCGAGGAAAGCCGTCCTGAAACCCTCAGGTCCCGGCCCACCGGGATCTTCACCCGTTGGTCCCCAGCGCCTTCGTCGGCCGGCTGTCTGCGTTTCCCCAGCGTGTAGATTTGCCGGGTTCTCGCGGGCGTAGTTCAGAGGCAGAACATCAGCTTCCCAAGCTGAGAACGCGGGTTCGATTCCCGTCGCCCGCTCTCGCACAACTCCGCAGGTCGAACCCGATATTTGCGTTCCTCACGACCAAGGTTCGATGACGCGGAAGGTCCGTCGTGCCCCCCACGTGCCCCAGCGTGCCCCCGACGGACTCCCCGTCCTCAGCTACTCAAACTGGTTCTTCGGAATCTGGCGGGGTCTGCGACCTCACCGGACGACGATCGAACCGAGCACTCGCCAGTTCGGCTTGCCGGCGTAGAGCAGCGCTCGGATCCGGTAATTCTCGAAGTTGCGGAACCCGAAGCCGATCCGTTTGATTCGCTTGATCAGGTTGTTGAGGGCTTCGGTCGGACCGTTGGACACCCGGGCCAGATGGAAGTTGGCGATCTTTTCGAACCAGGCCTTCAGCGTGCGTCCGAGCCTTTGGATCTCGGGCGGCATGGTGCGGCGGCGACAGTGCGCCTCGAGCTCTCTGAGCATCTGAGTGGCTTGGTCAGGGTCGCGTGTTCGATAGAACTCGCGTAAGCGCTCCTTGACCCTGTAGGCGATGGCGACTTCGGCGCCGGGATCGCCCAGGGCGAGGAGTGACCACAAGCGCTCGGTTGCACCGGCGTCGAGGTGTTCCTCACCGCGCAGCAGGACGCGGCGAGCCCGATAGAGCGGGTCGTCCCGGCGTCCGCGGTGTCCGGTCTGCTCGGTCTGCACCCGTCGACGGACGGCGTCGAGGCTGCGATTGGCCAGCGAGATGACATGGAAGGGGTCGACCACCTGGGCCGCTTTGGGCAACATGACGCTGTAGACGGCCGCATAGGTGGCCGACATGTCGAGAGCCCCGAAGCGGATCCGCTCCTTCCAGGACTTGGGTTGTTTGTCGATCCAGCCCGCCACGTCGGTGTATTTGCGGGTCGGGAGGATCGGCGGTTTCAAGGGGTCACTGCAACGACTCAGTGAGTAGGCAACGCTTCGTTGCCCTGACCGAGGAGGTTGCAGATGGGGGCGCACTTGACGCTCGAACAGAAGCAGATGGCCCGGCGCTTGAGAGCCAAGGGCCTGACGGTCAACGCGATTGCCAAGGAACTTAACTGCGTTCATCGCACGATCTATGTCACGGTGAGGGAGAAGCAGGGACGCCCCGGCAAGGCAGCAGAGTGGGAGCCGGCTCCCGGTCGTCTGGGGGCCGAAGAGCGCGGGGACATCATGGTCGGGCTGGCCCGAGGAGAGTCGATGTCGGCGATTGCTCGCCAGCTCGGGCGATCTCCTTCGACCATCTGCCGTGAGGTGGCGGCCAATGGCGGGCCCGCTCACTATGGAGCCTGGAGGGCTCACTGCCGGGCCAGGGAGCAGGTCCGCCGGCCTAAGACCGCCAAGCTGAGCCATCCCGATCTGGCCGAGCAGGTGTGTACCTGGCTCGAGGAGTGGTGGTCACCACAGGAGATCACTGCTCGCTTGCGCATTGAGTTCGAAGACGATCCGATGATGCAGGTGAGCCACGAGACGATCTATCAGTCCCTCTTCGTCCAGGGTCGTGGTGAACTGCGTCGTGAACTGGCCCGTTGCCTGCGTTCTGGGCGCACCGCACGTCGGCCACAAGGCCGCTTGCACCGGGGAGGCAAGATCGTCGGCAAGGTCATGATTTCAGAGCGTCCGGCCGGGGCCGAGGACCGGGCAGTGCCTGGACACTGGGAAGGCGATCTCATCATGGGGTCTAATAATCGCACTGCGGTTGGCACTTTGGTGGAACGTTCCACGCGCTTCGTGCTGCTCTTGCACTTAGGCCAGGCCCACGATGCCAAAGCCGTTGACGACGCCATGCGTCGAGCCATTGCCACCTTGCCCGGAGAGCTCTTCCGCACCATCACCTGGGATCAGGGCGCCGAGATGGCGCGACACGCCAACTTCACAGTGGCCACCGGCATTCCCATTTACTTCTGCGATCCGCACTCACCTTGGCAGCGGGGCTCCAACGAGAACACCAACGGGCTGTTGCGCCAATACATGCCCAAAGGAACCGACCTGTCAGTGCACAGTGAAAGGGATTTGGCTGGCTTCGCCCGCTCCCTGAATAACCGCCCTCGTGCGACCCTCGGATTTATGAAACCATCTGAGAAGCTTGCCGAGCTCGTTGCGCACACCGGTTGAAACCGCCATCTCGATGATCTGGTGGTTCTCCACGTCGGCCACCGTCGTGGCGTAGTCGGTGTGGTTGCGTCTCGAGAGCTTGACGAAGGATGTCTCGTCGAGGCCGATGGCCGTGGTGCGGTTCAAACGCTTGCGATCGGCTTTGAGCAGGGCCTCGCCATAGGTGCACACCGCGTCGTTGACGGTGTGCCAGTCACAGGCCAGTTCGGCCGCCACTTCTGAGACCGTGCGGCCGCCTCCCACCTGGACCGTCGCCCACTTGGCCGCCCGCGTCGTCAACAGGCAACTCTTGGCCGCGATCCGATGATCCTCGAGCACCCAGGACCTCTTCGGGCACGCCGGGTTCACGCAGCGCAGCCGGTGCTTCTTCCACGACAGCGTCATTCTCGCGTCGACAGGACCAGCATCCCTGGGCCACACCGAGGCCGACTGCCACGGTTCGAGTCCGTTTGTTCCTCATTCGGGTATACCCGAATGCGGAACAAACGGGGTTCCCAATGGCGGCAGGGCGCGGACCCGGCCCGTCCACCTTCTCGCCAACAGCGGACTAAACGTGGACGCCGGCCTGCTGCGTACTTGGGGGCCAACAAGTCGAAGCCGTCGGCATTGAAATTGTGGATGAACTCTCTCACCCGATCCTCCGAGGTGAAGGCGATCTTGGCGATGGCCGGGACGTCCATGTGCTGAGTCGACCACAGCACAATCTGGCTCTTCGCCATCGCACCACCGAGTCGGGACCTCCGCCGGACGATCTGAAGGAGCTTGTTGCCCTCCTCGTTGGTGATCTCCCCAAACCTGCACGCACTCTGCCATGCACCACTTTGCGCGACCTGGTCCTCAAAGTGGTGGACTCGCCCCGTGAACGTTGCCGGTCACGGCCTTCTCATACCTCCACGCTCCGACCTATGAGCCTCCGAGACCTACCGCTAGAAACAATTGGGGTCAATTCGAACCGCAAGAGGGATCTCGACACCGAACAACTCCGAGGCGTTTTTCCAGGTGATCATCTCAATGGTGTCCTCGGACAGTCCTGCAAAACTGCGACGAAAAAGATTTTGTGAATCCGGCCAACTCGTGTCCATGTGTGGGTAGTCGACCTCGACCAGGATCTTAGTCGGTCCGATGACGTCAACCTGGCTAAAGCTCGATGGGTCGTCCAGCGCACAAAACCAGAAGTTGCGTCTCAGAGCCTCGGCGGGCTTGACATCGCAGCCGGTCCACGTTCCGAACAGATCGCTGTACTTGCCCGCGTGCTCGAGGCGATCGATCAATCCACTCACCCAACCGATCCCACCTTCAGAGAGACAGATCTTGATCGTGGGAAATCTCACCGGAATGAGCGAGTACAGGAAATCAACCGCAGTCTGCAGTGCCGAGAGGCCGAACAATATCGAGGTCACATCGGAAGGAGCGCCGGGTGCCGTGCTCGGCAGGGCTCCTCCGGAACCAACATGGAGACACACAACTGTCTCGGTCTCTGCGCAGGCCTGGAGGATGGGATCCCAGTGGCCGGAATAGATCGACGGCAATCCAAGGTGATGTGGCGCCTCGGGAAACGTGACAGCGCGAAACCCTCTTTCCGCGTTTCTCCGGATTTCCGCTGCACCGCGTTCTGGATCAAGCAGCCATGGCAACTGAACTGGTATTAGTCGATCCGGCTCCGTTGCACACCATTCCTCGAGGTGCCAATCGTTGTAGGCCTGAAACACGGCAAACGCTAGGTCCGCGTCCGAAGTCGTGAGCTGAAGCCGACCGCCCGCAAAGCCTGCCAGGTGGGAGGGAAAGTTCACGGATGCGTAAATCCCGTTGAGATCCATGTCCCGGATCCGTTCGCGCACATCCCAGGTGCCGCGGCGCATTTCATCAAAGCGCGTGGGGTCGTAACTCATTTCCTCAATCGGTCTGCCGGCAACCGCGGACAAACCCACCTGGGGTAGCACCTTTTCGTCGTAGAGCCACGCCTGTCCGCCGCTCTCGAGATCGATGACTCGTGGAGCACGAGCAATGTACTGCTGCGGGATGCGACCCTCGAAAGTCGACGGCGGCTCGACGACGTGATCGTCAACGGAGAAGATGGTGTAGGAACGCGTCCGCGGTTCGGGATCCGGAAGAAGCGTGCGCGTCTTCCGCCCACCAGCAAACCGCGCAGTTTGTTGCCACTTATCCATATCAAGCGTCATTTGCTGTCCTTATCTTTTCATTGTTCGGATAACGTCCTTCTCAGTGAGGCGGACGGCCTGTTGCCACTACGGGTGGGTTGCGACCTTTGAACACGAGAAGAAGACATTGCTCGACCGACTCGTGTCACATCGGGGCAGGCTTCGAGGTTGCGGACTTCCTCGATGAGATCGAAGATTTGCTCCGGCTCGAAGGCCGGGCTACAGCACTCGAGTATCTTCGCTTCGTGCTCAGCATCGGAGAGCGGATTCCCCGGATACCCCTTTGCCACGTCGACCCGGACCGTGTGGGTCTGTCCGTTCTTGAGCATCACCGACGTGATGGCGGGAAATACGTAGCCGGTTACTGGAATACTCGGTGAAATGACCAACCGGATGCGTGGCTCCAACGCCCTCACCTCTAGGGCCGCAAAGCGATCTTCGGAATATTGAGCCAATCCCGCGCGTCCATCGAGCAGGGCGACAGCGATGCTGTATTCCAGGCTCAGTTTTGCCTCAACCGCCGAGCGTGGTGTGTGCCAGGTGAGAATCTCCCCGGCGACCGAGCTGAGCTGTACTTCAACTGACTCAATGTCGGACGCGCCGAATCGATGCTTGGCCTTCAAGTCCAAAAGGCCGTCGATCGCTGCATGGATGGCGCCGCAACATGCGTGATTCTTGATCGCAATGCCCCACTCGAGCATCTCAGTCGGTTCGCTCGAAGACATCGCCTCGCAGAGGTCGCCAGCTCGGCCAGGTCCGAACATGTGGACGAAACCCAACGGACCGTCGATGACCGTGTCGTGGGCCTGCAAGCCCGCCTCAGCCAATTGGCCGGCCTGGACACCATGGAAGGCCGCCTGTCCTGCATGCAGGGGCTTCACCATCGATCCAAAACTGATGCGCAGGCCGCCGGCAGTCGACGCGGCGATGCCGAGGGCCATTGTCATCTCATCGGCCCCAAGACCCATAAGACGAGAGACGGCCACGGCCGCGCCGAGGCGCCCGATGGTGGAGGTGGCATGCCAACCAAGTTCGAAGTGCGCGGGAGCCAACACCCTCGAAATTCGACCCAGCACTTCATAGCCCGCGAGGTACGCGTCCAGTACCTCTATACCACTCGCGTGCCGCGCTTCCCCTATGCTCAAGAGGGCGGGAACGAGCACAGTGCTTGGGTGAATCATGCCGACGGCCATGTCATCGTAATGAAGCGCGTGGGTTGCGGTCCCATTTGCCAGCGCGGCGGCAGCGGCGCTCGCTCGCAACGACGTGCCCATGATCGAAGCGTCGTCACCCCCGGCGCCAGCCGCCCAATGAGCCATGATCATGGCCGACTCCGATGTCGATCCCGCGACCCCGCACGCAACGCTATCGAGGACTGACCGGACGACCAGTCCGGGCACCTCACCGGGTAGTTGTTCGAACCTCACGGATCGGCCAATTTCCACGATTGCCGCCATGATGCTGTATTCATCCATGGCTACTCGCTCCGTGAGATGGGCGGCACCGCGTCGCCCCAGGAAGTCGACCGACGCTTCGCGGTCTTGGATGGACGGGATGGCTGTCCGGTGCAGCGGGCCGCATAGACGTCGCCGTGCCCAACCAAGCGGGACCGCACGGCACCGGCGGAATACCTGGGGACAGGCGAGGGGACCATGTCATCCAACGCTCACGTCAGAACTTCCCGTCCGTACCGCATTGAACGTTGGCAACCCCATCCGGCTGTCACGAGCCACTCCTGTCTCACCTCGCATTATTCAGCGTAAAACATAACTGCAGCTCAAAGTGCGTTTCTTAGCGACGCCAGACAATCATATCAGTTGTATGCAGCACGCATCTATTTAGTTGTCTGCAACCCTCGCCGCGCCGGGGACCGAATGACTCTCTCGAGAGCGGACACGGTTTCGTCCATCCTTCACTCGCCGACTCGCCCATCAGCTGCACCGCGTGAACCACTCGGGTTGAGCACACGAATTGGCCTCCCTACGCAAAACGCATGCACGTCCTCCACCAGTTCTGGAACATGCGCGTCAAAGAACTCATCCGTGGCGTAGCCGACGTGTGGAGTCAACACGGTGGTCGGCAGATGCCGGAAAGGGTGTTCTTCAGCGAGCGGTTCGCTCAAGAACACATCCAGACCGGCACCGGCGATTCTGTGCTCACGAAGCGCATCTACAAGGGCCACTTCATCGACGATCGCTCCTCTGGAGGTATTGATCAAGATCGACGTTGGCTTCATCCTCCGAAGATCTTCTGCGTTCACGTAACCGCGGGATCGCGTGCTGAGTCGTACGTGAACCGAGACCACGTCTGACTCACCAAACAGCCTGTCTCGCGAGACAGCGGTCGCTCCGAGCATTTCGGCCTCTTTCTCCCTCAGGTGAGTGCTCCAGGCATGTACTCGCATGCCGAAAGCCCTTGCGATGGGAACCATCCGAGATCCAGATTTCCCAAGACCGACGATTCCGATCGCCTTGCCGCCAAGTCCTCGACCGGGATAAGGGTTCCACGAACCCCGTCGTAGAGCGAGATCCGCTGCGGGTATGCGGCGCAGCACCGCGAAGATCAAGCCCCAAGCGAGTTCGACGGTCGAAGGAGTGCCGGCGCGGCTGTTCGTTCCACAGACAAGAACGCCCCGTCGACTCGCTGCATCGATGTCGATCACCGTGTTGTCGAGTCGAGTGCCCTGCGTAAGGATCAACTCCAGTCGTGGCAGTTGCTCCATGACGCTGGCCGTCATTGGCGTGCGTTCCCGCGTGAGAACGACACCTTGATATCCCTTGAGCTTCTCGACGAGCTCTTCTTCGCCGGAAAGATGGCTCTCGAACGAGCGGACCTGCACCCTTGCCTCAAGACGTCGCCATGCGGGATGAACGCCGATCGCCCGTCCATAATCATCCAGCGCCGCGATGCAGAACCTGTCGGCTGGCCGGACTCCCCTAACCGGCGCGTCCATCGCCCAACCGCTCGAGCGCACATCTATCAGTCATTGCTTCGTACTCCCACAGCGTCAACCCTCGATCCCGTAGCAGTCGGCGGCCAGCTCCAGGCCCCTATAGACGACAGGGAGACCCGCATAGAAGACAAGATGCACGATGGCGGCCGAGAGCTCCTGAATCGTGATCCCAAGATTCTTGGCCCCCGCCATATGGGCTCGCGCCTCTGGATAGTGATGCAGGGCGAGAAGCACACTGATGGTGCACAGACTCTTGACTTCCAGGGGCAATTCTTCCCGGGCCCAGATCGTGCCCCAGAGTGTCTCGTCGAGTAGTGGGCCGAGGTCCGGCGCGAGGAGATCCACCGGCCCGCGATCGCCGTGCGTCCCCGCGTGACCAAAGACGTGCGAGCGCATCGCTTGACCGAGGGATTCTGCATCCATCGAAGACTCTCCGGCTTCAGGCAACGTCCCAGGCACTGCCACCCTACCCACGGCTCCGTATTGGCCCCACCGAGACCCACTTGTTCCCAGTGCCTCTCCGACCAGGGCTGCTATCTCATCCATCACCGAGCGAGGAGTTACCAAGGGAAGCTCTTCGATCCAATCTGGGGCGTACGATCGCCGCAACATCTCGGGAAGGTGATCACGCAACGCAATGAGAGCCCACTCGGTGACGTTACCGAACGCATGAGGATCGAAAGCAACGATGCGGTTCACCACACCCCGCTCGAAGTAGTGGTAATGCGGATCCTCGCCGAAGCAATCGAATCTCAGGTACTCGATCGCTTCACGACGATCGCTCACATGGATTGTCACACCTCGGGTATCGACCTCAACCCCTTCTTCGGGTCTGTCGAGGACTCGGTATTCGACCCCGATGTCCACCGGGCCATGCGTGACGTGCCGTGTTTCAGGTTTTGGCGGCTCGGGATTGAACGGCTCGACAACGTCGCCCACGACATACGACTTGAATTTCGCCATGTTAACTTCCTCATCTCGTTCTATGAAATGGGCGGACTGCTGGCAGGGAGCTCGCGTGGCTCCGGAAGCCGGAACACTGCGCACGCGTTCTTCCAACACATCGCCTGTTGTTCCACCTTTGGCACATCTTGCATGTGTCGACGAAGCAGATCCTGCGTCGATGGCCAGCTCGAATCCGAATGGGGGTAGTCGGACTCGATCATGATTCGATCCATTCCGATCCGATGGCGGAATGCAATGCCCGACGGGTCATCGAGCGCGCAGTACCAAAAATTACGCCGCATTATGTCGACCGGAGAGATGCTCTCACTCGGCCATCCGTAATCCCGTCGACGGTGCCGCGCATTCAGATGATCAAACCGATCCATCAGACCGGGGACCCACCCGATCCCACCCTCAGAAAGGCAAATCTTGATTGACGGGAACCGCAGGGGAATTTCGGAGGCGATCCACTCGCAGGCCGTAGAAATCGCCGGAATGAAAAAACCCGCAGCGGTGGCCAGAACGGGAGCGTCGGGAGATGTCGACGGCATCGTCCCAGATGAGCCGACGTGCAAACAGACAACCGTCCCTGTTTCCTCACACGCGCCAAGGAAGGGATCCCAGTAGCGGGAATGGATGGACGGCAGTCCAAGCAAATGGGGCGCCTCACTGAAGGACACAGCTCGGAATCCCAGAACGGCGTTGCGGCGAATCTCCTCAGCTGCTCTGAACGGATCACGTAGCCAAGGAATCTGATTTGGAATAAAGCGGTCGGGATACGGACCGCACCACGACTCTAGGTGCCAAGAATTGTAGGCCCGCATGATCGCGAATGCGAGATCCGCGTCGTGTGGCCCCAAAGTCAGTCTCTGACCGGCAAATCCCGGCAGGAACGACGGAAAGCAGAGCGACGACCAAATCCCATCGAGTTCCATGTCACCCACCCGAGCCTGCACGTCCCACGCACCTCTTCTCATCTCATCGAACCGCGCCGGCTCTTTTCGTTCGGCGATCCCCCCCAATCACGACCGACGAAGGCGTTCAAACCGACGTTCGGAAGGCACTCACCGTTCCATCGCCAAGCCTGACTGCCATCGTGCAACTCGACCACCCGAGGAGCTTCTTCCTGATATCGCCGGGCGACTCTTCCCGAAAAAGTGTCTGGAGGTTCAACCACATGGTCATCAACGGAGATCAGCGTTATCCAACGCATTTGAGGTGGCGGCTCAGGGAGGAAGCGCACCTCCTGCGCCTTTCGGGCTCCCTGCACCGGCGTGATCTGCAGCGCTTCATCGATCCCTCGTGATCCCTCAGCCACGTGCAGTACCTCCACGCTGCGCGACGTCATCTATACGCGGTCTTTCGGCGCATGGCTGGCGCTGCCTACTTGGCGATTCGCGTGAGGCGCCCAGCCAGTCACTCATTCGCGAGCGGTAGCACTTTGCCGCACAATCCCATCAGCTGCTGCGGCATCCATCATCTCCTCGGTGTATCCGAGCTCGCGTAACACGTCAAGGGTATGGTCTCCCGGCAGCGAAGGTTCGGTCCTGATCATCGGTCTCGTCCGAGAGAACCGCGGCGCTGGCGCAGGCTGAACCACATCTCTAACCCTGGCAAAGTTGGAACGGTATCGATTCTGAGGATGCTCGGGCGCCTCGTCGAGGCTCAATACGGGTGACGCGCACGATTGTGACGAAGTCAATTCGTGCTCCCACTCCCCACGCGTCTTCTGACGAAACCGGGTTGCGATCCGTTCCGCGTGCGCATCCCACGACTCTGGGTCGTCATAGTCCTGCGGTGGCGTCTCGCCCAACAATGCACAAAACTCGGCGTAGAATTGCGGCTCAATTGCGCCAACCGCAAAGTGCTTTCCATCCGCGGTCTCGTAGGTGCGGTAGAAGTGCGCGCCGCCGTCCACCAGATTTGCCTGCCGGCGATCCTGCCACATCCCTCTTGCGAACATGCCATAGATCGGGGCCATCAACAGCGCCGCACCATCAATCATCGCGACGTCAACTATCTGCCCGCGACCCGATTGACGAGCTTCGAAGATTGCACTCAGCAGTCCTACCGCCGCCAGCATGCCACCGCCGCCGAAATCACCAATCAGGTTCAGAGGTGGAACCGGCATTTCCGAGACGCCTATGGCGTGAAGCGCCCCGCTCAATGAGACGAAATTGATATCGTGCCCTGCCATTTGGGCCAAGGGGCCGTCCTGTCCGTAGCCGGTCACTCGCACGTACGCGAGGTCGGGGCGCTGGACCATCAGGTCCTCGGGTCCAAGACCGAGGCGCTCCATCACGCCGGGTCGATAGACGTCCACGAAGGCATCCGAACGTTTTGCGAGAGCGAGAACGATCTCACGTCCGCGTGGAGTCTTCACGTCAACAGCAATCGAACGCTGATTTCTCCTGAGGACCTCATCCGGGGGGAGAGTTCCGTCCACCTCGGAAATTCGGTCCACCCGAACAACCTCAGCACCGAGGTCCCCAAGCAGCATCCCGCAAAATGGACCTGGTCCAAGCCCGCCCATCATCGCGATGGTCAATCCCTTGAGCGGACCAGCTGACTCGTCATTCGAGGGATCGTGAAACAAGGCGCTCTCCTAGGCCCACACCGTGACGACGTCAGCCAATGGACAAGTTGGGGATACGAGCCGATGCTTCAAGCTGGTGCCAGTTCGCTGCTATCAGCTATTCAAGGCCATACAGCTTCGACGCGGTCTTATAGAGCACCTTCTCGACCACGTCGTCATCGAGACCTTGGAGATTCTTCCTGGCGACATCACGCGCGCCGAAACCCTGCGACGGCAGACTGGTCTCGTGGGGAAAGTCCGTCTCAAACATGACGTTATCTGCGTAATTCGGGAGTTGCGCGAGCGTGTCATGCTCATGCCAGAAGGTGACGTAGAACTGCCGCCTCCAGTACTCGCTCGGAAGTAAGCGGTCGGGGTATTCTTTCGTCGCGCCAGACGAAGCCCAGAGCCAGTCCATCTGCTCCAAGACGTAGGGCCAATAACCGAAACCGCTCTCGACTGAGACAAAGCGCAGTCTCGGAAAACGCTCACAAATGCCTTGAAGGATCATCTCACTGGTCGCTTCGATGCTGCTCACAAAGGCCAATCCGGTCTTCTTTATGAACGACAGCCGGTTAGTCCGGCGTGAGAGCGCTGCTTTTGTCCGCAAGCTCCATCCGCGCTCAAGATCGTCTCGCTTTCTAGTTGCGACGGCCAGGTGAAAGTTCAGGGACAGATCGAGGTCTTGGGCAGTATGGAAAATGGGATCCCAATGGCCACTCGCCACATGCGGCAATCCAATTTGGTCGAGGAGCGCTGCAAACACCACTCCCTTATGGCCGAGAGCTTTTGCTCGGTGCATTTCCGCGACGGACTCCTCGACGTCCCAAATTGGCAGCATCATGATCGGGACGAAACGTCCGGGAGCCTCATTTGCGAAGTCAACCAGAAAATCGTTGTAGGCCTGGACACAAACCAGGGCTGCCTCAGGCGACAGTTCGGTCATGAAGACATGCGTGTCGAACGCAATAATGTTGGGATACAGCAGCTGGCTTGACACACCCCAGGAGTCGAGTTTCTTCGCTCGTTCGGAGGCGTTCCAACATGACGGGTCGGCTTCTTCGAGGGTTGGCGGATGCGATGGAAATGGTTCGTGCCAGCCTGCGGAACAGTACTCACCCACTCCGGCCAGCCAGACTTCCCCAACGCGCCACCGATGCTCCTGACCCACTTCGTCCCACTCCACACGCGGAGCCTCCTCCATGAGTCCGCGGGGGAAGCGCGACGTCCAAAGATCAACGGGCTCGATAACGTGACTGTCCGTATCGATGATTCGTGCGCTGTCCAAAATATTCTGAGCCGCCGTCATGAAATAGCTCTCCTGTAAGGCTTAGAATTCGTGTGTTTTACAGTGTAAGATCCACCGAGCAGGTCTGTCAAGCCAACCCAGTTCGCCCGTCTTGTCGCCAATGCGGCGGAGCGAGGCCGGGCTATGGGGGGGGAACGCGCTCGAGACCCCGTGGCGCCAGCCTTTTGCAGTGGCTCGGGCCGGAATGGCGCCGAGACATCTTGACGATGTAATCCCGAGGTTGTGGGGCCTTGTCCCCCCACCAGCCGTCCTGGTGCGCTCAACCTCGAGCGCTCGCCTCAGAGCTCCAGCACATCCGAGAGCGCCCCTGCCTGCGCGAATCCAAACCGCGCACCCAAATCCGGGCTGCTCTCAGTGAGGGCGAGCGAGTCGTCGTGTGCGTCAATGCCCAGACCCACCGAATTGACGTGCTCGAGGGTGGCCTCGAGATCCCCGACCACGAAATTGGCAGAGAACAGGATACTCGTCTGCGTGCGCGCGAATTCCTGCGCCACGACGCCGGACTCGAGGGGCTCGCCGAGCTCAATGACCGTGCCGGGATCGGCGCCGATCCGAATGAAGTTGCTTTGCGTGCCTAACACCGAGTTCGTGCCCGAAGACAGGAGCGACGCCCCAAAGGCATCCTGCCACAGGCTGGTCGCGGCCGATCGATCGGTCACAACGATGCTCAAATACGCAAATTTCCTGATGCCAAGGGGGTCATCCTGCGACGTGACGGCGTCTTCGGGAGCGTGCTCCGGTTGACCGTCATCCTCCTGCCGCTCCTTGAATTCGAGCATGCCGAATGTATCGGCAGGGTGGGTGAACATGACCGGGCCCGTCCCGCCGAATCTTGGTATTGGAACCTTGTCGGTTATGCGATGACCATCTGTGTCGATGATGCGAATACCCTGACCGCGAAGGTGCTCGGCCAAACCATCGATTCCTTCTACGTAAAAGGCACATGAGTGGAAATGGTGGCCAAACCGGTCGACGAACTCGTTCAACGTGGTTGCAGATGCTCCGGGCACCATGACCTCAACCAAAAGATCAGAAATCCGACAGAACAGCGCACGTCTGCCCAGCGCGACGTTGCCCTCGGTAGCGGGCCTCGAGAAAAGACGGCCAAACGCACGCTTGGCCGTCTCAATATCCCCGGCGCACTGCGTTACGTGATAGGGCGGTCCCTGCAGAGCAAACGATTGTGGGCTATATGATGCCACGAAGACCTCCAATCATCGAGGCCGGTTTCGAAACTCTTGGTCCGCCCAAAGCGCTATGCGGGACAGCGCAATCCGATCCAACCTGAGAGAATCTCTTGCGTATCTTGCCCCAACATAGGAGCTGATTTTTCGATCGTATAGATGGATCTATTGAATCTCCAGGGCAGACCAACCAGCATCTGCTGGCCAATGGTCGGATGGCTGACCAACTGAAAAGTCCCACGGCGAAGAAGCCGATCGTCATTGACCGCTTGATTCAAGGACAGGCTGAGGGCGGCAGGTACGCCTCGGGAAGTGAGGTCTTTTTCAAGTTGACGACCATCGAGCTTACGTGTCCTTTCGGCCAGTTGTCCCCACATCGCTTCGGAACCCAGCGCACGCTTGGTTTCCATCAGCGATTGGACCCTTTCACCCAGAACATCGCAGAGGGACTCAAGCTCTTCGTCAGTATTGACAGTAAGAGCGATCCATTGCTCATCGGGATCGCACGGAAAGAGATCGTTAACGATTGCTCCGCTGGCAGCGTTGCCTGAGCGTTGCGGTAGTGAGTCACCAAGCGCTTCTGCGAGCAACTCGACTCCTGCCGCTGCGGCAACGGATTCGATCGCGGAGCAATCGACATAACCTCCGATTCCTGTTTGAGTTCGACTGCGGAGAAGGGCCAGCACGCCGAGACAGGCAAATGACGAGACATGCAAATCAACTGGTCCTCTTATGACTCCGGGGACTTGATGCGGCCAACCGGTAAGCCACGCTCCTCCGCCCTCAGCCCAGAACACGGGCGCATAGCCAGGAACCGCGCAGTCCGCACGGCCGGTCGCTGAGACCGAGCACATGATCACAGAGGGATTGACCTTTGCGATCGCCTCGTACCCGAAACCCAGAGATTCCATCTTTCCCGGACGCATGTTCTCCACGATCACATCGGCCGCCCTGGCGAGCTTGAACGCAACCTTGCGATCTTCCTCATCGCGAAGGTTAAGTTCGACCGACCGCTTTCCCGCCGCTATCTCATTAAAACTCGGCGAACTGTCCAGATCGAGATCGCCCGGATATCCGTATTGCTTGTTGGCAATACGCATGAGGTCCGGCCTGCTTCGATGCTCGATCTTTGCTACGTCGGCGCCGAGACACGCCATGATGGTCGTGACGATGCCCCCAGCACCCGCCAACGTGAAGTCAAGAACGCGGATGCCATCCAATGGACGTTCCTGCACTTCTCCTCGCCCCCGGCGACTCATGCGCTGGACCTGATCGGTGCTGCCTTGTGTGGAGTGTTGCTGCCCAAGGGCTGGCGCGTCAGCAGGCGTGCGCTGTGGAAAGTCTGGCCCGAAAGGTAGGCGCGGAATCGCGACCGTTCCCAACGACGTCTCCAAGTGGACGATCGTGCCCCGCTCTGCGAGTGCCGGATGATCGATGACACCCCTCATGTCCCGAATTCGTCCACACGGCACGTCAAACTCTCGGCAACTTTCGACGACCTCGTCCACCGTTCGTTGCGCGCACCAGCCAGTCAAGTATTCATCGATGACGTCCTGATTCACGACCCTCATTCTGCCATCAGCGAACCGATCGTCGGTAAGCCAATCGTCCTTCTCGACCATGTGACACAACTTGGTCCACTGACTCTCCTCGATCACAAACGTAGTGACGAATCCGTCGGAGCATTTGAGGTTTCCGGCAAAGGGATAGGCATTGCTCGCCCGGGTCATGTCCGTGCCGTGCACGGCGACTCGGTTGAAGATCATCTTGTCCAACCACACGCCGTAGCTATGGAGGGAGTAATCCACATCACCCCCAATGGATCTTTGGATCTCTGCCAATACGGCAACGGCAACCCCAATCCCATGGATACACTCGAAGACATTCGGTCCCGACCAGCTGGCTCGAACCGACATGTCCTTCTCGGCGGGGACGATCGAGCCTGTCGTTCCGCCGTGAAAACGTGTAAACGGTGACGTCGCTTTCGGGTACTCGTCGTCACTGCCGAACGGTCCCGCCACAAGCCGTAGCTGCCTACTCGACGCCCTCGCGGTCAAGATCGTGAGCAATTCGCTGTGTTCGGAGTCCGCCAAAACGACATCGGACGACGTACCGAGCTCGCTTGACCTCGATTTGGAATTGTGTTCGTCACCGGCTGCGAAGACGACACTCTGTTTGCCCGCGTTGAAGAATTCGAATGGAACGGAGCGCTCAATGCCATCCTGACAGCGGTGGAACGGCGGCCGCCGCCGTAACCGATCGCCTTCAGGTGGCTCGACTTTGGTTACGGAGGCACCCAACACCGCCAAAACTCGGCCCGCATACTGGACCGCTTCTAGGCCAGCGATCTCCAGTACCCGGACCCCGTCGAGTGGAAGAACTTCTGTGGGTCGCTTGGGGTTCATCGCGCTCCCCGGCTCGCTCAACATGGCCATGCCTCACGGTCTAGAACATCCTGTTCCCGGCCACTATACAGCGTCAAAATCGATGAAGCAAGGGGCGCTTGGGCTGCGAAGCGGGGTTTGTCAATGGTCAATTCCCCGAGATGACCCCGTGCCGGCGACGAGTTGGGTTTCACACCGACCCCTCCCAGCACGAGGATGGCTGGAGCAATGGCTCTCATCGGCGCGCGGCCTGGCCACAGAGTCCGCCACCACCGCCGGCGCCTACGGGTGGGTCACGTGGTCAAGATCGCAGTGCTGCTGTTTCCGAGCTGCCCATAAGTCTGCGTCAACCCGACTCGGGCGCCGACAAGTTGCCTTTGGCCCGCATCGCCTCTCAATTGGGACACGACGTCGCAGACTTGAAGCAGGCCCTGAGCAGAAATGGCCTCGCCGTAACTGGAGGCACCCCCGCTCGGACAAATTGGAATCTTTCCACCGATCAGCGTTTCACCCTGCTCTAAGAGGCCATCGGCCTCGCCGGGTCCGCAGAGGCCCAATGTCTCGATGTACTGAAGATAATGCCAGGAACTGTTATCAGGGAGCTCAACCAGATCGACGTCATCCGGACCGATTCCCGCCATGTTGTAGGCCATTTGCGCGGCAGCGACACTTTCGCTCAGTCGGGGTGCGCTCGGTTCGACGGGAGCGCACAGCGTACCAAGTCGCACGGTCGGATCCCCTTGCATGCAGCTACCAAGTCCGACTCCCGCCAGATGGATGGGCTTCGTTGTCAGGGTCCTTGCCTTAGCCTTGCTGCACAACAACACCGCTGCGGCTCCGTCTCGCGTGGCGCAGATCTCCAGCAGGCGCAGCGGATCCGCCACCAAGGGTGAATTGAGTACCTCCTCTTGTGTGTAAGCCTTCCGAAACAGCGCGGCTGGATTCAGAGATCCATGTTTGCTACACGCCACCTTGGCAAGCGCCAGATGCCTTTCGGTGGTGCCGTACTCCGCCATTCGCTTCCGCGCTTCAATGGCCCAATAGCCAGGATTGGTCAGCCCGATGAGGCGAAACCGCAAGTAATCTGTGTCCATCGGGTCTGGTTTGCCCATGAACCCAAAAAAGCCCTTCGGGCTGACATCGACACCCACCGCGAGGCACATCTCCTGCTCACCGGAGGCGACGACGTGATAGGCGGAGCGCAACGCTGAAGTCGCGGTGGCGCACATATTGAAGACGTTCGTGATCGGAATACCCGTGTAGCCGAATCGGGCACCGATGGCATGTCCAGCATTCAACGCATCGGTTCCACCCCACACGTAAATACCGGAGACCATGGCCGGAACGTCCTGCCACGTGACCCCCGCGTCTTTAAGCGCCTCCTGGACCGCCGTGGCACCAAGATCGACGAATGTCTTGTCCGGAAATTTCCCCCAAGGGTGGCTTCCAACTCCCACGACGACAACCGGTTCTCCTCGCATCAACGATTACTCCCATCCTTCTTGGCGGATTGGAATGCCCACGTACGGATCTCGGATCCATCGGAGACATCAGTCAATTCCAGCTCTACCAGCTCTACCCTGTCGCCGATTGCAAAGGCCACACCTGGTTCAGGCACGAGCTTTCCAATCACTTCAATCCCTTCCGGAAACGCAACGGCTCCAACGGAAAAGGGGTCAAAAGGATCTGTGACAGGGTACGGCGGTGGCGGCGAATAGTACTGCGTCGTATAGCTCGAGAGCACGCCGGTCGGGCCGAGAAGCATCTGCTCTATCTCGTCTGAGGTACAGCCAACATTGTGGGAGATGGAGAACTGGGGAAAAAACATGCTGTGGCACGTTGCGCAGCGTCCCCCGACGAGTTGGACCGTTGTATCGGCACTCACGAAGAGTTGATCTCCTCTTTGCGGATCGAGCACGATCTCTGACACTCGTGACGAATTCTCATTTGGTGCAGCCACCAGCCGCTCCTTCCGTGTTCGGTGCTGTTGATTTGACTTCTCGACAACCCAATCGGGGCCGGACAGCACATTTCCTTTCGGCACAGTCAATTGGGTCAACCGCGCGGGACGGGATCCCCTCGAGTGCGTCACCTACGCCAACTCCTGGGCAGAATTCCCCGTCCCCAACGTTGAGGTGCGTTTGCCATTCGCCCGGTTGACCTGGGTCTCCAGTCCGTAGCACCTGATGGCATTGCCTCGAATCACTGCCCACACTTCATCCGGTGCGAGTTCAGCCTCATCGAAGAGACGCCGTGCCGCTGCGACGCTGTGAGGAAACGTGGAGTCCGCGTGGGGATAATCGACCTCAAACATGATTTGGCCAACCCCGATGAGGTCCCTGTTCTTCAACCCAACGACATCGTCGAAGATGCACCCGAAGACTCTGTCCTCGACGTAGCTGCTCGGTAGCCGCGGAACGCGGTCTCGTAGATCGTGCTCGTAGAGCTCGTGTCGATGCCACACGCTATCGAGTCGATCCAAGATAAACGGCAGCCACCCCACCTGACCTTCACTAAATGCGATCCGCAATTCTGGAAATCGCTGCAAGATGCCCGACGACAACCAATCGACGGCTGCGGTCTGTGAGTTCTGGAACGTGAGCGCGATTGTCACCATGGGTGGAGAATCTCCACCAGTTGATGGAAGTCTCGAGGCGGTGCCAATGTGCATGTTGACCACCAGGTCGCATGAGGCACACGCTCTAAAGACCGGATCCCAATGGCCGCTGTGGATACTCGGTAAATTCAGCGCGGGTGGGCATTCGCTGAACGATATGGCTCTCGAGCCCTTTTTGGCGCACCGAATGACTTCGCGCGCGGCAAGGTCAGGATCCCAGAGCGGAATGAGGGTCACCGGCACAAGCCGACCGCTGGCTTTACCCGCACACCACACCTCGAGCGTCCAATCGTTGTATGCCCTCAAGCAGCTCAGCGCGAACGTCTTGTCCTTCGCCTCCAAAAAGTGTTGGCCGCAGAAGCGAGGCATGGTGGGGAAGCAAAGGCTGGCTTCTACCCCGTTTTGGTCCATCCGCTCAAGTCGTTCGAACTGCTTGTAGCAGCCGGGATCGATCTCTTCATACGTGACTGGTGTCATCGCTTCAAGTTTCCGAATTTCGCCGATCGCCGCATAACCAGCTGTCATCGGCCAGACAAGATCGTCATAGATCCAGTAGTCACCCCAACGGGAATCGGGATGATCGTGATCCGCTGCGAAGCCCCGATACCGCTCGCCCTCGAATACGAGACGACCGAAACGCGATTCCACATGTGGAGCTCGATCTCGGAACTGGCTCGGCAAGGCATTCAAGAAGAGGTCGGGCGGCTCAACGACGTGGTCGTCGACCGAGATGATATGGGGTAAATCTTGCCCAATATCATCTTCATTCTCCCTGCTCACACTCACTATTCACTGTATAGCACATTGCGGCGTGGCTCGCACCCTCCCTTCCGTCGTCCGACCGCGCAGGCGAGATTGCTGCTCCGGAAACGAGCCAGCTTCCGTCTAAAGCAGCTGACCCAACAATGCCAGGGCGGTCGCCTTACCGGCCGAATGCATGGGCTCCCGGTTGATCGGCTACTTCGGTGTAGCCACTCGAGCAGGATCATGAGCGATGAGGCCACGACCCTGATCCTCTGGCGACACGCGCGCACCCAGATCGAGCCAGAGAAAGTTATCGACCAAATCCTCTATGTACCGCGGACTTTGTTCCGCAATGAGGAGCGTCATGCCGCTGTCAGCGATGCGACGAACATGCTCGAACACCGATTCCAGAGTTGCCTCGGCCAGCCCAGCAGACGGTTCATCCAACAGCAAACATCGAGGTCTCGCCATCGCGGCCGAGGCAATCGCGAGTAGCTGCTTCTGGCCTCCACTTAGTGCTGCCGCTTTTGTGTCTCGAAGCTTCGACAGGACAGGGAGCCATTCGAAGAGTAGGTCTTCGTCCTGCCACTCTTCCGTTCGCTGTTCACAGAGTTTTCTCGATAGGGCGAGATGCTCCGAAACGGTCAAGTCAGAGAAGACCTGTGCACCCTCTCTGACGAGGCTCAGCCCATGAACCACGCGACGCGTCGAAGACCAAGAAGTGATGTCCTCTCCATCGAATTCCACCCGTCCTTCGATACGCCTGTGAAGTCCGCTGAGTGAGTGCAGAAGCGTGGTCTTTCCGGCACCGTTCGGTCCAAGTATCCCGATGATCTCACCATTTCCCACCGTGAAGGACACATCAGAAAGAGCGCGGCCCTTTCCGTACCAGGCCGAAAGGTTCGTAACCGAAATCAACGCCGCTCGACCAGACGCGACGTCCGTCCTCGATTTGGCGTCGACGGATGCGACCGCAGGCGCACGGATCCCGTCCTCGTGAATCGACGCTTCGATGGCAACCTCCTGAACCGTTTCTGGCCCGATGACCTCGGACACGTCAAAACCACCCTCGCGGCGGAGTTCATCGACTGAAACGACTTTGCCTGACTCAAGGCCCACCATAATGTCTGAGACTTTGCGCACGAAGTTCAGATTGTGTTCGATCAAGAGGACAGCAACCCCGTAACTGGAAGCGCGTGATAGCGCCTCAGCGAGAAGCTCCAGATCAGAATCATCCAGCCCGGCTGCCGGCTCGTCGAGACAGATCACCCGAGGGTTGCCGATCAATGCCCGAGCGACTTCTGCGATGCGCTGATGACCGAGCGAGAGCTCGTCGGCCCGCGTGGCCAGTTCCTTCCACGTAAAACCCAGGAGTGATCCGACCGACTGAATGCGACGTTCGATCTCCCTGGTACTTCTTCTGTAACTGGGTCCACGAACCATGTTCGACAGGATGTGCTGAGCGTTGCTGCCGGTGATACCCAAGGCGAGGTTGTCCCAGAGCGTCAGCTCGTGGACCAATTGAGGCGTCTGAAATGACCGCCGAACTCCTGCCAGGGCGACTGAAGCTGGTGTGGGCCGCTGAATCTCAGTTCCGTCAAGAGCGATGACCCCGCTGTTTGGTGCCAGATAGCCGGTGAGAACGTTCAGTAAGGTGGTCTTGCCCGACCCATTGGGGCCGACGAGACCTACCACTTGGGACGCCAACAGTCTGATGTCCACGTCCTCAAGGGCGACGATTCCGTCAAATCTGTGGCTCACCGCCTTCGCAGTAAGAACCTCTCTCTGCTCTCTCGTCAGTTCGCCCCCCACAACCTGGTCACCGGAGCCATTGGCAACGATGGGAGACAGTTCTGTCGCGCGTTCGACAACGGCGGTCCCTTGCGCGTCGGCTCGTTTCCGAACGCGCTCCCAGAGCATGGCGGCGGACCCACACACGCCAGCGGGAAACACGGCCCCGATGACGAGAAGGGAAGCACCCAGGATTAGCTGGTTTGTGCTGCTGTAGGGACCGACGAAGTAGATGATGAACTCAAAGATCGCCGTACCTACGATCGGCCCCCACAGGGTGCCGCGCCCACCAATCATGACGGCGCCGATCAGCAATAACAACTGAGTCAGGCCGAAATCCGACGATTCCAACACGCCGGTGAAATGTGCCATTACCCAGCCTGACAATGCGACCGGAACGGTTGCCACAATGATCAACGAGATCCGGACGCGGTTCGGGCTCATTCCACAAGACGACATGCCGTTCGGGCAATCGCGTAAGGCTCGTACGAGGTCACCCCAACGAGACTCGATGAGAGCAATTGACGCCAAAAACACCGCCATTGCGAGGACCACGAGAACTTCATATTGGCGAAGAGACGTTCCGCCAAGGCCGTCATTCATTCCAGGCAGAGGGGCTATTCCGAGCAACCCGTTGTCTCCGCCGGTCCAGGTGGTGAAGGTCTCCACGAGATTGGGAAAGACCAGTACGGCAAAGAAGGTGGTTGCGGCAAGATACCATCCCTTCGCCCGAAATCCCACCAGGTTCACGACAAACGCAGTGACTAGAGCAACAACGATGCAGATGGGCAACGTGGCGAGCGGACTCCATCCAAGCGAGGTGGTAAGTGACGCTGACGTGTAGGCGGCGACACCCGCGATGACTGGTTGTGCAATGGCCAATTCGCCGCCGTAGCCGAACTGCAGGTTCAGTCCAAGTACGGCCAGAAACGTGATGAGTGCCTGCTGGTAGAACAAGAGTGACGAAGGACCACTGCCGATCAGTATCGGAAGGAGGGCCAAGGCGGCCGATACGGCAAGCCACCCACCGAGTGGGTTGCGTAACTGCCTCGTGACCGGCGATCGTTTGCTGCCCACGACGCTACACCTCTCGCAGACGAGCGGCCCCGAAACGACCGGCAACGCCAAATAGTCCACTCGGTCGGATCGCTAGGAATATCACCATAAAAGCGTAGATAACCAAGTTTGTGTAATTCGGGTTGATGAAGACCGGAGTGACGGTTGAGAGCACACCGATGATCACCCCTCCGACCAGTGCGCCGGGAAAGCTTCCGAATCCGCCGATTGCCATCGCGGCAAAGCCATAGAGAACGTAGGCTCCACCCGCCGTTGCCACGGATACGAACGTGATTGGGGTGAGCATGGCGCCTGCGAGGGCAGCCAGTGCACCACCGAGGGCAAAGGACGTCAGTATCATTCGGTTGGTCCTCACACCGAGAAGCGTCGCGCCGACTGCATCGTCAACGGTGGCCCTAAGGGCGATCCCCACACGAGTACGCCGCAAGAACGCATCGACCAGAAGCGCGATCACAATGGTGACTGCGACCATCACAATGTAGAGATAGCTGAAGGCAAGCCCCAGTGCCCTGAGGGCCGATTCGGAGACATACGACTTAATCGGATCGGTGTCATACCCGAATATTTCTCCTGCGATGGTGTTCAGTGCCAATCCCAGGCCGAGGGTCGTTACCAGGGTACCTTCGGTCAAATTACGCACGCCGCTCCGGTTCGTGACCGGACGAACGGCCAGAAAATATGTGACTACTCCCACCAGCGCTCCTGCGCTACAGAGGATCGCGAACGAAAGCAAGAGTGGAATGCCGGAGACCACCCAGAGCCCGTATAACAAGAGCGTTCCGATCATCAAAATCGACCCTTGGGCGAAGTTGAAGACTCCGCTGCAAGCGAGTATTAACGTGTAACCCATTGCGATGAGCCCATACATCCCGCCGGTGCAAATACCTGCGATCAATGCTTGGCCAATTCGTTCATACATCAGAACGACTCCACCCTCTTATTCGGCCTCAGAGAAGAAACCACTGCGGTCGTGCACGAGGACCTGACCAACGACGCTTCGTGTCCTCTCAAAACGGAGCGTCCTCTTCGCATGGCCGCCTGAGACTCGCGCCGTGAGGCCAGTCGCTCGGCCATTTTCTGGGACAAAACGGAAGAATCTGCGCTGGCGGAGGACTTGGGAATCTGGCCACCTGCTCCATCGCGAACTGAAGCCACTGAGCACGAGTCGTTGCTCACATGGATCCTAGAGCAGCCAGACTGACTGCTACGGGCAGGGTTCGCGGGGTCGATGCCCCCACGAGTGGCACACCCGAGGACTGCCGATGGAACGATCGGGCAGTTGGTGGAAGTTCACGGAAGAACCGACGCCTGCTCCCGGTCGCAAGATGAGTGTTCTCGCTCATGGCCGCTCATTCCGTGAGTTCGCGAGGCATTGGAGTAGCCGACCGCCTCGACCTGCGGCCGACTACCGCCAAATGCCCAGAACGATTGTCTCCCGGGTCGATCGCTCTCGTTCTCGATATCCGGCTTGGGTTTACTTGGTTTTTGAGGTCAACCCTGAAGAGAAAGCACCTTTCCTACGTAGACTCCTTCAGTCGGGGTGCCGGGGTAAACGATGGCCCAGTAATGACTGAAGTTCGCCCCCGCGAGGTCCTTCACGGTAGAGCTAAAGGCCGGTGAAGGAACCTGATATAGCACGCCCGCTGGCACGGTCTTCTTGTGGGTGTTTTCCAGCACGGCGTTGATCTTCGCAGGATTCGTCGAGTTCGCCTGCTTCATGGCCCACACCGTGAGGTTGACAGCATCCGCTCCTTGAAATCCCTCGAGCAGGAATGCGGTGCTCCCGCCCGCTTGCTGGAACGCTTTGATGAACTGCTTCGTCTTGGCTGGAATAGGAGTGCCCGAACTCGCACGGACGATCGGCGCAGTGCCTAGCCCAGAGTAGTTGGGAGGATTGGTTTGAGGAACGCCTTCCATGATGGTCGCACCCACACCTGCGGTATAACCGGCCACCTTGACCGAACTCCAGCCGATCTGCTTGACGTCGTTCATCATTGTTAGATACAGGTTGGGCTCTAAGTAAGAGGCTTCGATCACTTGAGCGCCTTCGGACTTGAGCGCCGACAGCTGGCTCGTCATGTCTACGGCCGTGGGCGACACCTGTTGAGTGCCCACAACGTCGAGACCGGCCTGTTTGAAGCCCGGACCGAATGCGGCGATTGCTGATTGCCCCGACGCATCCGACGTCGCCAGGATGCCGACCTTGGGGCTCTGCCCTCCCATTTGCCGAATCTGCGCTGCTGCGGCACCGATCTGCTGGTTCGCCAGCGGGAAGATGTTGTACGTGGAGTTGTTTGTGCCGGTCACGGGGGTATCGCTCGAGTAGAAGGCAAGGACATCCGTCGTCTTCAAAGCCTGGTCAACTCCTTCTCCGTCGACGGTCGCAGCACCTGCCCAAATCATGATGGGTGGTGTGCTCGAGGTCAGGAGCTGTGTTGTGGCGGCGGCGGCTTTCGTGGCATCGCCACCGTCATCAATCCCTTGGAATATCAGTTTGTGCCCAAGAACGCCCCCAGCTTTGTTGACTAGCGCCACCTCAGCTTTTACGCCTTGCGCGTCTGCAGCCCCATAGGGTCCAAGCTGGCCGGTTTGCGCGGAAACCGCTGCGAATTCGATCGGAGTACCGCCGGAACTTCTCACGGCGGCCGAAGCGCTGCTCGTCCCAGCAGACGCCAACAGGCCGGTGGTGAGGAAAAGAACCCCTGCCAGTGACACCCACAATTGGCTCGATTGCTTGAGTCCGTTCTTTACAGTCAACTTGCCCCCCTTTGGGCGATGGTTAGCTTTCCTTACACAGTACAGACGCTGGTCCGAGAATTCTCGTCGCTTCACTTTCCGTCGATGGCCTCGACCTTTCGTACACCCCCCGGTATCGAGAGCCTTCGCGTCTGCAGACCTCCCTTACAGCGTACAAACGATGGTAGGTTAGTTACGAAATGTTGTCAATACATGACGATGGCCAAATTCGGGAGGTATGAACGAAGTGCCAAGAGCTCGTTCATGTCAACAGGTTGGGCCTCGGCAACCCTTGGCTTTCGCAGGCTTCGAAGTAACCAGCGAGCGTCTGTTTTGGTGTCGAACTCCCCACGACCTCGAGAGTCTGTGGATCGAGCCATTCTGAGCTGCCAAAGGAAATAAACACCGCGCTCGACACGGCGTCCCCGTTCAGAAATTGGTGCACGATTCCTGGTGGTTCGAACACGTACGTTCCGGGCGTATAGAGAAAGCGATCGTCATGCCCCCAGGCGCCCTCAGTCGTAAATCCACTTACCGGCGCCAAATGACGGTGAAGAAGACTCGCTGCCCCTGGCTGTGCGAGCACCTGAGAAACCAACATCCCCTCGTCGACGCGGGCCTGCACTATTCGTCGCTGGACTCCTCCGCCGATCTCGACGTAAGGGATGTCCTGGCAGTGGATGTGTTGTGTGGCGATCGTGGAAGCCTGAGATGTCATACAAGCCCCCAACATTCAGTCCATATACGTTGTATAGCAATCTAGCAACAGGAAGTGCTAGCTCGCAATTACCGGTCCTGTGAGCGGCCTAGGTCCTTGAGCCACAGCGTTTTGGGGCAGCGGCGCGGTCAGGCCACGGTTGGCTCGCCCAAGCTAGGACCCCATTCCACCTGGAAAAATGATCCGCACCGTTACCACATCAACGCGATGATCACTAGAGACCATAGACACGGCGGGCGTTGGTCTCGATCGACTTCATGGCCAGATCCGTCCCGAGAGTGGCGACAGCGGCGTTCACATAGTGAGTGGGGTGCAGGGCTGGAGATGCTGGACCCGGCGACAAACTCGAACCGTGCGAGTAGTCCGTCGAGAACATGAAGTTCTCCGGGTAGACACTCAGAAGCGGCAGCGTCGATTGCTCGAACCAAAACGTTCCGTAACACTGACGACGGAAATATTCGCTGGGCAATAGTGGACGTGCATCGTATCCGTACACTTTCGAATGCCAATCGAGTGTCTCAAGGTAAAGGGTAGGTGTCCGAACCCGCTCTCGACGGCCACGAACTTCAGCCGCGGGAATCGCTCACAGACATCACTCATGAGCAACGCACCGAAAAGATCCGCCTGCCTGACCAGTGTGGAGGCGGACGATTGCGTCATTGGGACTGCTGCACGATTCGGTGACAGGTTCGGTTAGGCAGCTTCGGTGATCAGTGGAGTCATGATGGCCTCGTACTCGACAGGGGTCAACCGGCCAAGAGAGACCTGACGTCTGCGGCGGTGATACGTCCTCTCAATCCAGGTGACGATGGCGATGCGGAGCTCTTCGCGGGTGTCCCAGCGCTTGGTGTTGAGCACGTTCTTTTGCAGCAGCGCGAAGAAGGACTCCATGGCGGCGTTGTCTCCTGCTGATCCGACCTGACCCATCGATCCCACCATGTTGTGACGGGTCAGAGTGCGGTGGACCTTTCGAGAACGAAATTGCGATCCTCTGTCGGTGTGGAATATGCAGCCGGCGACGTCACCGCGGCGAGCCACTGCGTTGTTGATGGCAGAGACAGCGAGCCGGGCCTTCATCCGCTCGTCGATCGAATAGCCGACGATCCGGTTCGAACAGACGTCTTTGATGGCGCAGAGGTAAAGCTTCCCCTCCTTGGCTTGGATTCCAGCGATCGTCGCAACGTTCGGACTAGCCAGACTCTAGAAGGATGCTGAGTCTCTCGCCTGGCGTGTCCCAATCAAGGGTTTCGCGTGGCCGTCCGTTCAGCTCTTCCGCAACCTCGCGGAGATCGTCCTTGCTGTAGCGAGCCAGGTCGGTTCCTTTGGGGAAGTATTGGCGAAGCAGTCCATTGGTGTTCTCGTTGCTGCCGCGCTGCCAGGGCGCACCGGGGTCGGCGAAGTAGACGTCCATATCGGTGGCGATGCTGAAGGCTCTGTGCTCAGCCATCTCGGCCCCTTGGTCCCAAGTCAGGCTCCGACGCAAGGTGTCGGGAAGGGGTGTGATCGCGTCGATGAGGCTGTCGCGCACGGCGTCGGCGTTTCGTTCCCGTCCAAGGTGACCGAGTAGGACGAATCGGCTGGTTCGTTCGACCAGCGTGGCGATGGCCGACCCTCCGCCCGCTCCGACGATGAGATCTCCTTCCCAGTGTCCAGGAACAGCGCGGCCTTCGACGTCGGGGGGTCGCTGACATATCGACGTCATGGGGTCGACGAAGCGTGGCCGGCGAACGTCGGGTCGCTTCTGAGGCTTGCGAGCGGTGCGTCCACGGCGGAGCTGCTTGGCCAGCTCCCGCTTGAGCTCGCCCCGGGCATGCACGTAAATCGCCTGGTAGATGGTCTCAGTGCTCACCCGCATCTCCGGTGCATCGGGGAAGTCCTTCTTCATTCTGCGGCTGATCTGGCGCGGTGACCACCGCTTCTTCAGTCGTGCCTCGATGTAGGAGCGAAGTTCCGCATTGGCGAGAATCTTGGGTGTTCGGGGCCGTCTGCGCCGCTGGACCGAGAGCCGGTGGGCCGTGTGGGGAAG
>Ga0302326_10004429_pt1 | contig 32527 bp, 28 predicted proteins | sample Palsa_T0_3_FD_202264 | JGI IMG/M metagenome (GOLD analysis project Ga0302326, IMG submission 202264) | Peat permafrost microbial communities from Stordalen Mire near Abisko, Sweden - Palsa_T0_3 | ecosystem: Environmental > Terrestrial > Soil > Palsa > Peat permafrost | place: Sweden: Abisko...
CCGTGACGTACGTCCCCGTGAGGGCGCCAAAGATGACGCTCTTGCCGACGTTCGGTTGGCCGACGAGAAGCGCACGACGCCGGACCTTCGACTCCTCCGCCCTTGGCGGGGCCTGGATGCCCACGGCCCCGCCGTGCACCGCGGTCGACGCCGGCGGTACAGGGTCGAAGTTGAAAGTCATATTCGAAAAGATGAAGCAAAAGCTTGGTGCTGGCAAGGGTTCTCGGCCGCACCGTCCGCCGCGCGCCGCCTTAGCCGCGCGGCCGGGTCACGATTCCGAACGCCTTCTCGACCGCCGCGGCAACGCCGCCCCCCGTCTCCGAGGTCTCGCTCAGCACGTCGGTGGCTCGCGTCTTCACTTCATCGGGCGCTTGGCCCATCGCGAACGAGCGGCCGGCGACTTCGAACATGGGAAGGTCGTTCACCCAGTCGCCTACGCAGACCGCGTCCGCCAGCGCGATCCCCTCGCGCTCCGCGATCCACCGGACGGCAGTCCCTTTGGTGCCCCCGGAAGCACGCGCCATGATCGCCCACGTTCCCACGTGCGGCTCGCGCCGAAGAGGAAAGTGGACCACGAAGACGGCGCCGCTCAGATCCCGCCCGAGGTCGCTCGCGGCCTGCATGACATGCTCGCGTGAACCGAGGGCCACCACGGCGGTGACCCCCTGCTGCGTGCCCCAGAGCGCGTGCTCGTAGACGTCGACCGCCGGCCGGATGTCCGTCGACCAAGTCTTCACATAAGGAACGAAGGGGTGGCCGCGGTGGTCGTGACCGATCGCGTCGTCGGCGAACACGAACGTGGCGAGCCCTGCCCGGGAAAGCGCGGTCCGGAGGAGCTCGACCTCGGCGCCAGACACTCCGCGGTGAACCAAGGTCGCGTGATCGCCCGCGTGCACCACGTGGCTTCCGTCGGCGCAGCCGACCGGACCGGACAAACCCAGCGCGGCCGCAGAGGCGCGTGTCCCCGAGTAGAGCCTCCCGGTGGCAATGGTGACGGACACGCCCGCCGCCCTGGCCGCGTGCACGGCTCGGACGTCGCGCTCGTGCGGCCGTCCGGTGATGTCGAGCAGCGTGCCGTCGAGGTCGATCGCGAGCAGGTGGCGGCGCATCGCGGGTGGCCCCGGAGCGGCAGCGCCCCGCGCGGGCGACTTCAGTTCGCCGGCTCGGACTCGGCGTACACCGAGACCTTGCGCTGCGTGCGAGAACGCCACTCGTATTTGACGACCCCGTCGACCAGCGCGAAGAGCGTGAAGTCCTTGCCCAGACCGACGTTGCGGCCCGGGTGAATGGTCGAGCCGACCTGGCGAATGAGAACGCTGCCGGCGTTCACCCGCTCGCCGCCGTAGACCTTGACTCCGCGCTTCTGGGAGTTGGAGTCGCGCCCGTTGCGCGTGCTGCCTGCACCTTTTTTGTGAGCCATGGCACTACTCTTTTCCGTTAGCTGACGATGTTCGTGATTTCCAGCGCGGTAAACGGCTGCCTGTGGCCCGTCTTGCGGCGGTAGTTCTTGCGGCGGCGGAACTTGAAGATGATGAGCTTTTTGCCGAGGCCCTGACCGACGATCTTGGCTTCTACCTTGGCGCCGCCCACGAGCGGCCGGCCAAGCTTGATCGCCGCCCCGTCGAGGCCACCCACGAGGAGCACACTGTCGAAGGCGATCGCGTCGCCGACGCTGCCAGGCAGCTTCTCGACCCGGACCTTGTCGCCGGCGGCGACCCGGTACTGCTTCCCGCCCGTCTTGAATACCGCGTACATGAAAGCGCCCTCTTGAGCATGCCGCGGACCGAGAGCCGCGCGGCGGGGTTATCGAGGGCCGGCAGTATAGGGGCAGTCGCCCCGTTGTAAAGTCGAGCCTGATTTGGGGCGCCCCGAGCGAGCGGCTCGGCTCCCGTGCTACGAGCGCCATCGGTCCTTTCCATGCCCGCCGGTTATCTCGCGCTGGTCCTTCACGCGCATCTCCCTTTCGTCCGGCACCCCGAGCATCGGCGGCACCTCGAGGAGCGTTGGTTTTACGAGGCGCTCGTCGAGTGTTACCTGCCGCTGCTCGATGCATTCGACCGCCTGGAGCGCGACGGCGTGCCGTTCGGTCTGACGATGAGCGTCACTCCACCGCTCGCGTCCATGATGCGCGACGACCTGCTGCGCTCGCGCTTCGCCGAGCATCTCACCCGCCTCGAGGAGCTCGCGGATCAAGAGATGAAGCGTCTGTGGGGCGACGAGCGCTTCGCCCCCGTGGCGACGTTTTATCGAGACCACTTCGCGCGGATGCGCGCAGTGTGGGATCGCCACCACGGCGACGTCCTCGGTGGCCTGGTGCGTCACTGGGACGCGGGTCACCTCGAGCTTCTCACGTGCTCGGCGACGCACTGCTACCTGCCAGGGATGTTGCCGGCGGCCGAGGGCATCCGGCCGCAGCTACAGCTCGGCGTGGCCGGGTTCGAGCGCATCGTCGGGCGACGTCCGACGGGCGCGTGGCTCGCCGAGTGCGCCTACCACCCGAGCTTCGACGAGGAGATCGCTCGAGCCGGGATCCGGTTCACCATCCTCGACACGCACGGCGTCGTGCACGCACGGCCCCGACCGCCCTTCGGCGTGCACGCGCCCATCTGCAGCCCGAACGGCGTCGCGTTCTTCGCGCGCGACGCGGAGTCGAGCAAGCAAGTGTGGTCGCGCGACGAGGGGTACCCGGGAGACGCCTTCTACCGCGACTTTTATCGAGACATCGGCTTCGACCTCCCGGAAGACCAGCTCCGGGGCGAGGTCGCGGGTGACGGCTCGAGGCTCATGACGGGCCTGAAGTACTACCGGATCACCGGCAAGGGCATCGAGAAGGAGGCCTACCAGCCCGGGATCGCCCGCGACAAGGCGTGGCAGCACGCCGGCGACTTCGTCCACAACCGCGCGCGCCAGGTCGCTGCCCTCGGGGGCGGTGGGGCGATGCCGGTACCGCCCATCGTGGTGGCTCCTTACGACGCGGAGCTCTACGGGCACTGGTGGTTCGAGGGCCCCGCATTCCTCGAGTCGGTCTTTCGCCGCCTGCCCGAGACGAACGGAGAGGTGGAGCCGATCACGCTTCGTGCCTACCTCGATCGTCATCCGCTGTGCGTGGAGGCGACCCCGAGCGCGAGTTCGTGGGGAGCGGGAGGCTACGGCGAGGTGTGGGTGGGACCCGAGGCGGGATGGACGTGGCGGCACGTTCATCACGCCACCCGCTACGCAGCTTGGCTGGTGCGAAGGCACCGACGAGCCGGCGGCAGGGTGGGCGAGGCGCTCGATCAAGCCATCCGCGAGCTCCTTCTCCTGCAGTCGAGCGACTGGCCGTTCATCATCAAGACGGGGACATCCACGCGTTACGCCGAAGCTCGCGTGCGCGCCCACGTTCACCGCCTCCGGCACCTGGGCCACCTCGTGGAGACGGGCACGGTCGAGGGGAACGACGGCATCTGGCTGGACGAACTCCGGAGCCGCGACAACTTCCTTGCGGCCGTGGGCGGCGAAGACTTGCGCGCGCCCTTCGACAGCTAAGAGCACTCGCGGACGCGTGCGCCGGGGAGGGCCGCCACCGCGAGCGCGGCGCGGGCGCCGCAGGATGCTAACTTCGGCCCATGCCGCTTCGCCTCGAGGGCACGTACACCGCCATCATCACGCCGTTTCTCGACGAACCGGGCCAGCCGGTCGACTGGGCCACGCTCGACGCGCTCGTCGATTCGCAGGTGGCAGCCGGCGTCGCGGGCATCGTGCCGTGCGGCACGACCGGTGAGAGCCCCACGCTCTCGCACGAGGAACACGGCAAGGTCATCGAGCGCACCATCAAGCGCGCGGCAGGCCGGGTACAGGTGATCGCGGGCGCCGGCTCGAACTCGACGCGAGAAGCCGTAGCGCTCGTGGAGCATGCCGAGCGCGCGGGCGCGGACGCGGTGATGGTGGTGGTCCCGTACTACAACAAGCCGACGCAAGAGGGCCTGTTCCGCCACTTCGTCGAGGTGTCCGCACACACCAAGCTGCCCGTCGTCATCTACAACATCCCGGCCCGCTCCGTGGTCGACCTCGCGCCCGAGACCCTCGCCCGCATTTGCGCGGCCTCGCCCAACGTCGTGGCCACCAAGGAGGCGACGGGCACCGTGATGCGCGCGCAGAAGCTGGCGCAAACGATGGGAGATCGGCTCGTCGTGCTGAGCGGCGACGACGCCTTGACGTTGCCGATGGTCGCGGTCGGCGCGCGCGGCGTCATCAGCGTCACGTCGAACGTGCTACCGGCCGAAGTGACTCGCGCGACGCGGCTTGCCCTCGACGGAAAGCTCGACGAGGCGCGCCGCGCCCACCTGTCGCTGCTGCCCGTGCACGAGGCCATGTTCATCGAGGCGAGCCCCGGGCCCGTCAAGGCGGCGCTGGCGTTGCGGGGCGTCGGTACGGGCGCGGTGAGGTCGCCCATCGTGACGCCGACGGAGGGGTCGCGAGCCGCGATCGGTGCCGCGCTCGAAGCGTACGCGCGGAGCGCGCGCTGAATGCGCATCGCGGTCGTCGGGGCCAACGGGCGAATGGGCCGCGCGGTCGTCCGCCTCGCCGTGACGGGCGGCCTGGACGTCGCGTGCGCAATCGGCGCCGGTGACGTGGGACGCGACGCCGGAGAGCTCGCGGGCGTGGGTCCGATCGGGACGAGCGTCGTCGACGGATTCGCGGTGCTCGAACACGCGAAGGCCGATGTCCTGGTGGACTTCTCGTCCCCCGGCGCGACGGCCGCGCTTTTGCCCATCGCGGCCAAGGTGGGCATCGGCATCGTAAGCGGGACCACGGGGCTCTCGGACGCCGGGCGCCATGCGCTCGAGCACGCAGCGACCCGGGTGCCGGTCCTCTGGGAACCGAACATGAGCCTGGGCATTTTCGTCCTTTCCCGGCTCGTATCCCAGGCGGTCGCGGCGCTCTCCGACTGGGACATCGAGATCGTCGAGACCCACCATCGCGCAAAAGTGGATGCTCCGAGCGGCACCGCCCTCCGGCTCGCCGAGGTGGCGCAGGGCGCCCGCGCGGGCACGCGCCTGGTGCACGGGCGGCAAGGAACACCGGGGGCGCGGGCGAACGCCGAGATAGGGATGCACGCCCTTCGCGGGGGCGACGTGCTCGGAGACCACACGGTGCACCTGTTCGGTGGCGGCGAGCGCATCGAGCTCACGCATCGTGCGACCAACCGCGACGTGTTCGCGCACGGCGCCCTTCGCGCCGCTCGTTGGATTCACGGGAAGAAGGCGGGACGCTACGGCTTGGCCGACCTGCTCGGTTGAACCCCGGCCGCCTCGACGAGCCGGTCGAGGGGGACGGTCTCGAGGCGCCTGGCGTGGACGGCCTCTAGAATCTCGGGCAAGGCCCGGATGGCAGCCGGTTCCCGATCCCCACGCTCCGGGGCGTCGTGCAGCAACACGATCGCGCCATCGGACAGGCCCCGTCGCACCCTGGAGGCCACGGCCGCCGGGCGTGCGCTTGCGAGGCCATCGAGACCGGCCACCGACCAGCCCACCACGACGAGATCCATCTCGTCGGCCACGCGCGCAATGGTCGGGTTGGTGTGGCCGATGGGCGGACGGAAGAACGTGGGGCGCTCGCCCGCGACGCGTTCGATCGCGGCCACACCGCGTTCCAGATCCTGACGCACGCGGCGCTCGCTCCGGAGCGCGAACAAGCGGTCGTGCGCGTACGAATGGAGGCCCACGCCGTGACCGGCGTCGAGGATCGCCCGCAGCACGTGCGGGTACGCCTCGACCTTGTGACCCGTGACGAAGAACGTCGCCACGGCGCGGTGATTGGCGAGAAGCTCGAGCACCCGGAGGGTCCAGACGGGGTGCGGGCCGTCGTCGAACGTCAGCGCGACCCCCCGAGCGCCCCGCGGCCCCCGCACGACCGTGTCGGCATACATACGCAGCCGAAGCACGAGCACGCCCGCGAGCCGCAAGGCGATGTAGCCGAAGAGGGCGCACGCAGCCCAGCCGAACGGCACGGGCCGCACGGCCAGGGAGTAGCCTGTCGTGGCGAGGGCGACCGCCGTCGCGCCATACAGGGCAGCCCGGGCAGGAGGCATCACCGACGAGCGCGACGCGGATCGAGCTCCGATACGTCCGAGTCGGCGTGATCGGGCGCCGCACCCGCCTGCTTCGACGCCGCGCCGGGGCCGACGCGCTTGCGCGCACCAGGCGATCCCGCCCCCGGCGGCGCGTCCGGGACGTTGTCGAGCCCGAACAGCGCCCCCAGGGTCGCTGCGATGAGCGGAATGGAGACCTCCGGCAACTCGCCGATGGGCGCCGTGCCGCCGAGCCACGCGGGGCCGGGAATGGTGACCCCCCACCGGCGCAGCGCGAACATGGCCCCCACGCCGAGCAGCGCACCGAAGAAGGCCTTGACCCCCGCCTCGACCTTTGCCCCCGCCGCCCAGATCGGCTTGCCCGCGACCATGCCCGTCAGCGCCCCAGCCACCGCCGCGGAGGCGAAGGCGATGGCGAAACCGCCAGGAACGACGAAGCTCGTCCCGATGAGCCTCGCCAGGCCCGCCGCGAGCCCCGCTCCCACGACGAGGCCCACCAACATCCCGAGGATCAGGCGACGGAGCATCGGGTTACAGGGTGGCCATAGGGCAGCGGGACGTCAACGACGGGCAAACGCATCGGCGAGACGGTCGGTGAGATGCGTACGGCGCTCCTCACGGCGGCCTCCCGCAAGCGCAATGTCGAGGGCGCGAGGGTCGCAGACGAGGACGACGAGTCGCTTGCCCCGGGTGACGGCCGTGTAGAGGAGGTTCCTGGACAGCATGATGAAGTGCGTCGTGAGGAGGGGGACGACGATCGCGGGATATTCGCTGCCCTGAGACTTGTGTACGGTGCACGCATACGCGAGGACGAGGTCGTCGAGATCCGACGCTTCGAGCGCGACGTCGCGGTCGTCGAAGCGCACGGTCATCCCGACTTCGTCTGGTTCGATGCGGACCACCCGCCCGACGTCGCCGTTGTAGACGTTCTTTTCGTAGTCGTTGCGGAGCTGCATCACCTTGTCGCCCGCGCGAAAGGTGCGCGATCCGCGAACGAGGGACACGGCGTCTTGCCCCTCCGCCGTGCGAATGGCAGGATTTAGCGCGGCCTGCAACGATTGGTTGAGGGCAAGGGCGCCGGTGGGCCCCCGATTCATCGGCGTCAGGACCTGGATGTCTCGGATCGGGTCCAGTCCGAAGCGGGCCGGAATCCGCGACGTCACGAGCTCGAGAATGGTCTCGCGGGCCCGCTCGGGGTCGCTGCGCTCGATGACGAAGAAATCGGCCTCCGCGGACGGCGCCGCGGAGACCGGTGGCTGGCCTTCGTTGATCCGGTGCGCGTTCGTCACGATCAAGCTGCGCGCAGCTTGACGGAAGATGGTCTTGAGGCGGACGCAGGGGACGCCCCGCGAAGCGATCACATCTCTTAGCACCGCGCCCGGACCCACGCTCGGCAGCTGGTCTACGTCGCCGACCAAAAGAAGCCGGGTGCCCGGAGCGATGGCCTGACACAGAGCGTCGGCCATGGGGAGGTCGAGCATGGACGCTTCGTCGACCACGATCGCCCCCGCCTCGAGCGGTGCGCTGCGATCCCGCTTGAACCGTCCCGACTTCGGATCGAACTCGAGCAGCCGGTGCAGCGTGGTCGCTTCGGTGCCCGTCGCCTCGCTCATCCTCTTGGCGGCGCGGCCCGTCGGGGCGGCGAGCCGGACGTGGACGCCGGCGTTCGCGAGAACCGCCAGTATCGCGCGCACGATCGTGGTCTTGCCGACGCCGGGACCGCCGGTCACGACCAGCACCTGGTGACGCGCGGCCGCTTGGACGGCCTGCCGCTGCTCCGGGGCGAGCTCCATGCGCGCCTGCGATTCGAACGCGGCCACGGCCTGGGGGGCGCCCGGCAGCGGGGCCGGGGCGGCGCTGGCGAGTTCGACGAGCCGGCCGGCGAGGCGAACCTCGGCGGCATACGTGTCCGCGGCGTACACGCGGCGATCGCCCTCCGGCAGTCCTGGTTCGAGCGCCACGTGGCCCGAAAGGAGGCTCGCCTCGAGCGCGCGGGCGAGGCGACCGCGGACGTCACTGTCGTCCTCGCTCAGGCCCAGCATCTGGGCCGCCCGGGTGGTCACCTCGGCCTCGGAGGTCCAGATGTGTCCCGCGAGCGTCAGGTCGTGCACCACCTGGAGTACGCCCGCGTGCATCCGCTCGGGCGAATCGGGGCGGACCCCGATCGTTGCGGCGATGCGATCCGCCGTCTTGAATCCGACGCCGTTCACCTCGAGCGCCAGCCGATACGGTTCGCGCGACACGACGTTCATCGCGTGCGGCCCGTATCGCCTGACGATTCGCGCAGCGAGAGAAGCGCTCGCACCGTGAGCTTGCAAGAACACCATGACGTCCCGCACCGCTCGCTGTTCGCGCCACGCGCGGGCCAGCGCGCTGCGCCGCTTTGGCCCGAGCCCGTCCACCTCCGCGAGCCGCTCGGTCGCCTCGTCGAGGACGCGCAGGGAATCCAGGCCGAACGTCGCCACGATCCGCGCGGCAAGCTTCGGCCCGACGCCCCGGATAAGGCCCGACGCGAGGTACCTCTCGAGCCCGGCGAGCGTGTCCGGCGCCAGCTCGACGAGCGAATCGACGCGGAGTTGCTCGCCGTGCTTGCGGTCGTGTTCGATGCGACCTCGCACGCGCACCCGCGCCCCGACCGGGGCGGGGGGGAATGTTCCCACGACGGCGAGCCGCTCGGCTCGCCCGGTCACCGCCACCTTCAGTACGCGGTAGGCCGACGTTGGGCTCTCGAAGGTAACGCGCTCGACGACCCCTTCAATGGTCACGTTGGATGTTTTCAGCGTCACGGCCGTCTATACGAGCGATGTTCGTACGGAGATCAGGTGTAGAGGCAGGCGGCGACTTGCCCGACCGGCCTTCACGTCGTACGTTGGCGCCGCCTGTCGACCCGATGCGCTTCTTGGCGCGTTCATCGCAGAGCGACCCAACCGCATGACGATGCGAAGTAGCCCGGCGCGACGCGCGGTACGAGCAGCCCTCGGCCTGCTGCCTTTGGTCGGGGCGGTGCTGAGCATCCTGGGGATGCTCCTCGTCAAGACGCGGCCAGAAATGTGGGGCGCGGCGATCGCGGCTTGGATGCTCGGGTGCGTCACGCACCCGCTCGGCGCGATTGTCCTCATTCAGGCGTTCTACACTGCGCTCCAGAGCCTGCTCTGGCAACGGTACCGTCCGTTCGACCGACCGCGCGACGCCGTGTGGCCCAAGGTGACGGTCGTCATCCCCGCGTTCAACGAGGGACCGATGGTGCAGCGGAGCATCCGCTCCGTGGCTCGATCCGACTACCCGGCCGACAAGCTGGAGATCATCGTCGTCGACGACGGGTCGCGCGACGACACGTTTTTCCACATGCAGCGGTTGCGGCGCGAGTTTCCCAATCTCGTCCGTCTCTTGCGGTTCGCGAGCAATCGCGGCAAGCGCGCCGCTCTGGCCGAGGGCTTCCGCGAGGCGTCCGGCGACATCTTGCTGACGATCGACTCGGACAGCGAAGTCGAGCCGCGCACGATTGCCGAGATGGTGACGCCGTTCCTGGCGGACGAGCGCATCGGCGGGGTCGCCGGGCGGGTGGCGGTGCTCAATCGAGACTCGACGATCAGCAGGATGCTGGAGGTCCACTACGCGCTCGCGTTCGACTTCGGCCGCGCGTCGCAGTCCGTGTACCGCGCGGTGGCGTGCTGCCCCGGGGCTCTTGCGGCATTCCGCCGAGCGGCCGTCGTCCCCCACCTGGCCGAGTGGACGAACCAGACCTTCTTGGGACGTCCGGTCGGGCACGGCGAAGATCAGGCGCTCACGAACATCGTCCTTCGTCAGGGCTACGACACCGTGTACCAGCGCCGCGCTACGGTGCACACGCTGGCGCCGACGACGTACCGTCAGCTATCGCGCATGTTCCTGCGCTGGGACAGGAGCTACATCGTCGAGGGTTTCTCGTTCGCGGGGTTCATGTTCACGCGATACCGCGACCGGAACCGGGTGCTCCCGATCGTCACGTTCGTCGCGTCCAACCTGCGCCTCGTCCTCTTCACGTGGGGCCTGCTTCAGCTGCCGTTCGCGTTCGCGGACGATGCGTCGACTCACATCCAGGCGGCCGTGGCTCTCTCGCTCGGCGCGCTGTTCTCGGCGGCTTACTACCTGCGCATCGAGCGGAGCTTCCGCTTCGCTTACGGCTTGCTGTACGCCATCTTCAGCGCGTGCTTCCTGCAATGGATCCTGCCCTGGGCACTCATCACCGTACGTGACGAGCGCTGGGGCACGCGATAACGCGATCGCGCGTCGCTCTACGGTTGGCTGGGCGACGGTTGCAGCGCGCGCCGTATGGAGCCATCGGGAAGCGCGTAGCTCTCCGGCGAGATCGGGTCGCCGATCGGCGTGAGCAGACCGGTCTCGCCCAGCAATCGCAGCATGACGCTCGCGGCCTCCTGCGCGCGGCGTTGCACTTCGGGTCGGGCCAAGCTCTCCATCATTCCGCTCGAGGCAAACTGGGCAAGGATGCTGTGTTCGGCCACGTGACGGAGCTCCGACACGGGGATGGGTCCCCTCGCCGCGAGGGCGCGCAGGATCGCGCCCGCTGGCCCCGTGCGCTCGGCGATCTCGGATTCGACCCAGACGCGTAGGGGCGCGCCCTCGGTCTCTTCGCGGGCGACGGCTTCGCGGGCGCCCTCTCGCCCGACGTTCACGGCACCCAGACTCCCCTGACGGGCGTGGTCGGCGTCGTAGAGCTCGAGCAACGACGTGCCGATGCGGCGGAGCAGCAACGGCACCCCCTGCGATTGCTGCACGATGTAGTCGAGCGCGTCGTCGGCGAACCGGATGCCCTGACGCGCCCCGAGGCCCCGCATCATGGCCGACGCCGCCTCGTGGGACAGGCAAGGCACGCAGAGAGAGGGGAAGGCACCCATGATCGATTGTTGCCCGAGCGTTCGCAAGGGAGCCCAGAGCAGCGGATGCAGCGCGCCGCACAGCAGGACGCCGACCGAGCCGCCCCCGGTCTGCGCAGAGCTGTCGCCCAGCGCGTTGCGCAGCCGCCCCAGCAGGATCGCGAGCACGTCGAGCGCGTGCCCGACGCGCTTCGTGTCCATCGCGAGGACCTGTTCCAGCTCATCGACCACGAGGAGCATCGGCGGCGGGCGTCCGTCGGCAAAGGGGGCGCAGGCCGCGCAGAGATCGCGGACCGCCCTCGTCAGAGCCGCTGCGTCCACCTCGCCCGTGGGCGCCTCGGGGATCGTCGCCGCGGGGTAGAGGGTGCGGGCGGAGTCGACGAGGCGCGCGCACAGCGATCGAAGAATCGCGTCGACGGCGCGCGAAGGATCCTCGTCGAAGGCGATCTCGTGGTGAAAGCCTGCGAGGTCCACATAGGCGGAAAGGCCAGGGAGCCTACGGGCGACTTCGAGCGTCAACGACGACTTGCCGAACCGCCTCAAGCCCGTGATGACGACCCACCGCCCGGCGCGCGTCTCGGCGAGCAGTCCGGACACGAGTCGCTCACGGTTCCAGAACTGACTCGAGGACGTGATACGGCCGCGCACCTCGAAGGGATTCCCGCGCAGGGACGTCTCCTCCAGGAGGTCGAGGAGATCGCCCGATACCCGCGCCCATTCGAGGCGAGACACCGCGACAGGCAGCACGTGGACCGTGCGGGTGCCGCCCCTTCCGGCCCAATCGAGGACGGCTCGGACGGCGCCGAGGTCGAGCGACGCGGCGTCGTCGTGCAGCACGAAGACCAGACGGGCTCCGACGCGGCGGCATACGTCGACAGCATGCTGGATGTGCTGCTCCTGGACCTTGGCACCGCGCACCCGCACCACGCATGCGTCGTGACCCCAGCGCTCCCAGGCGGCATCGCGCGGCAGCGCGACGTGGAGCACGTCGTTCCGGGACGGCAGGATGAATCGCAGTCGATCGGCGGTCGACACGAACCCGAGGGCGCTCATTCGAGTCTGCGTCCGGCGCGCCCAGTTGGTGAACGACCTTCGCGCGCGGCGCATGCGCCCGCCCCAGAGGACCAAGCCCACGATCGCGAGGACGCCGGCGAACGAGGATGCCGTGACGCGCTGGTAACGGACCCAGCGCTGCTCGAGCCGTTCGCGCAGGTCGCAGTCGTAGACGGTGCCGTGCTGGAGCGTGTCGCATTGCTCGCACCGTGAATCGGCCAGCATCAGGGCGCGGCATGCCGACTCCCTCGAAGCGATGTGCGCGATCCAGCCCGGCACGGTGGCGGCCTCGGAGAAGCGGCGGAGTTCGAGCGGCGCTCCGCTCCGATCGGCGCGCCAAGGGTCGGCGTCCAGGGATTCGCCGAAGCCACGGGCGAGCGCCGCCAAGGTCGCGAGGTTGTGGGCGAACGAGTCCTCCGAGCCCACGCGGTTCTTGCAGGCGCTGCGCAGCTCTTCCAGCGGGGTCGCCTCGGCGTCCCGCTCGCGCGTGATCATCCCGGCGACGGTCGGCGGCCGTTCGAACGAGGGCGCGATGCTCGCGGCCTGTCCCTCCCAGAGCATGCGCGCGTACTGACGGCACAAGGTGAGCGGGACGTTCGAGTCATCGCTCTGCGACGCGAGGGACGTCCAACGGGTGATGGCCGGGCTCACGTCGATCGGAGGCGCGACGCATGCCGTCGGCGCGGGGATGCGCTGCATCGCCCGGACGGCGCGCCCGCAGGCGTCGAGGAGGGTATCGTCACGAACGCCCGCGCGGATCTCGTCGACCCGAACGAGGGATCGAGAGTCGAGCTTTTTGGGGCTGGGGAGGGCCGTGTTGAGCCACGCGCTGAACGAGGCGACCGGCCCGCCGCCGCCTTCGCCCAGGAAGCACGTGAACAGCTTCGCTTGCGCGGCGCTCGCCACCTCCGAGAAGTCGCTGTTGGGTGAGGTCCCCGGGGACGCCGGGAAGTCCTGCACCCAAGCCAGCACGGTCCCCGGCTCGACGTTGTGGCAGTCGGCCGCCCATATGTCCTCGACGCGTTGGCGAAGAAGCAGAGGCCCGGTCGACTCGAAGACGCCCTCGAGTTGCCGCGCTCGCCTGCAGCCGGCGGTCGGCGACTCCTCTCGGCAGCGGCTGATCAGCTGATATGCCTGGACGAGCCGCAACGCGGCCGAGAGAGACGGCCCCTCCTGACCCGCGGACGCGACGTGCTGCGCCTCTTGGACGAGCTTCGGATCCAGCGGATCCTCCGACGCAAACCAGCCTTCGACGCTGGTCGGCCCGCCCGATCGGATTCGCTGCCAGGAGTGCGGCGCCGTCAGCTTGAGGGCTTCGGTCAAGAGGCGCCGATAAAACACGGGGTCGTGCGGTGCGGATCCGACGAGCCGGGAGACGAGCCGCTCGGCCGTCGTTGCGCCGAAAGCCGCGGGCAGCGTATCGGACTCTCCCGCCGCAAATGCGGCGACCTGCGCAAGGGCGACGTCGGCTTCTTCCCATCCTCGGAGGAGTTGACGCAGGCGGCTCTGGTCTGGACCGGGGATGCAAGAGCCGACGTTGGTGACGCGACCGTCGAGCAACTTCTGCGCAAAGGTCGCCGCTTCGGAGCAGAGATTGGCCTTCGCGGTGGTGCAGGCCTCCACGTGCTCTTGCGACGTAGCGAGCTTCTGATTGGTCGAGTTGACCTGCTCCACGCACGCGTCGCGGTCGGCAGCGACGCTCTGCCGATCGCTTTCGCACGACTGCAGAAGCTGCTTGGCCTCCTCGACGCGCTGTTCGACGGCCGAGCAGTTCGGCGGGGGATCGACGGGGCCAGCGGCCAAGGCGGACCGCGCGAGACCGCCAAGAACGAACGTTGCCGCGACGACCGCGTTCAGCGACGCTCGTAGACCGAACATGGGGCGGACTTGCACGGAAACAGTCGGAGGAAGCGGTCAGGCTGGCGCGTCAGCCATTGTCCTGCCGGAGCGGCGTCCGCGGCGACGACGATGCGGGCGTTCTCCTGCGAGAGAAGCGCGCCGATCGATTCGCCGCCAAGGTTATCCGAGATCCAGACCGCTCGACGAGTGAGCGCACTGTCCCACGCCAGGTAAGGGAGTTCCATCGACTGGTCGAAGGCAAAGCTCTCTCCGGGCTCGAGCCGACGCCGCGCCGCGGCAAACGGGGTGGGCGGCCCGTCCGCCCCAACGGCTTCGGCGCGCTCCTCATCGGACATCCGAGCGTACGCGAACAGAGGCGGCCCTTCACCTGATAGACCCGGCAGCGCGTAAGCGACCTGCCCGAGCGCGACGGCCCCGAGCGCGAGACCGAGCCACGGGGCAACGCCCGACGGCACCCTCGCCAATCGAGGTGCAGCCAGAGCAAATACGAGCGCTGGGAACGCAAGGACGTAGCGCGCCACCGCAGGGTCCGGGGTTGCCACGGTGGCCAGTAGACCCGCACCCGTCAATCCCGCCTGCCGAGGGGCGGCCCGCGTTTGCCACAACGTCACCGCGGCTGCGGGGAGCGCGACGAGGAACAGGGGCCCGAACCCACCGATGCGCATGTCGAATACGGGAGGGGCCGTCAGCGCGGTCCACGATCGCGCCACGCGTGAGAAAAGCGACCCGTGCAAACGCGGTGCGGCGGCGCCCGAGTCGAGGAGGTGCTGCATCGCGCTGATCCCGGGCAGGTGGAGGGGCCCGATCGAGACGGCGACGGGCCAGACGGGGTTGCCATACCGAATGGCGTTGCTCGCGAACGCGCCGCCGCCGAACACGACGACGAGGACCAGGATCGCCGGCGCGATTCGAGCCTGCCCTTCCCAGACGGCGACGACGATCAACGACGCCCCGATGATCACGCAGGCGAGCGGCGCGCTCGGCTTCGATCCCAGAAACAGGCCTAGCGCGACCGCGCCGACGAGCAGCCTCCGAACGACAACGGCTTGGCCCTCCGTTCCGGGGCGACTGGAGGCCAAGAGAAAGTAAATCGCCACGAGCAGCCAGGCGGCGCTGCCGACGTCGACGTAGTCCGTTGGCATCTGCAGGAACACCGCGGGCAGCACGACCCACGCGGTGCCCGCCGCGAACGCCTCGGGTCGAGGCGCCCCCATGCAGCGCGCGATCGCGACGACGGCGCCAGCGCCGAGGAGCGCGAAGGGCACCTGCGCCAGGTCGACGAGGCGATCGTCCGGCAGCATCGCGCGCAGCGCGATCATGAACGTCTCGATGACGTGCGGATACGTCGACACGTAGGGCATGTCGTCGGGGATTCCCTTGGAGCCGCGCCCTTGGAGGACGAAGTTCACGTAGGGCAGGTGGTAGCCGAGCGCGTCCCATTGCCAGACCGGCAGCCAGTACGCCGCGAGCACGGTGAGCGCGACGGCGACGGCCGAGGCGATCACGAGAGGGGCCGTCGCCATCGTGACAAACGGTCGGCGAGGCTCTCGACGGCGCGGACGGGGCAGCGCCGCGGCGGCCAGCGTCGCCAGCACGAGGGCCCCGAGCAACGTGCCTCGATGAAGATGCTGCGCGAGGGCCAAGCCTTGGACGACGGCCATCGTCGTTGCACCGAAGAGCGCGGCCCCGGCGAGCGCTCGATCCGGAGCGGAGCCATCGGGGAACGCGGCCCCACCGAGCCGCCAGCCTACGAACGACGCGCTGGGGGCGGCGATCGGAAGGAGGCCCAAGCAGCCAAGCATCGGCGTCGCGTGGCCATAACGGGGGACGCCCGGCCCCGCAAGGGAGCCGAAGAGCCCGCCGGCGTGTCAGGGGCCGGGCGCCTTCGGCACCTCCACCGCGCCTTCCTCGAGGCGCACGTCGAGCGTGCAGGCGGTCTGGAGGCGGACGCGATGCGTCAGGGGGTGAGTGAGCACGCAGATCGGGATCGACTGTGCCGGATCGGGACCTTGTACGAACTGAATGGCGCCTCCGGGTAGGAGCGTCGCGCTGAACTGCACGCGCCCACCGTTGAACGAACCGCAGCCGTCGACGAGTTGATTCATCGCGGCTTGGGCGAGCTTGGCGTTGTCGACGCCGAGGTGCGCGCACCCGTTGACCAGCACCACCGCCGTCACCGTGTGCGCCGCGGGCGGCGGAGCCGGCGGAGCGGCCCGAGCGGCGCACCCGGCGACCATCGCGTGGGCGCCGACCACGAAGCACCTCCGACGCCAGCCGGAGCGCCTCGCCTTCTCTTGGACCATGAACACTACCGTAGAACAAAAAGAGCGAGGCCCCGAAGGCTCAACGCCCTCGAGGCCTCGATTCGCTTCGCTGCCTGTCGTGGTCGAGGGGAGCGATCTGCCGCTCCCCTCGAGCTCCCCACCGGATTCGGTTGTGACCGGATTCGGTCGTGTTGTGAGGAGCGCCCTAGACTAGGGGCTCAGAAGTCGCCGTGCCCGTGCCCGGCGTGACCGCCCGCCGCCGCCTTCTCCTCCTTGGGACGCTCGGCGACGAGGCACTCGGTCGTCAGCATGAGACCGGCGACGCTGGCCGCGTTCTGGAGCGCCGTGCGGACGACCTTCACCGGATCGATGACGCCCATGGCGAGCAGGTTGCCGTAGGAGTCGTTCGCGGCGTTGTAGCCGAAGTCGTCCTTGCCCTCGCGGACCTTGTTGACCACGATCGAGCCTTCGAGTCCCGCGTTCTGCGAGATCATGCGAAGGGGCTCCTCGAGCGCGCGACGGATGATCTGCACTCCGAAGCGCTGCTCCTCGTCCACCTTGAGGGAGTCGAGCGCAGGCTGACCGCGAAGCAGCGCGACGCCGCCACCGGGGACGACGCCTTCCTCGACGGCCGCGCGGGTCGCGTGGAGCGCGTCCTCGACGCGGGCCTTCTTCTCCTTCATCTCGGTCTCGGTGGCCGCCCCGACCTTGACGACGGCGACGCCGCCGACCAGCTTGGCGAGCCGCTCCTGAAGCTTCTCGCGGTCGTAGTCGCTCGTCGTCGTCTCGATTTGCTTGCGGATCTCTTCGATGCGGCCCTTGATGCCGTTCTTGTCGCCCGCGCCGTCGACGATCGTGGAGTTGTCCTTGTCTTGCGTGATGCGCTTGGCGCGCCCGAGGTCACTGATCGTGACGTTCTCGAGCTTGAGGCCGAGCTCCTCCGCGATGACCTGACCGCCCGTGAGCACCGCGATGTCCTTCAGCATCTCCTTGCGGCGATCGCCGAAGCCCGGGGCCTTGGTGGCGGCGCAGTGCAGCGTGCCGCGGAGCTTGTTGACGACCAGCGTCGCGAGCGCCTCGCCCTCGATGTCCTCGGCGATGATGAGGAGGGGCTTCTGGCTCCGCGCGATCGCCTCGAGCACGGGGAGCAGGTCCTTCATGTTCGAGATCTTCTTCTCGCTGATGAGGATGTAGGCGTCCTCGAGGACGACCTCCATGCGCTCCGGATCCGTCACGAAGTACGGCGAGAGGTAGCCGCGGTCGAACTGCATCCCTTCGACGACTTCGAGCGTCGTCTCGGCCGTCTTGCTCTCTTCGACGGTGATGACGCCTTCCTTGCCGACCTTCTGCATCGCCTCGGCGAGCTTCGAGCCGATCTCCTTGTCGCCGTTCGCGCTGATCGTGCCGACGTGCTCGATCTCCTTGGGATCTTTGGTCTGCTTCGCGATCTTCTTGAGCGACTCGACGACGGCTTCGACCGCCTTGTCGATGCCGCGCTTGATCTCCATCGGGTTGTGTCCCGCGGCAACGAGCTTGCTTCCTTCGCGGTAGATCGCCTGGGCGAGCACCGTGGCAGTCGTCGTGCCGTCGCCGGCCACGTCGCTCGTCTTCGAGGCAACTTCGCGCACCATCTGCGCGCCCATGTTCTCGAAGCGGTTCTCGAGCTCGATCTCCTTGGCGACCGTGACGCCGTCCTTCGTCACCGTGGGAGAGCCGAAGCTCTTCTCGATGACCACGTTGCGGCCCTTGGGGCCGAGCGTGACCTTCACCGCGTCAGCCAGCGCATTGACGCCAGCGAGAATCTGATTTCTTGCCTGCTCGTTGTAGACGATTTCCTTCGCAGCCATGGGTACACCTTTCGTAGAGCCTGAGTCTTTGGGGTTTGCCGACGCGATTGCGGTCGGATGGTGATTGGGTCACGGGCCCGTCACTGGGGGTGAGTCACTTCTCCAGGACGCCGAGGATGTCGTCCTCGCGCAGGATGAGACGCTCTTCGCCGTCGACCTTCACCTCGGTGCCGCCGTACTTGCCGAAGAGCACGCGGTCGCCGACCTTGACGTCGAGCTTGCGGACGCTTCCGTCCTCGAGAATCTTGCCGTTGCCGACGGCGATGACCTCGCCCTCGATCGGCTTCTCCTTGGCGGTGTCGGGGATGATGATGCCGCCCTTAGTCTTCTCTTCCTCCTTTACACGCTTGACGATGACGCGGTCGTGAAGCGGACGGATGCTGGCCATGGGGATCTCTCTCCTGGTGAGGGGTTGTGTCGTGGGTTGGATTGAGCCGAGGGCCCGGAAGCGCCCCGGTCATCAGGCCTTGCGGCGAACACCCGCCGTGGGGACGCGCCGGCTCGCTGTAGGGGAGGCGGACGTGGACCCAAGGTCGATTGCTGGCACTCACGGTAGATGAGTGCCAACCGCCGGCCCGAAAGTAACGCCGAGCTTCGTTGCGTCAAGGGCCGCGATGGATCGTTCGGAAAATATCGCAATCCCTTGCAATACCCGCTGGTTGTGCGCGGCTAACGACCACTGCGCGTCCGATGAGCACTCTCCCTGTCCGACTGCCACGCTTCGGGCGCTTATTTGCCGGAACTGCGCTGCCACGAAATTGCGAAGGTATCGGAAACCGCTTAGAAAATTGGGTAGCTGTACGCGAGGACTATGAGCATCGTACCCGCCCGCTCGGTGTCGCATTTCTTTCACGAGGTGGTGGAAGACGCCTTGCGCGCTCAGAAGGTCGAGGCGACTGAAGGCGCGACCCGCTACCTGGTTGCGTTGCTGGCGGATTACGCGCACCCCGACCTTCGCGCCGACGAGGCGCTGGATCGGCCTCTGACGCTGCTGATGGATGAAGCGGTCCACATCGCGGACCCGGCCGAGCGGTTCGAACGCCTGCGCACGCTCGGCGACGGGGTCCTCTATGGATGCGGCTTCTTCGGGGACCACTTCGAAGCGCGCGGGGTCGACGCTCGCTACATCAGGGGCCTCGGGACGCGCGCGTACGGGGCCGCAGGATCCATCTTGCGTCGCGGGTCGGAGCCTCAGACCGTGCCGGATCTCTTCGCCGAGCTGGCGTCGAACTTCGATGCGTTCGTCGGCGTCCTCTCCGACGTCGCCGACGCGACGGTCGCGATGGGTATCGAGAACTCCAAGGGCCTCGTGAAGGCCTACGAGCGGTGGCTCAAGACGGGGAGCGATCGCCTGGCGAGCGTCCTCACCTCGCATGGGATGATGCCTACACGCGGTCCGCGAGGCGTCCTGCAGTGAATGGGGCCGACGCTCTCGCCGGCAACGGGGTGTCGCTGGTTCGGGAGAGGGCCCTGGCTCTTCGCGTTCAGCGAGGCCTCGAACGTCTGTATCGCCTGGTCCCGGCGGCCGACGTAGGCGACTTCGTTCGGGGAGCAGACCCGGGAGAACGCGAAACGCTCCTCGTGCGGGAGGCCGCCGAAGGGACGCTCGAGATCAGCGTTGCGCTGCCCGCGCTGGGCGCCGACGCGGATATCGACCTGCTTTGCCAGCTGATCGAGGGCGTGAGCCACTTCGTTTACCTGGCCGAGAGAGCCCGGTGGGGACGCGCGGCGACCCAACTCGAGCTCGAATTGCAAGCCGAGGTCGACAAGTGGGTGATCATCGCCGCGTCGATTCGACGGTTCGACGCGAGCCGGAGCGCGTCGTTGAGGGCCTGTCTTTACGAGCGCGTCGCGTACGTGCACGGCGAGGGGAGTGAGCTCGGGGAGCGCTATCGCATCGCCAACGAGGCCGCCCATGGCTTCGTTCGGCGCCTCGAGCGCGAGTACGTGCGGAGCGCCCGGTTCGGACGACTCCAAGCCGAGCTTTGGCACTTCTTTCACCTCGGACAGGAGGAAAAGCTGCGGCTGGGTCGAGCTGCCTGAAGCGGCTATCCTAGGGCCCGCCCCCGTGCGCATCGACAAGCAGGTCCGCGACGCAGTCAACCGTCTCGACATCCCGTTCAACTCGCTGGGCCTCGACCCGTACGGCATCTCGAAACAGGATCTCGTCTTCTGGGGAACGGCCGTCGGCGCCTTCTACCGGTGGTACTTCTCGGTGTCCTCGCGGGGCATCGAGAACGTGCCCGCGCAGGGGCGCGCGATGCTGGTCGGCAATCACTCGGGCGGCATCGCGATCGACGCGGCGATGGTCGTCATGTCGTGCCTGCTCGACATGGACCCCCCACGCCTCGCTCAGGGCATGGCGGAGAAGTTCATCAATCGCGTCCCGCTGCTCGGGCGTCTGGCGAACCGCGCGGGGATGCTGACGGGCCTGCCCGAGCACGCCGATCGGCTTCTCGAGGACGATCGCTTGCTCCTCGTCTTTCCCGAGGGTGCTCGCGGCACGGCGAAGCTCTTCAAGGAGCGCCATTCGCTCGTCGAGTTCGGCACCGGCTTCATCCGCCTCGCGCTGAAGACGAAAGCGCCGATCGTGCCCTTCGCCGTGCTCGGTGGCGGCGAGGCCTTTCCGACCGTGGCGAACGCCTACAAGCTCGGGCAAGTGTTCGGGCTCCCCTACGTTCCGATCGTCGCCTACGGTCTGCCCCTCGCCCTTCCAGCGAAGATCGAGATCGAGTACGCGCCCCCGCTCCGGTTCGCCGGAACGGGCAACGAAGACGACACCGTCGTTCACGGCTACGTGGACAAGGTCAAGGAGGTCATCGCGAACATGCTCACCGCCGGCGCGACTCGACGGCGCGGAGAGCCTCTCGCGCTCCCGGAGCGATCGTGAGGATCCTCATCCCCGGCGCCGCCGGGATCCTGGCGCGCAAGGTGGCCCTGCGCCTCGCCGTCGACGGCCACGAGGTCGTCGGCATGGACCGCCGGCCCTGGCCCGAAGCGCCCTTCGAGTTTCACGAGGTGGACGTGCGCAAGCGCGCCGCGGAGGACGTATTTCGCAAGGTCCGACCGCAGGCGATGATCCACATGGCGACGGTCACGTCCCTCGTCGTCCCGGGAGAAGAGCGTTACCAGATCAATCTCGGAGGCACCCGCGCGGTCTTCGAGTACGCGCGCGCGTACGGCGTCGAGCACTGCGTATTCGTCGGCCGGCACACCTTCTATGGCGCCGGGCCGAGCTCGCCCCTGTTCCACACGGAAGACGAGCCTCCGATGGAGTTGAATCGGTTCCCCGAGCTAGCCGACCTCGTCGCGGCCGACCTCTACGCGGCGAGTGCTCTCTGGCGCTTTCCCGAGCTGGCGACCACGGTCCTGCGCGTCTGCTACACGCTGGGCCCCAGCGGGCACGGAACGCTGTCGGGGTTTCTACGCGGCCGGCTCGTGCCGCAGGTCTTCGGCTTCGATCCTCTGTTTCAGTTCCTCCACGAGGACGACTTCGTTCGCGCGATCGTGCTCACGATCGAGAAACGTCCGCGCGGCGTATTCAACGTCGCCGGACCGCAAGCGCTCCCACTCTCCACCGTGATTCGGGAGGCCGGCCGGACGCACATCCTCGTTCCGGAGTTCATCATCTCCAGGGCGCTCGGGCGCTTTGGACTTCCGAATCTGCCGGCAGGCGCGGTGGGGCACCTGAAGTATCCCGTGGTGGTCGACGCGCGCGCGTTCCGGCAGCAGACGGGCTTCGCCCACGAACACGACGAGCTCGCGACGATCCGCAGCTTTCGCGAAGCGTTTCCTCTGCCGGAGTAGTCGCGGTCGCCCTCACAACCCCATCAGCTTGGCCACGTAGTACCGCAAGGTCTCGGTGGTGCCGCCCCCGATGCGAAAGAGCCGCTGGTCGCGCCATGCGCGCGCGACGTGGAACTCCTCGATGTAGCCCCACCCACCGTGAAACTGCAGGCATTGGTCCGCCACCTCGCTCGTCACGTCGCCGACGAAGATCTTCGCGAGGCTGATGAGCTTCACCGTCTCCATCGAGACGCTGTCGCCGCCGAGGTATTTGTCGGCGTTGTAGCCGTCTGCGCCGCGGTAAGCGAGCGATCGAGCGGCCTCGACCTTCGCCGTCAAATCGACGAACTTGTGCTGCCAGTACTCCCGCTTGATGAGGGGCTTGCCGAAGGCGCTTCGATCGCGGCCGTACTGGATCGCCTCGCTCAGCATCAGATCGCTCCCGGAGACGGCGCTCGTGCACGCGATGATGCGTTCGCTCTGGAAGTTTTGCATGAGGTACATGAACCCCATGTTCTCCTCGCCCAGGAGATACCGCTTGGGCACGCGCATCTCGTCGAAGTGCAGCTCCGCGGTGTCGCTCGAGTGGTTGCCGATCTTCTTTAGCTTGCGCGCCACGTGAAAGCCCCTCGTTTCCGTCGGAACGAGGAAGAAGCTGCATCCGTGCGCGCCGGCCTCGGGCGTCGTCTTCACCAGCAACGTGACGAAATCGGCGCGGGTGCCGTTGGTGATGAACGTCTTCGACCCGTTGACGACGTAGTCGTCGCCGTCCCGGCGGGCGACGGTCTCGATTCCGGCAACGTCGCTGCCCGCGTTGGGCTCACTCACCCCCAGCGCGGCGATCTTCTCTCCACGGATGGCCGGAACGAGAAACTCGGCCTTCTGCTCGGCGGTCCCGAGATCGTTGATCACGGGCGTCGCCATGTCCGACTGGACGAGGAGCCCCATCGAGACGCCCGCCATCAGGCACCTCGGCAACTCTTCGCTCTTCGCGACACTGAACCAGAAGTCGCCGCCGGCGCCGCCCACCTCGGGCGGGTAGTGCGCGCCGAGGATGCCCAGCTCGCCGGCCCGCTTGAACACCCAGTTGGGGAACAGCTCGTCTCTCTCCCACTCGGCGGCGTGGGGAGCCAACTCTCTCTCGCAGAACTGCCTGACCGAGGCGCGGAACTGTTGATGAACCTCCGTGAACGGGCTCGGCATCGGCATCTCCGCGGCGATTGATTCGTACAGCAATCAATCTGTCACACGGGAAGCCGCAATGCCGCGTCCACAGAGACCGTCACCAGCCTCGAACGCACAGCGGCAGGAATGTAGGCGCGTCGCGCAGTTTCAGAAACGCGCGTTTCTCGAATGCGAAGGCCAAGCCCTGAGCCCGGCCTTCCCATCGAGGCACGCTCACACGCCAGAGCGCCCCCCGCGCGGTCGAACGGACCCGCGCGAGAACCGAGGGGAATTACTACTTCTTCTTCCCCTTTTTCGCCGTCTTCTTTGCAGCCTTCTTCGCCTTCTTCGCTTTCTTAGCAGCCATGGTTCTCGTTCCTTTCTTCATGTCGGCGGAGAGCTTTGCTCCACGCCTCTTCCGTTGTTTCGACACTGCCGGCTTCGCCTTGGACAATCGCGGCCCTTTCGGGCGCGCGGTCGCCTTCGGCTTGGCCGACCCTCCCTCCCTCTTGCCGCCCCGGGCCGGCGAGGCCGGCGCCGAGTTGGCAACAGGGCGGGGGACTGCTTCACGCTGGGCGGCTCGCCGCCGCAGCACCGACATGACCTTTTCGTCGAGCTGCTCGAACTCGAAGGGCTTGTCGATGTACTCGTCGGCCCCGAAGAGCGGGCTCGTCGCCTCGTTCAGGCTCTCGCCGATGCCCGTCAGCATCAGCACTCCCGTGTGAGCGAGCGCGGCGTCCTGACGGATCTTCCGACACACCTCCCAGCCGCTCATGCCCGGCATCATCACGTCGAGGACGACGAGATCCGGCAGCCGCTCGCGCGCGAGTCGCCAGGCGTCGTCGCCATCGGACGCCTCGATCACTTCGAGCTTCGGGTTGATTGACCGCAGGTGGCGGGTGACGAGCTCCAACATCTGCGGCTCGTCATCGGCGACCAGCACCATCGGAGGCGCCGCGTTCGCATTCACGATCACGATGATCGAAGAACTTGCGTGCGTTGGTCAAGTTCTGTCTTCACATCACTCGTCCAAGAACTTCGTCGGGACCTTCGTGGTCGACTCGACGAGCTCCTTGTTGGAGCTCACGTACTTCACCATCGTGGGCATGTGACCCTTGGTGAGTTTGAGCTTGTTCTGCATCATCCCCTTGGTCGGATCGAGCTCCTTCCGGACGACTTCCTTCCATCGCGCGTAGGTGCCGACGAGCACGAACGAAGCCTTTTCGGCCTCGTCGCGGGAGACGAGCTGGCAGCTTCGACACTGCCCCTCGTGGACGTCGAGCCACATCCCCACGTCTTCCGGCAGCCCGATCGCGGGCTCTGCGGCGACGACCATCGCGACCGGTCCGTACGTCCAATCCCGGGCGGCGGCCCGGTAGCCCGGGTTCGCGTTGATGGCGTCCTTGTAGGCCGCGCACCACTCGGCGGACGGAAAACGAAGCGGCGTGCCGGTTCCTGTCGTCATGGTTGCCGCTGACGGTACTCAAGCGGGCCGGCATCGCAAGGGGGGGCACGGCGACGTCCCCGACGGACGCGAGAGTGGCTAGACTCGCTCTCGATGGCCCGTCGCATGGCGCACCGCATCGAACCGGCAAACCGGCCCCGCGTGCACGGGCGCGGCAACCGAAGGCTCGACGGAGTCCTCGACTTCGTGGCGTTCGCCGCACGGCCGATGCCCGTGTTGACGCTGCTCGACGACGCCCCAGGGCGGATCGTGGAGCTCCTGGAAGCGGACGTGTGCTCGCTTTACCTCGTGGAGGGTCGGAGCGAGCTCGTGATGCGGGCCAACGTCGGCTTCTCGAGCGACGCCATCGGCCAGGTCAGGTTGCGCGTCGGAGAGGGGATCACGGGCGAGGCCGTGGAGTACATGCGCCCAATCTCGACGGAGACGGCCGAGCAGCATGCAGCGTACAAACACTTCGCCGAGCTCGGCGAGGAGAGGTTCCCCGTGTTCCTGGCCGTCCCGATACCGGGTCGAGCGGGCCCGCTCGGGGCCATCGTGGTCCAGCGTCGGACAAGGGCCTTTTCGGACCACGACGTCGAGCTGCTCGTGCTCGTCGGGGGCGTGATCGCCGCAGGGAGTCGCCATGCCGAGCTGGTCGGCGAAGAGGGCGACCGTCGGACGCGCAATACGGGCAGCGGCACGCGGAGGGTGACCCTCGCAGGGCGGCCCATCGTCAGCGGACGGGCTCTCGGAGCCGTGGCCGCGCTGCGGCGGCCGGCGGGGCGTCCCGGCGAGCGCACGTCGGCAGGAAGCTCGAAGGAAGACGTGCGACTCCTTCGTTCCGCGTTCGAGGCAGCCGACAAGTCCATTCGCGAGCTGCGGGAGAGGGCGCGAAGCCGGGGTCTGGAGCGCGACGCCGCGTTCCTGGCGACCTATCTCGAGATCCTCGGTGACATGCGATTCCGCGAGCGAGCGACAGAGCTCGCGGCCGCCGGGACGGGGGTGGCCACCGCCCTCTCGAAGGTCGCTCGGGCCGTGGCGCACGCTGCGGCATCGGTCAGCAAGGACGCGTTCCTCGAGGAGCGCGCTCGGGACATCGAGGATCTCTGTGATGCTCTCACGATGCTGGCGACCACGGAGCGCCGGTCGACCCTCCCCAGCAAAGCCGTGCTCCTGGGTGACACGCTCACGGTGTTCGACTTGCTGGTCAGCGCGCGGTCGCAGCCGACGGGGATCGTCCTGAGCGAGCGCGCCTCCGGCCCGCGGACGCGGGTGTTGCTCAAGCTCATGGGGATCCCTGCAGTCGCGGACGTCAAAGGGCTCTTCCGCTGGGCGTCGGACGGCGACGTCGCCCTTCTCGACGGCGACCATGGGTTCCTGGTCATCAACCCGAGCAAAAGCGAGGTGGCCAGCCTGCGTGAGCACCGTCGAGCACGCCGCGACGGCAAGGACGCTTCCTAGGGCTGGCTACCGAGAGGGGACCCTTTCGCGCGACGCAGGCAGGTTCTCTCTCGGCCGGGTCGGCGGGCGCCGGCTACGCAAGCGTGTCACGATGCCTTCGTGGCCACCGGCTCGCCGTCACCCCGCGAGGACGACCCGGACCGAGCGCCGCCCGAGGACCGTGCCAGCGGCACCGACATCACCGGCTCCGCAGCACGCTTCGAAATGACGTACTCGCCCCCCGCGGGTGAGAAAAAGAAGTTCGGACCGCCGTTGCGATCGCGCATTCCGTCCGCCCTGTACTTGGGCGCCGCCGCCGCGCTCGCGACCGTCGTCGCCTATGCGTACACGCTGGCGCCCTCGAGCTCGCCCGTCTTTCAGTGGGTCGTGGGCCGGGATCGGGATCGGCCGCTGTCCGCGAGCGTCCTCGCGGCGGTGGTGGTGGTGAGCGCCATCGGAACCGTGTTGCGGACGCACATGCGTGGGGTCGTTCTGAGCGACGACTGGATCGAGTCGCGTCGCGTGTTGCCCCTCGGCATCCCGCGAGCGAGGCGCTGGGCCTGGGCGCAGGTTCTCCGGGTCGTGGTCGACGACACGCGAGTCGCATTCGAGTTGTGGGATGGCTCGTTCGAGCGCCTGCCCGATGTCGAGCACGGGGCCGACCTCGTGAGAATGGTCGTCGGGCACGCGCACCGCCGGCGGATCGAGGTCACGTCCCTGGCCGGGCCGCCGGACTGAATCGCCTCTCGCCAGCCACGGGCGCCCATGGAGTATCCTCCTGGGCCTCGATGAAGCCGGTCTTGCTCGCCATTGTCGCGTGCGTGCCCATGGCGGCGGGGTGCCAGGGGGGGACCAGGACGGCATCCGGCCTGCGAGGGGCCGAAGCCACCGGCAGCGCCGCCGCGCAGCCTTCCTCCGTCGGTGCAACCGGGATCGACGCGTCTCCCGCGAACGCCGGCTCCTTCACCCCAGAAAAGGTCACCGGAGAAGGGCGCGCGATGGGGACTCATCTCGCGTTTGCCGCCTACACGACGCCGGAGCTCGACGCCGACCGGGTGCGCGCAGCGTTCAAGGCCGCCGAGACGGAGATCGTCCGACTCGAAGCCCTGATGACCACCTGGGATCCCGCGAGCGAGGTCTCTCGGATCAACGCGGCAGCGGGCAAGCATCCCGTCGGCGTTGGTGCGGAGACGTTCGCCGTGATCCGTGAAGCGATCCACGCAAGCGAGATCAGCGAGGGGACCTTCGACATCACCTTCGAGACGCTGCACGGGCTCTGGAAGTTCGACCAGGATCTCGATCCGCATCCTCCATCGCCCGATGCTGTGCGCGCGCAGGCCAAATATGTGGGGTTCAGGCACGTCAAGCTGGACGACCTGCAGAGCACCGTGTTTCTCGACGAAGGGCACGTGCGGATCGGGCTCGGCGGTATCGCCAAGGGGTACGCGGTCGACCGCGCCGCGAAGGTCCTCGAGGATGCGGGCCTGAGGGCGTTCTATGCGCAGGCGGGCGGCGACCTGCTCACGCGCGGCCAGAAGCCGGACGGATCCTCGTGGCGCGCAGGCATCCGTGATCCCCGGGGACCCGAAGGCGACTACTTCGCGATGATGCCGGTCAGCAACCACGCGTTCAGCACGGCGGGCGACTACGAGCGGACATACGTCGTCGGCGGCAAGCGCTACCACCACATCATCGATCCGCGCACGGGCTACCCGGCGACCGCCTCGCGCAGCGTCACGATTTGGGCACCGACGGCCCTCCTGGCCGACGAGCTCGACGACGCGGTGTTCATCTTGGGACCGCAGAAGGGCCTCGCGCTCATCGAGTCGATCGATGGCGTGGGCGCGGTCATCGTCGACGCGAACAATCGCGTTTGGACGAGCAAACGCCTCGAAGGCCAGGTCGTCCCCGTGCACCCTCCAACCGACGCCCTCTAGGAGGTCATGGTTCGGCCAGGAGTTGCCTTACCGCGCTGTCGAGCCGAGGGGCCAGCGAGTCGTCGTAGCCGATCGCGACGTCGCGCACGACGCCGTGCTTGTCGATCAGGACGACGGTCGGCAGGTTCGCGACTCCGTAAGAGCGCGTCGTCTCCGCGTTCTGGTCGGACGCGACGGGATACGGCATCGCCGTTTGACGGGCAAAGGCAGCGACGCGCTGCGGCTCCTCGGTGGACAGCCCGAAGACGCTCAGCCCCTGCGCCCCGTAGCGCGCCCGAAGAGCGCCGAGCTTCGACGCCATGAGCCGGCACGGGCCGCACCACGTTGCCCAGAAGTCGAGCAGCACGACGCGACCTCGCAACGTGGCGAGGGCGGCCGGGAACTCGCTGCCCGCCGACGCGACATCGGTCCACGGCGGTGCAGCGGCGCCGACGAGATCCATTCGCAGAATATCGTCGGGCGGCGGCATCGAGGACAGCAGTACGCGCACGGCGCGCCTTTCATCGGCGCGAGCAATGGCGAGGTCGACCGAGTCGCCGACCTGCCGCGAGGCGACGTTGTCGACGATGTCGCGCCCCTCGGCCATCGGACGGGCGTCGAGCGAAAGGATCCGGTCGCCTTCGCGGAGGCCAGCCTTGTCGGCGGGGGATCCACGGATGACATGGGCGACCCGTACTCCCGCCGTCCGATCGCGCTCCAAGACGACGCCGAGCCAGGGCCGGTGTGTCGATGGCTGCGCGGCCGCGTCGTGCGCAAGGAGGCCGGTCACGGCGAGCACAACCGCCGCGACGATCGCGACGGCGTCGCGCGCACGAAAGCTCCTCGGCCAAGACACCCCCACAGGATTCACGCGCGCGGGAAGTCTGACAAGCGGGGCCACCTGCCGACTTCCAGGGTGATCACGAAAGTCAGCCTCAGATCCGACTTCGTAAGCAAAGCCCCCCGTCCAAGTCTACCGATCGCAGCGGACGCCATCCGTGGCTCGGATGGCGTCCGTCAGCAACTCAATCAGGCTGAAAGGACAAGCCAAGCAGTGCGAGGGCGCACAAGGAAGGAAGCCGAGGTGAAGATGAAGAAAGAAAAAGGAAGCAAGCCGCTAGAGCCGAAAGCGTGCCCGCACCGGGAAGGGAACCGCAGTGCCGCGCGCTAGGCGTACGGAGCCGCAGCCCGCGGCGCCGACGTCGACTGCCTGGCCCCGCATAGAGCAGCAGTCGTGCCAGGTTCCTGGGACGTCGTCTTTGCAATTGAAAACATAAGGAATTTCGCGCATCGCACGCGGCTTTCTCCGCGAGGAGAAGAGCGCGCTCCGGCGGAGGAGTCACGGTTGCCTGTACTCTATGAAATGTTTGCGATGCGCCTGGGCCTGAAGGCGGCCGTCGGTACGACGAGGGTGCCGCCATGCCGTTGACAGCGTCGATGTCGCGGGTATGGTCCGGGCCCCCGGCCGGGGAAGACGGCGCCCATAGCTCAGCTGGATAGAGCACTGGTCTACGGAACCAGGTGTCGGACGTTCGAATCGTCCTGGGCGCGCGAAGAGAGGCTATCGGTCGACGCAGTCGAACGCCACGATGGCCGCCATGAGGGAACACGCCGATTGGATGCGCGTTGCGCTCTCGTTGGCAGACGAGGCAGCAGCGAATCACGAGGTTCCCGTCGGCTGTGTCGTCGTCGGGCCCGCCGACGAAGAACTCGGACGTGGGCACAACGCCAGGGAGAGTCTCGGCGATCCGACGGCGCATGCCGAGATGGTGGCCATCCGGGCCGCGGCGAAGCGCGCCGGCAACTGGCGGCTCGACGGGGCGACCGCCTACGTGACGCTGGAGCCGTGCGCAATGTGCGCGGGGGCGCTGGTGCTCGCCCGAGTCGCGCGAGTCGTCTACGGATGCGCCGACCCGAAGGGTGGAGCGGTGAAGACCTTGTTCGAAATCGGCAGCGACGTTCGGTTGAACCACCGGTTTGAAGTGATCTCAGGCGTATTGACCGAGCAGTGTGCGAGCCGTTTGCAGCGCTTCTTCGCGGCGTTGCGAGCGCAATAGGCCATTGCCGGGGAGGGGTATCATGGCCCGTCCGGCGGCTCCGCTGCGGGGGCGGCGGTCGTGTCGTCGCCCGTCGGACCGTCGAGACCGGGCCGCGCGCGCACCGGCGGCCGCGGCGTAGGTCGGTCGCCTCCCGGCCAGAAGACGATGGACTCCTTCTGGGCCTCGGCAAGCTCCACGTCCGTGATCCGACCGTTCCGGTGCGCGGTCGAGAGCAGCCCATGGATCATGCGCATCCATCCCTCCGGCACCTGGCCGGCATCGCGCATGGCGCCGTATCGAACCGGGGCCGGAAGGAGCGAGGCGAGGAAGAGGCATTCGCTCAGATTGAGCTCCGCCGGGGTTCGGCCGAAGTAATAATCGGCTGCGGCGCCGACCCCGTAGACGGATGGCCCGAACTCGATGACGTTGAGATAGAGCTCCATGAGCTCGTCTTTGGAGAAGGTTTGCTCGAGGTAGTCGGTGAGAAAAACTTCCTCGAGCTTGCGCGATATCGTCTTGTCACGGACGAGGAAGAGATTCTTCGCGAGCTGCATGGTGATGGTGCTCGCGCCGCGTACGAAGCGGCGAGCCTTGAGGTTGGCGATGATCGCGGAGCGGATCGACGCTCGATTGAATCCGTGATGGCTGAAGAAGGCAGCGTCTTCCGTAGTCATGACGGCGACCTGCATGTACGGGCTGATGTCGACGAGCGGTGTCCATGCCTCGGTACCCGGCCCGGTCGTCGCGTCCTCGATCGAGCCGTCGGGTTGGTAGACTTGATGAACGAAGGGATGCTCGAATCGAGAGCGCGCGAGTTGGGAGGGCACGCGCACGACGCGACATTGGTCGTGTACCTCATAGTCGAGCGCGAGCTGGTCGAGCGCGCGTGTGTCGAACTCCACCTGGCCATGGGCCGCGAAGATGCCCGTCACGTCGACGCCCTGGAGCGCCGGCATCAGAGCGTCGGGCACGCTTGCCATCAGGCCCGGACACGACGTCGACGGGACGTCGAAATGAACCAGCCCGACGACGCCGTCGTCGTGCTGCTGCAAATGCCCGCCGCCCTCCACGCGCGCCGAGCCCATTGCAGCACCAAAGTCGTCGACCCGGAGGCCACCGTCTGCAGTGGTGGCCCCGTGCGCATGGAACGACAGGCCCAGACCCCGCACGAGCTCCGGGGCGATTCGCGGGTCCGAGATCGACATGCCGCTGATCCCCCCTTCGGCCGAAAAGGTCATCGTCGCACCGCCGTCGCCAAGAACGACTCGGCCGCGACCGCTGATCGTCGTATGGGCGACGTCGACGAGGCCGGCCGCGCCCTCGCGCAAGCCGAGCACCGAAAGGGCAATCGGGCCACCCTCGAGCGAGAGGACATCCTCGCCGTCCGAGATTCCCAGAATCGCCTCCAGAGAGAGCGGCGCCCCCCCCGAGTCGTGGCCGGTGGAGAATTGCAGCTCCAACGCGGCCGCCGAACGCGCCAAGGTCAATGGCCCGGGCCCCACGGTAAGCGGAACGCCGACTGCGGGCGCCACCTTCCACGTGAACGCATCCACGCGGAGGGCCGTGCCCACCGGGATCTGTTGGCCCGACCGCTGGCCGACCGCAGCTCCTAGCGCCCATAGTCGCCGGAGATCGGGAAGCCGTAGGAGTGGAGTGGCCGCGGGCACGTCGCCCGAGACTCGGACGAGCGATGTGTAGGAGTTTTGGGAGGCCGCATGGCGATCGGCTCGCCGGGCCGCCTCGGGGGATGTGGCGGTTGAACTCGGGGGCGCCAAGGGGGCAGGCACCGCAAGCTCGAGACTGGCCGTCGCGGCGTGACCCTCCAACACGTCGCCGGACGAATTCACGACGCCGACCGCTTGATTGACCGCCAGCACCCCGGTTCCGAGGCGGACCCTCGCGCTTCCCACGTCGACGTGCGCGGTGCGACCGTCAAACGCGAATGCAACCCCATCCGCGAAGATCCGTGGCGTCTGGGATCGCTGATCCGTCCACGAGACCGACAGGCCCTCCGCGTCGATGTCGGTCGAGCCTTTCGACTCCCCCGAGGTGACAGACCGCGGACGCCGTTCCGCTTGCCATTGCGCGAACGCCTCCCGCACTTCGCCGGGAGTCCCGGCCACCGTCACCTGCCCGCCTCGGGCGACAACGTGCCGGCGGCTCACCCCGTCGACTCGCACCTCGTCCAGGTGCACGGCGACAGCGTCGGCGCCGTGGAGGCGAATTCCCACGTCGAGAAGCCGGATCGCAAGCCACCCGACACGAACCTTCCCCACCGTCACGTCGAGGTGCGAGCTCTCCGCGGCAAGCGCAATGCGGGCCCGAGCCACGGCGCCGAACCCCAGCGCCGCCACGCATCCCGCGAGAAGCACGCCCACGACGAGCGCGCCGTACCGGAGAGCGCGACGCATGCGCCACCAGCCTAGCGCCGACGTCCGTCCCAGCCACGGCGTAGCGCGCCAAAACCACGCGCCGCAAACCGCGGGAAACCAAAGGACGACGGGAGCCCGCCTTTGACGCGGGCTCCCGGAAAAAAATCCCGGCAGCGTCCTACTCTCCCACACGGCTTCCCGTGCAGTACCATCGGCTCCGAGGAGCTTAACTTCCGAGTTCGGGATGGGATCGGGTGTGGCCTCCTCGAGAACACCACCGGAAATCTGTGGATCGCAACGCAGCGCCAGACTCGCAAACGAGGGAGCGGCGGATTCGCAATCCGAATCCCGCACGCGAGCCTCAAAGTTTGCCTTAGAGACATGACCAAGCCACACGG
>Ga0302326_10004432_pt1 | contig 32513 bp, 34 predicted proteins | sample Palsa_T0_3_FD_202264 | JGI IMG/M metagenome (GOLD analysis project Ga0302326, IMG submission 202264) | Peat permafrost microbial communities from Stordalen Mire near Abisko, Sweden - Palsa_T0_3 | ecosystem: Environmental > Terrestrial > Soil > Palsa > Peat permafrost | place: Sweden: Abisko...
CTGGCCAACGCCGGCCTGGCCCAGGAGTTCGTGTACCCGAACCAGACCGCCTGGCAGGCCGGTGAGCGCACCGTCGTGTGCGAGGTCAGCTCGGCGACCGGGAAGCTAACCGGATCGGTCCGTAAGGTGAGCTGACCGTACCGGGTTGGCGGAGCTTGAGTCAGCCACCGCCCGCCCGCCATCACCGCGCTCAGCCGGAAGTCATCGTCGCAGACGACCAGGTCGGCTTGCAGGCCAGGGCGCAGGGCCCCGACCCGGTCGTCGAGGCCAAGCACGCGAGCCGGGGTGGTGCTCGCCGCGGCGGCCACCTCGGGCACCGGCAGGCCCGCGGCCACCGCCCGCCGGACGATGTCGTCCATGGTGGCGGTGGAACCGGCGATCGGGCCCGCCGAACCGCCCTGGCCGGCCGAACCGCCCTGACCGGCCAGGCGCGCCACTCCCCCGGACACGTTCACCCGCATCGAGCCCAGCCGGTAGCCGCCGTCGGGCATGCCCGCGGCCGCCATGGCATCGGTGATCAGGACCAGCCGGCCCGGGCCGGCGGCGCGCGCCACCAGGCGGATCGTGATGTCGTGCAGGTGGACGCCATCGGCAATCACCTCGCAGGTCACCTCATCCCGGTCGAGCAGGGCACCGGCGGCGCCCGGCTCCCGGTGATGCAGCGGCCGCATGCCGTTGAACAGGTGGGTCGCGTGAGTCGCGCCCGCGTCCACCGCGGCCGAGGCGACCTCGGCGGTGGCGTCGGTGTGCCCGACCGCGACGGTCACCCCGGCTCGCGCCGCGGCGCCGATCAGCGCGGTCGCGCCGGGCCGTTCGGGGGCGATCGTGATGACCCGCAGGTGTCCCGCGCTGGCCGCCCGCAGGCGCTCGAACGCGGCGACGTCGGGAGCGACCATGTGCCGCGGATCCTGGGCGCCGCACCGGGCCGCGGACAGGAACGGTCCCTCCAGGTGCAGGCCGGCCAGGACGCCGTCGGCGGCCAGCCCGGCCAGCATGGCGGCCCGGGTCTCCAGCTCGGCCAGCGGCGCGGTCACCAGGCTGGCCACGATGGTCGTGGTGCCGTGGCCACGGTGAAACGCCGCGGCGCGCCTGGCGTCCTCCTCCGATCCCTCGGTGAAGGACGTACCGCCGCCGCCGTGGACGTGCATGTCGACGAACCCGGGCAGAACCCAGGACCCGCGCAGGTCAGTGACGGGACGTTCTGGTGAAGGCCGTGGCGGGGGGCCGGATCCGACCGCTTCGATCACGCCGGAGGCCAGCTGGATCCAGCCTGGGCTGAGCACGCCAGCGGGCGTCACCACGCGGCCGCCGGCCAGCAGCTGCGAACGGCGGGAACGAGTGTCATGGGGCGGCGTCCGGGCGGTGGCCGGGACCTCTGGCATTAAGCCAGGATGACAGAGCGTGCCAGGGCGCGCGGCTGGTCCGGGTCGATGCCCTTGCGCTCGGCGAGGAGCACGCTGAGCCGCTGCGCTCCGATCAGCCCGGCGAGCGGGTCGCAGGCGGCGGCGATCACGGTGGCCCCGGTACGCCCGGCGTCCGCCAGCAGGTCGGAGGGAACCTCGCCGAGGGCCCAGACCACGGTGTTCTCGTCGCTGACGCTGATCGGGCCGTGCCGGTACTCCATCGCCGGGTAGGACTCGGCCCAGGTGCGTGAGGCCTCGCGCAGCTTCAGCGCCGCCTCGTCGGCCACCGCGGCCGCCCAGCCGTGGCCGAGGAAGGTGAACTCGCTGCGCTCGGCGAGTCCGGGCGGCAGCGGGCGGGCCAGCTCGCGGGCCGCCTGGCCAGGCAGTTCGCCGACATCCTCACCGAGATGCGCGCGGAGCAGGACCAGCGAGCTGGTGATGAAACGGCTCGAGACCACCGAACGTTCGGTGCTGAAATCGAGCCATATCACCTGATCGGCTTCCCGGGCGAGCGGCGCCTCCGGGTCGGCGGTGACGGCTACCGTCCGCACGCCGCGGTCGCGGGGAGCGTTTCGGAGGGCGTCGAGGACCTCGGTGGTGGTGCCGGTGCGGGAAATGAAGACCAGGCGGTCGTACCGCCGGGTCAGCGGCACCTCAGAGGCCGGGAAGGCGTCGGTTTCACCCTGACCCGCGGCCTCGCGCAGGGTCGCGTAGCACCGGGCGACGTTGAGCGACGAACCGCAGCCGATCGCGGCGACCCGCTCGCCCGGCCGGGGCAGCGCGGATTCGGCCGAGGCCGCCATCTCGATCGCCTTCGTCCAGCATCCGGGCTGGCTGGCGATCTCCTCGGTCAGGTAACTCATCGCTGCTCCTGCTCCTGCGATCACAAATATTGCATTCTCATGATCGAAATATGCCATATCTGATCAGTATAGATCACCAAGATGCAGCGCAGTGATCATGACAGCTCGTTTACTGAGGAACGGCGGTGGGTTCCGCCGTCGGTCAGGCCCGTCGCGTCGCGCCCCGTCGTGTTCCGTCGTGTCCGGTCGCGTTGCGTTGCGTCAGGCGGTGATGACGCGGATGCCGCGCTCGGTGAAGGCGGCCAGCGCGGCGGGAGAGGCATCGCGGTCGGTGACGATGACGTCGATCTCGGCCACCCCGCACATCCGCGCGAACGCGCGCTGGCCAAGCTTGGAGCTGTCGGCGACGACCATGACCTGCTCCGCCCGGGTGGCCATGAGGTTGTTGATGCTGGCCTCGCCCTCGTGGTGGGCGGTCGCCCCGGCTCGCACGTCAAGCCCGTCGACGCCGAGGATGGCCCAGTCCAGCGTCAGCTCGGCCAGGACCAGGGTGGCGAACGGTCCGATCAGCTCATAGGACTGGCCGCGGGTGACCCCGCCGGTCACCACGATCTTGATGTGCTGCCTGACGGCGAGCTCGTTGGCGATGTTCATCGCGTTCGTCACCACGGTGACGGCGGGCGCGCCGGTGCCATCTTGCAGGTCGGGCCGGGTGGCCAGGGCCCGCGCGACCTCGCTGGCGGTGGTACCGCCGTTCAGCGCCACCGCCGCGCCCGGGGCCACCAGCGCGGCCGCGGCGCGGCCGATGCGCTGTTTTTCCGCCGCGTGCCGGCCGGTCTTGTACCGCAGCGGCAGGTCGTAGGAGACGTGACCGGCCGTGGCGCCGCCACGGGTCCTGGTCACCAGCTGCTGCCGGGCCAGCTGATCCAGGTCCCGGCGGATGGTGGCCTGCGACACGCCGAGCTGCTTGGCGGCCTGGGTCACGGTGAGCTGCCCGTCGCCGGGTAGCAGGTCAAGCAGCGCATTCCAGCGCTCATACCTGGACACGCGGCGGACCTCCCCCTACGGGTCATTTGATGCAGCGATCTGCACGATTGCGCGCAGTTTACTCGCACGGCGGATGCGCGATGCTGCGCGAAAGGATCTCTGGCGGACGCGCGGAGCCGGGATCTCGCCAACACTAGAGATTTTAGCTAGAATTATGGCTATGGAGACGCTCCCGATCACCGACGCGAAGAACAGGTTTACTGAGCTCGCGGACCGGGCGGCCGCCGAGCACGATCATTTCACCGTGACTCGCAACGGACATCCGCACGTCATGGTGGTCTCCGTGGCGGAGTGGGATGAACTGCAGGAGACCATCGCGATCCTGTCCGATCCGCAAACTCGAGCCGACCTGGCGGAATCAGCCGAGGCGGCTGAGCGTGGCGACTTCACCACCGAGGAAGATATGCAGGCGATCCTCGATGTCCGTCTGGGCCGCCGGGACGGGCGGTGAGCGGACGATATGCCATCTTGCTCACACCGCCCGCGAAGAGAGCCCTCGCCGAACACCTGCCAGCGGGTGTCGCCACCGCGGCGTGGGAGCTGATCAGCGGCGCGCTGGCCGATGATCCCTGGCGAGTCGGCAAGCCCCTGCATGGACCCTACGACGGGCTTCACTCGGCCAGGCGGGGCACTTATCGCGTCATCTACAGGATCGACGAAAGCAAGCATGCCATCGAAATCCGATCGATCCGGCACCGCACTGACGCGTACCGGACCTAAAGCTGTATAGCCCTCCTTTCGATCACGCCGATGGGCTGCCGGCAAACCGGCCGTCGCCTGAACACGGGCACAGGCGCCGCGGAATGTCAGTGGGCGGATGCACCATGGGGACATGAGAGCGGATTCTGGCCAGCATCCGGCGGATCCCGAAGTCCCCCGGAGATCCTGCGAGCGGCATGCACCCCGGGTATATCCATTGAAATACGATGTGTATATACGAGGGAGGGCGGCGATGTCCAAGACGCTGATCGATGTCGACGATGACCTGCTCGACCAGGCGCAGGCCGCGCTGGGAGCCAGGACCAAGAAGGAGACGGTGAACCGGGCTCTGGCCGAGGCGGTCGCGTCGGTGGCGCGAAAGCGTGAGGTCGAGCGACTGGACGGCGGCGTCTACGCCGGTCTTGGCGCCCCGTCAGTGATGGAACAGGCGTGGCGGTAGCGCGGTACCTGCCGGACAAGAGCGCCATCGCGCGATGGCACCATCCGTCGGTGCGGACGGTTCTGGCGCCGCTGGTGGAACACGGGCTGATGGCGACCTGCGCGATTACCGAGCTGGAGGTGCTTTTCTGCGCGCGGGGCCGGGTGGACTGCGAGCTGGTCGCGGCGGACCGGCGGCATGCGTACGAGTGGCTGCCGGCCGAGGACGGCGACCTGCGGCGGGCGCTTGGCGTCCAGGCTAAGCTCGCGGATCAGCCTGAGCCGCGCGCCGTGCCGCTCCCGGACCTGATCATCGCGGCCATCGCCGAGCGGCATCGCGTCTGCGTGCTGCACTACGACGGCGGCTACGAGCATGTCGCCGAGATCACCGGCCAGGCCACCCGATGGGTGGTTCCCCCGGGCAGCATTACGTGAAAGGTAGTTTTCCCCTGACGGACAGTTTTCCCCTGGAGGGCGCATGACCGCCGATGCCCTGGACGGGTTCACGCCCGCGACTCGGGCCTGGTTCGAGGCGGCCTTCGCGGAACCGACGCTGGCCCAGGCGGGCGCGTGGCAGGCAATCGGCAAGGGCGAGGACACGCTGGTCGTCGCGCCGACCGGGTCGGGCAAGACGCTGGCCGCCTTCCTGTGGGCGATCGACAAGCTGGCGGCGCTGCCGCCGCCCGCGGACCCGAAGCGGCGAACCCGGGTGCTCTACGTCTCCCCGCTCAAGGCACTGGCGGTGGACATCGAGCGGAACCTGCGCGCGCCGCTGACCGGGATCAGGCAGGCCGCGCAGCGGCTGGGCCTATCCGAACCAGACATCCAGGTGGCGGTCCGCACCGGCGACACCGCCGCGGAAGAGCGCAGGAAGCTGGTCAGCAAGCCGCCCGACATCCTCATCACCACGCCTGAGTCGCTGTTCCTGCTGCTCACGTCACAGGCGAGGGAAACCCTGCGCGGGGTGGAAACCGTCATCGTAGACGAGGTGCACGCCGTCGCGGGAAACAAGCGCGGCGCGCACCTGGCCCTGTCCCTGGAGCGCCTGGACGCCTTGCGGAGCCAGCCGGGGCAGGCCACCGCCGGGGACAGAATCCGCGCCGCCCAGCGGATCGGATTGTCCGCCACCGTGCGGCCGGCCGAGGAGGTCGCCACCTTCCTCGGCGGCACCCGCACGGTCACGATCGTGCAGCCGCCCAGCCCCAAGCGCATCGAACTGCAGGTCGTCGTACCGGTCGAGGACATGACCGAGCTGGACACGCCGCCAGGCCGCGGGGGCGAGGCGGACGGCGAGGACCCAGCGCCCAGGCGTTCTATCTGGCCGCACGTCGAGGAGCGGGTGCTCGACCTGATCGAACAGCACAAGTCCACGATCGTGTTCGCGAACTCGCGACGGCTCGCCGAGCGCCTGTGCGGCCGGCTGAACGAACTGGCGGCGGAGCGAGCCGAAGCCGCCGAGGAAGCCCGGGCGTCGGCCCGCGCCGCCGCGGCAGGCCGGAGGGGAGGCCGGGCGCCGGCCGAGCTCATGGCGCAGGCCGGCGTGGCGGCAGGCGCGCCCGCCGAAGTCGCCCGGGCGCACCACGGCTCGGTGTCGCGCCAGGAGCGCGTGGAGATCGAGGAGGCGCTCAAGGCCGGCCGGCTGCCCGCGGTGGTCGCGACGTCCAGCCTGGAACTCGGCATCGACATGGGCGCGGTGGACCTGGTCATCCAGGTCGAGGCCCCTCCTTCGGTGGCCAGCGGCCTGCAGCGGGTCGGCCGGGCGGGGCACAACGTCGGCGACGTCTCGCGCGGCATCATCTTCCCCAAGTACCAGGGTGACCTGGTGCAGGCGGCCGTCGTCGCCGAGCGCATGCGGGCAGGCGAGATCGAAGAGCTGAAGATCCCGCACAACCCGCTCGACGTGCTGGCCCAGCAGATCGTCGCGATGACGGCCGTCGATGACTGGGTGGTCGACGAACTCGAGCAGACGGTCCGCAAGGCCGCCCCGTTCGGCAGGCTGACCAGGGGAATACTCGAAGCGGTGCTGGACATGCTGGCCGGGCGCTATCCGAGTGAGGAGTTCGCCGGGCTGCGGCCGCGCATCGTCTGGGACCGGGTGGCGGGAACCATCAGGGCCAGGCCCGGCGCGCAGCGGCTCGCCGTGACCAACGGCGGCACCATCCCGGACCGCGGGCTGTTCGGCGTGTTCCTGGCCACCGACGGCGGGGGCTCTGCTGGCCCGGGCCGGCAACCGCGCCGCGTCGGGGAACTCGACGAGGAGATGGTGTACGAGTCGCGGGTGGGCGACGTGTTCGTGCTCGGCGCCAGCTCGTGGCGGATCGAGGACATCACGCCCGATCGCGTCCTGGTCACGCCCGCGCCCGGCCAGGCAGGCAAGCTGCCGTTCTGGCACGGCGATACCGCGGGCAGGCCAGCCGAGCTGGGCCGGGCGATCGGAGCGGCCTGCCGCGAACTGGCTGCGGCGAGCGAACCCGACGCGACCCGTAAGCTGCGGCAGGCCGGCCTGGACGAGCTGGCGGCGCGGAACCTGATCAGGTACCTGGCCGAGCAGCGCGCGGCTACCGGGTACGTGCCCGACGACCGGACCCTGGTCCTGGAGCGGTTCCGCGACGAGCTCGGCGACTGGCGGGTCGTCTTGCACAGCCCGTACGGAGACCGGGTGCACGCGCCGTGGGCGCTGGCTATCGCGGCCCGGCTGCGCGAGCGGTACGGCGGGATGGACGTGCAGGCGCTGCACACCGACGACGGGATCATCATCCGGGTCCCGGACTCCGACGAACCGCCGCCGAGCGGGATCGCGCTGCTCGACCCCGATGAGATCTCCGATCTCATCACCGCCGAGGTCGGCGCGAGCGCGCTGTTCGCGTCCAGGTTCCGCGAGTGTGCCAGCCGGGCGCTGCTGCTGCCGCGCCGTCAGCCGGGCCGCCGGACGCCGCTGTGGCAGCAGCGGCAGCGCTCCGCGCAGCTGCTTGAGGTGGCGAGCAGGTACCCGGCCTTCCCGATCGTGCTGGAAACCGTCCGGGAGTGCCTGCGCGACGTCTTCGACGTGCCGGCTCTGACCGCGCTGCTGCGCGACATCGCCGCCCGCCGGATCAGGCTGGTCGAGGTGGAGACGGCTACCCCCAGCCCGTTCGGTAAATCCCTGCTGTTCCGGTACGTCGGGGCCTTCATGTACGAGGGTGACGCGCCGCTGGCCGAGCGCCGCGCCCAGGCGCTGTCCCTTGACCCGTCCCTGCTGGCCGAGCTGCTCGGCCAGGACGGGCTGCGCGAGCTGCTCGACCCGGCCGTCATCGCGGAGGCCGAACGCGACCTGCAGCACCTGTCGGCGTCCCGCCGCTGCCGCGACGTGGAGGGCGTCGCGGACCTGCTCCGCACCGCCGGGCCGCTGACGGCCGGGGAGGTGTCGCAGCGATGCGTGGATCCGGGGGCGGCAGGTGACTGGCTGGCGGAATTGTCCGTGGCGCGTCGAAGCATCGGCGTGCGGATTGCCGGGCAGCCGATGTGGGCCGCGATCGAGGACGCGGGCCGGCTACGGGACGCGCTCGGGGTGCCGCTGCCGGTCGGGATCCCCGAGGCTTTTACCGAGCCGGTCGCCGACCCGCTGGGTGACCTGGTGGCCAGGTACGCGCGGACGCACGGCCCGTTCACGGCCGACGCGGTGGCCGCGCGGTACGGGCTCGGCGTCGCGGTGGTCATGCTGGCGCTGCGGCGCCTCACCGCGAGCGGTCGCGTGGTCGAGGGCGAGTTCCTGCCCGCCGGGCAGGCCGCCGGGGGCGGACAGCTGACCTCGGCCGGCGGGACCGAATGGTGCGACGCCGAGGTGCTGCGGCTACTGCGCCGCAGGTGCCTGGCGAGGCTGCGCAAGGAGGCGGAACCGGTGCCGCCCGAGGTGCTGGCCCGGTTCCTGCCCGCCTGGCACGGGATCGGCACGCACGGGACCGGCGGAGTCACAGCGGGACCGCGGCGGCGGGCCGACGCGGCCACGGTGCTCGAGGTTCTGGAGCGGCTGGCCGGGGCGCCGGTGCCCGCGTCCGCGCTGGAGACGCTGATCCTGCCGGGACGCGTGCCTGACTACTCCCCCGCCCTGCTCGACGAGCTGACCTCAGCCGGCGAGATTGTCTGGTCCGGCGCGGGAGCACTGCCCGGAGGTGATGGCTGGCTGGTGCTCGCGCCCGCTGACGGCGCACCGCTGCTGCTGCCCGAGCCGGGCGAGGTGAGCATGACGCCGGTGCACTCGGCGGTCCTGGAGGTGCTCGGCGGAGGCGGCGCGATGTTCTTCCGCATGCTCAGCGACCGGGTCGCGGGCCTGCTCGCCCGGGAGTTGCCCGCCGGGGAGCAGCCCCACCCGGCTCTGCCTGACGACAGTGAGGTCGCGGCCGCGATCTGGGACCTGGTGTGGGCCGGGCTGCTCACCAACGACACGCTCACCCCGCTCCGGCTGGTACTCGGCGGCCAGCAGCGACGAGCTGCCGCCCCGCCCCGGCCCGTACCGCGTCCGCGCCCCGGGCGCAGGTACAGCTTCGGCCGTCCGGCCATGCCGACCCGCACCGGTCCGCCTACCGTCAGCGGGCGGTGGTCGCTGCTACCCGGCCGGGGGGTGCTGCTGCCCGGCCAGGGCGCGCTGGCGGCGGCCTCCCCGGGCGAGGGTGACCAGACCGTGCGGGCGCACGCGCTCGCGCTGACGCTGCTTGAGCGGCACGGCGTGCTGACCAGGGGCGCGGTGGCCGCCGAGCGGATCACCGGCGGCTTCGCGGCGGTGTACCCGGTGCTGCGCGCGATGGAGGAGGCCGGCCAGTGCCGTCGCGGTTACTTCGTCGAGGGACTGGGCGGGGCCCAGTTCGCGCTGCCTGGAGCGGTGGACCGGATGCGGGCGCTGGACCCAGGTACGGTCCGGGGAGATGGGTCCCCTCGTGATCGGAGAGTTCCGGGTGGCCCTTCTCCTGCGTCGGCACTCGTCCTTGCGGCCGCCGATCCGGCGCAGCCGTACGGGGCGGCGTTGCCCTGGCCTGATCGCCCCGGCGAGACGCCCGCCTCGCACCGGCCGGGCCGCAAGGCTGGCGCGCTCACCGTACTGGTGGATGGATCGCTGATCCTGTACGTCGAGCGCGGCGGCCGGACCTTGCTGTCCTGGACCGATGAGGCCGAGGTGCTGGCACCAGCGGCGGCGGCGCTGGCCGCCGCGGTCCGCGCGGGCGCGCTGGGACGGCTCACCGTGGAGCGCGCCGACGGCGAGCGGGCCGGCGGTGATTCGCCGCTGACCCAGGCCCTGGAGGCGGCCGGGTTCCGGCCCTCACCCCGGGGCCTGCGGCTGCGCGCCGGCTGAGCACCGCCCCGGGGCCCGGTCCTAAGCCGGCGGCGTGTTGTGGCAGCGCACCTGCGGGGGCATCCCGCCGGCCTGCGGGGGCATCCCGCCGGCCTGCGGGGACTCAGGCGACGCGGTTGGGTGGACCATGGGCCGGTAGCCGGCCGCGATCGCCGCGATGATCGCCGGCGGCGTCAGCACCTCGACCGAGCCGGACACACCGGCCGCGGCACCGTAACCGGTCAGCGACCACGCCTGTAGCCGACCGCCGATGAGCAGACCCATGTCGCCACCCGCCCGGATCATGACACCGTCGGGCAACTGACCGGCGTCCATGGTGCGGGTGACCTGACGCCGTGTTCGGTCGACCCGCTCACCGTGCAGTACCGCGTCCATCTCGCCGGCCTGAGGCCTGCGGGCCAGCCGCTGCGCCGTTTGCCAGGCCGCAGCGAAACCGAGGAAGTCGGAGCGCCGACAGTAGCCACACGGCCGGTGCCCGGCGGCCAACGCGGTCGCCTCATCGAGAAAGAACAGCGCCGTCCACCGGCCCGGCGGCATCGGATCGCGCCGGACATCCTTCCAGTCCAGCACGCAGCAGATCCACGCCTTCAACCGCCAGCGGCTAACCCCCAGTTCACGGCCTTGCCCGTGCAAGCAGCCACGATTGCCCATCATCAGGCCACGGGCCGGATCCGCGATGATCTCGCCCGTCGGCAACACCCGGTTCTGCAGTGGCACGGTCCTATCCTCCACCGCGAGTACGACATCGCAACCCGTCCGCACAGCCAACTCCGGCTTGGCATGCCCGCGGGATTCCTGACGCCGAGAGACCCATGCCTGCGGCTGTGAACGGGTAGGTTCGCCACTACTATTCGGTAAACCAAAGCCGGACCTCTGGCGACAATGCTCGCGCGTCTCATCATTGCGATGAACGGCAGCTAAGGTCCGCCAGCAGGCCACTCACTCCCCAGGGGGAACTTTGACCGATCAATCATCAAGCCAGGGCCGCCCTGATGATTGGAGTCGCGGCGGCTACGTCCCCGGCGAGCAGTACTACGGCGAGCAGAATTACGGCGATCAGAATTACGGCGCGGGGGCAGGTTCCTCCCGGCCCGGCCAGGGAGCGGCCGGCCCGGCCCGGCCAGGTGCGCCCGGCATCGGGATGCCCGGTCCGGGGGTAGGCGGTCCGGGGGCGGGTCAAGGGGGCCAGGGGTCGGGACCGGCGATGCCGACCACTCCGATCTGGCAGCCCAACCCGCAGCAGGGGGTGCCGGGCCAGGGAGCAGCAGCCCGGGGAGCGCCGCAGCCGGGCGCGTTCCAGCCGGGCGCGGCGCAACAGGACGCGTACCCGCAGGGCGCGCCTCAGCAGGTCGCTGAATCAAAGGGCTTTTTCGGCGCGCTGTTCGACTTCAGCTTCACGTCGTTCGTGACCACCAAGATCATCAAGGTGCTCTACGTCCTGATCCTCGTTCTGGCCGTAATCAGCGCACTCGTATACACCGTCATCGCGTTCAAGGTGAGCCCGGGATTCGGCTTTCTGACGCTGGTCATCGGCGATCCGCTGTTCATCATCATCGTCATGGCGTTCTGGCGCCTGGTCCTTGAGGCTTTCATCGTGGTCTTCCGGATCTCCGAAGACATCCGGGCCCTGCGCGAGCGCGGCGACCGCTAGGTCCAGGCGCAGCAACGTCAACCCGGGAAGTGGACCACCAGGAAATCCGGTCAGCGCCCGCATGGATACGCTCACCGCGCGGCCTCATGCGAGAATGGCGGCGTGCCAGGACTGTGGGGCATAACCCCCCGCGAGAGCGTGCGGGGTGAGTGTGAGTGTCGCGGCGAGGAGGCCGTCGTCGCTGGCTGCCTCGATGTCCTCACTGGCCGCAACGTTGATGAGCGGTTGCTGAGGGTCCTGGGCGGCCCCTGCAGCCGGGCAGGTGCTGGATGGCCGCGAGGGCGGGACCGCTGGCTACTGGTCGCGGGTCTGGGCCACCCGGGGGCTGCTGCTCTACGCCTGGAACGAGACGGCGACCGCTACTGTCGTCCTGGCCGCCTCGGACGAGGCTTGGCGAGTGCGCGAAATGGCCGCCAAGGTCATCGCCAGGCACCGGATCGATGACGGGCTAGATGCCGTGATCAGGCTCAGCGGAGATCCGGTTCCCAGAGTCCGCGCGGCGGCCCAGCGCGCAATCGCGGTCCTGACTGCGGCCGGTGCGTGAGCCCCGCCGAGCCTGGCCGAACGTGCCCGTCCTGGCCGCCTGCTGACCATCGCAGCCGTGCCATGAACCCTGAGCCTCGTGCTTACCGTCGCCTCTGGCGTCACAGGGCCGCAGCCGCCCGGCACCGCCCGGAATGTCATAGATATGGCGCAGCCGGAGGTCATGCCTGCCAGGTGGCGCTTCACGCGCCGTCTTGGCGTTTTCGCAGACGGGCGCCGATGGCGACGGCCAGCAGGCTGGCGTGCACGTCGGGGCGTCGGCCGCCGCCGGCAGGACGCGGAACGGGCGCGATCACAAGCCGATCGTGGCCTTGATGGTCAGGCTCACGCCCCGGCCGGTTCGGGAGTCAGCTCGGCCGTCCAGGAGGTGCCGTTCCACAGTTCCCCGGTCAGCACCGGGCGGCTGGTGTTGCCCTGGGCGAACGAGGCGACCGCCAGGCACATCGTCGCCGACAAGCACGATGGCTCCGGCACGAGCGCACTCGCGTCGCTGATCTCAGCCAGCCCAGCTGCGCGCCCGGCGGGGGCTGTCACCGTGCTCGCTGCGGCCGCTCCGGCTGGCGCCAGACTCATGACCAGCCCGGCCGCCAGCGCCGCCGCCGTCGGCGCCGCTGTACCCCGGCGGATAGCTACCCTCATGACGGTCTCCCTCGCATCGGCGCGATCTCCCGCGCGGAACTCTCACGCCCGCGCCCTGACCTGCGACCGCATAGCGGACGAGGGCGGGCCAGCCATCACGGCCAGCCGCGATCACGCACGTGAACACAACACGAACGGTACGGACAGTCAGCATCCCTGGCATCGGGGCTGGCCCTCATGCGGATAAGGGCTGGCCCCGATCCGCGCGGGGCCGCCGCGGTGGTGGAGTGGGAACCGGCCGAACGAACACCCAAGGCCTGGCCCGCCCTTCAGGAGCAACCGATGAACCGAATCCGCCTCGCCTGCCGCACGTGCATCCTGGCCGCAGCCGCCCTGGCCCTAGGGGTCGGCCCCGCCGCCGCCAGCTCCGCCCCCGCCGCCCAAGCCTCGACTGTGTCCCAGATCGCCGCCCTTCCGCCCAGCCCGTGCGTGCCTGTCCTTTGACCATGAGCACGGAGACAACCGACGCCGCAGTACCGCCGGGCCCGGCTGGCTCACCGGCTGGCACGTCGGTCAGTGACCTGGTAACCGCACGAGGAATGGCGACCAGCAGGCGCGGGATGCACTTGTTGAGCTATACGCCCCGCTGATCTGGTCCATCTGCCATGGACCCGAGGCCGACGTCACCGCCGGTGACGCAGACGTCACTAGCACCCGGCCTAAACGAGCGACTACCAGCGACTACGAGAACAACCTCCCCTAGAGGCGTCTTTGATAGATCCCACATCCAGTTGGCCAGTTCGGCGCGCCGCCTCGTGATCGGGGCCACTTAGCCGCTCTGACGGCTCGCAGCGGCGGGAGATCACCTCCACCAGAGTGTGCACGTTGCTGCATCCATACCTATCCGGCCTGTAGCGCGCGGGGGCAGGTGCCGGGAGGGGGCAGGGTGGTCGATGTGATTATGGCGAGGTAGGGGTGCCCAGGCCGGCCAGGTAGGTGGCGAGCAGGCGGCGGCACGTCATATCCCAGCCCGGATCCGGCCCTCGCGGCTGGGCGAGCATCGCGCCGAATACGACGATCTCGCGCGGGGTCACATTCTGCCTGATGGTGCCGTCCGCCCGCCCCCGGTCGATGATCAGCCGCAGGATCCGGTGGATCTGCTCGCGAATGGCACGGGTCTTCGGCGACCTCAGCGGCGGTCCGCCGTGCAGCGGCAGCACGAGCTCGTTCCGCTGGCTGATCGCCGCCTCGATGAATCGCCGCAGCGCTTCGGCCGCCGTCGTGGCGCCGCACTCAGCGGCCTGGGCGTTGGCCAGCACCTGCTCGAACGACACGTGGGTGAGGTAGTCAAGCAGGTCTTCCCGACTGGGGAAGTGCCGGTAGAGAGTTCCGATGCCGACTCCCGCGTCGGCCGCGATCGTAGCCATGGGCACCCGCGGGCCCTCCCGGTGCACGGCCCTGGTCGCCGCCCGGACGAGGGCCTCGTGGTTACGGGCCGCGTCGCTGCGCGGTTCGCGGGAACTACGCCTGGCGGCCATGTGTTTATTGAACCCCTCGCTTCCGCCACCGGTCACGTGCGTTACACTCAAACGGACGAAATCCTCCGGATTTCGTCGGCGTCCCGGCCGAGCTCATCCGCTTGCCGCCACCGCCATCGAAGCCGCAAGGAGGCAGCATGCCGTCTCAGCCTGCTCCGATTCCCCCCGACGACCCGTCGCGCGGGCTCACCGTCGCACGGCCAGACGAAGATCAGAGCCTGCCGCACATCGGGCTCGTCGGAGACACCTACACCATTCTCGTCACCGGCCATGACACTGCCGGCCGGTACACCCTGATCGACATGCACGTCCCGCCGGGCGGAGGGCCGCCACCGCACCGGCACGACTTCGAGGAAATGTTCACCGTCCTGGACGGGGAGGTCCAGGTGACGTTCCGCGGCGAGACCATCGTCGCCCAGGCCGGCCAGACCATCAACGTGCCGGCCAATGCGCCACATGCCTTCACCAACGCCGGACAGGCAGCCGTTCGGTTGCTGTGCCTGTGCGCGCCGGCCGGGCAGGAAGAGTTCTTCACCCTGGTCGGCCAGCCGGTGGCCACCCGGACCGAGCCGCCGCCGCCGCTGGACGCCGAGGCGCAGGCCGCATTCATCGCGAAATCCATGAAGCTCGCCCCGCAGTACAAGACCGCGCTGCTGCCACCGCCCAGCCACGGCTAGCGGATCGTGGCAGTGACCGACACGCTGATAACCGGGCTGGCCGAGGTGTGCGGGCCGCCCCCGGTGCCGGGCGAGCCCGCATGAGCCGCCGGGTTCAGTTCGACCGGTACGGCCCGGTCGACGTCCTTCACGTCGCCGAGGTCCCGCGACCGTCGGCGGACGAGGGGCAGGTCCTCGTCGAGGTCGCCGTCGCCGGCCTCAATCCAGGCGAGATCGCTATCCGCAACGGCGCGATGGAAGCGATGTTCCCGGCCACCTTCCCGTCCGGCCAGGGCAGCGATTTCGCCGGCCGGGTGGTCGAAACGGGGCCGGGAGTCACCGGGTTCGCGCCCGGCGACGAGGTCCTGGGATGGTCCGACCGCCGGTCGGCGCAGGCCGACCATGTCCTGTCCGATCCGCGTCATCTGATCACCAAGCCGCCGGCCCTGGACTGGATCCGGGCCGGAGCGCTGTGGGCGATCGGCGTCACGTCATTCTCGGCCGTCCGCGCCGTCGCCATCCGGGCCGGGGACGTGGTGGCGGTCAGTGGCGCCACAGGCGGCGTGGGAGGACTCGCCGCGCAGCTGGCCCGCCGCGCCGGTGCTCGGGTCCTGGGCATCGCGAGCGCCGGTCACGCTGACCTGCTCAGAGCCATAGGCGTCAAGCCGGTCGCCTACGGCGACGGCCTGGGAGACCGGCTGCGCTCGCTCGCCCCGAACGGGATCGACGCCTTCGTCGACGCCCACGGCGGCGGCTACGTTGATCTCGCCGTCGCACTGAGGGTCGCGCCGCACCGGATCGACACCATCATCGACTTCGAAGCCGCTCAGCGTCATGGCGCGAAAACCGACGCCAGCCCGCAGGCCAGCGATCCGGACATCCTCGCCACGATGGCCGAGCACGTCGCCTGGGGCCGCCTGACGATGCCGATCGCCGCAATCTACCCGCTGGAGCAGGTGCGTGCCGCCTACACTGAGCTGGCGGGCGGCCATGTCCACGGCAAGATCGTGCTGTCTACCGTGATGCCGGCCGCCGCCCCGCCGCGCCGGGGGTGACGAGTCTCCCAGCGTCCAACTTCTCCCCATGCCAGAACGCGGCTCCCGCAGGCTTGCTGACCGCGCGCTGGCGTGGCATGGCTGTGACGTTCTGTACAGAAGAGTGAGCAGAGTGTCACATCCATGGAACCCGGGCTGGGGCGTACGGGGCTGGAATGCGCTGGCGTTGCGGGCGGTTCACGCAGCAGGACGACACAACGGCCGGGTGGCATGAGGCCAGCTCCGCTGAGCCGCGGCGAGGAAGATGTTTCCGTTCTGATCGCATGTTGAGGAGGGCGGCTTTGGCTTAGCTGGCCGGCGGGCCGGCGAGACCATAGAGCAGCAGGCTGGTGACGCTGTCGATAACGTCCGGCTCTGAGTAGCTGGGACTAGGGCGGACTGCCTGCGGACGATCCGGCTCCAGGTGCGCTGGCTCCGGGTGTGCAGACTCTAGGGGCAGCAGGGCGTAGGCGAGCATCGACAGCATCCCGCCCATCGCGGCTGCGATTAGCGTGGGATCGCCGGGCAGCTGGTGTCCCCTCCCCCGCAGGTACTCCAGGTGCTCGCGAAACATCACGGTGTCCTCGGTCAGCCGTTCCCACAGCGCGCCTGAGACGGGACCGGCGGCCATGGCCGACTCGAACAAGGCGGTCATGACCGAACGGTTGTCGCGCATCACGCTCCAGGCCACGGCCAGGTGGTCGCGGAGCTGGCCAGGGTCGGTGAGGTCGTGCGTCGGGTCCTCCACGGAGTCGAACTGGCTGCCCGCCTGCTCGTGCATGTCGGCGAGCAGGACGCGCAGCAGGTCTTCCTTGCTCGCGAAGTGCTCGTAGAAGGATCCGGTGGCCCGGCCCGCGGCGGCCGTGATGTCCGTGATCTTGGTGTTCAGGTAGCCGCGATCGGCGAACAGCCGCCGGGCCGCCTCCTTCAGCGCCGCCTCGGTCTCCGCTGCCCTGATCTTCCGCACTCCCATCGCACCCCACCCTTCTGGCCTGCCGGACATTATCCGCTTGACGGCAAGCTCACACATCATGATACTGAGCTTAAATTCACTGAAGCTAGATTCAGTGAAATTAGATTCGGGGAGTTTCAATGCGAGTGGTCGTCATAGGTGGCGGAGTGGCCGGATCGGCGAGCGCGATCGCGCTCGCTAAGGTCGGTTTCGAGGTCACCGTGTACGAGGCCTACGAGGATCCGGCTGGGCCGGTCGGGTCCTACGTAAGCCTGGCGGTCAACGGGCTGCGCGCTCTGGCCGCTCTTGGTTGCCTTGAGCAGGTGCAGGAGGCCGGGTTCCCGGTCGCGCGTCAGCTCATGTGGTCCGGCCGCGGCAAGCTGCTTGGTGACGTGGCCCGGGGCCGGAGCCCGGAGGACACGCTGCCCAGCGTCACGCTGATGCGCGCCGACCTGGTCACCGCGTTGCGCGAGGAGGCCCTGCGGTCCGGCGCTCGCATCGTCACCGGTCAGCGACTCGCAGGCAGCAAGGACGCGGTGGCCGAGGGCGCCGATCTGATCGTGGGCGCGGACGGAATCTGGTCAGCGACGCGCCGCGGGCTGGACGCTGCGGCGCCCGAGCCCGTTTACGCCAAGATCTACTACATCTCGGGGATCTCGGACGGAAGCCGGGTCCGGACGGAGATATCGCGGCAGGGCTTCAACTGGATCTTCGCCAAGCGCGGCGTCTTCATCTACCTGCCGGCCCCGGACGGGTTCATCTGGTGGACGGCGCAGGTCGCCGCCCCCCAGCCGCCCCCGGATCCGGCGGCGGTGAGCCTGGAGGACCTGGCGGAACTCTTCCGCACCGAGCCGCAGGCGGAGGCCGTGCTGCGGGCGGCCACCGGCGTGCGCGCCGCGAACATCGGACACGTACTGGCCCCCGTTAAGCGCCGCTACCAGGGCACGACCGTTCTGGTCGGCGACGCCGCCCACCCGGTCGGCGCGGGCCAGGGCGCATCGATGGCCATGGAGGACGCGGTCGTGCTGGCCAGAGAACTTGCCGCCGCCGACAGCATCCCGGCGGGCTTGGCCGCCTTTGACCGGATGCGGCACCCCCGCTCAGGCAAGCTGGCCAAGACCGAGACCGCTAACCGGGACGCCAAGACCGCGGGCCCCATAACCACCCGGATGCGCGAGATGATCATGCCGCACGTCTTCAATCGCTTCTACGAGAAGGCGACCAGCTGGCTCTATGAGTACGACCCAGGTTCGCTGCCCGCCCGCCAGCCTCGCTAGGGAGCGTGTCTCGCGGCGGCGGGCCGCCCGGGGCCGGGGTGGGGCCGTCACGGGCTTACGCGGCAGGATGGGGGCATGGTCCGTTCCGCGCCACGTCATGATCGCGATGCTGGCGGTCCGGCCGATGTGCTGGCCGCTAAGGCGGCCTTGCGGCAGGAGGTATGGTCCGCGATGCGCGTGGCCAAGGTGGCGCGGTTCCCCGGCGCGGCCGGGCGCATCCCGAACTTCACCGGGGCCGAGGCGGCCGCCGAGCGGCTTCGCGCCATGCCCGCCTGGCAGGCGGCCAGGACCTTGAAGGCCAACCCGGACTCCGCGCAGTGGCCGGTGCGCCAGCGCGCGCTTGAGGACGGCAAGACCGTGTACATGGCGGTCCCGCGGCTGGCGGGCCCTGAGCCGTTCTTTGCCCTGGATCCCGACCACCTGAGCGAGCCGCCGCGCAAGGCGGCCTCGATCAGCGGCGCGACCCGATCCGCGCGGCGGGTCTCGGCAAGGGCGGCGGGTTCGCGGACCTGGAATTCGCGCTGGCCACCGCGGCCGGGCTGATCGGACCGCATACCACCTCCGTCACCACCGTGCACGAGATCCAGGTCCGCCCGGCCGGGGCGATCCCGCTGACCGGTCATGACGTCCCGGTGGACTTCATCGTCACCCCGGAACGGATCATCGACTGCCGTCCGCAGCACGGACCACGCCGGACCGCCAGTATCTGCTGGGACGACCTGACCGAGGAGAAGATCGCGGCGATCCCGATGCTGGCCGCGCAGCGCGCCGGACAGGCATAACCCAGCGCGGGGCGGCGTTAGCAGGTGGGCGAGAGCACGGGGTGGTGCCGTTCCGAATAATGAATGTTCCAAGGTATGGGCGCGGGCGTTTCTACATGCGGAACACACGTCTGCCTGGGCGGCCTGCCGGCATCTAGGCTCGGAGTTGTGACAGACATGCTGACCAGCGACCATGAGGCCAAGGCGCGGCGGATGGAGGAGGCCATCCGCGGCTACTTCGACGCCTGCAACACCGGCGACGCGGCCGCCGTGGCCGCGTACTTCGCGCCGGGCGCCGTCCACTACTTCCCGCCCGACATGTACGAAGGGCCGTTCCGCGGCGGCGCGACGATCGGCGCGAAGTGGTCCTGGGCGGTGCAGACGCTCGGCTCGCACTGGACCGTGGACGAGATCATCTGCGACCCCGATACCGACCGGGCGGTGATCGAGTGGACGCACGAGAAGACCAAGTCCGGGGTCGTGCTGCGCGGCGACGAGTGGTACCGGTTCGACCCGGCCAGCGGGCTGATCACCGAGATCCGCGCGTACTACGCCTCGCCGCAGGCCGCGGGCCTGGACCGGCTCGAGCTTGGCGGGTTCCCCTACGCTGAGCGCGGTTATGCCGCCAGCCACTGAACCGGCAGCCACTGAACCGGCAGCCACGGAACCCGGGCGGCCGCGCGGGCTGCTGCTCGACATCGGCGGCGTGGTGCACGCCACCGGCATCCACCTGGTGGGGCGGCTCGCCGAGGCCGAACCCGCGCTGCGGCCGGTGCTCGAGCGGATCGGCGGGGTCGCGAGCGACCGGGACGAACTGTGGCAGCAGATGCTGCGGCGCCAGGTGACCGAACGGGAGTACTGGGCGCAGCGGGCCGCCGAGCTCGGCGCCGCAGTGGGCGAGAGCTGGGACACCCGGGCCATGATGCACCGGATGTACGAACTGCCCAGGCAGGACTGGCTGCGCACCGAGATGGTGGACCTGATGGCCGACACCCGCGCCGCCGGGCTGCGGCTGGGCGCGCTGACCAACGACATGACCGATTTCCACGGCGCGGACTGGGTGGCGCGGCAGGAGCACCTCAAGCTGTTCGACGTCATCGTCGACGCGGGGCTGCTCGGGGTGCTGAAGCCGGATCCGCGGGCGTTCGGGCGGGCCGCCGGTGAGCTTGGCCTGCCGCCGGAACAGATCGTGTTCCTCGATGACATGCCGTGGAATGTCGAGGGCGCGCGCCAGGTGGGGCTGCGGGCGGTCCGGGTGCCATGGGATGACCCGGGGCAGGCCATCGACACCGCCCGGGAGCTGCTGGGGCTGCCGGCCAGGCGGCCGGGTTCGGTCAACGACAACTAAGCCGGCCAACGACAACTAAGGGAGCAGCCATGCCGCTAGTCCGCATCGACATCATGGAAGGCCGGCCGCCGGAGAAGATCCGCGAGCTGCACGGCCGGGTCGCCGCTCTGGTCGCGGAGATCCTGGAGACGCCCATCGAGCGGGTCCGCACCTACATCACCCAGTTCCCGCCGGAGGGCTGGGGCATCGGCGGCGTGCCCGCCGACGTGGCCCGCGGCGACGAGGTCGCGGCCCGGCGCGCGGCGACCGCGGAACGGCTCCAGGAGGGTTCCGGTACGTGAGCGACGGCCCCCGCGAAAGCGATCTGGAGGCGAGCGGGGAAATTGCAGTCGTGGTGGGGGCGACTGGTGCGATCGGGGCGGCTGTGGTCCGGCGGCTCACCGGGCGCGGCCTGCCGGTGCTGGCGGTGGCGCGGAGCAAGACTGACCTGGACGAGCTCGCGGCTACGGTCGACCTGGTGACGGCGTGCCCGGCTGACATCGGCAGCAACGACGCGATCGAGGCCATCAGCTCGGCGCTGGCCGGCCCCGACGTCCCGGTCCGGATGGCGGTGTTCGCGGCCGGGCTGCCGGTCCGCGGTTCGGCGGACAGCATCGATCCGGACGCGCTGGCGGCGGGCAGCAATGTCAAGCTCGGCGGGCTGCTGCGGCTGCTGCACGCGGTACGCGACCGGCTCGTCCCCGGGTCGCGGTTCGTGACGTTCGCCGGCTCGCTTGGACTGGAGCCACGCGCGCACGAGGCCGGTCCCGGCGCGGTCAACGCTGGCGTGTTCAACCTGATGCGGCAGATCAGCCTGCTCTACGGGCCGCGGGGCGTGACGACCCACACGCTCAGTCCGGGGCCGGCCGATACGCCCCGGCTGCACCGGATCGTGGCCGCGGTCGCCGCCGAACGGGGCGCCGCCGAGGAGGACGTCTGGCAGGAGTACGTGGCGCAGAACTCGCTGGGCCGGCTGCCGACCGCGGGCGAGCTGGCCTGGGCCGTGGAGCTCTTGCTGGACCCGGAGGCGGACCTGCTGCACGGGAGCGTGCTGTACCTGGACGCGGGCGGTCACCGCGGCATTCACTGAGCTGCATTCACTGAGCTGCATTCACTGAGCTGCATTCACTGAGCTGCGGAGTAGCCCAGGCGGCGGGAGATCACCCGCGCCGACTCCACCACCAGCGACGTGGCGCGGCGCATCATCGTGCGCATCCGGGCGCTGTCGCCGACGACGCTGACCGCCGCCATGACCTTCCCGTCCCGGCCCCGGATGGGCGCGCCCACCGAGACGATGCCCAGGTGGCCTTCCTCATTGTTCTGCGCCCAGCCGCGCCTGGCCACCGTGGCCAGCTCGGTCAGCAGCCGGTTCTTGTCGGTGATGGTCCACGGCGTCACGGACCGCGGCTGCCAGTCGGTGAGCCGCCGGGCCAGCTCATCGTCCGGCAGCGCGGCGAGCAGGATTTTCCCCGAGCTTGTCGTGTGGGCCGGCAGCCGGTGCCCGACCTGACGGAAGATCGGCAGCAGGTTGTGGCTCTCCAGCCGCTCGACGTACACCACCTCCAGGCCGTCGAGCACGGCCACGTGCACCATCTCACCGGTTTCGTGCCGCAGCGTGGTGAGCACGGGCAGCGCCGCCTGGTGCAGGTCGACGTGTTCGGTGACGTTGGCGCCCAGCTCGTACAGGACCAGGCCGAGCCGGTACCGGCCCGGCGTGCTGCCCCGCTCGAGGAGGCGTTCGGCCGTGAGCGTGGTCACCAGCCGGTGCACGGTGCTCTTGCCGAGGCCGAGCTGGCGGGATAGTTCGGTGATGCCGAGCTCCTGGCCGGCCCGGGAGAAGGCGCGGAGCACGCGGGCCGCGTTGCGCACCGACGCCAGCTGTGACCGGTCCGGCTGGGCCCGGACCGGTGGAGCGAGGGCAGTCATCTCTCAGTCCGCATGGCTCACACCGTAACTCCGTTCCGCTATGCGGGACAAGGTCATTGGTATCGCAGGCTGGCACGCGTACGGTCTGGACAAATCCCGAAACCGGCATCGCAGCCTGGGGGTCGCGTGGCACAGATCGTCTGGTTCGAGCACTACCGGCCTGCGGACGCGGCGGTCCTCGGCGGCAAGAACAGTTCCCTCGGCACGCTGTTCCGCGCTGACCTGCCGGTACCCCCTGGCTTCGCGGTTTCCGCTGACTGCTACCGCAAGGCGCTGGCCGACGGCGGCCTCAGCGGTGAACTCGACGCGCTGATCGCGGCCGTCGACCCGAGGGATCCGGCCTCGGTGGCGGCGGCCGGCCAGCGGGCCCGGACGCTGATCGGTTCGCTCCAGCCGCCTGCGGATCTGGCCGGGGCGATTCAGGGCGCCTACGCGCAGCTGTCCGAGCGGTGCGGGGACGGTGCGGTTCCGGTCGCGGTGCGCTCCTCGGCGACCTGCGAGGACTCACCCGACGCGAGCTTCGCCGGCGAGCACGACACCTACCTGTGGATCCGCGGCGGCGACGAGGTGGTCCGGCACGTGCTGCGCTGCTGGGCGAGCCTGTTCACCGACCGCGGCATCGCCTACCGGCTGGAGCGTGGCTACGGCCGGGCCAGCGCGGCGATGAGCGTCGGCGTGCAGCAGATGGTCACGCCCCGGGCGGCCGGAGTGGCTTTCACCCTCAACCCGACCAACGGCGACCGGTCGCAGATCGCCATCGACGCGTCCTGGGGCTTCGGCGAGGCCGTGGTCAGTGGCGAGGTCACCCCGGACAACTTCGGCGTCGACAAGGTGATGGGCACGATCACCAAGCGGACGATCTCGGCGAAGACCGTGGAGTACCGGCTGACCGAGGACGACACGGTTACCGCGGTGCCGGTGGAGGCCGAACGGCAGTCCGTCCCGTGCCTGAGCGACGAGGAGATCCTGGCCGTGGCCAGGCTGGCCCGGCGCGCGGAGAAGCACTACCGCTGCCCGCAGGACGTGGAATGGGCGCTGGCCGGTTCGCCCGGCGGCGCGCCGGAGGTCCTGCTGCTGCAGAGCCGCCCGGAGACAGTATGGAGCCGCCGACCCCGGCAGCAGGGCGGGACCGGCATCGCAGACCCGATTACCAGCATGGTCCAGACCATGCTGCACCCGGTATCCGGCAGCGGCCACGTGGCGCATGGTTAGGCCAGCCGCCGCTTAAATCACGACTATCACCCGGCGTCCATGGCGGCCGACGGGAGCGAGCTTCAGGAGGAACACGATGGCTGACCGGTTTCCCAGCCCGTTTGAGATGCCGACTCCTCCTGGAGCGGAGGGATGGCAAGACCTGTACGCGTACTCCACGGTGTTCAGCGAGGACCGCAAGGAGTACGAGGACGCGACATTCTGGTTCATGGACGGCGTGCACACGCCGGAAGTTATCCCGCCGTGGGACGCCACCATCCTGGAGTTCGCGATCATCGGGCTGTCCCAGTACAACACCAGGCATTACGTGATCCCGCCCGCCCTCGGCGTGGACCTGCGCTTCCTCAACGGCTACATGTACCTCTCCCCGGTCGGGGTGAGCGATCCGGAAGAGATCGGCGCGCGGGTGCCGGAATTCGCCGAGCGCGCCGGTTACTACTTCCAGAACTGGGACCGGCTGTACGCGGCCTGGATGCCCAAGGTACGGGCGCTCATCGACGAGCTGGAGTCGATCACCTTCGCGCCGCTCCCCCACCGTGAGGACATGGCCGTCATCACCGAGGGCCGCGGCACCGGCAGCGCCCTGGACCTGCTGTCCACCTACAGCCGGCTGGTGGACCTGACGCTCAAGCTGTGGCACTACCACTTCGAGTTCCTCAACCTCGGTTACGCCGCTTACCTGGACTTCTTCGGCTTCTGCAAGCAGCTCTTCCCCTCTATCCCGGACCAGGCGATCGCCAAGATGGTGGCCGGTATCCAGGTCGACCTGTTCCAGCCGGACGACGAGGTCAAGAAGCTGGCCCAGCTCGCGGTCGAGCTCGGGCTGGCGGACCGGTTCGCTGGCTCGGAGCCGGCTGCTGAGGTGTTCGCCGGGCTGCAGGGCGACCCGCAGGGTGAGAAGTGGCTGGCCGCGTGGGAAGAGGCCAGCCAGCCCTGGTTCAACTTCTCGGGCGGCAGCGGCTTCTACCACAGCGACAAGGTGTGGCTGGAGAACCCGGACATCCCGCTCGGCTTCCTGCGCACCTACATTGCCAAGGTCCAGCGCGGCGAGACGCTGGAGCGGCCGATTCAGGCGGTCATCGCCGAACGAGACCGCATCGTCGACGAGTACAGCGACCTGATCGACAGCGACGAGGACCGCGCGACGTTCGGCGCCAAGCTGGGGCTGGCCCGCACTGTGTTCCCGTACGTGGAGAACCACAACTTCTACGTCGAGCACTGGGGACACTCGGTGATCTGGCGGAAGATGCGCGACCTGGGCCGGGTGCTGGTCGCGGCGGACTTCATCGCCGACCCGGATGACGTGTTCCTGCTCAGCAGGCACGAGGTCCCCGAGGTGCTGTTCGACTATTACCACGGCTGGGCCGTCGGCGTGCCCTCGCGCGGGCCGAAGTACTGGCCCAAGGAGATGGCCCGCCGCAACGGGATCATGAACGCGCTGCGGAACTGGTCGGCGCCGCCGGCCCTGGGCACGCCGCCCGAGGTGATCACCGAACCGTTCACCGTGATGCTCTGGGGCGTCACCTCGGACAGCGTCAAGCAGTGGCTCGGCGGAGCGCAGGAGGACGGCGGGCTGACCGGCTTCGCGGCCTCCCCCGGCGTGGCCGAGGGCCCGGCCCGGGTCATCCTGTCCGCCGACGGCATCGCCGACTTGGAGGAAGGCGAAATCCTGGTCGCGCCGCTGACCGCGCCCAGCTGGGCACCGGTGTTCGGCAAGATCGCCGCGACGGTGACCGACGTGGGCGGGATCATGAGCCATGCCGCCATCGTCTGCCGCGAGTACGGGCTGCCCGCGGTCACCGGAACGGCCTTCGGCACCAAGACGATCAAGACCGGGCAGCGGCTGCGGGTCGACGGCAACACCGGCACGGTGACGATCATCGACTGATCCTCTGGCTGAGGCGGCGTGGCCTGGGTCATCCCTTCGACATCGACCTTCGAGCAGATTCGAGCACAGGAGTAAAACATGCTGACGGCCGAACAGAACGATGAGCTGACCCAGGTCGCGGCGGGAACGCCGATGGGCGAGCTGCTGCGGCGGTACTGGTACCCGGTCACGTTCACCCGGGCTCTGGAGGAGTTCCCGGTCCAGCCGGCCCGGCTGCTCGGCGAGGACTTCGCCGTGTTCAAGACGCCGCGCGGGAAGTACGGCCTGGTGCCGGAAGCCTGCCCGCACCGGCGGGCCTCGCTCGCCTACGGCGTGGTGGAGTCTGACGGGATCCGCTGCCCGTATCACGGCTGGCTGTTCGGCACCGACGGCTCCTGCCTGGACCAGCCCGCGGAGCGGGAGGAGACCAACTTCCGCGAGCGGGTCCGGGTCAGGGCCGGTCATGTGGCCGAGCTCGGCGGCCTGATCTGGGCCTACATCGGACCCGAGCCGGTCCCGGAGCTGCCCCGCTTCGACGTGTTCGTGATGGACGGCGTGCGGGACATCGGCTGGGCCGAACTGCCCTGCAACTTCGTGCAGATCATGGAGAACGCGGTCGACCCGCATCACACCGAGTGGCTGCACGGCCGGTTCTTCGAGTTCATGGCGCGGCACCAGGGCTTCGACGCGCCGTCGTCGTTCGGCAAGAAGCACGTCAAGGTCGGCTTCGACGCCTTCGACTGGGGCATCATCAAGCGCCGGGTGGTCGAGGGAGCGTCGGAGGAGGACGACGACTGGAAGATCGGCCACCCGCTGGTGTTCCCCTACAACATGCGGGTCGGCGGGGCCAACATCGAGCAGATGCAGATCCGGGTGCCGGTGGACCGGACCACCACCCGGTTCATGCTCTACAGCGTGCACGCCCCGGCCGGCGTCGAGTACCCCGAGCAGCCGCAGGTGCCCGACTACCAGATCCCGGTCTTCGACGAGCGGGGCAAACACCGGGTGGACTACGTCGAGGGCCAGGACATGATGGCCTGGGTGACCCAGGGGCCGATCACGGACCGGACGGTGGAGCACCTGGGCCGTTCCGATGTCGGCGTGACCATGCTGCGCCGGATGTTCAAGGAGCAGATGAGCGCGGTGGCCCGCGGCGATGACCCGCTCGGGGTGTACCGGGACTTCCGCGACCGGATCGACCTGCCGTGCGAGAAGAACAAGTTCGACGCGGGCGGCTCGTTCGCCATCGACTTCATCGACCGGGGATCCTCGCGGTTCAGCCCGCAGGCGGACGCGCTGAAGAAGCTGCACATCAAGGCGATGGAAAACCGGAAGGCGGCGGGCGGGTGACGGCGGTCCGCCCTGAGGCGGCGGGGTCGGGCCTTACCGGCGGTCCCCCGGAACCGGATCTGGCCCGGGGCTGGTTTCCTACTGATGCGGAACGGCACCGTCGTGACGCACCGAAGTACTGCCCGGCGTGCGCGGCGGGGTTGTCGCTGGCCCAAGGCGGCCAGGGGCTGACAACGGAGTACTGGACGGGCACCGACCGCGTCTTCGTCTGCTTCTGCGGAGCCTGCGGCTGGTCCGGCGACATCGTGCTCGCCGACCGGGTCGTCGGCCACGAGGCCGCCGACTGAGGATCGCTCCCCGGCAGATCCTGGCGCGTCTGGTGGTCTGTCGCGTCTGCTGGCCTGGCGCTACCGTGACCCGTGTGCCCGTGCAGCAGGAGTGAGCACAAGGCTTGCTTGGCGGGGGCCCCGGGAGAAGGTGCTCCAAGATGACGCGACCATCATGTTCCTGGTTTAGCCGCCGTCGTGGTCTAAGGCACCGTGCGGCCGACGGTGGCGCGATGCGGCAGCGGCGCGACGGGTGTATTCACCGGTAATGGCCAGGGGCCCGTACCGTGCGGTACTCCGGGGCGCCGAGCCGCTCTGGCACGATCTCCGGTTCAAGGACCTCTACCGGAGCGGCAAGGACTTCGAACTCACCTACCGGGCCATGGGCTTCGCTGCCATGGCCACCCTCACCGTGATCCCGCTGCTCATCGTCATCGCCGCCGCCAATCCGGCGCCGGAGCGCGGTCTGGCCGGATGGGTGGTCGATGGCATGGGCCTGACCGGGTCCTCTTCCGCCGCCGTGACGCTGCTCTTCTCGGCGCCGGCCCGGGTGCTGGGCACGACGAGTGTGTTCAGTGCCCTGCTGGTGGCCGTCTCGGGAGTGGCGTTCGCGGGCGGCGTGCAGGCCGGCTTCGAGCGGATCTGGGGCCTTCCCGTCGGGCCGTGGCACAAGATCTGGCGTCAACTGGTGTGGCTGACCGTGCTCACCGCCTACATCTACGCGGAGGCCACGGTCGGCTCGGTGACGCATGGCGGACTGGCCGTGACGGCGACGGTGGCGGTGATACTCGGCATCTTCTTCTTCTGGTGGGGCCTGCGCTTCCTGCTCGGGGGCCGGGTGAGCTATCGGGCGGCGCTGCCGGGCGCGGTGGCGACGGTGGTGGGTCTGGGTGGCCTGCGGGTCTTCTCCAGCTTGGTCTTCGAGCCCCTCGTCGCCAGCAACGCGGTCAGCTACGGCCCGCTGGGCACCGTCCTGATCGTGCAGTCCTGGCTGATCGGCGTCGGCTGGGTCATCTACGGCGGCCAGCTGTTCGGGCGCTGGTTCCACGACACCTGGCTGCGGGCCCGGACGCACAGCCGCCAGGGCCAGGCCGAGCCGGGCCGCGGGGAGCAGGAGCCCTCGACCTGACGGCCCGGAGGACTTGACCTACTGGCCCGGCAGACGGGACAGTCTGATGTCGTGCTGACAAACGCGCGGCCCGAAGCGAACTCGGTATGACGGCGGCGGTGCGGCCCCGGGTGCTGCTGACCGACCATGCCTGGCCCGGCGTCCAGGTCGAGTCCGGGCTGTGCGACGCCGCCGGCTTCGACCTGGTCGAGGCGCCCCCTGACGCCTCAGAGGAGGTCCTGGCCACTCTGGCGGCTGACGTGGACGGGATCTTGACCTGCTGGGCCAAGGTCACCGCGCGGGTAATCGCGGCTAGCCCCGGCCTGCGGGTGGTGAGCCGCATGGGGGTCGGCCTGGACAACATCGACGTGGCCGCGGCCGCGGACCGCGGCATCGTGGTGACCCGGGTGCCGGACTACTGCGCCGAGGAAGTGTCGGACCACGTGATCGCCATGGTGCACGTGTGGGCACGGTGCATCCTGGCCGGGGATCGCGATATCCGGGCCGGGCAGTGGGCCCCGGCCCGGTACGCGCCGCGCCGGGTACGGACCCTGGTCACGGGCGTGTGGGGCCTGGGCCCCCTCGGCCGGCGGACGGCGGAGAAGCTGGCCGCGCTCGGCTGTGAGGTGCTGGCCGACGACCGGCACCCGGAGCGGGCCCCGGCCGGGGTGCGGCCCGTACCGGCCGAGACGCTGCTGACCCGGTGCGACGTGCTCAGCCTGCATTTGCCGCTCACCCCGGACACCACCGGGCTGATGAACGCCGGGCGGCTGACGGCCATGAAGCCGGGCTCGCTGCTCGTCAACACCAGCCGGGGCGCGCTGGTGGACATCCCGGGCCTGGTCGAGGCCCTGGACCGCGGCACGCCAGGCGCCGCCGCGCTCGACGTGTTTCCCGGCGAACCCGATGTCCCGGACATCCTGCGCCGACGGCCGGACGTGATCCTGACCCCGCACATCGCCTTCTCTTCCGCCGACTCCGTCCTGGAGCTGCGCCGCCGGGCCACCGAGGACCTGCTCCGAGTGCTGACCGGGCAGCCCGCGCATCACCCCGTGCCGTGACGGAGGAGCAGGACAGCTTCGAGACCGTGCTGGCGGCGATGCGGGCCGCGAGCCGCATCGGCGAGCACAGCATCGTCCGTCGGCTGAGCGGCGGCGTGTCCAGCTTCATCGCGGTCGTCGGCGAAGACGCCAGCCCGTGGGTGCTTAAGGCGGCCCGCTACCGGCTGGATGTCCGGGACAACTGGACCGCCGATCCGCGCCGGGCCCACCGCGAGGGCGCCATCATGAGCGTGCTGGACGGGTCGCTCGGCCCGCTGCGGGTCCCGAGGGTCTACCGGATCCACGACGATCCGCCGGTGCTGGAAATGGAATGGCTGCCCCCGCCCGCCGTCAACTGGAAGGCCGAGCTGCTGGCCGGCCGCGTGGACCTCGGGGTGGTGAACGCGCTGGCCCAGGGCATGACGGTGCTGCATCAGCTGGCCGTGCCCGCCGGGATCGCGGGCCCGGCCGGCACCGGCCTATTCGACTCCCTGCGGCTCGACCCCTATTACCGGCACGTGGCCGCCCGCCATGGCGAGCACGCGGCCGCACTGGACCAGCTCATCGCGGACTGCACCGGCTACCAGCCCGCCCGGCTGGTGCACGGGGACTTCACGCCCAAGAATGTACTGGCCACGGACGGGCCACCGGTACTGCTTGACTGGGAGGTCATCCACGCAGGCGACCCGGCCTTCGACCTGGGCATGCTGAGTGCCCACCTGCTACTCAAGGCGTGCCGGGACCGCCCGGCCCCGGCCGCCAGCCCGCTGTGGCTGGCCGCGGCCGCTCTCGCGCAGGCCTACGACGGCCCGGCCGATCCCGGGCTGGCCGTCCGGCACACCGGGGCCATCATGCTGGCCCGGCTGTGGGGCAAGTCGCCGGTCGACTACCTGACCGGCGAGCCGGAACGGGCCGCGGCCGCCGCCATCGGAGGACGGGCCCTGCATGATGGCTACGGCTCGCTGACGGCATTGCTCGATGATCTGGCCACGCTCGGCGAACGGTACGGGGAGGCATTGTGATCACCATCGCCGCGGTGGACGCGGGCTGGCTGCTCGACTCGCGGGCGACGCCGACCATCGAGGTCACGGTGACCTTGACCGACGGCTCCCGGCACCGGGCCATGGCCCCGGCCGGGGCCTCGACCGGGTCCCACGAGTCCGCCGAGCTGCGGGACCAGGGCGATCCGCGCTGGCGCGGCCGGGGGGTGAACGCCGCCGTGGCGGCGGCCAGGCAGATCGCCGGACCGGCCCTGGCCGGCCTGGCCCCCGACGACCAGGCGGCCATCGACGCCCGGCTCATCGAGGCCGACGGCACCGCCCGCCGGGACCGGCTCGGGGCGAACACCATGGTGGCCGCGTCGATGGCCGGTGCGCGGGCGGGCGCGGCGGTCACCGGCCGGGAGCTGTGGCAGCACCTGGGCGACGGCCGCCGCCCACTGCTGCCGGTGCCCATGGTGAACATCTTGAGCGGGAACCTGCACGCGGCAGGCGGCATGGGCATCCAGGACATCCTGGTCATTCCCGCGGCCGCCCCGAGCGTCAGCGCGGCGCTGGAGTGGGTGCACGACGTCTACCACGCCACCGGGGAACTGCTCCGCGAGCGCGGGGCGTCGACCCTGGTCGGTGACGAAGGCGGCTACGGCTCGCCGACGGCGGACAGCGGCCAGGCCATCGCGCTGGTCGTCGAGGCCATCACCAGGTCGGGCCGGCGCGCGCCGGGCGACGTCGGCATCGCGCTCGACGTGGCCGCCACCCACCTGGCCCGGGCCGGCGGCCGCTACGAACTGGACGGCCGCTCCTACACCCCCGACGAGTTCACCGGCCTGCTGGCCGGGTGGGCCGCGGACTTTCCGCTGCTGTCCGTGGAGGACCCCTTTGACGAGGACGACTGGGACGCCTGGCAGGGCTTTGCCCGCCGGCGCCCCGGCCTGCAGCTCATCGGGGACGATCTCATCGCGACCCACCTGGACCGGCTGCGGCGGGCCGCCCGTGCGGGCGCAGCCAGCGCGGTGCTGACCAAGATCAACCAGATCGGCACGGCGACCGAGGCGCTGCAGGTAGCCGACGAGGCGGCGGCCCTGGGGCTGCGCGCGGTGATCTCGGCCCGGTCCGGCGAGACCGAGGACGACTGGCTCGCCGACCTGGCGGTGGCCTCGGGCGCGGGCCAGATCAAGGTCGGGTCGGTGGCGCGCTCGGAACGGCTGGCCAAGTACAACCGGCTGCTCCGGATCGAGCGCTCGCCCGGATCGCCACCGTATCCGGGCTGGTCCGGGCTGCTACCTCTCAGCGGCAGAAGTCAGGAGCAAAGCTGATGACAGGCAGTCGAAGTTCGACACCACCTTCTTGGCGGCCACCTGGTAGTCCAGGATGCGCCCGTCGGCCTTGCCCACCTCGACGTGGTCCGGCATGACCAGTCCCCGCACCACCGCCTCGCCCCAGCCCCAGCTGGTCTCGATGACGATCCGATCGGTCTTCCAGAAGGTTTCACTGCCGTTTTCTGATGGCAACGAGTGCGTTCCCCAGTGCTGAACGCCCACCGGTGTCTCACAGGCTACGGCTTGCCCAGGGAACCGACAATGGTCCACGATGGGAGCAACGGCGCGGTCTGACGCCGAGCCCGGCGGCCCATCCCCAACGGGCCATGTCTGGGGCGAGGGGGGCACACTCCCGGATCTTCCCGCTTGTACGGCGAACGCGCATCTGTCATCGGGACTGGCTCGTCGGCAACGGGCGTTGGGGCGGCCATCCAGACGGAGGATGTTCACCGTGCCACAGAACAAGGATCTAAAGCGCCTCGTCCGCGCGCATGGCCGACACCGGGGAGAACTACACCCAGGCCCTGACCTATCTGCAAGGCCAGGTGGATCTCGAACCACTCTCGGCGGCCTGGCAGATCACAGGTAACCGGGCTCGCGAATACGAGATGGGGGCTTGTGCCCGGGGTCAGCTATGAAGGGAACCGGGTGGCACAACTCCGGCTTCGCTCGGCCGTCTGGGAGCCCAGCGGCTTCGCTGGACCACCGACTGGACCGGCCAGCATCGTGCTCGACGTGCCGGAGCAGGCCACCAAGCTGCACTTCGGAGCCCTGCTGAGCGGTGCCGGGGTGATGAACCTGACCCGGCCGCGATTCGACGAAGTCGGCGAGGCGATCCCGGTCACGGCCACCGTGGCCCCGCTGCCCGACGAGCCGCAGGCCCTCGACTTCAGTAAGGCGCCATAGACGCCACGCCCGGTCAGTAACTGGCGAATTTGCCGAGGGTGCTGAGCATCCAGGCGCGTTTGGTGTCGCTGCCCAGGTGACCTGAGTGGTCATCGATGAGCAGTTCCGCCCCCGGCCAGGCGCGCGCGAGTTCCCAGGCGGTCTCGACCGGGCAGCTCAGGTCGAGGCGGCCGTGGATCAGTACCCCGGGGATGCCGGCCAGGCGGGGAGCGTCGCGGATCACCGCGTTTTCTTCAAGCCATCCGGCGTCAGAGAAGTAGTGCGCGCAGATCCGGACGAAAGCCAGTACATAGCGGTCAGGCTGACTGCGGACCATCGGCCTGGCGTTGGGCTCAAGGGACAAGACCACATCTTCCCAGGTGCCCCAGCTGCTTGCCGCCTGGTTCCTGACCTGCGAGTCGGAGGATTCCATCAGGCGCGCGTACGCGGCGACAAGGTCGCCGTCCCGGTCGGTTCCGCCGGCGCCGTCTCGGAATCGTTCCCATTCCTC
>Ga0302326_10004433_pt1 | contig 32513 bp, 31 predicted proteins | sample Palsa_T0_3_FD_202264 | JGI IMG/M metagenome (GOLD analysis project Ga0302326, IMG submission 202264) | Peat permafrost microbial communities from Stordalen Mire near Abisko, Sweden - Palsa_T0_3 | ecosystem: Environmental > Terrestrial > Soil > Palsa > Peat permafrost | place: Sweden: Abisko...
GATGGCAGCGATCCCACGATCCTCGGCCACATGGGCGACGTTTACGCGAAGAGCGGCCAAACCGAATTGGCCGTGGCCGAATACCAAAAATCTCTCGACGAATGGCACCACGCCATGCCCGCCGACGTCGAGCCCGAGCGCATCGCCGAAACCGAGCAGAAACTCTCGAATCTGAAGCGCCACGTCGCCGAACAAAAGTCTCCGGGCGAAACCGCCAAGCCGCAGTAGAATAGCCGCCCATGTCTGGAATCGCTCTGCCGGCGTTTGCCAAGGTGAATCTGCGCCTCGATGTAGTGGGCCCGCGCGCGGATGGCTTCCACGAATTGCGCACGATTTTCCAGACGATTTCCCTGCACGATACGCTGCGCCTCGATTGGAATCGCGGCGGCCGCGCGATCGAACTTGAAATTACCGGCAATGCCGCGCTCGCTTCGGAATCGCCGCGCTCGAATTTGGTTTATCGCGCGCTCGCAGCGCTGCGCGCCGAACTCGGCATCGCGCGCGGCATCCGGGCGCGCCTTGAGAAGCGCATTCCCGCGGGCCGCGGATTGGGCGGCGGATCAAGCGACGCGGCCGCGGCGCTGCTGGGCCTGCTGCGCCTCTCGCGGCGGCGCATTCCGCTAACGCGCCTGATGGAAATCGCTTCGCAGCTCGGTTCCGACGTGCCGTTCTTTTTGTTCGGCGGGCGCGCGGCCGGCGTGGGCCGCGGCGAACAGATTCTGCCGTTGCCGGATGCGAGTGCGCGCGGCGTGCTGGTGGTCTCTCCGCGCGCCATTTCCGTGGCCACGCGCGACGCCTATTCCTGGCTCGCGCTGCCGCGCTCCCAAAGCCGCGCAACATTGACAAACCTGCGCGCGGCCTCTAGACTTATCGAGTTCTGCGCTCTCTGCTGGAGCCCGCGGGAAGTAGCCCTCTCGAACGATTTCGAGCGGGCCGTCTTTCAGCGGCACCCCCTGCTAAGCCGTATCAAGCGGGAATTGCTTCGGCGTGGAGCCGCGGATGCTGCGCTGGCGGGTAGCGGTTCGGCGGTGTTTGGACTGTTCCGAAACCCAGCGCAGGCGCGTCGAACCGCAAATCGGTTTCCGAAGGAAGAGGTCTTCGTCTGTTCCACCGTTTCTAGGCGAGAGGTCCGCCGAGCTTTGGGCGGACGCGGCGTGGTGTGACGGACAGGGCGTGAAATCACCATCGTGATCGACGATAAATTCAAGATTTTTGCCGGCAGCGCCAACGTGCGTTTGGCCCAGGACATCTGCAAACACGCAGGCGTCGAATTGGGCGAAGCCAAGCTTGGCAAATTCAGCGACGGCGAAATCTATTTTCAGATTCTGGAGAACGTTCGCGGCGCGGATGTTTTCGTTGTGCAGCCCTGCTCGAACCCGGGCGATTTCCACCTGATGCAGCTGCTGATGATGATTGACGCGTTCAAGCGCGCCTCGGCCTGGCGCATTACCGCCGTGGTTCCGTATTACTGCTACGCCCGGCAAGACCGCAAGGACAAGCCGCGCGTGCCGATCTCCGCGAAGCTCGTCGCGGATTTACTGGAAACCGCCGGCGCCAATCGCGCGCTCACGCTCGATCTGCACGCGCCCCAGATTCAGGGCTATTTCAACGTGCCGGTGGATCATTTGTATGCCGCGCCGGTGATGATCGATTACTTCCGCCAGAAGGATCTCGGCCGGCTCACGGTGGTTTCGCCGGATGCCGGCGGCGTGGAGCGCGCACGCGCTTTCGCCAAGCGCCTGGATGCGCCGCTGGCGATCGTGGATAAGCGCCGCGTGGATATCGACGTGAGCGAAGTGATGCACCTGATCGGCGATGTGCGCGGCACCACCACGCTGATCGTGGACGACATCATCGACACCGCCGGCACGCTGGTGAAGACGGCCGAAGCTCTGATCGCCGAAGGCGCCACGCGCGTTTTCGCGGCCAGCACGCATGCCGTGCTCTCCGGCCCCGCGGTGCAGCGCATTCGCGAATCGGCGATTGAAGAAGTTGTGGTCACGGATTCCGTGCCGCTGTGCGCGGACGCGGCCAAGATCGGGAAGATTAAAGTGCTTAGCGTGGCCGAATTGCTGGCGCGCGGCATTCTTTCGATTCACGAAGAAAGTTCGATCAGCGCGCTTTTTATTTAGAACGAAGTTGAAAACGAATTGCGGCCGAGACCGATCGGGAGAAAGCACTTATGGACATGATTGTCGTTGAAGCGGAACCACGTGATGTTCGCGGCAAGAATGCCGCACGGCGTACGCGCAGCTCGGGACACGTTCCCGCGGTGATCTATGGCGGCAAGGGCCAGTCCGTGGCGTTGGCGCTCAACACCAAGCAGGTGACCGCGATTCTGCGCTCCGCCTCAGGCCACAACACGATCTTCAAAGTGAAACTGGCCTCTGGCGAGCAGCCCGCCATGGTGCGCGATTGGCAGGTGGACCCGGTAAAGGGTCACTTGCTGCACGTCGATTTGATGCGCGTTTCGATGGACCAGCGCATGAGGGTGAAGGTTCCCGTGCACACCTTCGGCGAGCCGCAGGGCGTGAAGCTGCAGGGCGGCATTTTCGAGATGGTCACGCGCGAAGTGGAAATCGAATGTTTGCCCGGCGAAATCCCCGGCGAATTTCGCGTGGACGTCACCGAGCTGATGATCGGCAAGCATTTTCGCGCCAGCGATTTGCCGCTCGATCCCGAGAAGATGAAGCTGGTGAGCGATCCGCAGCGCGTCATCGCGCACGTCGTGGCGCTGCGCGTCGAAGAGGAAAAGCCGGCGGAAGCCGTGGCCGATGCAGCCGCCACTCCGGCCGAGCCCGAAGTGATCAAGAAGGGCAAGAAGGACGCGGAAGAAGGCGAAGAGGCCGAAGGCGAAGCCGCTCCGGCGGAGAAAAAGAAGTAACGCTCCGGCGCGCGTTTTACGCGAGCGCGGCCACGGCCCGCGCCGCCGCAGGGGATTCACGCCGTGAGGCTGGGTGGCGAATCGATGCCGGACCAAGTGTGGCTAATTATTGGACTCGGCAATCCAGGCCCGGAGTACGCCTGGTCGCCGCACAACTTGGGATTTTTCGTGGTGGATCGTTTGGCTGAAGCGGCCGCGATCCGCGTGGAGCGGCCCGAGGCGAAATCGTACCTCGGAATCGGCCGGATTCAGGGCCACGAGGTGGTCCTGGCCAAGCCACAGACCATGATGAACCTGAGCGGACTGGCCGTGCGCGAGCTGCTTGTGCGGTTCGAGTGCGATCCGGCGCACCTCATCGTGGTTTACGACGATGTGGCGCTGCCTTGGGGAACGATTCGAGTTCGGAAGACGGGCTCGGCCGGCGGCCACAACGGGTTGAAGTCGGTGATCGGCTCGGTCAGGACGATGGATTTTCCGCGTGTGCGGTTGGGTATCCAGCCGGAGCATCCGGTGAATGATTTGGCGGCGTATGTTTTGCAGCCGATGCGCAAGTCCGATCTCGAAGACGCCGCGGACATGATTGACCATGCCGCCGACGCCGTGACCGCGATTCTGGACGAAGGCGTCGCCGCGGCCATGAATCGTTACAACCGCCGCGTCACGTCCGCCGGCGGCGAAGCCGACCTCGAAGAGGAAGAGCACGAGGGCGAGGATCACGGCGAAGTCGGAGGCGAGGGCTAGGGCGCGAGCGAGCGAAGGGATGTGGCGGAAGGCACACGGCGGCCGAGTACGCCGGGAGACAAGAACGACGCAGAAGCAACACAACGAAACGAGGAACCATGGACGAACGCGTATACGATTTGATTTTCATCTTGCAACCGGCCACGCCGGAAGAAGAAACCGATAAGCTGATCGCCACGCTGCAGCAGACCGCGACCGAGCGCGGCGGCACCGTCGAGAAAACCGAAAAGTGGGGCACCAAGCGCCTGGCCTATCGCGTGGCGAAAAATCGCGAAGGCTACTTCGTTTATATGGTGCTGCGCTCGACCAACAGCGAGATGGTCAAGGAACTCGAGCGGCGCCTGAAGGTTTCCGACGCCGTGATCAAATTCCAGACCATTCGCCTGGACGAAGAATTGAAGCGCCAGAAAAAACTCGTGCAGCGCCGTGAGCGCCGCGCCAGTCGCCGTCCGCGCAAGGCCGCGGCCGCGCCTTCAGCGCCACCGTCAGCACCGCCGCCCTCTGCGCCGGCGCCCGAACCAGCAGCCGCGGCTAGCTAAATCGAATTTCGGAAAATAGAAAAGGGAGACATCCATGATGGACGATTCACCGTCAGGGCAGGGATCAGCACAAGGATCGGGGCAAAGCGAAGCGCCGGCACCCGCGCCGGCATCCGCGCCGCCGAGCGGAGCGCCGACGGGTTCGTCGGCACCGCCGCGTTCCTCCGAACGGCCCACTGGGCCGATGAGCGGCCGCTCCGGAGGCGGTTCACACTCCGGCGGCTCGCACGGCGGCCCGCATTCGGGAGGCGGCTCGCGCGGTCCTCGCCGTGAAGGCGGAGGACCGGGCGGCGGCGGCCCCGGCGGTCCTGGTGGCGGCCCGGGCGGACCGCGCCGCGGCAAGCGCCAATATTTTCGCAAGAAAAAGGTCTGCCGCTTCTGCGTCGAACGCATCGATTTCATCGACTACAAAAAGGCCGAAATGCTGCAGCCTTTCGTGCAGGAGCGCGGCAAGATTATGCCGCGCCGCATCACCGGCACTTGCTCGCGCCATCAGCGCTGGCTGGGCGAGGCCATCAAGCGAGCGCGCAACATCGCCTTGCTGCCATTCGCCACGGAGCTTTAATCGTCCGATCGCAGCGACTGCAAAAATCGCAGAATAAATTACGGGGTGGAGCTTCGATGCAGATCATCTTGCAGGAAGACGTGGAAAAGTTGGGCTCGCGCGGCGAAGTTGTGGAAGTCGCCGCGGGTTATGCGCGAAATTTCTTGTTGCCGCAAAAGCTCGGGCTGGAGGCTTCGGCCGCGAACCTGAAGCGCATCGAGAAAATCCGCGCCACGCTCTCCAAGCGCACCGCAACGGAAAAAGACGCGGCCGAAAAACAGGCCGAACTATTGAACGCCGTCACGCTCACGCTTACGCGTAAGGCCGGCGAGACCGACCAATTGTTCGGTTCGGTCACCGCGGCCGATCTTTCCGCGGAGCTTGCGAAGCAGGGCTTTGAGGTCGATAAGCGCCACATCCATCTCGCCGAGCCGATCAAAGCCATCGGGGATTATCAGGTCCCGGTGAAGCTTGTTCACGGCGTTACCGCCGAATTCAAAGTTACAGTTCAGAAGGAAGCTTGATCCTTCCTCGCCGCGGCCGCTCTGCGTCGGCCGCGGCCTGCGGTTGATTCGCCCGCAGTCTTGCACAGTTCGAATGGAATTCCACAGGGCGCCAATTTTCCCCATCGTGTAGTCTCAATCCCGAGCACACTCGCGTCCGGGACTTGCCTGCGGCGTTTTTCTCCGGCAAGATAGGGCGAAGATAAGGCGAACCAATGGCTGCCGGACCCGTCCTCGAACGCCCGATGCCGCAGAGTCTTGAAGCCGAGCGCAGCGTGCTCGGCGCCGTCCTGCTGGATAACCACGCGCTCGATCCGGCCATCGAACGCCTGCGCCCCGAAGATTTTTTTCTCGATAATCACCGCCGCATCTTTCAGGAAATGATTGTGTTGGGCGAGGCGCAGCATGCGATCGACCTCGTCACGCTCACCGATCGTCTGCATCGCAGCGGGGAACTCGAAGCCGCCGGCGGCGCCGCGTACCTGGCGCAACTGGTGGATGGCGTGCCGCAAGTGAGCAACATCGAGCACTACGTGCGCATCGTGAAAGAAAAATCGGTGCTGCGCAGCCTGATCCACACCACGCACTCCATCCAGCAGCAGGCGCTGGAAGCCGAAGACGATGCCGACGCGGTTCTCGACCGCGCCGAATCTTCCATCTTCGAGCTCGCCGAAGATCGTGTGCGCGAAGGCCTCGTCAGCATGAAGGACGTGGTCAACGGCAACATGGATCGCCTGCACCGCATCATCACCGAAGGCCGCCAGGTCACCGGCCTCGCGACAGGTTATCCCGAGCTCGACAATCTCACTTCCGGTTTACAACCTTCGGAATTGATCATTCTCGCCGCGCGGCCTTCAGTGGGCAAAACGGCGCTGGCGCTGAACCTTGCGGAAAATGTCGCCGTGCGCAGCAGCGAGCCCGCCAAGGTGGCCGTCTTCAGTTTGGAAATGTCCAAGGAATCGCTGCTGATGCGCTTGCTCTCGTCGCTCGGCGGCGTCGACGCGCACAAATTCCGCACCGGTCATCTTTCGCGCGACGATTGGCGCGTGATGACGGACGCGCTCGCGCGCCTTTCGCAATCCCCGCTGTGGATCGACGATTCCGGCGGCACCACGGTGATGGAAATTGGCGCGAAAGCCCGGCGCCTGAAGCGCGATAAAGGCCTCGATCTCGTCATCGTCGATTACCTGCAGTTGATCTCCGTGCGCGGCCGATTTTCCAATCGCAATGAAGAAGTCACCAGCATCACGCGCAGCCTCAAGGCCCTGGCGAAAGAACTCAAAGTCCCATTCCTGGTGCTTTCGCAATTGACGCGCGCGCCCGAACGCGAAGACCGCCGCCCGCAACTCGCCGACCTGCGCGAATCCGGCGCCATCGAGCAGGACGCCGACGTCGTCATGTTCATTCACCGTCCCAGCGCATTCAAACCCGACGAAGCCCCCGAAGAACGCGCCAAGACAGAACTGATCATCGCCAAACAACGCAATGGCCCCACCGACAAAATCCATTTCGTCTTCCGCGGAAATCACACGCGATTTGAGATCGCCGCCCCCGACGAAATGGACCGCCTTTGACAGCTCGTCGGTCCCCGCATTTTGTGTCATCGCGGCGCGCATCGCCGTCGCATCCGTTGCCTCCTACGTACGCCGTCTTTTTGCGCTAGCGGCGGTCTTGGTCTACTCTGGTCCGTCACGTGCTACGTAGTATTTGTGTGTGCGGCGAAGGAGTTTGAGTGGCACCTAAAATCCATTTTGACGGCCGGCCCATCTGGGCTGAAGTAAGCCTCGGCGCGCTGGCCCACAATCTTCGCGCCATTCGCCGCTATGTGAACGCGCCGGGCGCGCCGGCCGTGTCCGCCGCGACGGCGAAAAAGCGCCCGCGGCGCAAGGTCCTTGCCGTGGTCAAGGGCGATGCCTATGGTCACGGCGCAGGACCGGTCGCGCGCTCGCTCGAACGCGCCGGCGCGGATTGGTTCGGCGTCACCAGCGCCGCGGAAGGCGCAGAAGTGCGCGCCGCCGGCGTGCGCGCGCCGATCCTGGTGATGACCGGCTTCTGGACCGGCGAAGAAAAATCTCTGCTCGAGCATAAATTGACGCCGGCCGTCACCGGCCTTGAAACGCTGCGCTGGTTGGAACGCGCCGCCGCTCGCCGCCGCCCAGGCCGCGGCCCAATCGGCTTTCACTTGAAAGTGGATTCAGGAATGAATCGCCTGGGCGTCTCGCCCGAAGAAATTCCGGTGTTCGCGCGCGCCCTGGCCGATTCGCCGCACGTGCGCCTCGAAGGCGTCTTCACGCATTTCGCTTCGTCCGACGTGCTCACTTCGGACCAGAGCGACGAGCAGCGCTCGCAGTTCGCTCTGGCGCTCGAGCGCCTGAACGCCCTCGGCATTTCCGCCGGCATCGTGCACCTTGCGAACAGCGCCGCCGTCGGCGCGCGCCCCGAGACTTGGGCGGACATGGTGCGCCCCGGCGCGCTGCTCTATGGCTATCACCAATTTTACGATCCGCCCGAGCGCCGCGCGGAGATGGAATTGAAGCTACCGCTGCGCCCGGCGTTGTCGTTGCGTGCGCGCATTGTGCTCCTGCGCGATGTCGCTCCCGGCGCCGCCGTCGGCTACAACGCCCGCTGGACCGCCGCGCGCCCCTCGCGCCTCGCGGTCATCTCCGCCGGCTACGCCGATGGCCTGCTGCGCACGCTCACCAACCGCATGCGCGTGCTGATCCGCGGCAAATTCGCGCCGCTGGTGGGCACGATCTCCATGGATTTGTGCACCGCGGACGTTACGGAAATCGACGGCGTAAAATCCGGAGACGTCGCCACGATCTACGGCGCCGACGGCGCCGCGTCGCAATGGGTCTCCGGAATTGCCGCCACGCTTGGCACCGTTAGCTCCGATCTGCTCTGCGCCATCGGCAAGCGCGTCCCGCGCATCTACGTCGCGTGATTGCCGTGGCGCGCCGCCGCGCTCTGCCGCGGCGCAATATATCGCATCGGGCCAATCTGCTCGATTCTCCCTCCGCGCTCCGTGCTAGAATATCGGCACTTAACCACCGTCCGGATACGGATTCCGGGCATACAAATTGGGTGCGGCAGTCGGAGAAAGTGGGCCCTGGGTCGGTCTCACGTTCTTTTGCTTGGGCCTCTCTTCCAATCATCCAGCCGGCCGGAGCACGCACCGATCATAAAGTGCGAGGTACTTCTGATGGCACGCACTTCTTCGCATTTCGATCAAAGCTCGTCCAGTAACACGCAGTCGGCCCAGCGATTTGACGCTGGCGCTTCCCGCACCCGCGTGTTCGGCGCGTGGTGGGATTATTTTCTGGTGCGCGCGATTTTTGCCACGGCCTGCACCGCGGCCGGCTTTCATTTTCATCCCTTCGGTTTGCAGCCGCGCGCCGGCGCGGGCATGGGCCTGATTTTTTCCTTCGCCGTAATTCTCTTCGAGATCCGTTTGCAGCGCGCCAGCATGCGCCGCCTGATCGGCGCGGTGGTCGGCGCCATTCTTGGTTTGCTCGCGGCGCTGCTGCTCAATCTGGTTCTTGCGCACACCACGATTCCCGAAGGCTCGCGCTCCTTTCTCGGCGTGGGCGTGCTTTTGGTGATGATGTATATCGGCCTGGTGCTCGGCGCGACCAAGGGCGACATGCTGAACCTGCAAGCCTTCGGCGGTCTATTCGGCAGCGAACGCAATTCACGCCGCGTCTCGAAGCTGCTGGACACCAGCGTGATCATCGACGGCCGCATCGCCGATATCTGCGAGGCGCATTTCCTCGACGGCACCGTCGTGATTCCGCGCTTCGTCCTGCGCGAGCTGCAATTGGTGGCCGATTCCGCTGATTCGCTCAAGCGCCAGCGCGGGCGCCGCGGCCTGGAAGTGCTGCAACGCATCCAGAAAATGCCGCGCCTCGACGTCGAAATCACCGATGAGGATTTCGCGCAGATTGTTGACGTGGATTTGAAGCTGATCGAACTGGCTCGTCGCCACGATGGCACTATCGTGACCAACGATTACAACTTGAACAAAGTCGCCTCGTTGCAGGGCATCCCGATCCTCAACGTCAATCAGCTCGCCAATGCTTTGAAGCCCGTGGTGCTACCCGGCGAATCCATGCGCGTTTTCATTCTGCGCGAAGGCAAGGAATACAATCAGGGCGTCGCGTATCTCGACGATGGCACGATGGTCGTCGTCGATAACGCCAAAAAAGTGATCAACAAGACGGTGGACATCACCGTCACCTCCGTGCATCAGACCACCGCCGGCAAAATGATCTTTGGCCGCTTGGACGAGCGCTCCGAGCACGCCCCGCGCTCCGTGGCCTCGGCCGAAGCGCCAGCCGTCGCGGCAGCGTCGGCCGCGGCCGGCGCCACGCCAGTTTCGTCCGGCGGACGCCCCGGTTTCGTCTCCGATTCGCCGCGCTCCGAATCGTCTTCGCACTCGGCCGAAGCCGCTGCCGGCCGCGCCCCGCGCCCGGTAATCTCCGATCCCACGCGCGATTAAATTGCCCTCCCGGTCTCCGTTCGCGCGCTCGAAAGAAAAGTCTCGATGAACAAGGGCCGCCTCGAAGCTTTCAGCGACGGTGTGATCGCCGTGATCATCACCATCATGGTGCTGGATTTGCACGTGCCGCTCGGAACGGATTTCACAGCACTTCGCCCGGTCGCGCCGGTCTTTCTTTGCTACGTCATCAGCTTCATTTTCGTGGGGAACTACTGGAACAATCATCATCACATGCTGCAAGCCACGCACTCCGTCAACGGAATTATTCTTTGGGCCAATCTGCATTTATTGTTTTGGCTGTCGCTGATTCCGTTCGTCACAGCCTGGGCCGGAGAAAATTACCTGGCGCCCAAGCCCGTGGCGCTCTACGGCGTAGTCATGCTGATGTGCGGAGTCGCCTACTTCTTTCTTGGCCGCGCTCTGATCGCCCACGAAGGCCAGGATTCCGCGATCGCCAAGGCGCTGGGCCGCGATTTCAAAGGCAAAGCCTCGCTGGCAACCTACGTCGCCGCGATTCCCCTTTCGTTCATAAAGCCGCAGATCGCGATTGCGCTCTACGTATTCGTGGCAGTCATGTGGCTTGTCCCCGACCGCCGCATCGAAAAAACCCTCGCGGAGTAGCGCGTCAAGTCGAGACCGTCACTACGAATGGATTTGTCAGTCCGAGCTTTGGCCCAATAATCTAAAATTTGGTTTTCTACTGCGGGGAAGGTTATGCCGGAATCGAAGAATCCTATTGCGTTGTGACAATCCGAATTTCAGGCGCGATTCAATCCGCCTCGATCTGTTTTTCCGTCGCTGCTTCGTCAGCCTGGGCCATTCCGATGTGCACAAGTTCCGCACCTTTTTCAGGCACCGGGGTCGCCGCGACCTTCGCGCTCCACCGCTCGGGCTCAACCGGCCGCGCGCGCAGACGATTCACGAATCGTCCCACGTTCATCGATCCCTGTATAAAATGATCCACCTTCACCGGCCCCGCCACCTTCACCGTGCGCACCCAATGCAGCCCGCTGCTGATCGCGCATCCGCATTGCGAGCAATCCGGTGCGCCGCCGAACACGCATGGCTCCACGCGGCTTTTTAAGTCCGCGGAATAATTCGCGGACATGCGCGCAAACACGCAATCGTCGGGATTTTTTGGCGGATTTAAAAACGCTTTGCCAATGTAATCCGGGAACAATAATTTCTTGTAACGCTGGGCCAGCGCCGGCAATTCCCGCGCCAGCGCTTCGCGATCGCTCTGCAGCAGCATCTCCGGGCTTTGCTCGCCAATCTGCGGTGTGTACACGCTCACCCAGATGCGGTCCACTTCCGGCCGCGCGCTCCAGAACGCAACGTACTCTTCCAGGTAGCCCGGCCGCAGCATCATCGGTCGCGTAATCGTCCAATGAATATTCACTTCGCGCCCGAGCATATTTTCCAGAATTTTTTCGTAGGTCGCCGGCTTGCGCCGAATATCGTGATCCGGCTGCAGCCCATCCACGGAAACCGCCACGCGCACTCGCGGCAACCCAATCCATTCCGCGGGAATCGGAATCACCGCGCTGGTCACCACCAGCGCAAAAACGCCCATCTCGCTCAGCGCCGGCAAAATCCGGCTCAGCTCGCGATGCCGCACCAGCGGCTCTCCGCCCACCAGCGAAACGTGCAGCGGCTTGTGCTTGCGCACCAGGCCGAGCACGCCTTCCACCAGCGCATCGCCACGCAAATCCGAAAGCGCGCGCAGCGTCACGCCCCCGCCCAGATGCGTATCGCCATACGCGTAGCATCCCGGGCATGTGAGCGGGCATTCGCGCGTAATCTCGATCGAAAGCAGCGGCACGCGCCCCGTCAGGATTCTTCCCCAGGCGGCGAACACTTGCCCTGCCGTCAAACTTTTTTTGGGAGTTGCAACGGCCATGTCGGTTGGATGCGGCGCCAGCGGCTGCCGGTGTCTTTCCCGGCGCGCGAAGATATCCCGACCGCCGCGTCGTGCAACCAGTCTAGCTTTTTACCGCGGGGAAGTCATGCGCTCAGGCTAGATTCAGCGGGACCGGATTTCCGTTCGTGGCTCGTTCGATCACTCGCGCCATGCGCGCCAACTCTTCATCGAACGCCGCCCGCCCGTGCGCCGTAATCTTGTAAAACCTTCGGCCGCGCTGCAACTCGCGCGCAGTCTTCTCGCTGCTGGTCTCCGTGATCAGGCCAGCTTGGCGCAGCCGGGCGATCGTCGGGTAGAGCGTCGCCGGGCCCATCGAGAAAGCGCCGGCCGAAAGTGATTTGGCTGCCTGCATGATCGCGTAGCCGTGCTGCTCGCCCTGGGCCAGCGCGAAAAGGGTACAGAACGCCGCGATCGTCAGAGGGGTATGGGCTGATTGCGGGGGTGGTTCATACTGATGCGTGTTGGCCATGCCGCCTCCTCTCCGAGAGCCGCCCCTGTGGATTAGAAGCGTTCTCTGCATGTGATTCCCGCGCCGCTTTGCGTTGCTTGCGGAGCCTGATGCAATCTGCGGGCTAAACCGATGTCGCCTCGATCGGCCGGTCAATGCGCACGGCGTGTACGCCGCGCGCCCGGCAGTGTTGATTCACCTTCAACTCCGCGCCGCGCTCATTTTCCGCGCTCACAATAAACACCCTATTCGCGCGGCAATTCGCCACCACCTGAGCCTCAAGCACTTGCTCGATCGCCTTCTGCAGGGCTTCTGGCGTGCCGTTCAGAGCCGTAGGTAGGTTCAGTTCTCTTATTACGACTGGCACCGCGAACGTAATCATCAAGATCCTCCGCCGATCAGGTACGTCCCTAGCAGTAGCCCAGCGCTACCAATTTTGACCATCGAATGGACTAGCGACAATATGCTTCTGGTACTAGCGCGACAGTACTCCCGTAGTTTTCGCGGTCACCGCCGCCTCCAGGGGCCGCAACCTGCGAAACGTGGCCGCGGAGGGCGCCGAAAATAAGTGATAAATGTGGCCATTTTCTTTCGCCACGCCATTGACGCGAAGGCAATCGTGTGCTATACTCTTATGTGCGCTCGCATTAAATTTCTAGCGCCGCAGTCAACCCTCCCAGCCGATTTTCTTTTTTCACGCTAAGCCGCTTAGAATCAGTATTTTGAGAGTTTAGAATAACTCCTTTAGAATCAGCGCCTCCACGGGTTTGCAGTTTCCTTGCAAGTCGCTGATTTATAATGGTTTAAAACGCAGCAGGCTCAATCTCGCTCCCCCCCCAAAAAAAGCACGGGGTAGCCAAACGCGCCCAGCCTGCGGGAACTCCGTTTTGCGCCGGCCTCCTAATTCTAGCCGCAAAGAGCGCTTAGATCAGTGGTGTTCGCTAGTGCAGAAAAGGTGTGGCGCCCGTCAACTGCATCCATTTGGCGGGCGCCACTCTGCTTGCGCCGCGTGCTGAGGCAATCCGAGGAACGCGATCGCTTAGTTGGTTTTAATCTTGATCACGAAATAGTGAATCATCGTCGGGACGCTTTGGAACCAATGCGGCGTTCCCGCGGGAATCACGATCACGTCTCCCTGCGAAAGAGCATGGCTCACGCCGCCGTCGATGCTCGTGCCGCGCACCTCATTGGGATTGGTGGGAGACGTGTTCTCGCCAACGATCGTGCCTCCGGTGATGAAGGTGGCCGCGCCATCGACTACGTAAAACACATCGGTCTCCGTCTTATGCAGCTCCACGCCTCCCGGCGAATTGTGCCGTCCGCCGATCAGCCGGTAATCGTAATTGTCTCCGCCCAGAAGCGTCGTGCCGTTCTGCAGCGCTGCGGTCACCTGCGCCGCGGGATAATACAGAACGCCCAGCGATTCCGGGTTCTTTGGCATGCTTGCCGGCATGGCTGCCGCTCCCTGGCCCGCACCTCGGGCGCGCGTCGTGTTCGGATTTGCCAGCGTGCAAATGCCCAGAGCCGCCAGCAGCACTCCCCATCGCATCAATCGCATGTTTCCCTCCGTGGCCTTCATTTATCCCGCAAATTCTCCCGCCAATTCTTCAAGCGGCCTGCGAACGTATACCACAATTGGGCGAAAAACATCCCTGGAATCCACATCCTTCCAAAACGCGACGCGCGGTGTTTATCTAGCCTCCGGCTGGTGTACACTTTTCCCCCCAGATTGTCTGGGACTGAGCCATGACCAATCGCATTGTTGCCATTTTGCCCGCTGCGGGATTCGGCACTCGTATGGGCGCCGACACGCCGAAACAGTTTCTGGAACTCGATGGCCTGCCGCTGGTGCAGTTTACGTTGCGCCGCATCGCCGAGTGCGCCGCGATCACCGATTTTCTGATTCCCACGCGCGCCGAAGAGGCTCAGGGTTTGCGCGCGCGCCTCGAAGGCGAAACCAATGGCCGGCCCGTGCGCGTTTTATCCGGGGGAAATTCGCGGCAGGATTCCGTGGCCGCCGCACTTGCGGAAGTTCCGCGCGACGCCGAGCTGATTCTTGTTCACGATGCGGTTCGCCCGCTGGTAAAGCGCGAGCAGATCGAGCGTGTGATCGCCGAAGCGCGCGCATGCGGCGCGGCGATTCTGGGCGTGCCGGCGCTGGACACTGTGAAGGAAGTGAAGCGCGCGAGTTTGCCGGGCGATGTCGCGCTGATCACGGCCACGATCCCGCGCGAACGCGTGGTTCTGGCGCAGACTCCGCAAGTCTTTCACGCGACGCTGCTCCTGGAAGCCTTCGCGCGCGCGCGTCAGGAGGGAATCACCGCCTCCGATGAATCCGGCCTTGTCGAGCGCCTGGGCTACGACGTGCACGTGGTGCTCGGCTCGGATCGCAATCTGAAAATCACGCGCCCCGGCGATATGGAGCTGGCCCGCTTCTACCTCGAACAAGAACGCGCGCCACAATTTCAGGGAAAGACATGAGCCGCGTAGGCATAGGCTACGACCTGCATCGCCTGGTCGAAGGCCGCGCGTTTGTTTTGGGCGGCATCACCGTGCCTTTTGAGAAGGGCGCCGTATCCCATTCCGATGGCGACGTTCTTGCTCACGCGATTTGCGATGCGCTGCTGGGCGCTGCCGGCCTGGGCGATATCGGTTCGCATTTCCCGGATACCGATCCCAAATGGAAAGGCGTATCGAGCCTGCGCTTCCTCGAACAGGTGAGCGATTTGCTCGACCAGTCTGGATGGTCCATCGACCACGTGGATGCCGTCGTCGTCACCGAAAAGCCCAAGCTTAATCCGCATTTTCCGGCCATGCGTGAGGCACTTTCGCAGGCGCTGGGTGTGGACCTCGCGCGCATTCACTTGAAAGCCAAGACCAATGAGGGCGTGGACGCCGTCGGCCATGGCGAGGCCATTGCTGCTCACGCCGTGGCCACGCTCGAACGTGCCAGCTGAGCGCGCATCCCGCGCGCCGCGCGTTAACGTCTGGACCGCCAGCGATGTGCGCGAGATCCTAATCGCGCGCGGTTGGCTGGCAACCGCTGACGGTATGCCTTCGGTTTCGGGCGCGGCGGCCGAGAGCTGGATGGCTGACGCGGCGGCCTGGCTCGGGCCGCACGCCGCCGATCGCGATGCGCTCGCAGGGCTCCTGGGCCTGGTCTTTCGCTACGACGCGCGCGAGGTTCTCGCGTCACCCGAAGCGCACGCCGTGATGCTGCGCAAAGGCGCGCGCGAGGCGATTCGCGGCATCGGCCTCGAGATCCTGGCAGGGCCGGCACTCGATTCCGAGCGCTTTAACGCAATCGTCACCGCGGTGAAGCAGCGTTTTGGCGCCAGCGGCCGCGCGCTATTTCATCCGGTCCGTCTGGCGCTGGCCGGCCGCGCCGGCGAAGGCGAATTGGACCGCGTGATCTTGCTGCTCGCCGCAGCGGAGTCGGCGCCCGGTCTGGCGCCGGTGAAATCCGCGCGCCAGCGCATGCTCGAATTCTGCGCCGTTCTGGATTGAGCCGCGATTTCGGTGTGAACGCCGCGCGGCGAATAGAAGTTTTTGGAGCTTCGGTGGAAAAGCTGACAGGAATTCACGCGGTGCGCGAGGCGCTCGAAGCGGGGCGCCCGCTCGATCGCGTGCTGGTGGCGCGCGGCCGGCATGGCGAGCGTCTGGATAATCTGGTGCAGCTCGCGCGCCGCAACGGCGTGCCGGTGCGCTTCGAGGAACGTGCGCAGGTGGACCGCGCCGGCGGCACGCGCGAGCATCAGGGCGTGGTGGCATTCGCCGCTGCCAAGCCGCCTGCGACTCTCGAGGATTTGCTCGCCGTCACGGATGCCGGGCCCGGTCTGCTGGTTTTCCTCGACGGCGTGGAAGATCCGCACAACCTGGGCGCGGTGATTCGCACATCGCTTGCGGCGGGCGCGCGCGGCGTGGTCATTGCCGAGCGGCGCGCCGCAGGACTCACCGACGCTGTGGCGCGCGCGGCCGCAGGCGCGCTCGAACATTTGCCTGTGGCGCGTGTGCCGAATCTGGCGCGCGCGATGGAAGAAGCCAAAGAGGCGGGCTACTGGCTGGTCGGTTTGGATGAACGCAGCGACAAAAGTCTGACGAATTTGGATTTGACCGTCCCTACCGGAATCGTGCTGGGTGGCGAAGGCAAAGGTTTGCACGAACTCGTGCGCACGCGCTGCGATTTTCTGGCGTCGATTCCCACGTCCGGTCCCGTGCGCACGCTCAATGTTTCCGTGGCCGCGGGAATCGCGCTATTTGAAGCCGTGCGTCAGCGCTCGAAGCGCTAGGCACGGTTGCGCGCTTCCTGGCGCGCTAAGAGTCGTAGCGCAGCAAAGAAAAAACGTCGAGGCCGGGCAGTTTTGCGCGGCCGTTCAAAAACGTCAGCTCGAGTGCGAATGCCGCGCCCACAACTTCGCCGCCGAGTTTGCGCACCAGTGCCGCGGCCGCCGCGGCCGTGCCGCCCGTAGCCAATAGGTCGTCGCTAATCAGCACGCGCTGCCCGGGCAGGATGGCATCCTGATGGATTTCCAGCGTGTCGGTGCCGTACTCGAGTTGGTAGGTGATGCTGGCGGTCTTCCACGGCAATTTTTTCGGTTTGCGCACGGGCACGAAGCCCGCATTTAGCCGGTAGGCCAGCGCCGGTGCGAAAATAAATCCGCGCGCCTCCACGCCGACCACCGCATCCACGTGAGCCCCGTCGTAGTGGGAGCAGAGTTGATCGATGAGCATGTGCAGGCCGGGGCCGTTTTGCAGTAGCGTGGTCAAGTCGTAAAAAAGGATTCCAGGTTTCGGATAGTCCGGGACCTCGCGAATCAGTTTTTTCAAATCGTCCATGCGCATCGCTCCCGTGTGATTTCGATTGAAACTGCAAAAGTCCGCGACGATTGCGATCTAGGCGCCCGGTTCGATCGAAAACCAGCGACTGTGCTGCTCGATCACCGCGGCGTCTTCTTCCTCGACGCGCTCTACGCTGGCCACGCTCGGACCGCGATGCAGTTCCGCGGCCAGCGAGCGAAGTTGCTCGGCGGTTCCCACTGCGTAGATCTCCACGCGCCCGTCCGCCAGATTGCGCGCGTAGCCGCCGCAGCCCAGATTCGTGGCGTGCCGCCGCGCGAAATACCGGAATCCGACGCCCTGCACCATTCCGGAAACGTAGAACCGTTTGGCGTGAATCTCCACTGGCACGGCTGGCGCGGCGTTCGCTGCCGCAAGCGCGCGATTGTATCAGACCCGGCGGGTGCGCGATTGGGAAAGCTCGTACCGTTGGGGTTAAGATCACTTTCCGTGCGGTGCAGCGTCCGATTTACGGCAGACCGGAGTCCGCGGCGCCGCCCGCGAGCCGAATCGCCTCGCTTTTTTCCGTTCCGCGGCTTCGCAATTTTTATCGCGCTAATCCTACTTTTCTTCGCAACGCGCGCATCGGCGGCTGCGCAGAAGGCGCCGCCCGCTCCCGATTCTTCCGGTGCGCGCATCGTGTTGGATCGGGGCCGGCCCGAACTGCAAGTGGACGGCAAACCATTTTTTGTGTACGGCGCTGCGTTCGATTATTTTGGATTGCCGCGGGACCTTTGGGCGCATTCACTGGATCGATATAAGGAACTGGGCATCAATACGATCGATCTGACGATTCCGTGGAACTGGCACGAGACCGCTGCCGGAGAATTCGATTTCGACGGGCACTCGAATCCGCGCCGCGATCTGCGCGGGTTACTGCGATTGATTGCGGATCGCGGATTCAAACTCGTGGTGCACGCGGGTCCGCAAACGAGCGCGGCGTGGCGCCTCGCGGGCTATCCGGATTGGCTGGTGAGCGCGCCCGCCTACGGATTGGCGCCGGAGCAACTTGCCGACGGCGCGGAGCCGCGGATCGCGGCCGAATTTCACAGCGACGCCGACGCGGCCGCGGCGGAATGGCTTGGTCACGAGGATTTTCTGCGCGCCAGCCAGGAATGGTTGCTCGCGCTGGGAAAGGAATTGGCGCCGTACTGTTCGCACGTGAAAATATCGATCGCTTCGCCGGACACCTGGGGAGAGAGCGAGGCGCAAGACGTGAGCGGTCCGCTGCTGTTTGTGCTGATGGGCGATGGCGATGGTTTCACGAGAGCATCCACTTCCGCGCAGGATCCGGCCGCACTGAATCTGGCGCGATATCTGAACACGCTTTGTGCGCAGCTCGCCGCGGGCGGCGTCGACGCGCCGTGTTTGGCTGCGCCTCGAGATCTTGCGGATGCGGCGCTCGGTTCGCTCGGCGCCAGCGAAGAATCGGGGCCAGTTCACGCCACGCTCGCCGGATTGACCGGGCAATGGTATTTCTCCCCGACCGCGGCGCCGACGGGCGGCGATTCGACCGGCGCTACGCTTGACGCCGAGGACGCCGCAACGCTGGAACTTCTGGCGGAAACACTCGAGGAGCAATCGAGCGTGCCAGCCCTGATCACCGGGTTCCACGCCGGCGGCTATCCCGCGCCAGGAGAAATTTCCCCGCCGAAGGTAGCGGCTTCGGCTACGGCGCTGGGCTCGCGCCTGTTGCTGGCGCGCGGGATCGGCGGCATAACGTATGCGCCGCTGCAGGATTCGCTCGCGCCCGCGGGCTACGAAACGCCCGGCAACAATCGATATTTGAATCGCGACGTCGCGCTCAGTCTGGAAGGCGCGTCGCGCACCGAAGCGGCGGCCGTCGAGCGCAATGGGCAACTGGTGAAAGCGTGGGGAGAGCGGCTGGCGTCAGCGCACGTGTGGGCCAATTTCGGCGTGGTGGATCTTCGTGCCGATTTTCGCGGAGTGATCGGACGCGAGGAAGCGCGGCGCGCTCTTGAACAAGTCCTGCGCGTGGCGGATTTGGCCGGCGTCACGGCGGACGTAGTCGATCCGGAAACGCAGCCGGTGGAGCGGCTGCTGAACGATCGCGTGCTGTTGCTGATCGCGCCCAACGCCGCAAACGGCGCGGTCGAAGTCTTGCCGGAGCGCGCGCGAAAGGCGCTGCTCGAATATGTGTTGCGCGGTGGCAGGCTGGTGGCGGAATCGTCCGCTGCCACGCTGCCAGAGCTCGCCGAGCTGTGGGACGGGCCAGGAACGGTCTTGCGCACCGAACACGGCGCCGACGCGATCCTGCGCGCGCACGGCGATGGCGCGACGATCGAATGGAAACAGGATTTTTATTCGTGGGTGGATCCGAACGAGCGGCTGGCGGATTCGCGCGCGCATCCAGAGGCCGATTGGGCGGCGAAAGGATTGGCCCGGCTGATCACAATCGCCGGCGCGCCGGTGACGATCGTGCGCAGCGTTGGCGCAACGCCGACTAACGCGAACGTTGCGGGTAACGACGAGCTGGTTTTCAGCGAGCTCGTGGGCAGCGAATCCAATGGTTCGATCGAAACGCTGGGCGCGCGCTGCTTGACGCGTCCGCTGTGCGCCGCCGGTCTTTTGAGCGCGACCAATCTGGATACGTTGCACGCGGCAGCTGCCGATCTGACGGTTTCGGCGCCGCCGGAATCCGGCTTCGGCGAATACCAGGGCACGCTGCCCCTGCACGTGGCAATTCCCGCGGGCGATTCGTTGCTGCTGCCGTTGCACGCTCCGCTGTGCAACGCCGCGCTCCCTGGCGAAACGTGCAAGGATGAAATCATCACGTCCGGCGCGGAGGTGCTGGACGTCGTGCGCGAAGGAAAGACGCTGGAGCTGACGCTCTACGCGCCAGAGACCGCGAAGATCGAATTGCGGCTGGATAGCAAGCCGGAGAAAGCGGAGCTCGACGAGAACGGCGTCGAGGGGCAGTGGATCGGCCAAGCTCATGTGTTCGAGGTGAGCGTGCTGCGCGGTGCGGCGCCGGATTACCTTCGCGTTTTGAAGATCTATTTGAAATATGCGCCGCTGGTGGAAGAGAAAGCCGTCGCGCCGAAACATCCCGCAAGCGCCTTCGAGGTTGCGGTGCTGAATGCTGTGCGCTTGCCGCTGGGACAGGGGCCGTCACTGGCAAGCGTGCCGCCGCTGATCGTTGTGCCGAGCGACGAAGTCAAGGAAAGCAACGGCGCAAAGGATGATGCGGACGATAAGCCCGACAAAGGCGAGCGGCTGGTGCTGCGCACGAGCAATCGGGGCGCGGGAGCGGTGGGGTTTGAAGCGCGCGTGCATGGTCCGCTGACGGGCACGGATTCCGTGCACGTCGATCCGGGCGGAACGTATTTCTCGGACATCAAGATCGCGCCGGATGCGCAGGGCGCTGCGGCGTGGCCGGGCGATGGACGGATCATGGGGAAGCTGACGCTCGATGCGGGAAAAAAGCAGCTGGAACTTCCGCTGGCGTTTCAAAGGGTCGGGCCTGGCGGAACGCTGCACTACACGTTCGATTTTGAGCGTGACGGTGCGCAGGAGTGGGTGCTGGAGAATGAGGCGCTGCGCTTGTTCCTCTCGCCGCGCGATGGCGGAAGGCTGCTGGCGCTGGTCTCGCTGCAATCGGGCGAAAATTTCATCACCACGGTGGGGGGATTGCGCGATTGGTTTCTGGTTGGCGACGATCCTGAACCGCGCGATTTCACTTTCAATCGGACGTATAGCGCGGAGTGGACCGGCACGGAGCCGGTTCCTCCGGAGGCGGCTCCCGCGCCTGCGGATGCCCAGGGCGGCGGTACTTCGGGCGGCGTTGCCGGCGTGCGCATGCGCTACGGCGTGCCGGAGGCGGGGCCGGCCGGCGCAACGATAGAAAAAACGGTGCGCTTGCTCGCGCCCGCAACCGTGGAGGCGAGGTATCGCGTGTCGCTGGAACCGCAAGCCGGAATTTTGGCGGGCGATGCGCGGCTGCAATTTGTGGCGGCATTTTCGCTGCCCGCGGCCAGCGGCGAGGATCGCGGCACGCAATTTTGCTGGATCACGTCGGAAGCGCATTCGAGCGTGGCCGCGCCGCCGAGTTCAGCCGATACGTGCTATCGATTTGTGGCGCTAGGTCCGGCGCTTGCGGCGCCGGCGGGGGTGAGCCATTTGCAGATGCGCACGCCGGGGCATGCAACGCTCGATTTCGAGTGGACTTCCGGATCGCTGACGCTGGCAATGAAGTCGGATTCGGTGCTGCTGGAGGTGGCTGTTCCGCTGGCACCCGGTCTGCCGGCGGAGACGGCGCTGCGGTACACTGTGGCGCCGGGGCTGTAGCGGCGGAGAAAAAATGCGTCGAGCGCGGAAAGCGAAAACGACGCGTGGCGCATCGAAATTCTTATGCCTTCGGGAGATTCAAGGCGCGAGATGGAAATGGGGAGTTTGATCGGCGCTCGAATGATGAAAATACTTTGTGCAATGTTGACGCTCGCGGCGTGCTCGGCGATCTGCCAGGGGATCGCGGCTCAGAACACGCCGACAGGGCCGCTCTCGGCGCCGCCGGCGCGTCAAATTATCAACATCCCCGCGAATTCCACGCCGGAACTCAGCGCGATCCCGCCGGCGGAAATCATCAAGCGCTTCGCGGCGAAGGAGGATGCCTTCGCGCGAGCCAGTCTCTCGTTTGGCTATCGCAAGAGCATCGTGGTGCAAGAGATGGGAGACGACGGGAAGCCAACGGGCCAGGTGGAGGTGATTACGGCGCCGTTCTACGATTCCGACGGCAAGCGCTACGAGCGCGTGGTCGGCGAACAGGCCGCGGAACCGGCCCCGGCTGCGCCAGCGGCACCTAGCGGCGCGGGAGCGGATCCGGTGGTTGGACCGCCCGCGACGGAAGGAAATTTGCATGTGCTGAATTTCGCGCCGGAGGATGTTGTGGCGCTGGCGTTGATGCCGCAATTTCCCTTCACCACCGATCAGCTTGTGAATTACAACATTACATACCAAGGCAGGCAGAAAGTGGACGAGCTGGACACTTACGTTTTTTCCGTAGAGCCAAAAACGGTGGACCGCAAGCGCGCCTATTTCTCCGGCGTGGTCTGGGTGGACGATCAGGAAATGGCCATCGTGAAGAGTTACGGAAAATTTGTGACCGAGCTGGGAGACGTGACCTCGCCGAAATTGCCGTTCGTCACGTTTGAAACCTACCGCCAGCCGGTGGGAGAAAATTGGCTGCCGGCGTATTCGCGTTCGGACGACGATGTGGGTACGAAGGACGCGACGATCCCGATCCGGCTGATCATCAAGTGGACCGACTACCAGCCCGTGCCGGCGCCCCCTTCGGCAGCCGGCACGAGCGGCGCGCCGGCGCACTGACGTGCGCAAAATCTAGCGAGTTAGTCGGCGAAGCAAATCCGGCAAATCCGCGATGCCATCGATGCGCGCATCAGGGCGCGAGGCGGCCAGGCGCGCGCGCACCGGCGAAGTGCCCATCACGGCGATGGCGAAAACGCCGGCGTTGCGGGCCATCTCGATATCCTGAGGGGCGTCGCCCACGTAAACGCATTCCTGGAAATTGACGCGCAGGCGCCGCAGCGCAAGGCGCAGCGGCGCGGGGTGGGGCTTTTTGCGCGCCGTGTCTTCGCTGAAAATGCGCACAGCAAATGTGCGGCTGAGTTTGAACTGAGCGAGCTGGCGGCGGACGCGCGCGCCACCGCCGCCGGTGACCAGGCCGAGCTGGTAACGCCGCGCGAGGGTGCGCAGCGCGCCGCGCGTGCCAGCGTAGAGCGCGGCGTCCTGATAGCGGTAGGCGCGGCGCCAAAGACGGTCGGCGTGCGCCCAGCGCGCGCGTGGAATGCGCGCCGCGCGGTAGATCGTGTACCAGTTCGGCGAATAGTGGCGCGCGAGACGCTTCAAATCCCAATCGATCTTAAGCGCGCGAAACATTTCGACGTAGGCGTTCGCGTCGGCTTGGAAGGAATCGACGAGCGTGCCGTCCCAATCGAACAGAACGGCGCGCAGATTCGCCGGAACGGGCAGCATGAGCGCCACGATCCTAGCGCAAATTGCGGCGCGTGACGCGCGCCGTCAGATGGGCCGTTCCACCGGTTGAAAGCGCGGCGGAAGCGGATCGTTGCGATGAAAGCTGATGTCGTCAAAGATCGCCGCCAATCCATGCAGCCCGTTGGCGCGCGCCGGTTCGGCGCGGACGATATGGGCTTCGGTGAGCATCTGGACGTTGCCGTTGCGCAGCGGCCGATCCACCAGTGAGACTTCGATTTCAATGGGCGTGCCGGGCTCGATGCGCTGCGGGCAAAGAAAAAATACGCCACTGGAGCTGATGTCGCGAGTGTTTAGGCGAATCGCTTCGGGCTGGCGCTGTCCTGCGACGCGCGTGACGCGCAGCGGCAGGCGCAGATGGGCGCGCGCGTAGATGCGCCGCTCGTTGGAGACGCCGACTGTGTGCGTGGGAACGCGTTTGATGCCTTGCGGCCGGGCGCGCTCGATCCAATCGGGCGTGCCGCCGGGCGAACCCACGGAGCTGGCCGCGTACAATTTCCCCGCAGCGGCTCCGGAATCTCCGGGCGCGGTTTTGGCGCGAGCGTGTGCAGCTTGTATTCGAGCAGTGCGCATACTTCTCCCCTTTAAGCGTTTCTGGCACCGCTCGCGGGCCACTATCTGACGCCGGAGCGTACGCGTCAAACGCCGACTGTTGGGTGCGTGTCTTAAGGGCTACTGCTACGTGCTCGGTAATCGAAGCTGGAAGCGGAGCGATGGCACGCGCGCTTGCGGATGGGAGCGCAGTTTGGGCGCTAGAATCGGATAGAATCGCCAACGCCATCCATGCGAACTTGCCGATGGCAGCGGGAGGCGCCGCGGATGAAATCGATAGCGAATGCGCGGGGTGCGAAGGGCCGTGTGCTTCGGCGCTATTGGCGCGCCGTCACGGCGCGCGATGCGCGATTCGATGGCGCGTTCGTTTATGCCGTGCGCTCAACCGGGATTTATTGCCGGCCCGGATGCGCATCGCGCAAGCCGCGGCGCGCGCAGGTGATTTTCTTCGCCGCGCCGGAAGCCGCCGAGCGCGCCGGATTTCGCGCGTGCCGCCGGTGCCGGCCGGGCTCGGCCGCGAACGGGGAATCGCGTGGCGCGTTGATACAGCGCGTTTGCCGGGAACTTGAGTCCGGCTCCGAAGATACCGTGCAACTGACCGCGCTCGCGGCAGGCGTGGGCTTGGGGCCGCACCAATTGGAGCGTGCGTTCCGAGGCGCGATCGGAATCACTCCGCGGCAATACGCCGATGCCGTACGCTTGGGGCGCTTGAAGCGCGGATTAAAAAAAGGGGGCAGCACAGTGACGGCCGCACTTTACGATGCCGGGTACGGCTCATCGAGCCGGCTTTATGAACAATCGAACGCCCAACTGGGCATGACGCCGGCGGCGTATCGCCGCGGAGGATACGGAATGGAAATCGCGTACACGCTGGCGGATTCGCGAATGGGCCGCGTGCTGGTGGCTTGCACGGAGCGCGGAATTTCGGCCGTGTATCTGGGCGATGGCGACGCGGCGCTGGAACGAACTTTGCGAAAGGAGTATCCGCGCGCGTCGATACGCGCGGGCGCGCGCGCGGCTTCGGATTGCGTGCGGGCGATCGTGCGATATTTGGATCAGGGCGCGCCGGGCTTGGATTTGCCGCTGGACGTGCAGGCTACGGCGTTTCAGCGGCGCGTTTGGGAGGCGCTGCGGCGCATTCCTTGCGGCAGCACGCGATCGTACGGAGAAATTGCGCGCGCGTTGGGCCGGCCGAAGGCGGCGCGCGCGGTGGCTCGGGCTTGCGCGACGAATCCGGTCTCGCTGGTGATCCCGTGCCATCGCGTGGTGCGCGAAGACGGCGGATTGGGCGGCTATCGCTGGGGCATCGAGCGCAAGAAATCCCTGCTGGCGCAAGAGAAGCGATGGGACGCGGACGAGCACGGAAAGAAGCGCGAGGCGAAATAAGGCGAGAGGCGTTGCGGCTCAGGCGTCGGGCTTGATCTTGGTCACGCCCTTGGGCCATTGCGGGCGGAAGCGCGCATCCGGGATGCGCACGTTGCGCACGACGTTGGTATATCGGACCGTGAAATAATCTCCCGATCCGGTCTCAAAAAATTTCTGCTGCGCGGGCAGCCAGGTGGATTCATCCAGCCAGATTTGAATCTTGGAAATTTGGTTGCGCACGTCGGCGGATTTGGGCGTCAGTTCGAGCATCAGAACTTTGCGGTTATCGATTGTGTCTTCGGCCTGCAGCGTAATGTCGTAGCTCTTCTTGAGATCGGTGCCCGAAGTGCCGAAGCCCAAGAGCAGGAATTGGTCAGCCACGTCGCGATGTTTTGCGATGTCGTATTCCTCCACTTGGTTGATTTTTGGCGTGTAGATGAACAGCGAATCGCCGTTGAGCAGGATCGTGCGCGTATCGGGGGCGGTCATTTCCATGCGCATCCTGCCGTCCTTGCGCACGAATATCTTTCCGCTCTCGGTGGATTTATCGTCGACGACGACGGTGACCTTGGTGCGCTCGACGTCCGCGGTCAGACTCGCGAAGTCTCTAGCCTGCGCGTCCATCTGACGCACGGCGGAATCCAGAGTCCAGGGCGTTTGCGGCGGGCCGGCGGCCGGCAGCGTGCGCGGGCCCAGAAGAGACAGAGCAGCGGCCGCAACCAACGTCGCGCAAATATTCCGGCGGAACCACGGCAGTGTCAAAATTCCTCTTTCGCGCCCGATTTGGCGCACCACGAATCGCTTGGGCATCCTAGCACATCGCACAGCAGTAGGATGCGTCCGGTTCCGCGGCAGTTTCAATCCGGTAATTGCGAGCGATGCAGCCTGAGAAACCGCGTCAGGGTCCAACCGTGACGTCGTAGGAAATCACGGTATCGCCTTCGCCGCGAATGGGTTCGATGCGCAGGATTTTGAAATTGCCGTGGCGCAGGCTTTCGTCGTTTTTTCGCATGGCGTCGTGCAGATCGTGCTCGAGTTCCGGCGTGCGGATGGGCGAAGCGAGCAGCCGCGCATCCACGCGATACGTTTGCGTCGCATCGGAACCCGCGCTGGATTCGAGCACGATCAGAGTTTGCGCCGCGGGCGGACCGACGGCGGGCTGATCGTGGAACCAAGTGCGCGGCGAGAACAAAACGAAGATCACAATGGCCGCGACGGCCACGTCATACGGCCAAGTGCCGCGCTCGTAGGACCAGAACGCGATGCGGCTCAGTATGCGCCAAAGCGTGCGCATGGCTTCAAGCGGCGGGGACGCCATCCACGATCACGCCATCGCGCATGTGCACGATGCGGTCGGAGTGCGTGGCGGCCTCGGGGTTGTGCGTAATCATGATGATGGTTTGGCCCAGCTCCTTATTCAAATGGCGCAGCATGGCCAGTACGGCTTGCGAATTTTCGGTGTCTAAATTGCCCGTGGGCTCGTCGGCCAGCACGATTTTCGGCTCGTTGATGATAGCGCGGGCGATGGCCACGCGCTGCTGCTCGCCGCCGGAAAGCTCCGAAGGGCGGTGATTGAGCCGGCCGCTAAGGCCCAGCATCTTGGTGACGATTTCAAAGCGGTGCGGATCGAATCCATCGCCGTAAATATGCTGGGCGATGGCGATATTGCCGCGGGCATCGAGCGTGGGCAGAAGATTGAAGCGCTGGAAGACGAAGCCAATCTTGTGGCGGCGCAGCTTGGTGCGCTCGGCGTCGCTCATCATCGCCAAATCGTTGCCATCCACCAGAACTTTGCCGCGCGTGGCGCGCGCCAAGCCGCCCAGGACGTAGAGCAGCGTCGATTTGCCGCAGCCCGATGGACCCATCACGGCCAGCGATTCGCCGGGCATCACCTGGAGATTCACCCCCCGCAGAGCGGGCACTTCAAGCTTGCCCGCGTGGTGAATTTTCCAGAGATTTTCTGTGACGAGTATCGGCTCCACGCCCTAAACCTTTAGTGGGAATCCGCTTGGGAAGGCCAAAACATTGTAGCTGCGTTTGGAACTTCTGCCTAGAGCCGTGGACGGACCACAGTCGGACACGGCCGCAAACAGTGGCGGACCGGCGCGTACACCCCCGCCCGTGAAAAAGCGCGGGGGATGCGTGGCCGGACCGCTTCCGTTTACCTCTGCGGTGCCGGTGCGGGCTTCGGGGCGGCTGGCGCGTGGGTGGCCGCGGTTGCGGGCTTCACGGGATAAGCCTGATCGTACAGGCGGACGATGTCGTTGGTGATATCGACCGACTCCGAGCGATACAGGAGCGAACCGCCCTGTACGGAGGAATCGAGCACCATGGTGATGCCGTTTTCGCGCGCGTAACGGTCCACAACGTCGAGCATCTTGCGGCCGATGCGATCCACAACGTCCTGCTGGGCCTCGGTGACTTGCTCTTGGAGGCCGTCCTGTTCGCGCTGCAGCTCGTGTTGCAGCAACTCATCCTGGCGCTGCAGGCGGGCCTTTTCGTCGTCGCTCAGCGTGGTCTGGCCGTTTTGCAGGCGGCCCTGAATATCTTCAATCTGCTTCTGCGTGTCTTGCAATGCAGCCTGCTTGGGCGCGAATTGCGTTTGCAATTCGTCGGCGGCCTGTTTGCCTTCCTGCGTGGCTACGATCGCGCCGCGCACGTCGAGGGCGACAATCTTGGTGGCGGGTATTGCGGCCGCGGGCGCAGCGGTTTGAGCCCAGACTCCCGCAGCGGAAATCACAACCACGGCAAGCGCGGCCGCGAGATTCTTCATGGAAACATTGACGTTCATACTCACTCCTTGTTCTTTCGTAGGGTCACAAATCGAGCATTATAGATGTCGCATTTTCCAGGCGTCAATCGGAATTGCGCCTGGCCAGACTCCGGTTGCCAGCCACAACAGCGGGCCGGCCACGCGATTTTCCCGCGCCACGATCAGCGCGGCACAGGGATAAGCACCAGCTTGTTGTCCGCCGCGTCGGCCACGGCTGCGACGTTGGTCCACGGATGGATGGCCACCGCAAACTGCGCGCCGGAATTCACATTGAGCACGGCGCGAACCTGCCGCGCCAGCAGATCCACCACCGTCATGGTCCCGCTCTCCGTATTCGTGGTCACCAGCGTGCTGCTGTACGGATTGTAGGCGAGCGACGTCGGATTGATGCCGACGGAAAACGACGTGGATTGCTGGCTGATGGCCGAAACCAAAAACACCTGATTGCTCAGGCTGGAGGCCACCAGGAACTGGTAGCCGATTGGATCGTAGACCACTCCGCTGGGCTGTTGCATGTTCGAGAACGAAACGGTTGGCGAGGTCAGCGTTGCGTCCGCCACCGTCAGATCATTTCCCACAGCATTTGCGGAGGCAATCAGATTGCCCACTGGATCGATCGCCACACCGAACGGGAACTGATCGGCGGTGACGGCGCCCGGCGACCCCGGCGAGACGGCGTTGAACAGATCGACGGTGTTCGCCTGGCTGCAAGCCACCGCTACTTCTTGCGTGTTCTGGTCGGCGTCCACACCGAGCGGACCACTTCCCACCTGCACCGTGTTTGTGACGTCGAGCGCAAGTTCGTCCACCAGGCTCACGTTGTTGCTTCCGGTGTTGGCCACGGCGGCTATGTGAAGGTTCGGCAGGACGGCTACGCCGGAAGGGGATTGTCCAACGGAAACGACGGAGCCCATACCGTTCGAGAGATTTATCACGGCGACGGAGTTGCAACCGCTCAACGAAGTTACGACGACATTGTTCTGCGGGTCGATCGCGACTCCGTCCGGCAGCGGATCGGTGCACCCGGGGTTGGTTAGATCCACGGTTTGGGTAACGGCAAAATCCTCACCGTTGGAGACGCTGGAGCCCGGGTTCAAGACATCCAGGGCAAATTCGCGCGGGCTCGAAAGTGTGGCAGCCGGTATGGCGACCGTGAGCATGCGGCTGGATTGGAAGCTGGTAGCCAAGGGAATGCCGTCCAGGCGCGCGACTGACGAAGACGTGAATCCGCCTCCGACGATCGTCAAAGTTTGAGCCGTAGGCACAGCCGGGGAGGTCAGCGACGAAGTCAGATTGTAAACTTGCGGACTCACTTCGGTGATTTGCAGCGGGCGGACCGTGCCCAGCGAATAGACCACCGCCGAGGAAACCGGCGCCGCTGTGGTGCCCTGATTGATGATGATGAATTGATTGGTGATCGGATCGCACGCGACGGCCACCGGGCCGTTAATGCCCGTGCTGACCTCTTCGATAGCGGCGGGCTGAGTGGGATCGATGATCACGGCATGGTTCAAGGCCTGGTTCACGATCAGGCCGGTATTGGTGAGCTGGTTGAACGCGGAGGCGACGTATCCAGCTTCAATATCCAGGTTCGTCGAACTTTGATTGAGAGCGCTGAAAACCAGCGCGGCTTCGCTCACGTTGACCGGGTCCGTAAGGATTGCCGAATGCGTTTCGGGATTGAGAGAGATTCCTTGCACGGTCAGGCCCACGGTGAGCGTGGCCACCGGATTCGAGTAGGTGAGCGTACCGCCGCCACTGGAGGCATTCGTTGCGTCGTTCTCGGTGTAGGTGAAGGTCGTGTCCGAGATCACGGAGACGACATCGTAGACGCCGTTGAAACTGGCATCGGCGATGCCGGAGATCAGTACCGGCTGGCCCACCTGCAAGGTTTGATTTGTCGTGGTTGTGACGGTCACTGTGCCGCCCGAACGCACGGCGCCCGGCGTGGCTGCGCTGGCGGCCGCGATTGGATTGGTGTTCTGCCGGCTCAGATTCACCAGCGTAAGCGCGCCCAATCCGCCAGGCGTTATCGCTGCCCAATTCAATTGCGGGTCCACCGCGACCTCCGGGCTTTGACCGGTGCTTGCGGTGACCACTCCGACCACGACTGGTATGGACGACGGCAGCGGCGTCAGGTCAAGTTCGACGGCCGTGTCGGTGGCTTGATAGGCCACGATGGCGCGCCCGGTCGTGGGGTTGATTCCGATCGAAAACGGCCGCGGATACGTAAAGGTCGTGGTGGTGTTCGTAACGTTCACGCTAAACAAGGGACTGGTGATCAGGTAGATCACTTTGCGCGTGGTGAGATTGATCACGGCGAACGTGGGGGCGGCCGGAGTTGTAGGGCTCACGTAATTATTCGCCACGATCGCGATGTGCCGGATATTGTCCACCGCGACGCCGGTTGGATTCGACGTGGGGCAACCCCCGGCGGGCGGCGCAGCTCCGGTGACCACGCCGGTGCAGAGCGAGGCCAGGACGACGGAGGGCGTGCCGGTGGACATATCGACAAGGGTCACATCGTTGGAAGTGAAATTGGTGATCACGGCCAGCGCGGTCGAAGTGTCGATCGCCACGGCGGAAGGCTTGGTGCCCGGCAAGCTGAGCGAAGTTTCAGTGATCGAGGACGTGGACGACGCCGGCGGACCGTAAGCGGGCCGCACCGCCAGATTCGCCGTGGCGATCTGCTGCGGCTGGGAATTATTTTGCACGGTCACAGGATAAAGACCGGGTGTGCTCAGATCGTTCGCATTCAGGCCGCCGCCAACGTTGATGCTCAACTGGCGCCCGCTATCGACGGCATTCATCGACGGATTGACGCTGGTGGTGCGTATATTGCCGTTGAATAGGCCCTTGACCACAGGATTGGAATTCGTCCCGAAATATCCGCCGTTGATATTGAAATTAAGCGAGCCGGCTGAACCCTGCAGCACGCTATCGGGAGACGGGCCAGCGATGGCGGGCCGCTCGGGCGTCACGGCGATCTGGCACAGCGCAAGCGTGGCGCAGGTCTGCGGCAGTCCGCTCTGACGTTCGACGGAGATCGTAAGCGCGCTGGTGGTGGCCGGCGGCACGGGCGGTGTGGTCAGCATGAAGTCTGGAATGCGCGCGCGAAGCGTGGTGGTTTCGCTCGTGGCCGTAATGCTCGAGCCGGTGGACGCGAAGACCGGATCGGGCAGCAGCACGCTCTGCACGCCGTTGTTGAAAGCCGGCAGCGGCGTGCCATTTACGAGCACGGCCGTGGTGCTGATAAAATTCGTCCCGGTTAGATAGACGTCCTCGAACGTGGATCCTTGTGGCGCGGTATTGGGGCTCACGGAAGTCAGCGTCGGATCGGCCGCGGTGATTACGCTCACGGACGCTGTGGCGAATACCGAGGGATCCTGGACCGACGTCGCCTGGACGATCACGGCAGCGGCGCCCGGTGAAAAGCTTGGTGCCGTAAAAATTCCCGAATTCACGCCCACCGATCCGTTGGTGTTGCTCGTGGTGCACGTAAGAGTTCCGCCGGACGGAGTGAACTGTACGCACCAGGTAACGGCCGTGTTCGTTGTGCCGGAAACGGTGGCGGTAAACGGATAATTCTCCGACGTGCCGATGGTGGCGCTGGACGGCGAAACCGTGATGGTGATGCCGGAAGAAAGCGTGACCGTTGCTGTTGCCGTAGCGGAGGTGTCCGCCGCGGAGACGGCGGTGATCGTCACTGTGCAGGGAACAGTCGCCGTCGGAGTGCAGGGCAGCACGTTGGGTGCGATGTAGAGACCCGTCGTGTCAATCGTGCCGTTGGTGGTATTGCCGCCGGTCACGGCTGCGCCTGTCGCGCCGGTAACTTCCCAGGTGACATTGTTGTTGGTCGTGCCGGTGACGGTCGCGGTGAACTGCTGCTGGTTGTTGAGGGCCACCGTGACAGCCGTCTGGCTAAGCGTGACCACCACATTCGAGGCGTTGCTGCTGCATCCCAGCGTGATCGCCGCGCAAGCCAGCGTCAGCGCAAACCACAACCTTCGCGATCTCATGAGTCCCGTGCCTCCAGCTTTTTTAACGCTCTTCATAATGTTCGATGCCGCCGTTTCATTTATCCGCATCCCCGCGCGACCGATACTCAGAAGGTCCGGCTGACCGTCAGCCGTATGATTCTGACCGGATCATAAAACTGAGTGATCTGCGGATTGGCTATCATGGTGTTGATTTGAGGAAGAATCTGGGTCTGATAGACGTTGGGCGGCAGATTCGCCAGGAAATTCTTGGTCACATCGAACTGGTCCACTGGCGCCGTCAAGGTTTGATCCTGGCGCTCGAAATTGTACGACCAGTAGAGGCGCACGGGAGCATTGATGATCGGCAGATAGGCAACGATCTCAACGCCCGCCGAAGCGCGCAATCGGAAGTTCGTTCCCGGCAAAATGCTCAGCTTGCCGTTGGGGACCGAGTTCGGGAAAACCAGATTGTCCTCTTGGACCCCCGTCTGGGCCAACTGCAATCCCGAAGTGCGCAGCACGCCGGAAGCCCCGGCGTCCGTGAAGAATGCGAACCAGACCGGCCCGGCGATAGGAATTCGGTATTCGAGGTTCGTGACGGCCTCCGTGTCGCCGCCCGGGAAGGCCGTCTGGTAGATCAACGTGGGAATTGAAACCGTGCGCTGCGTGGGCGAGCCGCCGCCGTTGAGCACAGTCGGATCGTAGAACGTGAACGACGTTGAGGTCACTGTGGGGATGAAGACCACGGGTGTGACCGTACGCACATCGAAGCCGCGCAGATTGTCTTCGCCGCCGAGGTAGTAACGATCGAAGGGTGTCGGCTCGCGACCGGAATATCCTGTCACGTACGAAGCCAGGACGCGCAAGGCGAGCACGTTGCGGCGGTTGATGGGGTGAAA